>Ga0187878_1002537_pt1 | contig 16079 bp, 12 predicted proteins | sample June2016WEW_17_1_FD_132979 | JGI IMG/M metagenome (GOLD analysis project Ga0187878, IMG submission 132979) | Peatland microbial communities from SPRUCE experiment site at the Marcell Experimental Forest, Minnesota, USA - June2016WEW_17_150 | ecosystem: Environmental > Terrestrial > Soil >...
AAAGGCGAACGCGGCACCGGAGCCGAAGTGAGTTGCTCGGCCCCCATATACTTGCGCGCCCTGGCTCAGGATTGCCTCTTGACAAAGCGTATCCCGGGGTTCCGCCCAGGCCTCCCCGAACACCAGACCCATGACTACGTGCGCCACGGCATCACGAACCTGTACGCCGCGTTGGACGTCGCTTCCGGCCAGGTGATCGGCAGTCGTTCGGATCGCCACCGCACACAAGAGTGCATCGATTCCCTCAAGCTGGTCAATCGCAACACTCCGAAGGGCAAGGTCTTGGACCTGATCGTGGACAATGCCTCGAGTCACGACACGCAGAGCGTTCGGGAATACCTGGGCAAGCACTCGAGGCGTTTCGCCAGCCACTTCACACCGATGCATGCCTCCTGGCTCAACCTGGTGCAACCGTGGTTTGCGGAGATCACAACGTAGCGCATCCGCCGAGGAAGCTGGAGTAGTGTGAATGACCTGCAGCGATCGATCACGGACTACATCCATCCCTGGAATGAGTCCGGCAGACGATATGTGCGGGCCAAGAGTTCCAAAGATTTCCTCCGGCGGGTTCGCACGACTCCGCGCGACTAAGTCAGGAGTCGTTTACGCGACACTAGCATGCCCGTATTCATTCCTGTCTCGAGGCCCTTTGAAACCCACCCCCGGTCCCATCAGGAGCCTGCGAGGTCGGCTGTGCCCGAGACGTCCAGGGTGCAGGGTACGCTTCGAGCCTGTGCAGTCGCCGTTTCAAGATTGTGCATCTGCAGCGGGTGAACCCTGCCAGAGAGAAGGATGAACATCCAGCCCGCTCGAGGTTCCCTACAGCCGCGAACCCTCTGCCTGCACCCCCACTGCCTTTGTCCAACCAAAGACCTGATCCAGCAGCTTACCGCTTAAGCAAACCCAACTCGTTCCCCGGATGATGAGTGCTGCAACCATCAATAACGCGACCGATTCTGGGCGTTCGGTGCCACTGCGACGTCGACTCGAACTCTCGCACCGTGATCACCGGCAGCCGAAGAAGCACAGCTCCCAGCATTCGCCCATGTCTAACTCGAGGGCTGCCCCATCTTCGCTAACGCAACTCATCAAAGCACGTCGTCACCAATCGAAAACCTCGCCTTCCATTCCGCCAATCGACCGAACGGGTCAATCACTGCAAATGCGTTGCTGATGCTCTCGCTCAGGCTCCTTCGGCCTCTGTCACCGTTCGCAGCCAATACCACCAGCCGAAGAGCGGCGATTCGGTGCTTGTGCCTCAGGCCATCTTTCCTCGCGACCTGCTATTACCACCGTGATTCGCGCCCCCTCAGCTATCAATTGGCTTCCTCCTAGCGACGATGCTGGGCTTGGTTGCCTGCTCGATTAGCCAGCCGGGCCCAGCATCGGAGACGAATGCCCTCACCTAAGGAGTCGGTGTGGCTTGGGGGTAATATTGATCGATATTGTCACGAGTTATCGGTGTAGTGGGGATGGTAACCTTGCTTGGCACAGACTTCCCCTCAATCAGGTCTACAATGATGGGAACCATGTATTCTCCCCAATGTTCTGGGAAGTAGGCGATGCTCACCTTGAAGGTCGACTCCGCATCTGAGTGCGTTCGGAACTCCACCAGAGCCTCCTCTGTGGCACCCGTAGACCCGACCGCGGCCCGACCCAGGTAACCCCTATCTTTCAATGCCTGGTTACAGGCTACTCCTGTGCTGTCGCCAGCGATACCGAAGCACAGCACATTTTTGAAATTCGGATGACCGGTTAGCCAAGCCAGCATATTGGGGTAGGGATCGCTGGCAGTCTTTTGGGGGACGTCGAAAATGTTACTAGCTGGCACGTTGAAGCCCGACTGAGCCATGCCGGCTTTGGCACCATCGGCCTCCTGCTTATGGAATGGGATATCCGGATTCCAGATCACCACCCACGCAGTCTGATTTGGATCCCAACCCTGTTTGGCGGCGTACGCTCCTAGCCAGTTGCCCCCTTGCACATTTGCAGTATAGCCGTCGACCCCAAAGTCAACACAACCTGGGTGGGCCCCGCTCCAGGTGACGCAAGGTATGTTGGCCTTATGCAGAATAGCAGCCATCGCGGGCTCGCTCCCGCCAATCCAGTTGGCAAAAATCACGCCGTCCATCTTCTTGACCACGAAGCTGTTCAAGCACGCGATCGTCTTCGTTTGGTCGGAAGCGTTGTCGCAGTAGCTAGCGTCAACTCCCATCTGTGCGGCCACGTCTTGGACGTTCTTCCAGACCGCATTCGTAAACGGGATGCCGCCGTAGCCATCCCCAAAGCCAATCCGCCATGGTTTCTCAGCTTTGCGAATCACAGGCTTGTACGCTTCCGGCGTATTCGTGGGCCCTGACGTACCGGTCGCCGCGGCAACCTCGGTGGGCTGTGATGTGTTACTCGCGACAGCGGCAGGAAGTTGCGTGGGCGCCGTCGTTTGAGGGGGGGCCGCGCACGCGGCTAACCCGACGCCAACCACAAGCAAGATCGCGCAAATACCCCTGGGCATCTTCATTGTTCTCTGAGACATCTCACTCCTCCTGTGAAACAAAAGCCATCACGACTCCGCAGACGAAAGTCGTCTCTCTTGATCACACGCTTCAATATCACCTCCTCAGGGACTGCCTTCTGTGAAATCTACGGCAGATGCCTCCTCACGAAATCTCGCATCTTCACAGTCTCAGTGATTATGTCCACGTTAGTTGCCCCGATGTACTGCTGGTGTACGTATTCCACGCTCAAGTAGCCGCCATACCCTGCTTGGCGCAGCTTATCCAGAACCAGAGCGAAATTAATCGTCCCATCCGCCAACTCCGTTTGGAGCAGCCCGCTCCTAGCTTGGCGCAAATGCACATGCGTCGTGTATGGAATCAGTGGGTCCACATCAGGGACGGTGTAGCCCAGACAAATAAAATGAGAATAGTCGAGGCAAATACCTACCCCGGAAGCGTGCTCGGCCAACCACGCGGCGCTCGTCGGCGATTCAAAGGATGAGCCAACATGCGGCTCGAACATCAAGGCCACTTTGGCAGGTTGGGTGATGAGTAGAAACTCATTCAAGGCATCACATGACAACCTGTGTGCCTCGGAAGCACTTTGCCCAGGAAGAAAGGCTCCGGGAAGGACCATGATTGAGAGAATGCCAGCTTCACAGCAGAATTCAGCCAGACGCTTGATCTGTTCCCTCTTTCTTGAACGCTCGCTAGGGTCGGGGTCGTTGATTGGCGGCAAGCCGCTTCCAGGCCGGAACGTCCAATGTATGTTCGGAATGGCAAGCCGCAGTGATTTGACGCGCCTCACCTCCCCCGGGTCCGATCTCAAGATTCCGTCGCGATCGAGGGTTGTCCCCATTACGCCATCGAGGTCCATGGCCTCGAATCCCAAGGCGGTCGCGATGCCAGCCGCTTCTTCAAGCCCGCAACTTCGCAATGACTGAATTGCAATGCTTAGCTTCAAAGATCCGCCCCCTTGTTGCGGCGATCACAAGGCCTAGCGGTTATGTCGTTGACAAGCTTACGACTTCCGGGTGTCCGCTTGAGGCCGAACGATAGGCCGTTTCGATCAGCTCAATCGTCTTGGCGGCAATATCTCCAGGTGACAGATTCTCTGTCGCCTTCCCTCTGATGAGGTCGATGAACAGGTTCAGTGGCCCCTCGCATGTGTAATTGCCATCGCCCGGTCTCGTCTCAAGCGAGAAATCCTTCCTATCGTTGCGGCGAACTTCCATCCACTCGCGGTAAAGATCCAGTCGCAACTCACCCTCGTTACCGAAGATTCTGATGTCCAATTCGTGTTTCGAATCGAACGGTGTTTGAGCACCCGCGCCCGAGATGGTAGCGATCGAGCCGTTATCAAATTTGGCCACTATAGCGTCATACAGTTCCACCTTTGTGCTTGGAGCAGCCATGTATGCAAAGACCTCGACCGCGCGGAGGCCAGTCAGCCAGAGCAGCAACATCACGCTGTGCGAAAGTTGCGAGTACCCTTGCCCGCCCCCGGAAACTCTGGGGTCGCTATAGTAATCCTTGGGGTTAGGGACGTTGGGCGTGGAATAAGGCCAGGGAGAACCAGCGTACAGCGGACGCAGCGCCGAACCCATATGGCAGAGCATGTACTCGACTGAGCCCACGGCCCTTTTCTTCATCTCACTCATTGCGGAAAGAACGATCGGCCTGTAGTGATATCCGGTTGGAACCATCAAGACTCGGTGCATCCGATTCGCCAGGTGAACCAACTCCCAGGCCTCGCTTGCATGAAGGCAAATGGGTTTCTCCACGAGGACATGCAGCCCTGCTTCGAGACTCGCCTTTGCTTGCTGGTAGTGAAAGCCGTGTGGAGATGAGATAATGACGGCGTCCAATCGCTGTTTGAGAAGCTCGAGGTAGTCAGATGTAGCGTAGCCGATATTGAAATTGGCCCGCACTCTTTCCTGTGACCTCTGGGTCGGCGTCGCGATGCCCACCAGCTCTACGTCTGGGCGTGCTTTCAGCAGGGGCATATGATTGGACTCCGCCCAGTTGCCCGCGCCTATGAATCCCACCCGCAACCTAGAGAATTGATCTGAAGGTGATGGCATTCTGTTCTGGCTTTCCGGGAGCGCTGAGCAATGGCACCTTGTCCGTTGGCGAGCAGATTGTTAACACGGACCAAATCAGGAGAGGAACCTTGTAAACAGCCCTTACCGATGTTAACAATAGGGCGGGCGAGGTCTTGAAAGTGCGCGGCTATGTAGTATACTTGTTAACAGCCTAGCACAAAGGGCACGATTCGTCAATAGGCACAATCTTCTCAACCCGTGACGATAAGAGCATGTTAACAGCCCTTTTGAGGAAGACATGGCCAGAGGAGTTTCTACTCGGATGACAGAGCCGGCGGAAAGTAAACAGAGCTTGGCAGAGCACGTGGCCGGCACCCTCCGCGAAATGTTCCTGTCCGGAGAGTTGCGACCTGGCCAGCGGCTCATCGAAGCCGAGATTGCTGGCCAATTAAAGGTCAGCCGCGGCCCTGTTCGAGACGCACTCAAGGTCCTCAAAGAAGAGGGTATCGTAAACATACAGCCCCGCAAGGCCACCTTCGTCGCGGAATTGGACTACGAAGATCTCGCAGATTTTTACCTACTACGCGGAGCAATCGAGGGTTTGGGAGCTCGCCTCTTGGCGGAGAAAGGCTCCTCGGAACAAATCGACCAGCTTGAGGCCTGCTTGACCGACCTGCGTGATGCTATCAACGATCTGAAAAGGTTCGCCCAATTGGATTTGCGCTTTCACGAGATGTTATGCCAACTTCCGGGGCACAGTTGGCTATACAAACAGTGGCTTAGCATGAAGACGTACATCTGGCTGTTTATCGAAGCCTCTCAAGCCCTGGACACGCCAGGCAATGAGAAGATGCTGGATGCTCACACCGAAATCTGTCAGGCGATCCGTTTCAAACTGCCCTCGCTCGCCGAGCAAGCAGCTCAAAGGCATAGCGTGATAGCTGGGGAGCAGATCAAGTTGATCTGGGCCCAAAGTCAACTTCAGGTCCAAGGCATCGCGCCGACCGAGCGCTGATAATGCGTGCTGATGCGATGAATGATCCGGATGAGTGACAAGCCCCAAGAGCTCGAGGCCCCACCGTTCGGCCTCGCGAGCGAGATTGGCCAAATCACCCCTTGAGGCCCAAAGCTAATCCTGAATTCTGGTTCCGCAATTGGCATCGGAATTCCTTGACGGGAAGGGCACGACCTCGGAGCGACCTCTTATGCCGCGAAGATCCACGGGATTGCGGACATAAGTCCCTGGGTGAGAGGAGTCGCGCACGCGAGCACGCATGGAACTGGAATAATATCCTCCACAATCTCAGGCCGGCAGTCAGTGAGGGACAACCTTGAGAGTCGGTTTGGAAGGACTAGGGCTGCGGGGCACAACATTCCAGCTTCTTGATCAATTCCAGCGCACTGCGAGACGCCAAGGGCAAGGAGCAGCTAGAGGCAACATGCAAGCGTGCGATCGACAAATCTGTGATGCTATCGACTACCTGAGAGTCTCCCAAGGGACTATCGCAGTTCCTCGGCGGAGACAGACTACCGACATGGGGTCTCGATTTCCCGGTCAGCGAATTTGATCTTCCCAACCCTGGGAGGTTGCTTCAGAAGTGTTCATGCAATCAATTGATGTTACCTATTCAAGAGGTATGCCCATGACACAGACCAAGGCAGCATCCGTTCACATCAAGAGTGATGCAGCAGACCGTAAGTAGCTTCCATCAGAAGAGGTTTTCTAAGTCAGGGGGGTTCTAGCTGGCACGAAGGAACTTATGAGCGATCCCTACAGCCGGGTCGTTACGACCCTTCGAGGTGAGAAACCCGATCGTTTGCCGTTCATAAGCCGCCTTGAAATGTGGTACTCATGCCACAGCCGTGCTGGAACGCTCCCGGAGGAGTTCAAGCAGAGGCCAGAGGGCGAGACTACTTCGGTCATGTCCCTTTTTACCGTTCCAATCCCCAGAGGCTTGTCCGTGCTGCCGCTTACGGAAATCCATCGCAGGATTGGAATGGGCCAGCAGTTTCAGAGGGTTTCGCATGCCCGCCGCTTCCGGGGCGTCGAGCTTTCTATGAGGCTCAATGGCGAGGAATTCCATCACGAACTCGACCCAGTGGTTGAGTTCTTCCCCCGTCTTTTTGATCACATGTTGCCCGACAAGCCCGGGGAGACTGTTGCGGAGTTCGCCACCCCTCGTGGCAGGCTAACTACTCGCACATCGCTCACGCCCGAGGCCATTGCGCAGGGAGCCGTCCCGGTAATGAATGAGCATCCAGTGAAGAGCGTTGAGGATTATGCCGTCCTGGAATTCATTTTCGAACATGCGGAATACGTCCCAGAATACCGAGCTGTTGCGGAGGTTCAGTCTCGGATCGGGGGGGTTGGCTTTGTAATACCGATGATAAATCGGCTCCCCTTCCAACAGCTAGTCCTGGACCACGTAGGGGAGGTTCCTTTTTTCTACATGCTGTACGATCAACCCGGACTAGTCGCGAAAATGATGACACTGCTGAACCAAGTGATGCTCGAGGACCTAAATCGGTTGGCTGAATTCAACTGGCCCTATCTGCAGTTCGATGACAATCTGGACGGGACGGTTACAAACCCGAGGCTGTTCCAAGAGCACTGCCTACCTTATTACCAGCGGTACACCGAAATTCTGCACGGCCAAGGGAAGAAAGTCGGCGCCCATACAGACGGGGACCTGAAGCCCTTGCTTCCTTTGTTGGCAGAATGCGGGCTAGACATCTGCGAGTCATTCTCGCCGGCTCCCTTGACCAGTTGCGCCTTCAATGAGGCTTGGAACGCGTGGAAACAAGGGGGACCGACAATCTGGGGTGGCATCCCATCCACGATCCTAGAAGAGAGTACCAGCGACAAGGATTTCCGCAACTACGTTGATGACGTTCTTAAGCTTATCGGAGGCCACCCAATCATCCTGGGAGTCGCCGATCTCGTCATGCCGAACAACTCGATCGAACGGGTTCGTTACATCGCAGATCGCGTCGAGAATCACAGCGTGGAGTGAGACATGCTACCCACCAAGACGGTCTTTGAACCTCAAGACTACCTTTCGAGTGAACGTCTGCGGCACATGATTCTCGATTGGATCCAGATGCGCGAATTCATGCAGGAACCACTCGTTTTCGACAGAGGAGAACACATTTGGATTTGGGATGCACGTGGAGAGAAGTATCTGGACGGGATATCCGGCGTGTGGGTAGTCAACTTGGGGCATGGCAATAGGCGTGTGATTGATGCCGTTAGGGAACAAATGGAGCGCCTTGAGTTCAGCTCTCCTATCCTATCTACAAATACCAGGGCGGTCGAATATGTCGAACTGCTTGGAAGGGTCACTCCCCAGGGACTGACTACTATCAAACTTCTCAGCAGCGGCTCTGAAGCGACTGAAACTGCCATCAAACTCGTCCGTCAGTATTTTCAGCAAACTGGACATCCGACCAAGAAGACTATAGTGTCGCGGTACTTAAATTTTCACGGGGTTACACTCGGAGCTCTCGCTGCCACTGGGATGCCCAATCGCAAGACATCTTTCGAGCCGTTACCAGGCGGCTTCCGCCACATCCCCCCTCCTTACTGCCTGCGGTGCCCTTATCACCTCAAGTACCCCGAGTGCAATCTGTTGTGTGCGCGAATGCTCGAGCAAGTCATTCAGTATGAAGGACCCGATACGGTGGCAGCGTTCATGGCAGAGCCAATCCAGCTCTCCACCGGGAATATCGTTCCGCCCCCGGAATACTGGCCGGTCATCCGCGACATCTGCGACAGATATGATGTCTTCATTATTTCAGACGAGGTCGCAACCGGAATGGGACGTACCGGCGAGATGTGGGGCGCGGATACATTCGGAGTGGTCCCGGATGTGCTTTGCATGGGGAAGGGCATGTCCGCCGGCTATGTACCACTGTCGGGGGTGGCTCTTAGGGACGAGGTGGCAGAGGTGTTCATCTCGGAGGAACAGGAGCGGGCGTTCGCCGACGGTCACACCTACGGAGGCAATCCCGTCGCCTGTGCGGCCGGAATTGCCGTGCTGCAAGAGCTTCAGTCTCGGCATTTGGTGAAGCGGTGTCAAGCTTTGGGGCAGCATCTTCAGAAAAGGCTGCAAGACCTGCGAGAACTAGGAGTCGTAGGCGATATCCGCGGCAAAGGCCTCATGATCGGGGTCGAGTTTGTTAGCGACCCCTTGACACTTGAGCAGTTCCCCAAGGAGATGGCATTTGGAGTCAGGGTCGGCAAGAATTGCATCTATCGACAAAAGATGCTTGTCCGTTATGCACCAGAATGGGTTGCTCTTGCCCCACCGTTCACTTCCACGGAAGAGGAGATCGAAGAGATGGTCGGGCGGCTTGGCAATGCCATAGTGGAGACGCTGGGAGAGCTAAGGAAGTGACCGCGCAGGCCAGTAAGGCGACTTTATTGGAAATGTACCGGCGAATGGTACGCATTCGCCAGTTCGAGCTTGCCACTATTGACCTCTTCAAGCGCGGTCGCATAAAAGGCGCCGTACACCCCTACATTGGCCAGGAAGCCTCCGGGGTGGGGGTCTGCCTCGCACTGCGGAAGGACGATCTCATATTTGGTACTCACCGCAACCATGGCTACAACATTGCCAAAGGAGCCGTTACCAAGAAGGTGATGGCGGAGATTCTCGGCAAAGAGACCGGGTACTGCAAGGGACGTGGCGGCTCCATGCACATGGCTGCGCATGAGGTCGGCAGCATGGGTGGCCTGGCGGTGGTGGGCTCCGGCATCCCGCTGGCGGTCGGGGCGGCCCTGGCTTTCAAGATGCGCGGCGAAGACCGGGTGGCGGTTCCCTTCACCGGAGACGCGGGCTGCAATACCGGCAACTGGCACGAAAGCATGAACATGGCCTCTATCTGGTGCCTGCCAGTGGTCTTCGTTCTGGAGAACAACCACTACGGTGTGTCCACAAGAATCGAGGAAATGGTCAAGGTGAAAGACCTTTCCCAGCGCGCTCAGGCGTATGGGATCCCAGGCGTCCTGGTGGATGGCTTCGACGTGCTTGTCGTGTATGCCGCTGCCCAAGAGGCTGTGGCCCGCGCCCGGGCCGGCGGTGGCCCGACCTTGCTAGTCACAGAGAGTTACCGATTCGAAGGCCATTATGCCGGCGAGCCGGAGGCATACAGGGAGCGGTCCGAGGTCGAGGCTTACCGCAAGCTGGATCCGCTGCCGCGCTTCCACAAGCATCTGGTGGAGCAAAAGCTTGCCAGCCCGGCAGAGCTGGAGGCGGTTGACCAGGAGATCCAACAGGAGATCGACGGTGCAGTAAGGTTTGCTTTGGAAAGCCCTGAACCGGACCCTGCCACCGCCTTGGATTTTATCTACGCGTAGTAGGAAGTCATGCGGTCCAAGAGGTGGAATTGGATTCGTTGCGACAAAGCATGCAATGGGAACTGACGAATTCCTCTTTGAGACAGCCTCCCTGCCGAGGCAGTGAATGATGACCGCTTCAATCAAGCGTGATTCGGTTTCTCTCGGAACAACCGTCCCGGTGATGTCTCCTGATCTGATCCGACAGGTGTCTTCCGGCCTGCCTGCCCGTGAGTTGAGCTACCAGGAAGCTATTCGGGAGGCGTTGCGGGAGGAGATGATCCGCGACCCGAGCGTGTTCCTGATGGGCGAGGACATTGGCAAGCATGGGGGCGCCTTCGGGGTGACGCGCACGCTATTCGACCAGTTTGGCCCAGAGCGAGTCCGGAACACACCCATTTCAGAGAATACCATCGTAGGAGCCGCCACCGGGGCGGCCTTGGTGGGCATGCGCCCAGTGATCGAGATCATGTTCGTCGATTTTTCCGGTTTGGCGATGGATCAGATCTGCACCCAGGCAGCCAAGCTGCGCTTCATGACCGGTGGGCAGTGCAAGGTACCCTGGGTGCTGCGCATGCCCCAGGGAGGCGGGGCCGGCAAGAGCACGGCGGCTCAGCATTCGCAGAGCCTTGAGGTATGGTATGCCCACACACCCGGCTTGAAGGTTGTGCTGCCCTCTACCCCCTACGACGCCAAGGGTTTGCTCAAGGCTGCCATTCGGGACGATAACCCGGTTGTTTTTCTGGAACAGAAGTTCCTGTATTCGTTCCGAGGCCTAGTGCCGGATAGCGACTACGTCCTCCCCCTGGGAGAGTGCGAAGTCAAGCGCTCAGGAGATGACGTGACCGTGGTGGCCTCAGGCTACATGGTCTGGCACGCTATGTTGGCGGCCAAGATCCTGGAGAAGGACGGCATCGGGGTAGAAGTGATCGACGTGCGTACTATCAACCCCCTGGACGGGGAGACCATCGGTCGCTCGGTTCGCAAGACCGGACGCGCAGTGCTCGTGGCGGAGGCCTGCCGATCCTACGGCCCTACCGGCGAGTGGGGTATGGTGATAATGGAGCACGCCTTCGATCACCTGCGTGCCCCCGTAGTGCGCCTCGCCGGGCGGGATTCGCCCATCCCCTTCGCCAACAGCATCGAGAATGGGGTCTGGCCGGACACGGAGGATATGGTCGAGGCCATCCGACGAGTAATGGCGTACTAGGGGCAACGGGACAGATGACGAAGATCGCTGCAATGGTGGGGACGCCCGACCTTAACCAGGAGACACTGGCGGTATATAGCGGCGACCTGGACTCCGCTTTCCGCAAGCTGGCAGGTTTGGGTTACGACGGCGTGGAGTTGATGGCGCGCGACCCCCGGTTGCTGGACGGGGCTGCTATCCGCCGTATGCTGGACGAGAGTGGCCTGCAGCTCGCGGGATTGTGCACAGGACACGTATACGGAGAGGAGGGCTTAGGGCTAGTCGGCCCGGTCGCGGACGTCTGCCAAAGGGCGATGACTCGCCTCAAGTCCTTCGTAGATTTTGCAGCGGAGCACTTCGGAGCCGGAATCCTGATCAACATAGGGCGCTCGCGCGGCCCAGGGATGCCAAATGACCCGGCAGCCACGCTGGATGCGATGACCGCTGCTTTCCGCGAGCTGGCGGAGTACGCCGCTCCGTACGGGGTGAAGCTGGTATTGGAGCCCATCAACATGATGCAAGCCAACTGCATTCACACCACTCAGGAAGGCATCGCCATGGTCAGGCGGGTGGACCGTCCTAGTTTCGGTCTGATGCTGGACGTGTTCCATATGAACATCGAGGATGTGGATATCTACGCCAGCTTCCGCGAAGCCAGCCAGGTCTGCTGGTTTGTGCATGTTGCCGACAACAACCGAAAGTGGCCAGGGAACGCTCACCTGGATTTCGCGCGCATCTCCGCCGCGATGAATGATATTGGTTATCACGGGTTTGTCTCGCTAGAGATCCTGCCCTGGCCCGACCCGGATACTGCTGCGCGATCTTCCATTGGATATCTGCGCCGCTTTCTTCCAAGAGAGAAGTCGTAACTGATCCGTAGGTCTCCGGGTCCGACGCGAAAGCCCACACAACACATGAGAATCGAGACTTGATCATCTTCTGAAATGAGGAAGGGAAGCTTATGGCAACTGAATTCTTCATGCCCAAGATGACGGATCACATGGAAGCCGGGGTGATCATCAATTGGCTGGTCAAGGAGGGCCAGGTCGTGGAGAAGGGGCAGCCTTTGCTTGAGATTGAGACCGACAAGGCTACCGTCGAGTTGGAGTCGCCGGCTTCGGGTATCTTGAGGGAAGTCCGCCCCGGGGCCGTGCCTGGCGCCAGCGTTCCAGTGGGTGAGACTCTGGCTTTCGTCGCCGGGGCGAAAGAAAAGGTTCCACCGCTCCCGCCCCTGTCCGGCGGGGGGATTGCTAAAGCCCCCCAACCGATGGAAGCCTCGTCGGCGGCTCCTGAAGTCCCGCACACCGCTCGAATCGAGGTTGGGCCGCCGCGCGCCTCGCCAGCAGTGCGCAAGCTGGCGCGTGACCTGGGGGTTGACCTGGCAATGCTCAGGGGCAGCGGTGCGGAGGGGCGAATCTCCGAACGGGACGTGCGCACCTACCTAGCGGACCAGCAGGCGGCGAAAGCTCCACAGAAGGTCGGAGCCGGGCAGGCCTCGCCGCTGGCGCGCCGTATGGCAGACGACATGGGGATCGATCTGTCGAAGGTCAAGGGGAGTGGTCCGCAGGGGCGCCTGACCCGGGAGGACGTCAAGGCCTATGCCCAGGCACCCGTCCCAACTCAACCCCCCGCCGCGGCGCCGCGAATCGATACTCCGGCTGGCGAACTTGGGTGGCTTGATCTGTCCACCGTCCAGCGCCTGACCGGCCAGCGTATGCTGGAAAGCTTCCAGAATGCTCCGCAGTTCGCCCTCGGCGTGGATGTGGACATGACGGCTGCCCTGCTCTTCCGCCAGGCGCACCAGGAACGCTTGCAGAGTGAGGTCGGCGAGCGCCCCTCGGTCACGGTAATCCTGGTTAGGGCGGTTGCCTTCGCCCTCAAGCATTTCCCGCGGGCAAACGCCTCCTTCGACAACGGACGCATCAAGCTGCACAGGCAAGTGAACATCGGCGTGGCGATCGGGACAGACGAGGGATTGATGGTGCCGGTGATCAAGGACGCCGATCGAAAAACGCTGGGACAGATCACCCATGAACTAAGGGAGTTCCAGGAGAAAGCCGCCAGCATGCGTTTCAACCCGGAAGACCTTGCGGGCGGCACTTTCACGATCTCCAACCTGGGGATGTACGGCATCGACCGCTTCCATGCCATCATCAACCCCCCGGAAAGCGCCATCCTGGCGGTAGGTCGCATCGTGAGGAGCCCGGTCGGCATGCCGGATGACACGATTGCATTGCGCCCGATGATGAGCCTGACCCTGTCTATCGACCACCGCAGTATGGACGGTATCCAGGGCGCCGGATTCCTGGCCAAGCTGAAAGAGATGCTTGAACAGCCCTACTTGCTCGTGGAATAATCCTGGGAGGCATACTCGATGTACGAAGGAATCTCGCCTGAAATGGCATCGGGGTTATATGAGCTCATCGTCAGGATCCGCATGTTCGAAGGGGCGGTGGTTGACCTTTACGCGCGGGGGAAGATCCCCGGCTTCTTGCACACCTACCTGGGCGAAGAGGCGGTGGCTGCAGGCGTGTGTGCCAACCTGCGTGTGGAAGACAAGATCACCAGCACGCACCGCGGCCACGGTCACCTGATCGCGAAGGGCGCCCGCTTCGACCGATCGATGGCCGAGCTGTTCGGGAAGCGCACGGGCTATAACAAGGGCCGGGGCGGCTCCATGCACATTGCCGAGCCCGACCTGGGCATGCTAGGAGCAAACGCCATCGTCGCCGCCGGCATCCCGATTGCCACCGGGGCGGCCCTTACCTCCCAGTACCTGGGCGAGGATTGGGTGGCGGTTGCATTCTTCGGCGATGGTGCCTCCAACGAAGGCGTCTTCCACGAATCGCTCAACCTAGCTTCGGTCTGGAACCTCCCGGTGTTGTATGTCTGCGAGAACAATGAGTATGCCGAATCCACGCCGCGCTGGCAACACCAGAAGATCAAGAATGTCGCCACACGGGCGCTCGCGTACGATATCCCCGGCGTCACCGTGGATGGCAACGACGTGGGAGCGGTGTACCTGTGTGCCAAGGAGGCGGTAGAGCGCGCCCGCTCCGGCGGCGGGCCCACCTTGATAGAAGCCAAGACCACCCGCTGGCGTGGCCACCACGAGGCGGATACGCAGCAATATCGGCCCAAAGCAGAGCTGCAGGCTGCCCAGAACAACGATTGTGTCCTGCGCTGGCGCGGGATCCTTGAGAAGCGTGGCATCTCGTGTGAAGAACTGGACGCGATCGAAGCCAAGACCGCCAAGGAACTGACCGAGGCGGTTGAGTTTGCTGATCATAGCCCCTGGCCGGACCCGTCAGAGGCGCGAGCCGATATCTTCACTCCCTTCGTGCTGGAGGTGTAGCATGGCTCTGATCACTTACCGTGAAGCGGTGCGCATGGCGCTGCGTGAAGAACTGCTCAATGACGACCGTGTCTTCCTGATCGGCGAGGACATTGCCGAGTTCGGCGGCTCGCTCAAAGTGACGCTGGGCTTGATCGACGAGTTCGGCCCCAAGCGCATCCGCAATACCCCCATCTCCGAGATGGCGATCCTTGGCGCGGCGGTCGGCGCGGCAGCTACTGGGTTGCGCCCGATCGCGGAGGTGATGTACTGTGACTTCTTCGGTATGGCGATGGATCAGGTGGTGAACCAAGCTGCCAAGATGCGGTATATGTTCGGCGGCAAGCTTTCCATCCCGCTCACCATCCGCTCTCCTATGGGGGGGCGGCGCTCAGCTGCTGCCCATCACAGCCAGTGCCTGGAGGCCTGGTTCATGCATATACCGGGCATCAGGGTGGCCATGCCGTCGAACGCACGCGACGCCAAGGGCCTCCTTAAGACTGCCGTGCGTGACCCCAATCCAACCATCGTATTCGAGAACAAGATGCTGTACAACGCCAAGGGCGAGGTGCCGGAAGAACCGTATTTCATCCCCTGGGGACAAGCCAACCTTGTGCGCCAGGGTTCCGATGTGACTGTAGTAGCCCTCTCGGACATGGTAGACTACTCCCTCAAAGCCGCGGAAGCCGCCGAAGCGGAGGGCATTTCAGTAGAGGTGATCGACCCGCGCACCATCGCCCCGCTTGACATCGATACCATCGCACGTTCTGTCAAGAAGACAGGCAGGCTGGTGGTGGCGCACGAGGCCAACCTGACCGGTGGGGTGGGGGCGGAGATCGCCGCTCAGGCCAATTACCGCGCCTTCGATTATCTGCAGGCTCCCATCGAGCGCGTCGCTGCCAAGGATTCGCCAATCCCCTTCGCGCCCGTCCTGGAGCGTGCCATCCTTCCGGATGATCGAGATGTCCTGGAAGCAATTCACCGGGTGATGGACTACGCAAAGTGATTTAGGGACACTGCTCAGGTTTGGGTTTATCATAGCCAATGCTGATCGGCCCCATATTTGTTCGGTCTTAATGTGTGGCTCGGCCCTTGCGAAATGGGATTGGCGAGTACGAATGTGTCGTTGAGTCAAAGCGAAAAGCCATTCTCGCCCTGAGGAGTGACCTATGGACGAACACTGGAACCATTATTGCACGATGAGTATCGTTCACTTCATGGCGTACCCTGGGTGCATCAACGGTGAAGCTCCCATTGCCGAGAGCGTGAGCAAGATTGCCGAGGATCCTTTCTTTGGCGGCATTGAAGTCACCTGGATCAAGGACACAGCAGAACGCGCGGCCACAAAGGATGTAATCGCAGCAACTCACATCCAAGTCGGCTATGGCGGGCAACCGGCAGTACTATTGGGCAAGCTCAACCTCAACAGCTTGGACGAGGGCCAGCGCAAAGCAGCGGTTGCGGGATTTAGGGAACGCATTGACGAGGCGGTTGAGATGGGCGCTAAGCGCATTGCGTTCCTTTCGGGGAAGAACCCGGGTGAGAAGGATCGCGGCGCGGCGGTGAAGGCGCTGGTCAAGTCGGTCAAGGAGCTGTGCGCCTACGGCCGTGAGAAGGGAATCGCCCTGACCTGCGAGACCTTCGACCGCGACGTCGACAAGAAGGCTCTCATCGGGCC
>Ga0187878_1002541_pt1 | contig 16060 bp, 18 predicted proteins | sample June2016WEW_17_1_FD_132979 | JGI IMG/M metagenome (GOLD analysis project Ga0187878, IMG submission 132979) | Peatland microbial communities from SPRUCE experiment site at the Marcell Experimental Forest, Minnesota, USA - June2016WEW_17_150 | ecosystem: Environmental > Terrestrial > Soil >...
ATATCTTTGACAAATGGGCGGGATTTGCTATAATAACGCCGGTACCGCGGGGTAGAGCAGCCTGGTAGCTCGTCGGGCTCATAACCCGGAGGTCGTTGGTTCAAATCCAACCCCCGCTACCATTTTTTTTGCCTTATTTCCCCTGTCTTCAGCGAGTTAGAATTTTTCTCGAACCTCTTTTCGCTTTCCGTCTGAGTCCGTAGGTTCAGCGCTTTTCAATCTAATCCGTCACAAAACGGTCACAAAACCGTCACAGGAATTTTGCGCCCTTCCCGGCGTTTGCAATTTAGTCTGGCACGCCACGGGCACACGGCTGTGACACGGCGGAGTGGTCTGCCTGCTTATCCAGGCCCTTTAGATGGACCCTAAGCGAGCCCTGCCTGGCCAACTGACCCGTTACCCCCATTCAAGGATAACGAAGAAGATAACCTGCTCAGAAATTTGCGATACCTTTTCAAGCATATAGACCATTGGACTCCGGATCCAAAGGTCGGAGGTTCGAATCCTCTTAGGCACGCCATTTTGTTTTTCTTAGAACCCTTTCCCCCTCCCCGAGCGTGAACAGGATGTCGAAGGGCTGCTTCCAGGAAACGAAGAGGTCGTCGCCCCTCAGGCTGGCGCTGTCGACGACCGCGCCGAGGATGGCGGCCTTGCCCTCGAGGTCGGCCGCCTGGTAGATGTCCTTGAAGCCGCTGAGGAGGTCGATGACGATCGATCCCTCCTCCTTGTATTTCCTGTTGACGCTGCCCAGCTTATCGATGTCGGCCTGGATCGCCCCCAGCTCCCGCTCCAGGGCCGCCTGCTTCTCCTTGTACTGCTCCTTCGTGATGGTGCCGTCCAGCCGGTCGTCGTAGATTAGGCCGAGCTGGTTCGTCTTCCGCGTGTATTCCGACTGGAGCCTCCTCAGCTCCCTCTTGTCGGCCCCTTCCTGCTCGCCGTGGGCCGATTTCAGCTGCTCCTTGATCTTGCCGGCGATGGCCCCGTCGATGTAGAGCTTCCCCAGGGCCTCGGCGAACATCCCGTCGACCTTTTCCTCGCGGAACATGCCCAGGGGACAGTTCCTGTCCTTGGAGTGGGTGCAGTGGTAGTAGACGTACGTGCCGCTCTTGTGCGCCCCCTCCTTCTCCTCGGCCGTTATACCGGCCTGGCAGTGCCCGCACCTCAGGAAGGGCTTGAAGGCGAAATGCTTCTTCGCGGCCGGCTTGGCGTAGCTGCAGTTCTCCCTGAGGCGGGCCTGGACCCGGTTGAACAGGTCCGCCGAGATCAGCGGTTCGTGCGTGCCCGGGAACACCTGCTTGCCCCACCTCACCATGCCGTAGTAGAAGGGGTTGCCGAGGATGACCTGGAGGCCGTAGATGCTTATCGGTGCGTTCGGGTTCTTCGACGTGGGCCTCTGCCGCAGGCCGCGGCGGTTGAGCTCGTCGCGGAGGGTCGCCAGGGAATGGCCGCCCCGGGCGTAGAGTTCGAAGGCCAGCCTGATCAGCGGGCCCCTTGCGGGATCGATAGCGACCGTCGGCCGTCTGCTTGACGGATCCGTGGGGTCGGGAACGTTCATGTAGCCGACCGGGACCCGGGACGGAAAGACGCCGCCTCGGGCCTTCTCCAGCATCCCCATTTTCACCCGCTCACCCCTCTGCATATTGTCGAGGTAGGCGATGTTCCCGAACATCATGAAGGTGAACTTGTCCACGGGAGGGGAGTCCCTGTTGATGACTTTGTTCTGGTTCACCAGTAGAACGCTGAGGCCGCCCCTGTCGATTAGGTTGTGGATGGCGTAGAGGTCGTCGGGGTTCCGCGTTATGCGGTCGATGGCTAGGGCGATCAGGTAATCGGGCTTGTGCTCGCCGATGAAGTCGACCAGCTCGCGGAACCTCCTCCTCGTCTCCGAGGTCTTTGCAGACTCGGCGACCTTGAATTCCCTGACGATGTCGATGGACCTCTGCTTGGCGGCCTCCCTGAGCGCCCTGAGTTGGGCGTCGGGGGAATAGCCGCGGGCCTGCTCGACCGACGAGACCCTGACCCAGATGACGCCGGTCATTTCTTGCTCCATTCGGCCTTCCCCAGGGCTCTGGCCAGATCAGCGAGATTGTCGAGCTCGACTGCCCGTTCCATCGCTTCTTCGAGGTCCGCCTTAGCGGCGTTGATGAGTTTCTTGTAGTCGGCCTTCGGGTCCGGCGACTTGAATAAGTCCTTCCTTTTCATCGCTACGTTTCTCCAACCGATATAATAACGTGTTCCCGCACAGCCGCACACGCTCTTGTTTAAGGTGTTGAGCGGGCCAGGGTCTGCAACCCCCGGCCCCCGCCCCGTGCGTTAGTTGGGTTTTTCTTGCATCCTCTTGAAATAGGCCTCGGCAACCGCCATCCAGGCCTCGTCGGTGACCCGGAGTTTCATTATGGCCTCGAATCTTGCTCGGCATTCACCGACCGTGACCTTCCTGATTTCCACGCCTTCCTTCAATACTCCCGTCGCAAACACCATGGCCAGGTCTAGAAGCCTGTCTATGATCTCCCCAGGCGGAAGCTTGGCCAGGGCCATTACCCTTACGAGTTCGGCGGCCTCAGGAGATTCGTTTGCGTTGCTCATGACCGGCCTCCTTCTGCCGCTGTTCTTCCTCAAACCGCCTGAAGCGTCTCCGCAGGCTCGCGCCGGCCGCGAGCAGCTCCTGGAGCTTCTTCGATTCGGGCTTCTGCATGGGTCCGTACAGCTCCTGGGCCTCCACGTAGCTCTCCGCTTCGATGTCCCAGATGAAGTAGACGGGGACATCATCGATGACGAGCTTGCCGTCCCGCGCACTGCATTTGAAGCATTCGAGGACCTCAGGAAATGGATCTTGCTCGCCGGCGGTCTGCGTTATCAACCAGCCGAGGTCCCCTGCGTACTTGTTCAGGCGGAGTTCGGCGCCGGCAGCGCACTGCTTCAGCTTGCAGAGGCGAGCGCCATGGATTTGGTGAAAAGACCGCCGGTGATCGGCTTTCTCTGACCCGCTTTGGGACGCTACCGTCCCGACATCCGTGTAGTTAACGTTCATTCTAGTTCTCCTTTTTTAATGTTTTTCGTGAGGCCGAATAAGACCGTGAGGCCGCCTAGGGGAGGCCCGGCGTTTGTCCGGGCCTCCCCACAGCGGTCACTTTCCGGCCTCCTTCCCCCGCCGTTGTTTCTCGAATTGCTCGTACCGCGCTTGCAGGGGCGCCCCGGCAGCGAGCATCTCCTGCAGCTTTCTGGACTCGGGGTTCCAGAGGGGCTCGTAGAGTTCCGGGGCCTCTACGTAGAGGCCTGATCCTGACTCCAGCTTGAAGTAGACCGGTTTCGCGTTCTTGAAGCACCTGGGACATTCCCCTGCGTAATCCACGCACTCCGCTACGATCAGGGCTCCTTCCTTGCTCTCGGCATAGGCCCTTAGGTTAAAACGGTGTTTTGCCAAGGCCTCTTCTTGCATGCTCCGGATGATATCGACGACGCTGTGCACGACGAACAAGTAGCAGGCGGCGCTACGAGGCAGCGTCTTCTTGCCGTTGGCCTTGCCAGTCCTGCCCTGGGACGTTGCCGTGCCGCCAACCGTGTTAGCGCTGATGTTATCCATCTCATTACTCCTTAGCTTAGATTTTGTGTCGCCCGAGGGCGCACATGTCGCGCCATTCCGTAAATGCTCTTGGCTGTCATGGGAACGCCCAGGTGAGGTAAGCGTCAAGTTCGAGCTTCCTGCCGTACCTCGGTCTAGTCTTGAGTTGGCCGATGCCCTTATGAGACTTCATAACCTGGTTCATTTTGTTCCTCACCCTAAATGCTGAAAATTCAGCAGAAATATTGGATTCACCGATATTTTTGAAGAGCGGCGGTGAGGAACTTATCGATTATGCGGGAGATATAAAATAATTAGTCTTTGAGTAAAAATTTGCGTATGAAGGCCTGATAATTCAGGCTGGGGAAGAGTCTGTTATTTTTCCACGAATATACTAAACGGCCTAAGCGTCTTTTTCATTCGCGATTACGTTGAACTTCGCTTTGTAGGCGTTTGCCTTATCGTAGGGAAAAAATGGATCTTCAGACAGAGCGAAAAGGGCTTTCAGCCTCTTTCGGAGGATTGATATGTTCTTTTGTAGCGTGAGTCTTATCCTCCCCGAATCGCTTCTGGTTTCCCACGAAATCTCCCCACATTTCAGGCCCAACAACCACAGAGTCTGCCATACTTGGTCTGGCCGTTTTGCTCTTTTGTCTTCAAACCCCAAGACCGCGAAATTCCATGCCCCCAGAGGTTTTCTCCCCGCCCTGATCTCCACGGATTCTCCGTCCAAGAAGCGGATTGATATATCGCCCCAAGACGAACCCTGAGGAACCTCTAAAGGTCCTATGCCCTTTGTTCTAGTCCGCTGGCCCTTTTTGCTTCCGATAAATGCCCGTAGCCGGTTGCCGAGATCTACGAGCACGACGTTATCGTAAAATCCCTGGAAAGCAAGTTCGAAAGCCTCGTCTGCCAGAGTTTCTAAAGACTGATTATTCAAATTCTCTATAACTTTTTCCTCGAAACGGCTGCAACTTTGCTCCTGTTCAAAAAGGCTTCTCTCGTGAATTTGCTTTAGGGCCTCCAGGTGGCGTTCCTCGACGCCTCCGGGCAATTCATCCAGAATTCGTTTTAAGTCCGCTTGGAAATCTTCTAACAGGCTCATCCAATATTGGACGTAGCGCTTGACTAAAACGGCTTCTTTCGAGAGCTCAGAGCCTTTTTCAACGTTCTTTTCAATTTTGTCTTTGATCTTCTTGAATTCAATGAGGTCCTTTTCAGTTTGAGCAGAACAATTCTCAAGCGCTTCAGTGATGTCGTCAAGACTGGCCAGTGTATAATCTGGAACGTCCAGAAAGCGTCTTCTTATCGCCATGCTAATAACGAAGGCTGGTTCCTAAGGATCTTGCGCCACCATTCTGTCGCCTAGCTTGGTCCTGACGAACAGTTGTACGCATCTCTCTCTCATCGAATATTGCATTCGGCCCTCGCCAAAATGTTTTTTTTCGGTTCAATATTCGGATTTGCCTTCACTGTTTTAGCATATCAAACATGTCGCTAATTATCACGTCTGTTCGTTTGAAATTAACATACCCTCTGTAATACTTTGTTAGTGCTTCCAAGAAATCTCTATTTTGGCAAGCAGCAAATCTCTGAGCCCTTTCGATGATTGAAACATTAACCTGCACAACGAATTCAGGAGGCATATCTCTTTTTATTGGTTGGTCAGTGTTTACTAAAAGTATTCTTCCGGAGACAGGAAAAACAAACTCATTAAGGCAATTTACGGGGTCATGGTCGTTATCGCCCTTGGTGATAATGGGATTGTCTCCTACGAGATACCAATTGGCGCTGTCTCCAGTATATAAAAATCTCCATTTTTCTATTCTTTCGCTCCAGTTGCCGTCATAGAACGGAGCGAATGGAAGCATTAGTTTTGAAGACTTTTTAAATGCAGCAGAGTTTCTAACAAGATCTAAAACTTCCTTGGGTACGTTTTCACCACTCTTACTCTTGAGCGTAAAGAAACAGAGATCATTATCAGCGACAAAGAAGTCCTTTGATAACTCCTCAACATACTTAATATTGCCCGGTAATCTCCAATGCAAAAATAGAAGAAAAAGAAAGAGGCGCATCTTATCCAACAACCGAATCTTTGTCTTGTTCGTAGAATTCCTAATATTATCTAATGGACCCCATGATTCATTTTCAATGAGTGCGTAAAGATTCTCTAAGTAATCCGATGACCCTCCCATAGGGAAAAATACTGTATTTAAGTTGTTCTCGAAGAAAGCGGCATCGGGGGTTAGGGGGTTGGGCAATATCTTGTCATTAAGTTTATCGTAAAGAAAAAAGCAGTTTCCACTATCGACGAATCCCCTTAAGTAGTGCCTAGGCAAATAATGATGCTTTTTGCTGCGATTGCCTTTCGGTCTTGTGGATAACCTCATCGGAAGATCCGTGTAGCAAATAGGTTTCGTCGTCCATTTGATGGAACCTTATTAAGGACGTTAGAATCCACTTTGGGATGTGTTTTTTGGGGGCCTGAAGCCCCATCGCTCAGACCGCCATAATTATCCATTAGCCAGGCAATGTAGCAAGATATTGATCGGTAATATATATAAGGCCAGTATCTGGCAGTTTGGGTAGTTCTATTTTATCAATAAAACCATGCGCTTGTGCTTCGGCGGCATGGTACGTTGTTGATTTTAAAAAGGCCTTCCGAATTATTGCGGCTGTAAGAGGTTTCGAAGCACGAGGGGTCGTTTCTTTCAGAATTATTTTTTGAGTATTATCATCTGTCGCTGATAAATTGGCCTTTGTCGTATCTAAATCAAAGACGTTAAAGTTATCAGGCAGCGCTGTGCGTGCAAGTGTTGTCTGATGAACCATAAAACTACAGTCCGGAACGCCAATTCTCGTTTGAAAACTCAAAAAGAAGGGGACGCCAGCTGAAGAAACGTTACCCATGTTATAAACGGTAGTCTTTTGTGGGATAGCCTTAACAAAATTATAGAGACTGATAGCAGAAAATGGACTGCCTCCAAGTGTGGCAAGATAAACTACATATTCAGAAATATTTGTACCCACCTGCGCTTGGCCGTTAATAAAGCCAGTGAAAACATCTTCCATCTTCTTACTGATCGTAACGCTACACCAAATATGCTGAACCTTCGGTACTTGAGCCTGTGTTTGTTCTAGTGCCATGCGGTCATCCCCCTCATCTAACTGAATTGTACATTACAAATTAGCGCAACATCAATACAAAGCCCCCCAAACAAAGTCTGGATCCGAAATAAAATGAGGAAAAACTGGGAAGATATGATAAAAGCCCCACCTAAACAATGGGGCTTGGCGTCCGACGGTCCCGACTTGCCTAGTCCTCCTTCCGCTCCTGCCTCGGGTGGATGAAGCGCTTGTCCAGCGTCATGGGGTGTTTCGCAGCGAGGCGCTCGGCGTACTTGCTTGAAAATCTCAATCCAGGGGTGATAAATTGAGCGGGGGTAGGTCAACAGCCGGGGTTGGGCATTACCGAGTTCAGAAATTAACGTGCCTTTTGGAATAATCAAGCTCTTGATGTGTCTGTATATATGAAGATGTATACCACGCATGAAAGGGCCGCCTCCCCGGATAGAGAACTTTTCGAAGAACTGCTGACCAATTCAGCCCTTGTCTTTCATATCTGCCTAGGATATTCGATCAACCTCTCGGATGCTGAGGAACTTTATCAGGACGTCTATTTGAAAGCTTGGCAAGATATCGGCTCAGTAAGAGTCCAGAATTCCGCTAGGCCTTGGCTCTTAAGAATAGCCCGGAATGTCTGCCTTAACCATCTACGGAAGAAGCGCCAGGATAGAAGGTTGTTCTACGATAATCAGTTACCCATGGTTGAACGAGATACCCCCGAAATGTCAATAATCCGCGGCGAACTTGGCCTGGTCCTGAAAGGAGCTGTGCAGAGTTTGCCCACTAGATTCCGCGACGTGTTTGTTATGCGGGAATATGGGCAGTTGTCCTATGAGGAAATATCTGAAACTCTTGGAATTAAGATTGGGACAGTGATGTCACGACTGAGCCGGGCACGCCGCTCGGTTATGGAGGAGCTTAAGGAGAACGGCTATGGGAGAGAAAATGGGAAGTGAGGAAGAGATCATTAACCGGCTTATACGTGAGGAGTTGGAGAGCGCTGACAAGAACTCCCCTGAATCGGCCTTAAAGGAACGTCTTCTGAAGGCAGTCGCTCCTAGTGCTACGAAACGGATAAGATCGTTCCCTTGGTACCTAAAGCCTGCCTACTTTATTGGTTTATTATTGCTCGTTATAATCACTATTTTTCTTTTCAGGAAGCCGTCTTCTTCGCCAAACCAGGCCCTCGGGCAGAGCAGATTTATCACCCAATACCTCATGAGCTTGCCGACAATTCAATCGATTTCTGAAGGGCAAAGCCACGTACTCCATTACTCCTCTCCGGGCCAACGTCCTGGAGGATTTGGTTCAACGTATGAACGAATATTCGAATCCGCGGTTCCCCCTGCGGAGCCGGAGAATGAGAAGGGAAATATTGCTCAGCCGGAAAAGAACTACACTCCGCTGGGTCTAAAAGAAACCATCCGCATTCTCTTTTTTGACAGGACTCTGGAAAAATGGCTTTTAGAATATTCAAGAAAATACCAGGAGGTCTAATATGGCAAAAAGAATATTTGTTTTTGGCTTGTTACTAATGTTTAGCCTTGGTCTCGCCGCTCAGGACAAAGACGGAAAGGTCCTGATTGATAAGCTGAACTTGATGTTCAAGAATGCGGCTGAACGACCGACTGTCAGTGAAGCCGAATACGCGGCCGGACTTGAAGCCCTCTACGCGGAGGCCATTAAAGAAAGAGATCAGAACCAAATAGATCCGCTTTTTTTCAAGAGATACCATCGGGTGTTGTTGGTGCTCAGGTTGTTTGTCATGCCGGGCAAGAAGGGAGTCCTGTCACCGGTCTTTGAAAAAGAGTTTGTGGGATTCGTCGAAGATGTTAATGGGTTGCGGATCAATATTGCTGATAGGGGGGCCATCGGCGAAGTCGCTGGCGCCGTGACTAATGAGATCATGAACCTCTACCTTTACCCTGACAGCATTAAAGCTCGGGCTAAGCTACTCAAAGAGTTCGAAAGTAAGTATGGGGTTAAAAAATAGAGAATTGGTTTTCTTTTCCTGAATGGCATTTTTCCGCTCCGGCCTGGGGTGGATGAAGCGCTTGTCGAGCGCCGCGACTACATGAAGTCTGAGCCGCTTAAGATTCAAGGGGGGGGTCAATGAACGCGAGGGAACCATGCTTGAACTCAGGGGAGTGACCAAGAAGTATTCGGCCATACCGGCTGTCCGGGACGTGAGTTTTGTCCTAAAGCCGGGTGAAATTACCGGGTATCTGGGTCCGAACGGAGCCGGGAAGAGCACAACGATTAAAATGATGGCTGGGTTGCTCGAACCAACTGAAGGTGAAATCCTATACCAAGGTCACCCGATCAGGCAAAACATGTTTGCTTATAAAAGTACCGTCGGATATGTCCCTGAGCAATCCGACGTTTACAAGCACATGAGTGCCTGGGATTATCTGTTCATGGTTGGCCGCCTCCGAGGGCTTTCGGATCTCCTTCTACAAACCAAGGTTACTGAACTCATGCAACTCCTCGGTTTGTCCTCAGAGATGGACATGGCCATGGCATCCTACTCCAAGGGAATGGTTCAGAAGGTCCTTTTAGCCTCAGCCCTCCTTCATGATCCTCGTGTCATTTTGATGGATGAACCTTTATCCGGTTTGGACGTTACCACGGCTCTCGTCGTCAAAGACCTTCTCGCTCTGCTCGCCCAGGAAGGCAAAATAATCATTTACTCGTCCCACGTCCTGGAGGTCGTCGAAAAAGTCTGCTCAAGGGTTATTATTATCGATAAAGGAATCATCGCAGCTGATGATTCTGTTGAGAACCTTAGCCACCTGATGAACCTCCCCTCCCTGGAAGAGATCTTCAGCCGCCTCGTGGTCAGTGAGAATCCGGAGATAACGGCCCGGGGCATTGCCGAGGCCATTAAACGGGGGAGTTAAGGAAAGTTGATTTCCATCCGGAACGCCTTGCATGCAGCTTCATTTGAAGCCCGACAATTCCGGATCCTTACCCGACACTTCTTTCTTCGGCTCTTCAGAAATGACCTCGTGGACTTCGAAGACCAGATGAAGGAACGCGTGATCGGGATACTCGCGACACTGGCGGTTTTTTCTGGTCTCGTCGCTTACGTGTTCCTGGGGAAGTATGACTTTACTCGCGACACTGGCCAATCCTGGTTAGAAAAAATGATCATCATTACGTTCTTCATGCTGATTATGGGTTTTATGGCTATCCTCGAGTGGGACTTCATATTTCTGGATCGGCGCGACTCTTCTAACCTCAACCCACTTCCCTTGAGAACGAGGACAATCCTGTCAGCGAAATTCGCCAGTTTGCTGCTCTTTGCCAGCCTGTTCGGTTTAGGTTTGAACCTGCTTTCCTCTCCTTTCTTCATCCTGCTCCTCCCTCGGTGGCGATCTCCCAGCGTGCTCTTCTTTTTCGGGCACGCCATCATCCATTTTTTGATAATGTTCTCGGCCTGTTTTTTTGGGTTTTTCTTTTATGTCGTCCTCTTCGGTCTGCTCCAGTGCCTATTGGGGTCTACGATTTTCACGAAAGTATCGACATATCTGCGTTCCCTCTTTGTGATCCTCCAATTATTTCTCATCCTAATCTATTTGAGGATTCTCGTTTACGGCCTTGAAAACTTGATCTCCACAAAACAGCTCGCATCGGATTCTTCAATAATGGGCCACTTCTTCAACTATTTTCCTCCCTTCTGGTTCACCGACCTATACGAGACAGCTTTGGGAAGCCCCCGGCTGCCTTTTCATGGGTATTATAAGTATGCGCTATTTGGCTTGGCCGTAATGGGTTTCGTATTCATCTTGACGATGGGGCTTAGCTATGGGCGTTCGCTCCGGAGAAGTCTTGCAGGCCATAGCTTGCGACTCCGAAAGATCCGCTGGTCCCTTGAAACTGCTTTTAACAGCATTCTGCTAAGAAACTCTACTCAACGGGCAATTTTTCACTTCTACAGAAAGACACTGAGAAGTAGCGTGTTCCATAGAATGCGCTTGGCCACATACTTTGCTTGCGGCGTGGCCCTTGTGCCCTTTCTTATAACGATGCGAACCGTCGAAAAGGGCAACCTTCTCAGTATCAATGCAACTTTGGTTTCCATTCCCTTGGTCCTGTCCTTTGCTCTTCTTTTAGGCCTGAGATCCGTTATGAATGTGCCAGTTTCCCTTGAGGCAAATTGGGTCTTTCGTTTGACGGAGAGGCCTCAGATCCTGGCCTACTTTACTGGCCTCAGGAAAGCTATCCTGCTTTTGAGACTTTGTCCCCTGTTCATTCTTATCTTTGCCGTCTACACAGTGCTTTGGGATCCCCAAACGGCGTTCTATCATTCTCTTTACGGATTAGCCGTATCGATCCTCGTTATGGAAATCCTCCTCATCCGCTCTCTTAAGATCCCCTTTACATGTTCCTATCTTCCAGGGAAAGAAAGAATCCAATTCTTCTGGCTCTTTTATCTGTTAGGGTTCATTGCTTATATCAACGTCATGAGCCGTCTAGAACTGGCACTCCTTCGGTCGCCTCTAGGCTTCATATATTTTTATGCGGGCGTTCTAGTGGCGGTTATCGGGATCAGAGCCTATCAAATCCATTTTCTCTACCGGCGAAACCGACTCCAGTATGAAGACGAACCGGAACCGCTAATGGTGGGCCTTGATTATAGGACTCCTCCGCACAAGAGCACTTTATAATCATCTCCATTCGTGCCCGAGAGACCTGTCCCCGAATTAATCGAACTGAGAATATAAAAAAGCCCCGCCTTCCAACGGGGCTTATAGACCGGCCGCCCTACTCCTCCCTCTTCTCCGGCCCGGGGTGGATGAACCGCCGATCCAGCGTCGCGGGGTGCTTGGCGGCGACGCGCTCGTTCTTGGGCGGGCGGCAAACTCTTCCAAGCCGCATAACAACTCCCAGCAGTTGCCCGGTCAGCCGGGGGGGAGTCTCGATGGGCAGGGTATGGTTCACTCCGGAACAGCTCATTTGCAAGTTATGTAAGGCGTCGGAGTGCCGAATGTGAACACGAGGGCCTTCGAAAAAACCGTAATGGAATAGCTTTGTCTGTTCGTTTTCCAGAGGAATACTGTAGAAACGCTTGATTTTCCGGGTCCCAGAGCTTATATTATATTCGGCATCAGGAGAGGCCCTCTAATGCAGGGCCCGGCAACCTGGGACGGACACCCAAGGTGCCACTCGCACGGAGCGAGGATGCGGTCGCTGAGAAAGCGGCAACAAAGTGTCCGGGCGATATGACCCGCTCTCCTGAGCCAGGAGAAGCGGGTTTTTTGTTGCCCGCCAATCCGCTTTCCGCTCCCCTCAGATACCCGGCCTCCTGACGCTGATAAGGAGGTTACAGTCATGCCCGGGAAAATGTGGCGTCCGCGTTGTAAGTGTTCTCCCCATGTCGTTGGCATGGGGACTCCCAATTGTAGGAATTGTGGACAACCTGGTGAGTACGATGGGTGGCATCTGGGCACGATCGAATGGATGAGTGCTTACCTAAGGCGGACGGGCTTTCAGCCCATGGGCCCGCACTGCCAGTTGGTCCACGAGTTGATCGGCCGTCGAACAGAGACTTGCCGAACCTGTAAGGGTCGCGGCGTCTTGGATGTTGATGAGGGACGAACGTGGAAAGAGTGTCCCGACTGTAAAGGGACTTGCTACCTTTTCAAGGGGACCCGGGAAGAATTTCTGGAAATTCGATCCCGGATACTGAGCCAGTACCCAAATGCAGGTCCTGTTTCCTTCAACCCCGTGATCCATGAAGCAGTTGAGAAGGGTGTCATGACTCGTGAACTTAAGGAGCAACATGTGACCGTCGAGAAGAAGCCAAAGGACGATGGCGTGCGATGGCTGAAGTTCAAGTACGACATCACGATTAAAGCGGGAATGGTTGTCCCAGCCGGGACTGTTGTTCTAGGTCGTCCGGGGCCCAGCCCGAGTTTGTGGGCTATTCTCTGGGATGGGCGTGGGGTTGGCTGGCGTGTAGAGTTTGATGATGGCTATTCCACCATTGTCCCCCTTGAAGTGGTCGAGGCGATAAAGCCCTTGGGACTGCCCGTGAAAAAGATCCCAAAGCGGGAAGAGACTTCCGGTCGATTGGAGACCGCATGTTGGATAACGCTCAAAACAGCCATTGAATTTTCGCCCGGTCTTGGCTATGGAGCTGGAACACGCGGTCTGGGTTTTCCGGTGTCGGAAGGCTGGATAATCGACCTTGTGGGCGACCAACACTCGCTCCTTATCCCGGACAGCGCGGTGGAAGTTGAAGAACCGTTCCGTAAACTCGATGACTTGCAATGGCTGGAGTGTAAGGTCAATGTTCCCCTCAGACATGGAAAGTTCATTCCGGCCGGGAAGTTCATTGTCGGCAGTCGCGTCGACACGGGATGGAAGGTCGGAGCCGAGTATTCGGAGTTTATAGAAGACACTTGGCGCACCCGCGAAAGAACCGGCGACGATAACAGCAACATAGTCAAGGTCGACGTCACGCCTTCGATGATCATTCCGGACAGCATGGTTAAAGCGGGGACCCGTGCTCGCTGGTTCAACAGTAGCCGGGCCGTAAATGCGACCCCGCCGGAGATAAGGGTTACGTGCGCGAAGTGGCCCGATGAGCTGCCGATGAGTCGCGTCTTAAAATTGGTTTACACGGGCTGGCGGCTGAAGCCGAAGGTCGACATCGTCGCCGAGAACGGAAAACGTTATCGCAAAGGAGAGAGCATCACCGGCATGCCGGTTTCTGAAGGCTGGGAAGTTCTGGCCGATAGCGAATGGAAACTTTGGGCCATTATTCCCAGGGACCTGGTGGAGACAACGAATTCCGTCTATTCGGAGAAGGAGGCGAAATCCCGTGATAAAGAGCGCCAATGAAAACAGCCGTTGTTCTGGAAGCAACGAGTCCCCGGCCGTCATCGCCTGCCCCGTGCCCGCGGTCGCGAATGCGGTGAAAGCGTCCTGACATGAGCATGATCTACAGTAGGAAGAAGCACGGCAAAGTCGGGCTTTGGTTGGTAGGAATCTGCAACAGATACTTCTCGTCCGGAGGCAAGTCGCTCAATAATTGTCGGTTTCACGACTGCGGCCGGTTGTATTGGGGAAGCCGTGCCGGGTACTGCTCAAAGCATAAGCCCATAGTGAAGGCGGGCTGGGCAAGATACGTCGAGACCAAGAGAAAGAACCGGGCAGCGTGGTGTGCGAAACTCACGTACGCCTGTTGCGTCAACTGGTTCATCCTTTCCACAGACTCGCGCGGGACCTTTTTCTATGTCGACACGAGGGAGTGGCCCGAGTGGAAGTCCCTGCCGGAAAGCGCGAAGAAAGAGACAGGCGCGACCGAAAAATACATGCTCCCCATCGCCAGGGAAAAATGGGCCAATCTCTGCAGTTGGCAATGGATAGGGTATGAGAAAGAATCTGAGGAGTTGAGATGGATAGCGGAACATCTGAGCACCCCTATTAAAACCCCGGATTTTGCGGGCGACTTGAAGAAGGTCAACAAGATGATAGACCAGGAACGAAGGAACGAGACGGCCAGGGTGCTGCACCCCGGGTCGGCCGCCAATGACGCGGGAGAGAGGGCCCTTGAAAAGATGCGGGCCGATTTCTTCGGCGACGTCTGTTGCGGCAATAAGACTTTCGCCAAGTTCCGAGCACACGCTTCCACTTGGAATGGACGCAATTGAGGACAACCTCTCTGGGGCGGGAATGGAATCAGTTTCACTTGGGCAATTCCAGAATGCAAAGGGAGCTTTCCGGGGAGATGGAATTGAATGCGGCGAAATAAGTTGACGCGCCCTTGGGAATCTGTGCTTAAATGACCTCGGGAACAGAGAAAGGCGGTGCGATGATGGAAATCTCCCTGCATAGGTCAAAGAACCTTCTGTACGTACTTTTTGATGATGACGAGCTCGTCGAAAAAGACCTCGAGGCCGGACCCTTCAGGCGCCGCTACGGATGTCCGGGGGGAGTGACATTCACATTCGAGAACGGCGAGAAGGGTTTTTCCCTTTACATCAGTTTTGACCGTTATAAAGATCCGGAGATCCTTGGCCGGGTCACCAAGGGCCAATCAGTAGAGGAGCTGCAGACGCTTTGGGAGTTGGCCCATCTGCCGTGCGCCAAAATATTCGGTTCAAACGTTCTGCTGGTTGACGGGCGCAGTGTTGAGCTTGTTGATACCATCGGATTTGAACTGCGGAAAGTCATGGACGGGCTTTGGGCGACTGGGGAGAGCGAATCGGAAGTCGATCGGCGCAACCGCCAGATGAGACTCAATAGGGTGAGAGACGGCGTGCCTCGAATATTCAGGGAAAGGGTCCCTGGCGCGATTGTCACAAGCCAAAACGAATCAACCAGGGGTGAGGTCATTTTCACCAACAAGAGAACTGAGAGCCAGCCTGGGACGCAGCGTAATGGGATGGGCCAGGCAGGCAAAGATCCAGCATCGGAGCGTGCGCTCGAAGCTAAGGAGCAAAAGGAGGCAGCGCCAGAGCGCACGTTCGACCCCAAGGAGCAGCCCGTTGACCCGCCGACGGAGGCAGAGCAGCGAGTCGACGCCCCGATCATCCGCGAAGAGCGGAACCCGAGCGAGATCGCGGAGTGCGACGGGTGTGAAAAATTGTATTGGGAGGGAGAATTGACCGAGGTAAGGCCGGGTCTCTTCCTCTGCTTGTACTGCCGGACGAACCCCCGGATCATTGCGGATCTCGCTCTCACTGACGCTGAGCTTATCGGCATTGACAACAGGATCTGCGATGGGTGCGGAACCATCACGTACAAGGACGATTTAACGGAGGTGACGCCGGGGGGTAAGTTCTGCGTTGTATGCCTATTATCGAAGGGATGGTTCGACCGCGACGGATGAAGTGACCCTATCAAGCGGTCATTTCTTAAATAACGTCGCCCCAATCGGCACGGCGCTTCTGGCGTCCGGCCTGTTCACTTTCCCTTCCGCTCCGGCCTGGGGTGGACGAAGCGCTTGTCCAGCGTCACGGGGTGCTTGGCCGCGACGCGCTCGGCGCGGGTGCTCGAAGATCTCACTTCAGAGGTGATACGTTGAGCGGGGAAAGTCACTCCCGGCAAGTTCTTTAATCGCGCTTCGCAACACGTTGGCGGGTCGGGATCACCGCAATCACTTTGCCGAAAATCCGTTCCCTAGATACTGGACCAAATGCACGTGAATCAAAGCTATTATCCCGGTTGTCACCCATCAGAAAGTACTCTCCGGGACCAAGCTGGACAGGCGGGGAACTCCGATACTGGTTCTTTCCGGGCGTGTAGGCGGCCCAGTGGCCGTCCTCCATCACGACCGTAGATCCTATGCGGTATGCCGTTGGCACCCAGCCGAAATCGATGTTGTCAAGCGACTGAACAGGTAGGGGCCGGCCATTGACA
>Ga0187878_1002544_pt1 | contig 16054 bp, 10 predicted proteins | sample June2016WEW_17_1_FD_132979 | JGI IMG/M metagenome (GOLD analysis project Ga0187878, IMG submission 132979) | Peatland microbial communities from SPRUCE experiment site at the Marcell Experimental Forest, Minnesota, USA - June2016WEW_17_150 | ecosystem: Environmental > Terrestrial > Soil >...
CAATCCCGACCCCGAGATCACGTACAATGATGCTCTCGCCGCGCGGCCCGATGTCATCATGGCCACGGGGCGCTCGGACTTCCCCAACCAGGTCAACAATGTCCTGGGTTTTCCGTTCATTTTCCGCGGCGCCCTCGACGTGCGCGCCAAGGCCATCAACGACGAAATGAAAATCGCCGCGTGCATGGCTTTGGCAAATCTCGCCAAGCAGGACGTGCCGGATTCTGTGATCCGCGCTTACGGCGGCAAGAAACTGGGCTTTGGACGCGAATACATCATTCCCAAGCCGTTCGATCCCCGGGTGCTGCTGTGGGAAGCTCCCGCGGTCGCCAGAGCGGCGGTGGAGTCGGGTGTCGCGCGCCAGCCCATCTCGGACTTCGAAGCCTACAAAGATGCGCTCGAAGCCAGGCTCGGCAAGTCCCGCGAGGTGATGCGGGCCTTCATCCACAAGGCTCAGTCGGCTCCCAAGCGGATTGTGTTTCCTGAGGGGGAGGAAGAAAAAATCCTGCGGGCCGCGCAAATCATTATCGACGAAAAAATCGCAAGGCCTATCCTACTCGGGAACATCGCCGAGATCCAACGCAACATCCAGGAACTGAGCCTGGATCTCAAGGGGGCGGAGCTGATCGATCCCACGACATCTCCAAAACTCAAGGAGTTGGTTGCCGCCTTCTACCAAGACCGGCAGCGCAAGGGGGTGACCCCCTACAGTGCTGGGCGCAGGGTGAAGAACCCTAACGTCTTCGGCATGATGATGGTCCAATGCGGCGAGGCAGACGGACTGATTTCGGGGCTCACTCAACACTATCCGGATACCCTGCGGCCCGCGCTTCAAATCATCGGCAAGAAGGCCGGCGTCCGCAAGATCGCAGGTCTGTACATGGTGATCTTCAAGCAGCGGACGGTCTTCAGATGCCACGTAACTTCAGAACTCCTGACATGCCCAAACAGGTCAGGAAAATCGCTTAGTTTCGCGACATGGGTGGAGACCATACCCTGTCCGCTTTTCCGCGCCGAAGGCGCCTTGGAGAGCGGCGGCATGACGCCGCTTTTGCTATCCCGAAATCAGAAGGCGGCGTCATGCCGCCGCACTCCGAAAGCGGCCGGCGAGGAATGGCGCAAGATTCTGGGTCTGTTTTGCAAGCCGGCCGCACAAAACAGAACATGTGGCGCCCGGCGAAATTGCGGGCAGCCGTGCATTAGGCGTGTCGGGAGTTCTGAACTTTCGCGCGAGCCCTTAGTACATGCAGGATAGAGCCTCGGCGGCATAGGCGTGCAAAAGCTTGTCCTCGGCCTCGAAGAAGTGGTCGGAGGGCGCCAGGACGTAGCCGCCGGCGGATCCGGCCTCCTCGAAACAGCGCCGCACGGCACGCCGCGTCTCTTCGGGAGAGCATCCGACGAAATGGTGGAACTGGTCGAAGCCGCCGATCATGCAGACGCGGTGTCCAATGCGTCGCTTGGCCTCCCGGAGGTCAGCGTCGCCTCCCATCGGTCGGGGGGTAAACGTCTCCATCGCATCGGGACCCATGTCGGCGACCCGTTCCAGGATCGCCATCATCCCCCCACACGTATGATAGACAACGCGTAGGCTGGCCTGGTGCGCGGCTGCGATCAGCGGCGCGTCGAACGGGGCGACGAAACGATCGAAGATCGCGGGTGAAATCACGCTGGAGGAAGCATCACCACCGCCCAGCTCCAGCAGATCAAATTGCGCCCCTTGCGCCGATCGCAACCAGGCCAGTTTGCGGTGTTGAAGGATGGCAAGCAGCTCCGTGACCCACACCGGATCATCGAACGTCTCGACGATCAGCGGCTCGATGCCGAAAAGCACGGCGGCGTCCTGCCAGCAGCCGGGCTGCCCGTAGATCGGGAATCCAGGGATCGCGCCGCGCACGATGCCGCGCACGCTGAAATCGGCAACTTCCCGGTTTACCTGCTCGATATCGCAGGGCTGGACGGGCGCAAACCGGGCGATCAGTTCGATGTCGGTTTTTTTCTTGATCAGGCGCTCCCGCACCCACTCAGTTCGTCCGTCGTCCTGAACGACCATCGAGAGCATGCCGCTTGGCGTGGCGATGTGGAATCGCGTCGTGCGGCAGGCAAAATCCGGGATATCCTCGCACTGGACGCACCATTCGTCGGCAGGCACTGTCGCGTTGTGGCGGAGGGGAGTGACCCATCGGATCGCATCAAGGCCGAAACGGTCGAAAAACTCCCGCTCGCTGATGCCGGCCAGGAACGATGGCATCAGGTGATGGGTTGTCACCGGCAGACGGTCTGGCACCCGGCGATCCAGTGCCGCCAGGAGGCGTTCTCGGGAATTCATTTTGGTCTCACGATCCACCACGAAACATGCCAAGGTGATTTGGGATTGCTACCGACGCAAAAGTGACCGACGAAGTCTGATTCGAGATTCGAGATTGGCAATCTCGAATCTCGAATTTCGAATCTCGTTTCTTTTTGTGGATCGAGGTTGCTTTGATTCAGTGCATGAGCCGCCCCGCCATCCGCATCATGTAATCGTGATCGATGAACGGATTGTCCTCGAAGTGGCGCACCATGAGCGCGATCTTTTTCCCTAGCAGCACCTCTAAATTGCGCCCATGCATGAGCGGTGTTTCGCCCAAGTCGGTTGTTGCCATAAATTCGACGCCCGAATCGAGCAGGCGCAGCAGCTCTTTGCTGTTCGTGATTTCCTTGCGCATCATGTCCGCCAGAAGCGCCCGGTACCTGTTTTTCCCGGCGGCGGACTTCGCTTCCATCCATCCGTAGACGCCCGCAATCCAGGCCGCCACGTTGCGCTGGGTCAGGAACCAGCAGCGTAGGGCCTTCAGCCGGACGAGTTGGTCCCCAATCACATTGGCCTTACCCAGGTTCGCAGCTGCCTTCGCAGCCGCGGATTCGAGCAGCCCGATCGCCTCGTCCAAAGGCGGCCAGACACCCTTGTCAATCCTCTCGACATCGACCAGGCTCTTCTCCGCGGTGGTCAAGCGAAATAGGACGTCGCGGCTCAAGTCGACATTGTTGGGATTGTGCGGCGTCGTGCACATGAAGTCTTCGTAATACGCCCGCTCCTCCCTTGGAATGGCCTCGATGTTCGGCACGAGCGGCCGCACCCACAGCCGGTACCACGTAAAGCCGATCGTGGAGTAAAGTGTCGAGATGTTGGGGAACGCCAGCATCGACTCCTCGGCCTGCTGCCAGGCGCGCAGCAGCGCGGGAGCCAATTCCCCGCCGGCCCAGCTGTTGGCGAGTCCCGCGATCTCTTTGCCCATATTGGTCGCCGGGTCAAACTGGAATCGCCGGAGCACCTCGTGATTGATATTCCAAGGGACCAGCTCGGGCGGGAAAGTCCCGCCGATCTGCGACAGGTGACGGACGCCGTTGTCCCGGAGCAACTTCACCCGGCGGTGCGTCAGGAAGGGATACGGAACGCCGAGGAGCGGAGCAAACATCTGGTGCGGCCCGGCCGCACAGTAAAAATGCGCGTTCGCTGAGCGCCTTTCAAGCTCGGCCATGAGCGTGCGTTCGCGTTTCGCAAATTGCAGCTGGTAGACGGATCCGCCGTTGATCTGCTTCGAGTCGGGATAGCGCGGATGGGTGTATGGCATATCCCAGCCGCGACCGACCAGCGAGGCGGTCTCGACATCGACGCCGGCCTCGAGCCCGCGCCAGATGGTGTCGTGCTCCCCATAGAAGGACTCGAGGCGGGTGATGACGCGGAAGTCCGGATTGACCTGACGCGCGGTATCTCGAAGCTCGCGAAAAAAGGTGAGCGCCCACTCTCCGGCCACACGCGCGATCTCCGCATCGTCCTTCCACTCGCGGATCATGTAGGCGCCGCCGTTGCGTCCCACGTACAGCGACTTGGTGTGCTCGAAACCGGAGCCGCTGTCGTTGGTCCAAATCGTGAGGTAACCCAGCTCGGGGACCTCGCGGAGGATCTTCGTGAGCATTTCGGCGTAGTGAGCGCGCACCAGCGGGTGCGTGATGGTCATCGTGTAGCGGGGTTTGAACGAGCGGAACGGGTGATCGACACGGGCGCCGCGCAGCATTGGGTAGCGCGTGAAAAACTCCTCGGGCACGGTCCGCGGCTCGAAGCAGAGCAGTCCGGGCACGAGGCCATATTTCCGTGCGAGCGCCGCGTTCTCCTTCAGGTAGGCAAGATTCGCCGAGAGGTAATAGAAGGGGTAGGTCCCCTTGTTTAACTCGGAGTAGACGAACTGATCGAGCGCCGGGCAGTAAGTATAAAACATCGGGTATACCTCACCCTTCGGTCCCCTCTCAAAGCCCATGGGTGAAGCAAGGCCGTTCACCTCCAGGTGGGTGAACCCGCATGCCGCCAGGCGGCGCACGTAGGTTTCACGGCTCAAACCCCGTTGGATCCGGCCTTCCTGCGTGAGGAAAAGATCGTAGCATGGACGGTTCCAGGAGAACGCCGGCGTGAGTGTCAGACCATTCTCGATTCGTTTTAAATCGCAATCGGCCAGAACCTCCAGCAGGTACGAGACCAAGGCAAAGAGAAAGCGGTTGTCGGTGACGGCGAGCACGCCGGATCCGTCCTCGCGCAGGCGGACCACGACTCGCTCCGGCGCCGAGCCTCCAGGCGTTCGCTTCGGAGTTATGGCATCAAGGAGCTGAAAGACGCCTGCGGACCGCCGGCTGTCGTGCCGCACGCACCTCACAACGGCCGCACCGCTGCAGCGCGCGATTGACTGGGCGGCGGTTCCGAACACTTCGGGTGCGTCGGCCCGAATCTGGATCTGGCGGATCTGCTTCAATGCTTCAGCAACGGTCATGTTTCACCCTTAGTTTGATTAGGACTCTGTGGAACAAAGTCTTTGAGTCGATAGGGTTACTAATCAGTTCATAGATATGTTGACATTTGGCTGTATCGAAAATAATGGAGAACACTAAATCCATCGGTATCGGGATCGGGATCGGGATCGGGATCGGTATCGGGATCGGTATCGGGATCGGTATCGGGATCGGGATCGGGATCGGGATCGGGATCGGGATCGGGATCGGGATCGGGATCGCAATCGCAGTCGCAATCGGTCGTATGGGTCTGCAAAAGCCGATAGCGAAAGCGATTGCGACCCCGATTCCGATACCGATGATCGACATCCAGAGCGAGCATGACCTCTGCCTAGCTCCTCATATTTGGATCAGATTTCCACTTATTTGTGAACTTATTAGTAAGGGTCACCACAAAGGATCTATGACTCGACGAATTACTTAACGCCCGCTATCGACTTCACCGAGGCCGTTAGCCCACCGACTTCATCCGTATTGTTGTAAACGTGCATGGAGACCCGGACGGCGTCGAGGCCGCCCTCGGTCACGCTGCGCGCTCGGAAATGGCGCTGGATGAGCGTGTTTGCCACCTCGCGGTTGTCGCGACGCGGCAGGTTGAACGTCACCATCGCGGAACGGTAAGCCGGCTCGGCCGGTGACAACAGTCTCAGGCCGGGAATCGCCCCTAGTTGCTCGATACAGGCGTCGGCCAGTGCCTGGTTATGCGCCCAAATCGCGGGCAAACCTATAGTATTGATGAAACCGGCCGCCGCCTCCAGGCCATAGATCAGAGCGTCGTTCTGCGTCCCGTACTCGAAACGCTGCGCGCTCGGGCGAAGCTCGAGCCGGCGTTCGAGGAGCGAATTGGCCTTGTCGGAGTACGCCCCCACGATGGAAGGTGTCAGGGATTCGATCCGGTCCTTGCGGACATAGAGGATGCCGGTGCGCTTTGGGCCAAGCAGCCACTTGTGGCCGCTTGCGGTGTAGAAGTCAGCGCCGATGGCCTTGATGTCAATCGGGAATTGGCAAAGCGACTGAGCCCCGTCGAGCGCAAAGAGGATGTGCCTCGAGGCCGCCAGGCGAGCAATCTCCGCGACGGGAAAGATCTGGCCCGTGGTGCACGTGACATGGCTGATGAAGATGAGCCGGGTACGATTCGAGATGAGCGCCTCGATGCGGCCCACGTTATCATGGCCGCGAGCGAGGTCCGGGTCGAACGTGCGCACCTCGATGCCGGCGGTCTTCATCTTGAGCAGCAGCGGAATGCACAGTGCGACGTGTTCGTGCATCGAGGTGATGACCTCGTCGCCACGAGTCAACCCAAGGCCATTCAGGATGATGTTGATCCCCTCGGTGGCCGTGCTGACGAAGGCAACCTCGTCAGCGCTGCAGCCGGGGCCGAGGAAGGCCGCGCACTTGGTCCTGATGCGCGTCCAGTCATCCTCGCTGTGGCCGGGACTTGGGGCTTCTTCCTCCCGGTCCATCATGGCCTTCACCATGTTCGTGACCGCTGATGGCGCGGCGCCGAGGCCGGCGGTGTTCAAATAAGCAGTCTCGCGCGGCAACTGGAACTGCGCCCGGATAAGCTGCCAGAAGCGCGGGTCGTCGCCACCCAATGCCGCGCGGGCCCGCCGCACCTCATCGAGCGTCGAAGCCCCGGCCCGCGTCGTGGACAGCAGCGCGCCGCCCGCCATGCCGCCCACATCTCGAAGAAATTCTCGTCGTCTCATTTCACTCCCCCAGCGCCGTGTCGGGGGCGCATCCATAGAACTTGATTTCTCCGTCCAGATCTTGAATGTTATGGATACGACCCCCTATGCGAAAACGATCTCAAAACGGGCTTCGGAATCGATGGCACCCTCGAAGTTCACGTAGCGGCTCTGTTCCACTGTCGCCTGTTGAAACAGGATGTCGCGCCCGCCGCAACGGACCTCCCGAACCTCGGCACCAGCCGGCAACAAAACGTGGAAATCGACGTCGGACCCATCTGCTTCGACCTCGATCAAGATCTTGTCCGGCCGCAAGCGGAATTGATAGCGGATGCCGCGCCTCGAGCACTCGTAGCCGATTTCGACCTCGGCCTCCTCAACGTCCGCAGCCGGCCAGCGAGGCGAAACGCTCGCCCGATCAAAGCCCTTGCCCCGATCGACGACACCCGCCAGACCTTCTGTAAGCGCCCAGCACATCGCGCTCGATCCCCAGCCGTCCGTCGGCGACGCTTCCGGGCTCGTGCTGGTCTCGACAGTGCTCGGCCTGCCGTCGGGAAAATACCAGAGGTAGGTTTCGCCCGTTTTGGACACCAGGTCGAAGTACCTGCGGACAATGTCCACGCCGTAGGTCTCGGCCCCGTGCGTGAAAGCCGCCCGCGCCAGTTCTCCGCCCACGAGCGGCATGATGCCACCGTTGCAATACGCGCCGCGTACGAGGCGTTCGTCGCCGAAGACCCCATCAGGGAAAGGCGGGTCGATCGAGAACCATTCGGCGAATGCTCGGCTCTCGACTCGCCTGCGCTGATATTCGCGCAAGATCGACGCGGCCTGCTCGTGGCTGGCCACGCCACGATTGATATCCATCGGATTGCTCAGGCTGAGCTGTTGCGCTTCGTCCACGCCTCGGATGATAACAGGCGTCAGCTTGACGAAGTGCGTGTAAAAACGGCCATTCCAGCAGACCCGGTTCAGATTCTCCCGCAATCGCGCTGCGCGCGCCTCCCACTCGTCAGCCCGTGCCTCCTCGCCGAACCGGCGCCACAGCGCCGCCATGATGACGAATGCCTCATGGTAGCCGCTGTTGTCGCCGTGCAGGATACCCCAAAACGTATCTTTGTCGATTTGAAACTGGAGCCAGTCATGCCGGCCGGCGGTGTAGGCGAAGTCCCAGGTATCGATCGTGTAGGCGCGCTTCACCAGGCCGAGGCGGCTGTCCCAGTACCAAGAGTGCGACGTGATGTAAGCCAGCGCTTTCTCCATCCGCGGCATAAGCCGTTGTATCCAAACGTCATCGCCTGATGCCTGCCACGCAAGCCACGCGGCCTTAATGAAGCGGTACTCGACGTCGGCCTCGACCGGCACCCGCACGTACTTCGTCCAGTTCTCGCGCTCGCTCGGCAGCTTCTCCGGGAAGGTTGTGAAGTAATCGAAGATCCGGCCGCTCTCCGCCTGCGTTTCAGCAAAGTGCTGGACGGCGCTGGTAAGGTCGCGCTCGAAGTAGCGGAACGTCCGCATCATGTCGCTGTGGTCCCGGATCCAGATCGAGGGCGTATCGGGCGTGCGATACCCCCGGATGCTCAGCCCGTCAATGGACAGATCAAGCACGTCCCGCTCGAGGAACGATCGCACGAGCGGGTAGAGTTCATCGAATTCGCGCCGTCCGGTCCGGATTTTGGTCCCAAAGGCCGCCAATGGCGCACTCCTAACTTAAATTCGAGATTCGAAATTCGAGATTCGAGATTCCAAAATCTCGAATCTCGAATCTCGAATCTCGAATCATCTTACGCGGGGGTCGATTTTCACGGTGTCGCGCCAGTAGCGCACCTTGTCGACGCCGCTCGTGTCCGTCGACGCATCGAACGGCAGGCCGTGGAAGGACTGCCCGTTCTGGAACAGAACTTGCCCTCCGCGTTGCGCCCTCGTCATGTCAACGATGGTGTACGACAGCTCCCCTTTGGCTTCGGACGCGAACACCAGGTCGCCGTCCGTTTCGAGCGCCCCGTACGCGATCTTTCCGTTCTCGTAGAGATACCTCGGCCGCCGCCAGTCTCTCGCGATGTCCATGCGCAGGTCGTTCTTCACGCCGATGGTGATCACCCGGCCGCCGGCCTCGACGCTCACGCCCATGCCGGAGAGCGCGGGGACGGTTTCGACGGCGCGCACTCGATTGATCAGAGTCGCCGGCGATTGGTCTTTTCCATGCGGGATCAGCACGGTCACAAATCCCGCGGTATGCGTCGGCTCGAAGTGGCTGGCGGTCATTTGATAGATCGTCTGCTCGTCCTGGCTGTGGCGCTTGAGGGGTTCGACCCCCTCGAGCCGGTAGTGGGTTTGCGGAAAATAGATGAGCAGCCGGCGATCGGCTGGGAGCTGCTCCGCGCCGATCACGTCGTACACGGTGTCGTACCAGTGCTCGCCGCGCGCGAGGATCTGCCGCGTGTGCCAGAGGTTCGCCAGCGTGAAGAACTCCGTGGTCCTCGATTTGAAGATGTCGAAGACGACAAACATCTCGGGGTCCTTCACATAAACGATCACCCGATCGGCATCATATTTCCAGCCATCGTCGATGAGCCGCGTCCGGCTGTAGTCAAACTCCGGCAACGCCAGGAAGTCCACCTTCTTGGTCTGAACCGGCCGGTAGGAGCCCGCGTCACGCAGGAACTCGAAGAGCGGTTGCGCGGGCACGGGATCTTTGGTGCTGTAACGCTGGTCTCCTTCCTTCTGTCCCATGAAGATCTTCTCGGGGCGCACGACCATCCGGTTGTGGAAGTAGTCCTGCCGATAGGCGCCGAACGGTCCGCTCGGCATGTAGTCGCGATACCCGCCGTCATGCAACAGCACCGACCTGCCCGACATCAGCAGAACGATGCTGTTCTCGTCGGCGTGGCCGTGGGTCATTTTCTCTTCTTCGACCGGGATCGAGTCGCGCAGATAATCGCGGAAATTAAGGCCGCCGTCCCCCTCGTCGCGGTAATTAAGCAGGAGATAGGTCGAGTCAGGATTCCAGCCATTGCGGAAAACGATCTTCTTTCCCTGCACGTCCTCCATGACTTGGGTGCTCAAGGTCGCCGGCGGCGTGGCCGGCACATCGTCGCGGCCCCACCGATAGGCGTCGAGCAGGAAACAGCCGAGGCCTGAGCTGGTAGGATTTTTGAAATCAACGAATTTCGCCGCGATCGTTTGCGCGGCCCACTTCATGGTGGGCTCGTTCAGCCGGGCGGCCGCGGCCTCGAAGAAAACGAGATAGTGCTGCCAGTTCGAGGTCCACCAGGCATCGCCGAAATCGGGCACCATGCCCGCCGGAGACATCAGGTTTAAAAAATAGTGCGTGTAGTAGTAAAACGTGGGCGTCTTGAAAAGGTCGTCCATGCGGCCGAGCGCATCAGCGTAACCCAGCAGCGAGTAGGTCCAAACGCCGTGATAGATGGTCGCGTCCTCGATCTCCCAGTTGCCCCAGTTGTCGTCGCCCAGCGCCCGGCGCTGCATCTCGTAGGCGGCCGCGCGCGGGTGATTCTTCATCGCCCGGACAGCCCAGGCCAACGATTCGGCGCGCAGCATCGACCGATTCATCGCGCCCCACTCGGAGGTTTGAAGCAGGTAGTCCATGCTGTGCGCGACCAGCGCTTCCACCGCGGTGGATTCCGCGGGAGTGAGTTTTCCCAGGCGGTGGAGCGTGTCGTAGGCCCGCACGAACCTCATGACGACGAAGAAGTCCGGCAGCGCCGGCACCCCGTTCGAGTAGTCAGGCCGCTTCTTCGCCGCCCAGTCCGGAAATTGGGATCGATAGCCGCCATAGGTGAGGAGCACGCTTTTTGCTCGCTCGGCGTAAACAGGGTTATTCTCCTTCTCGAAGAGGTATGAATAGATGAGCGCCATGTCGATCAGGCCGCCGGGAGCCCGGTAGCCGAAGGGGCTGTCCGGCTCAAAAGTGTCGCGCCATTGTTTGAGGATCTCGCCTTGGTGATCCCACGTGTAATCTGCTGACGCGCGGGCATACTGAAGGTAGGCATCGCGAGAGATGGCCGGGGCGGAATTCGCCCGAGCTTGCGCGGCAGCAACCCGAGGCATCGCAGACGACCCGCGGTGAAACAGCAAAATGGAACCTGCCAACACCACCAGGATCACGGCAAACACGGTTCTCATTTGAGCTCGCATCAGCATCGCTCCTTCTCCTAAGATATCAACCGGGAATTCATGCAAATGAAGCCAGGTACGGCTGGAGACAAGGGCTCCTGCCACGAACGATAATGAATCTGCGTTTATCTGTGTTCATCTGTGGATGCTCTTTACAGCGTTTGCAAGGTCCAGCTCGCGCCAGGCGCGAAAGACCTCGAACACGTTTTCGGGCTTTGCCCCGGGGCCAAACTCGCACTGGGCGATCACGCCTCCATTTGCGTACAAACCTTCGCGCGCCTCTCGCACGGCAAGCCTCACCTCGTCGACCGATCCGAAGGCGAGCAACTCCTGCCTGTCCATCTCCCCCCAAAACGTGATCCGGCCACCAAAGCGCCGCCCGAGTTCCACAGCGCCCATTAGCTTGATCTGGCTGTTGAGTGCGCTTACGCCGACCTCGATGAGATCGGGAATGATATCGGTAATATAGCCGTCCGAGTGCATAAAAACGTATTTGCCATAACGGCGGGCGATCTCGTTGTACTCGCGGTAGAAGGGCTTGAAGATGCGCCTCCAGAGGTCCGGCGCAATCATCATGCGGCGCTGCGTGCCCCAGTCGTCCATCAGCACGATGGCGTCGACGTCGGTCCGGGCCCACGCCTCGACCTCTTTTAGATAGTGGGCGTGAATCCGTCCCAGCAGGTCGAACAGCTCCGGCGGCTGCTCGGCAAGGTCTATAAAGGCCTGTTCCATGGTCCGAATGAAGGTGAGGCGCTCGAACGGACGCACCAGCGTGCCTGCGAGGACAAAACGATCAGTCTCACCGCAGAATGCGTTCACGGCCTCGCGATCCACCCCCAGGGTTGTATCCGGCGTCACGAAGCGATCCAGGTCTTCCCAATCGCGAATAAGCGGGTCCTTTACCATCCCGATGACGCCGCCATGGATGTTGGTAAATCGGCAGCCCCACTCGTCGATGTAGATGCCCTTCTCATAGCGGCTGCCGGCCACCGCCAGCGGAACGTGGTAGAGTGCCGGCGCGGTCACAAGATCATCGGGAAACTCGGCGCGTAACTTCACCACCTCCGCAGGGTAATGCTCTTCCGCCCACGGCAGGATCCAGATCTGCCGCGGCACGGCCGGCGGCGAGGCGAAATCGAGTGTGCGTCGCACCAGCTCGCGCGAGGTCATGATGTTCCACCCGGATAGTGCTGATAGCCGGCGAGGCTGACCGTGCGTCCCGCAACCGCCCACGGCACACACGCCTCGTCAGGCAGAGTTCCATCGCGGTAACAGCGGAGGAGAACATCATCAAGCCCGGTGACGAACCTGCGTTCCGGCGCTCCCTGCCGCCGGACGAAGAAGGCCGGGAACGGCGCAATCGCCGCCACCGAATCGTGCATGCCGTTGACGCACAGCGTCTGCGACTGGGCCGCTTCGGGGCCGCAGACAATCGAGCCTTCTGCTTTCACCCTGTCAATGGCGACCAACAGCTTGTGAAACTGCGGCGTGTCATCCGGCACACCGTAGGACTTATGTTGCTGCTTGCGACCGACGGCCACAATCCCGCCTTTATCCTCGCCGAACGTGATTATCGCGTCATCGAACTCAAAGCGGAAGCGAGGCTCGATGGCTCGCTCGGTCGCGTGGGACGCGTAGAAGAGCAGCTCGGCACCGCTCTCAGTAATCACACGGCATGCGGCGGTGTCACAAGTCTCGATCGGATAGGCGCGATACATCTCGGCCTGCACCGATTGGGGACGTTCACTCAAGTGCAGCTCAGGCCCGAGGACAAAAAAGAGGTTGTGGAGGAAGTGCGCCATCGCGTTGTTTGCGGGGCTGTCGAGAACCCACCGGCCGGTAGCCCGGTCCCGGAGACGGCCCGCCCAGTCGTTGCGGCCGTAATAGCTGGCGTCCCGGGGCCAGCAGCAGAGGGTCGAGAGCCGCCTCGGGCGTCCGAAAAGCCCGGCGAGGAGGTCGCGCTTTAATGCCTGAATCGCCGAGGAGTACGACCACTGGTAGCCAATCATCACCCAGCGGCCGGCGCGGTCCCGGGTTTGGACAAGTTCCTGGGCTTCCTGGATCGTAGCGCCCAGCGGCTTGTCGCAGAGGACCGAGGACCCGTGTGCCAGGGCAACCAGGCTCTGCGGCACGTGCCAGTGAATGGGCGAAGAAATCACCGCCAGATCGGCCTGGCGCCCATCTCTATAGAACTCCTCCATGGACAAACAGGCGGGAACTCCGAGATTGTTCACAACCGGCCACAGCAGCGAACGCTCCGCCATAGGATCCACGACACCGGCAAGACGGCCCCGTGAGGGTTTCACCTCCTCGAGCAGTGTCTTCAGATAGTGGTATCCGTAGCCGCCGATGGCGACCATAAGAACGGATACGGGCCCGGATCCCTTTTCAGACATTTCGACAGTCTCTTACGTTTCCGAGACTATACAACTACCCGCAAATCCTTTGCCAGGCGGAAAAAATCTTTACCGCGAAGACTCCAGGACTATAAGGCTCCAAGAGTTTTAGTCCTTGATTTCTTGGCGTCTTAGAGTCTTTGCGCCCTTCGGGAAACGCGCGGCGCAGGGGCATCTGCGGCGTTGGCGCTCCTCGAGGATGTACCGGAACATCGCCTGCGTCGCGCCGCCTTGCATCTGCCCCCGCGGCGCTCGGAACGCGGCCCCTCCTAATTCTCGGACGGGCTCCTAGCGACGATTCGATGGAGACGGTGCGTCCCGAGAAATCAGGCAGTCTCGTCGGTTTCGCGGCGGCCCGCGACCAGGGAGTGTAAAAGGCGCAATCCCAATTTGATCCCTTCTTTCACAGGCAATCGTGTTGATGCGTAGATCTCGCGCATCCGATCCGAGTCAGGATCCCGGTGCCTGCTGCCCAGGACAAGTCCTGCCACTATTCTTCCAGAGAACTGCGTGAGGGTCACGCCGACACCTCCATACGCGATGTTCAGGATAACATCGGGCATCTGTTCCAGGGGTCCGATCATCGGCACCCTGGTTCGCGTCTCATGATACGGGCCGCTCCAGAGCGCGTCGATGGATGCATCACGCAAGAACGGGAAGCGGCGAACCATCTCCGAGTGGAGACGCCGGTAGTACGGCGTGTCACGATCCGGTACCGTCTCTGCGGTAGCACTCGACCGGTCGAACCCGCCAAAGAGCAGCCGGTTCTGATAAAGCCGCGCATAAAAGTAGTCACCGCCAATGTCTCCTATCGTTCGATTCGAAAAGCCAAGTTGCGCTATCCCGGCTTGTTCCAGGGGCGCAGTTGCGAGCATGTAGGTGGTGATCGGCTTGGGGATGCGCTGGCGCCGGCTCAGTCCAAGCTGATGGGTATATGCGTTCGTCGCGACGATCGCCTTTCCGGCATTCAGGGAGGCCCCGGTGTTGGTCAGCGCCTCGACGCCGTTGTTCGCCTGGCGGATATGAGTCACTCGGGTGTTTTCGTAGAGATGGACGCCAAGCCGCTGGATATATCGCTGCAGTCCTTGCGCCAGGGCAAGTGGTTGGACCGTATGCCCCTCCAGCACAAATCCTCCGTGCGCAGGATATGGGATCGTCGCCTGCAGCTCCGCCGGCGATGCGATATGACCGGGAATACCGGCCAGCAGGCACCGTTCCGCGACCAGCCGAAGGTGGCGCTGATAGAGGCCATTGGCGCCTGTGGTGAAAATCGCCGCCTGGCGAAGGTCACAAGCGATCGCCTCGCGCTGAATCAACTGCGTGAGCGCCTGCACTTCCTCGGCAATGTAACGTACGGCAAATTGAATATCCTGCAGTCGCCGCGGATTTGCCGAACAATCGACCAGCCACGGGATCGGGAGGAAGGGGGAGAGGATGCCGGCACTTCGTCCACTCGCACCGGAACCGACACGGTCGCGCTCAATGAGCGCAATGTCCAGCGAAGGATCTGCCTGTTTGAGATAGCGCGCGCAGGAAAGTCCCGCGAAACCGCCGCCGATGATGGCCACATCGACCTGTGATGTTTTTTCGAGCTGCGGAGCAGCCGGGAGCTGTGATTCGCTCCAGAGCGTGGTTCGATAGGCACTCCCATGTGGAGTCATCACATGGGTCATCGTATTCCTCCTCCCGATGATTTCGCCGCGCGGACGCGGTGCAGATCAGCCTTGCTTCGTCGACAGCTCGGCGATCAAGCTCTCGATCAGGAAGCGGGCGTCCCAGGTGCGCCGGCCGTCGTCCTGGTGCTGCTCGGCCCACTCGAGCGCCGGCGCGAGCGGGACAACCTCGGGCTCGCGCGCGATCAGTTTGCCCGTGAGCCGGCTGAGCGCTTCGGACAGCTGCACGGCTCAATTTTACGTCAAAGTGGGGGGCGGGCGTGTATTTTATCCTGACGCGCGCCCTCATTGCACTCCATGGGAGGGCTTCGGTGCTGACGACTGCTCTGGGACGAGACTTCAAGGGCTAGGTTTCGGTGGTAATCTACATGGCAGCCATCCCCCTGGCCTTTGTGAATTCGCTGCTGGCCTGTGGTCTGTATGTCATGGTTGCGGTCATGTGGCTCATTCCTGACCGGCGCATTGAAAAGACATTGGCCGAGTGATGTCCCAATGGAATGAGAGCGGGTACTGACGATTTGCGAACATCTCAACCGGGTGACGCCCGCCGGGCGCTACCAGTTCGATTCCTGTGCCGGAGGCATGGTTGGGTGTATAATCCACACGCGTGAGTTCGACGGCAAAGTTAAAGCAACCCGAAAAATCGACATTGCGGCCACTGACCAAGAAGCGAAAAAGGCGCGCGGCACCTCCCCCATCAGCCTTCTGGCTTTTGTAAGGCAGGGAGAAGACCCTCTGGTTGTCCGCTACGCCTCGGGCCGCGCGTCCATTTCAAGCTGCGATGAATCCGGCGCCATGGAGGGCATGCATGATACTGGTAGCCTTGATCCTTTCCTTTACCCTGCAGGGAACGACGCAGGGGCAACAGGCACCTCCGCCCGCGACATCCGTTGCGCAGGCTCTTGCCGAGGGCGCGGAATACCTGAAGAACGGCGATAACGAAAAGGCGTTGGCGGCCTTCGAACGCGCCATCGCCCTCAACCCAGAGAACGCGGACGCCCACCTGCAGAAGTGTCGCGCGCTGGCCGGGCTGCGGCGGCACGATGAGGCGATCCCCGCATGCACCGAGTCTTTGCGCTTGAAACCCGAGAATACCGAGGCCCTGCGGGATCGCGGCCACTATTTCCTGAATCTGGGAAAGATCGATCAGGGATTAGCGGACTTGAAAAAGGCCGAGTCGATAAAGAAAGATGACCGGGGCATATACTACCATCTCGGCATCGGTAACCGTTTAGCCTCTAAGAAAAAAATGCAACTTTTTTCGAAAAACAGGCTGGACAAATCTCGACATTTTTGTTACCGTAGGATGGATGCAAGTCGCCAAAGTTCTCCGGCATCTCCATCC
>Ga0187878_1002546_pt1 | contig 16050 bp, 13 predicted proteins | sample June2016WEW_17_1_FD_132979 | JGI IMG/M metagenome (GOLD analysis project Ga0187878, IMG submission 132979) | Peatland microbial communities from SPRUCE experiment site at the Marcell Experimental Forest, Minnesota, USA - June2016WEW_17_150 | ecosystem: Environmental > Terrestrial > Soil >...
ACCCCGACGCCGACCCCGACGCTCACTCCGGTCACCGTCCTGCCCTTGCCCGCACTGGCCCTGCTCTCGCTCGTCGGCCGAGGCAGCCGCCTGAACCGGGGCCGCCGATCATCCGCGGCGCAGCAGGGTCCGCGCCAGATCGGTCGCGGCCGCCAGCTCGGGTAGCCGCAGCAGTCGACTCCAGGCCAGGTACACGGCCGCCGCTACCAGCCCGGCGATCGCGAGGTCGGCGACCAGGATCGGCGGCGAGGCCGAGCCGTGCGTCAAGCCGCCGATGAAGCGATCCACGGCCAGCGCGGCCGCGGCGGTCAGGGTGGCGCCCGGCACAGCAAACGCCACGGTGAGGCCCAACGGTCGCAGATCGAAGCCGATCCGATGCCGCATGAAGAAGAACAGCAGCGTCACCTCCGCCCACGCCCCGAGGCCGATGGCGAGCGCCAGACCCTCGAGGTGGAATAGGGGGAACAGGATCGCGGCCGCAACGACGTCAACAGCCACGGCGACCAGGGCCGCGGTGACGGGCGTGCGAGTGTCCTTCCCGGCGTAGAAGATCGGGGCCAGCAGCGAGATGAGGACGTGGGCGATCAGGCCCAGCAGGAAGACCGCGAAGACCGGCGTCATGGTCGCCGAGTCGGCCAGGGTGAAGGCGCCGCGTCGATACAGCAGGGCTATGGACGGTGTCGCGAGGACGAGCATCACGCCGGTCAACGGGACGACGATGTAGAGCAGCAGCCGAAGCGACTGATCGACGAGCCTGCTGAATCGCTCCTTGTCCCCGCGGGCGATCGCCTGCGAAAGCGGCGGCAGGAGCACGATCCCGAGCGGCACACCGATCAGCCCAACGGGTATCTGGAGCGCGGTGAAGGCGCCGAAGTAGATCGTGTTCGGCCCGTCGCCCAGCTGCAGGGCAAAGTACGTGTTCACGAGGAAGACGATCTGTGTCGCGCCGAGGCCCAGCGCCCGCGGTGCCATGAGCAGCAGCGTCTCGCGAACGGCCGGATCGCGCACGTCGAGGACGAGGCTGTAGAGCCCGTTGCGGCGGACCGCGTATGCCTGAGTGGCGACATGGCCTGCGGCGCCAAGGATGACGCCGACCGCGAGTGCGTCGATCCCCAGGGTTGGCGTCAGCGCAATCGCGCAGAAGATGATCGCGATGTTGTACACGTTGGGGGCCATCGCGGGCGCGCCGAAGATGCCGCTGGCGTTGAGGCCGGCGGTCATGGCAGCGGAGAGGGCCAGCAAGATCGGCGACAACAGCATCCAGCGCGTCAGGTCGATCTCAAGGGCGAGCTTCGCGGCGTCTCCGTTGGTCGGCGCAATGACGGGCATGATGGCCGGCGCGGCGAACCACACCAGGACCGCCAGCGGGATGAGCGCCAGGATCATCAAGTTGGCGATGGTCGCCACCACGCGCCGGGCCCGCACATCCTCGCCCTTCGCCAGCAGGGCCGAGACCACAGGTACCAGGGCCGAGCCGACGGCGCCGGCCGCCACCAGCTGGAAGAGCGTGTCGGGGATTCGAAAGGCGGCCAGGAAGGCGTCCAGATTGGCGCTGTGGCCGCCGTACTCGGCCAGGAAGACCGATGTCCGGACCCAGCCCAGGACCCGCGAAAGGACCACGCCGGCCACTACGACGAGCCCGGCCAGCGCGATCGCCCGACCGCCCATGCGGGCCGCCGAGGCATTCGCCAGGTCCGGCATCGATGGGGCCGCCGACTCCGCGCTCAGGACCACGTCGCCGGCCACGGGCGCTCCGCCGTAGTCGTCGCCCGAGGCGCGTGGCTGCCACGCTTCGTGCCGCGGCGACGGCCGCCTGGCGGGGCTCCCGGCGACGCGGCGGCGGGGTCTGGGACTGTCGCTCACTTGAAGCGCCGCGCCAATCGCCAGGCTGCGCCAGGGAGCGCACCTGGGGCGTACTCATGCGCCCGGACGCGGACCTCGCCGACGGCCCCGAGGCGGCGCTTGAACTCGTAGAGGTTCCAGAGCGGGTGGGAGCTGTCCGTGGGCAAGCCGGCGAACTCATGGGTGTCCACGCCGCCCAGGTCGTAGCCCTCGAAACCGGCCGTCACCGCCCAGCGCATGATCGACCAGTGGAGCAGGTGGTTGGCCCGGTTCTTGCGCAGGTCGGCGTCGTCCGGGGAGCCTGCGGCGAACAGCACCACGTACCTGCCGCAGTGGAGCAGCAGCAGGCCGCTCCGCCGCCGCCCCTCGACGCTGGCGAACCACAGGCTGGCCAGGCCTGCCTCGCCCAGACCGCGCCACTGGCTCAGCTCGTACTCGCGGTCACGCACGAGGAAGCCCTCGCGCCGGCCGGTGGCCGCGTGCATGTCGAAAAACTCGGCCAGCGCGGGCTCGCGAGCGGCCGGCGAAGTCAGGTCGATCCGTTCCGTCGACACGCCCGCTCGGCGTGCCTTGTTGATGTTGGTGGCGGTCGAATCGTCGAGTAACGCGTGCTGCTCCTCCTCGCCGGCCCGAAGCGGAACGACCATCGCCGTGCGCGAAACCTGGACCTCCCGCGCGGCCGGCCGAAACCCCGACTCCGGCAGCGTGGCCGCCAGCTCGCCATCCTCGCGCCATGTCGGGTCGATCGTGAGCGCCAGGCTGTGCCGAGCCCGGGCGATGCCCCTGAGAGCGTCCAGGGCCGTTCTGGCGGCCTCAGGCGTCGCCTCGAGAAGGATCGGGCCTCGCGGCGCGTAGTGGACGCGCAGGCGTCGCAGGGGCCCCGGCAAGCGCCCCGCGAGCGACCGCTCCTGGATGAACACGACGGCGACACGGCGACCATTCAGCTCGACCGCGTAGCGAAGCGGCGTCCAGCCCAGGTTGCGCTTGACCTCGCCCCACTCATAGGACTGGAAAGCGTCGCCGAGCGGGCTCCGGGCAGCCAGGCCGTCCCAGTCCGCGGCAGACCAGCCGCTCGCGTCCGTCACGCTGGGCAGGCTGGAGCGTGCCTCGTGCGTCTTGCTCACCGACTCCTCCACTCAGGCCCCGATGGGTGACGGCCGGGTCTCAGATGATCGATTCTCGCATCCCGCGAGGCCGAGCGGGGGCTTCGCTCAAAGCGCCACCACGGTGGCGCCGTCTCCACCCTCCCCTCGCCCGCCGGGGCGCCACGATTTGACGAGCGGATGCCCCGACGCGTAATCGCGCACGGCGTCGCGGAGCGCACCCGTACCCATGCCGTGGATGATCGTGGCCTGCTCCAGACCGGCCAGTGAGGCGTCGTCGAGGTATCGATCGAGGACCTCGAGCGCCTCCGCGACCTTGGCCCCACGAAGATCCAGAGAAGATGCGACGGTTCGGGCGCGCTCCAGCTGCAGCCGCGAGGCGGTGCCGGCAGATCCCGCATCGACCGGCAGCGTCGCTCGCCGCCCACCGCCCGCCGCCGCCTCCCCTTCTCCGCCGACCGCCGGCTCAAGGTCCCCTATGTCGACCTTCACCCTGATCCCGCCTGCCTCGAGAGTGGCCCGGCGGCCACCCTTCTCGAGGGCGGCAATCCGACCTTCCCAGCCGCCGCTGAGGCTGCGAGCGCGCATTCCGGTCCGCCACGCGACCGTGCCCGGGGGCATCGTTCGAACGGGTGCGGGCTCGGTTGCCGGCAGGCGCTCGAGTTGCGTCCGGACCCGCTCCAGACCCTCGTCGAGAGCGCGCTGGGTGACCGTTTCGCGCTCCAGCTGGCGGCGGATCGTCCTCACCTCGGCCCTGACCTCGTCGACCAGCCGCTCGGCTTCGTCTCGCGCCGCCCTGACCGATTCGTCGCGCTCGCGTCGGGCCCGGCGTCGTTCGTCCTCTGCCGACGCGAGGGCGACCCTAGCTCGTTCCTCGGCCGTCCGAGCTCGCGCGAGGGCCTCGGTGGTTTCGAGCGCAGTGGCCTTGATGGAAGCGAGCGTCTCCTCGAACGCGTGCTGCTCATCCGTGAGTCGGGAGCGGGCGTCGGCGACTATGGCCGTCGGCAGGCCAAGACGTTCGGCGATGGCGAAGGCCTGGCTCTGCCCCGGCAAGCCGATCGACAGGCGATAGGTCGGGCGCAGGGTCTCGACGTCGAACTCCACCGAGGCGTTTCTGGCCTGCGGCGTCGTGTGGGCGTAGAGCTTGAGCTCGGCGTAGTGGGTCGTGGCTGCGACCAGGGCTCCGGCCTTGATGAAGTGATCGAGCAGCGACTGCGCCAGCGCCGAGCCCTCGGTCGGATCCGTGCCGGCGCCGAGCTCGTCGAGCAGGACCAGCCGATTGGGTCCGGCCGACTCGACGATTCGAACGATCGAGCGCAGGTGCCCGCTGAAAGTGGAGAGGGACTGCGCGACCGACTGCTCGTCACCGATATCGGCGTAGACGTCGAGCAGGATCGGGAGCTTCGTGCCCGCCTCGGCGGGCACGTGCAGGCCGGCCTGGTGCATCAGGCTCAGCAGGCCCAGCGTCCGCAGCGCGACCGTCTTGCCGCCCGTGTTCGGGCCGGTGATCAGCAGCGCCGTGTAACCGTCGCCCAGCCGGATATCGATCGGCACCACTCGGCCCGACAGGCCCGGATGGCGGGCCCCCAGCATCACGATCTCGGGCCGGTCGGCGATCTCGGCCGCGATCGCGTCCATCTCCTCCGCCAGGCGTGCCTTGGCGGCCCAGAAGTCGAACCTGGCCAGTGCGTCGAGCGTCTCGCGGAGCTGCAACGCCTGACCCGCCACGAGGGTCGAGAGATCGTCGAGGATGCGCTCCACTTCGGATTGCTCGGCAACCTGCGCCTCACGCCAGGCGTTGCCGAGCTCCACCGCGACGAGGGGCTCGACGAACAGGGTCTGTCCGCTGCCGGAGGCGTCGTGGACGATTCCCTTGACGCGGCCGCGAGCGTCGGCCCGAACCGGGATCACGTACCTGCCACCGCGCAGGGTCACCAGCGGCTCCTGAAGCGCGCCGGCCAGGTCGCCGGAGTGAACCAGCTGATCCAACCGAACGCGCAGCCGGTCGTAGGCGATGCGGACGGCTCGCCGGAGTCCTCCAAGGCGCGGCGATGCCGTATCCAGCAGCTCACCGGTAGGATCGAAGCTGCGTCCGAGCACGCTGCGGAGGCCCGGCAACGGGTGGATCTCGCGGGCCAGGTCGTGCAGGATCGGTCGTCGATCCCCCGACAGAGCCTCGCTCAGCCGGGAGGCGGCCTCCAGCGTGGCCGCGATGTCGAGGAATTGCGCCGGATCGAGCCGGCCCCCGCGCGCAGCTCGCTCTAGCGATGGCCCGATGTCCTTGCTGCCGCCGATGCCGGCACCCGGATGGCCCGCCACGAAGGCGCGCGTCTGGGTGGTCTCGTCCAGGCCGCGGGCCACGACCACGGGATCCGAAGAGGGCTCCAGAGCCTCTGCCAGCCGACGCCCCGGCGCGAACCCGGTCGCGGCGGCAAGACGCGCACGAACGAGCGGGAACTCGAGCAGCGCCAACGAGCGCCTATCCATCTGGTGGCCGGGGTTGGCCACCTGGGCCGGGAGCACGGCCGCCGAGCGGTCGGGTCTCGGCGCGGTCACCGCCTGCCCCTTGTGCTCGAGACGGCGGGGTTCCCGAGCGCCCAGAGTCGCCACGGCTTGCTCAGCCACGGTTCCGGGGCGTAGCCGATGCCAATGCGCGGCCCAGAGGCGAACTCGAAGAGCGGGTCGCTCGAGCGCGCCCGTTCCAGGTGGAGCGACGCGGCTGGATCGCACAGGTCCGCGCCGTCCTCGCCACGTCCGATCGAGAACGCGGCGCAGACGAGGCCGGGCCCAGAGGCCAGGCGCACGTCGGGCACGGCGGCCACTCTCTGGCGGGCGGTGGCAGTCCGTGCGGCGCTCTCGAGGCCGGAGCCCCGGCGGCGCGCATGAGCCACGATCCACTCGTCGCGGGCATGGCGCATCAGGTCCACTCCTTCGAGAGGTTCGATTGAGCGCACCAGGAGAGCCGCGGCGCGCCCCAGGGGTTCAGTGACAACGTTCAGGCAGTCGTACATCCCGTAGACAAGGTACATGTAGGCGTGGCCGGGTGGGCCGAACATGACGGCATTGCGTTTCGTCGGGCCGAAGCGCGCGTGCGAAGCCAGGTCGTCGGTCCCTATGTAGGCCTCGACTTCGACGATCCTGCCAACTCGTACGCCCGAGGGGTCGTTTCGGACCAGTCGGGCGCCCAGGAAGGCGCGCGCGGCCGCGATGCTGTCGCCCGCGAGCAGGTGGCGTGGGTAGATGGCGCCAGAAGAAGTGGGCCCGAATTCAAGCGTATGCGGCTCGCTCAGGAGAAGATCGAGACCAGGTCGCTGGGCAGCAGCCACGACAGCAGGTGAATGACCACCGGGACCACCGTGTCACGTATCGCGCCGGCGACGTGGGACTGGTGAATCAGCAGGTCCTGAGCCCGTCGCAGCTGGTCTATGTCGCCTGGGAAAGGATCCGGCATCGTGTAGGAGCCCAGGATGATGACCGCGATCGTCAGCAGGATGAATGCCTGGAGCAACCCCAACAGACCGCCGACTATGTCGTCGAGGATGGGATGTGCCGCCGATAGTTCGGTTCGCTTGTAGAAGCCCTGGATCAGGATGGAGAAGGCCACCGTCAGAAAGCAGAACAGAATCGCGAAGGCGAGCATATGGTTGTAGCCGGACGGGAACTGGCGCCAGTGGTCGGCCAGGTAGTCGCCGATCGGACCGCGCAGGTTGGCCGACACAAGGAACGCGAACAGGATCGAGATGATCCCAAGGATCCGGCGGATGGCACCCTGCATCACGCCCAGGATGAACGCCGCAAACAGGCCGATGAAGATCGCCAGATCGACCAGTGGCGCGGACTGGATGGCTCCGATCATTGGTCTCCCTCCCATCCTGGAGGCGGTGGAGAGCCTTCCGGCGCAAACGCGGTTAGGTTAGCAGCGCGTGAACCGCCACGAAGCACGTTACCAGCGCCGCGGCCGAGGCTTCAACCGGGCAAGCGTACCGGCCGGCAGGTGACCCTAACTGCGCAGATGTGCCCCGAGATCTACCGCCAGGCCCTTTCGGACTGCGTCGACCGCAGCGTCGATCTCGGCCTCGGTTAGAGTCCGGTCCTTGGCCCCGAACACGAGCCGGTAGGCGAGACTCTTCTCACTCGCCGCCAACGGGGTGCCGCGATACAGGTCGAAGAGGCGGACGCGGCGGAGCAGAACGCCACCGTGGCTGGCGATCGTAGCCTGGACCTCGGCGGCCGTGCGAGACTCGGCGACGATGACGGCCATGTCGCGCTCGACCTCCGGGTAGCGCGGGATCGGCTCGACGTGAACACGCAGCGGGGCGGCGGCATCGAGCCCCGCGATGGCTAGCTCGGCGACGATCACGCGCGCGGAGCGCAGCTCCCACGCCGCGAGCGCATCCGGGTGCATCTCCGCCACGCGGCCTGCCAGGGTCTCGAGGCTCGACTCCTGCCGGGCCACGAGGGCGCGGCCGGGGTGGAAGGGAAAGCCGCGCGTGTCGGGCACGTACGAAGGTTCTGGGAGGCCCAGGCGGCGGCACAGCAGCTCCAGGATGCCCTTGGCGTCGTCCAGATCATAGGAGCGCGCAACGCGGTTCCAGGCCGCGGGCTCGGCGGCGCCTGTCAGCAGGATTGCCAGGCGAGTCCATTCGCGCGGCTTGCCATCGATACGGGCGTACCGCTTGCCGATCTCGAAGATGGCGACGTCGGCGCGGCCCTGGCGCTCGTTGAGCGAGAGCACATCCAGCAGGCTGGCGACGAGATGCTGGCGCAGCGCGGAATGCTGGGTGGAGAGCGGGTTGGTGACGACGATGTCGTCGCCCGACTGCGCCGCTAAGCCACCCGGCAGCGCCGGCTCGCTGAGGTCCTCTGGCCAGAGCAGCCGGGCCTCGTCAAGCGATGAGACAAGGGCGTGAGTGACGACCTCACTCAGCCCGGCGCCGGCGAGAGTCTCGCGAACCAGGTCGCGTACCCGCAGGGGCGCCGGCCGGTACGCGGGCATCAGGGTGTCGGGCAGGTGCGCCAGCGTGGTCTCGTACCCGCGCACGCGGGCGACCTCCTCCGCGACGTCTGCCTCGATCGCCAGGTCGCGCCGCCAGGTCGGCACCACCGCAACGAGCGTTTTCTCGGACCCCGGGTCGACGACGAGCGGCTTGGGCTCGGCGGCCACGTGGATACGAGTGCCCGAGGCTGCCGGTTCCGTCTCCACGCCGACCCGGCGCAGCAGGCTGCGCTGCTCGTCGATCGGAATCTCTGCGCCAATCAGGGCGCTGACGCGTGCCGGTCGGAAAGCCAACGTGGCCGGGGCCGGCTCAGTCGGCGCGGTGTCGACGCGACCCCGCGAAACAGATCCGCCGGCCCACGCAAAGGTGAGCTGGGCGACGCGATCCGCGCCAATCCGAGCGAGTCGCGCTTCCTGGCCCTTCTCGAAGCGAAGGCTCGCCTCGGAGCGCAGGGCATATCGATGACCGGTGCGACGGATGCTCACCGGGTCGAAGACCGCCGACTCGATGGCGATCTCGGTGGTCGCGTCGGTGATCTCGCTGTCGAAGCCGCCCATTACGCCGGCGATGCCGATCGGGCCCCTTGTGTCGGCGATGATCAGGGTGTCGGGCGTCAGCTCACGGTCGACGTGATCGAGGGTTTCGAGCCGCTCCCCTTGGACGGCGAGGCGGACGATGATCGTGCTGTCGTTGACCGCGGCGCCGTTGAAGGTGTGCGTCGGCTTGCCCAGCTCGAGCATGACGTAGTTCGCCGCGTCCACGACGTTGCTCACGGGGCGCATGCCGGCGGCCTGAAGGCGCATCTGGACCCAATCCGGGGAGGGACCGATCCTGGCCCCGCTCACCCACCGCCCCACGAACCGAGTGCACAGCTCGGGCTCGCGAACCTCGACCTTGAGCCGCTCGGACACCGGACCGCCCTTTTCCTCGACCGCGATCTCGGGCCAGCGAACCGTCGCGCCGGTTGCTGCCCCAACCTCGCGCGCAAGGCCCACGAGGCACAGGGCGTCGCCGCGGTTCGGCTTGACGTCAACGTCGAGGATCACGTCGCCGTAGAGGTCGCTGAGGTCTCGACCCAGTGGCATCGCGGGCGGCAGGATGAGGATGCCCTCGGCGTCGCTCGTGATGTGCAACTCGTCGCCGGAGCAGAGCATCCCTTCGGAGGCGATGCCCATCTTCTCGGTCCGCTCGATGCGGCGCTCGCCAGGCAGGACCGCACCGGGCAACGCCACCGGCACTCGCTGGCCCGGAGCGATGTTGTGGGCGCCGCAGACGATGTGCAGCGGCTCGCCCGAGCCGATGTTGACGGTGGTGAGATGGAGCCGATCCGCGTAGGGGTGCTTCTCGACCGTCAGCAGCTCGCCGACGACGACGGATCGCCAGTCGGCGCCCCACTGCTCGAGACCCTTGACTTCCATGCCCAGCAGGGTCAGCCGTTCGGCCAGCTGTTCGGGCGTCAGCTGGATATCGACGTACTCGCGCAACCAGCTCAGCGGGACTCTCATCGGAACTGCTCCAGAACACCCAGTGTGGTCAACGACGGACTCCCCGTGCTCAAGTAGTCATGGTCAGACAACGATCACCCGATCCCCGTTGGTGACGGTGTAGCTCTCGTAAGCCTCACTATCGTCGATGACGTCGAGGAAATGACCGGAGGACAACTGGAGCCGCAGCGTCCCAGGTGGGACAGCAAACGCACCAGTGACCGGGACCCGCAACAGCGGAAGAAGCGCCGGTCCGATGGCCACGGGCGTGTCTAGCGTGAACTCGGCCCCATCTGGGTTCACAAGGCGGACCTCGGACTCGATGGTGATCGAGGGGTTCGGCCCTGTCGGATCACCCGCGGGCAGGAAATGCAGGATTACCTCGTTCTGCCCGATGCAGACCTGAACAAGCTCAGCCCCAACCAGGAAGCTCACGTCGGTATCGGCTGGTAACCCGTTCATCCGTCCAGGTCCCTTCACGTTCGTGTACGTAGGGTGCGGCACCTGGCCGCGGCAAATTGCCTCTAGCGGAACTGCTCCAGGAAGCGCAGGTCGTTCTCGAGGTAGTAGCGGAGATCCGGCACGGCGTGACGCAGGTTGGATATGCGCTCGACGCCCATGCCGAAGGCGAAGCCCTGGTAGCGCTCCGGGTCGATGCCGCCGTACTGCAGGACGACGGGGTGGACCATGCCGGCGCCCAGGATGGTCATCCAGCCGGACTTCGAGCAGGCCGGGCAGCCCACCCCGCCACAGACGACGCATTCGACGTCGAAGGCCACGGAAGGCTCGGTGAACGGGTAGTAGCCGGGCCGGAAGCGGGTCTTGCGCGGCCCGAAGAGAGCGTGAGCGAACTCGTCCAGCAGACCCTTGAGGTCCGCCATCGAGGTTCCCTCGTCGACCATGAGACCTTCGACCTGGAAGAACTCGAAGCCGTGGCTCGCATCCACCGCCTCGTAGCGGAAGCAACGGCCGGGCAGGAGCGCGCGGATCGGTGGTTTCGTCGACTCCATCACCCGGATCTGGCCGGGGCTGGTGTGGGTGCGCAGCAGGTGACCGGGGATGTCCACGTACAGCGTGTCCCACAAGTCGCGCGCCGGATGGTCCGGGGGCATGTTGAGCATCTGGAAGTTGGTGAGGTCGTCCTCGACCTCGGGCCCCTCGTAGACCACGAACCCGAACTGCCCGAAGATCTCGGCGATGGCCGCGATGGTCTCGGGGATGGGGTGAAGGGTGCCGCGTGAGACGGTGCGGCCCGGCAGCGTCACGTCCACTCGCTCCGCCACCAGCCGCTGAGCCTGCACCGCGGACCGGAGCTCGGCGCCGCGCTCGGCCAGGGCCGTCTTGACGGCTTCCCCGATCTCGTTGGCCACGGCCCCGACGCGCGGCCGGTCTTCCGCCGGCAGTGCCCCGATCCCGCGCAGGACGGCCGTGAGGTCGCCCTTCTTGCCGAGGTACTGGATCTGCAGCTGGTCCAGCCCGGCCGGATCGGACGCTTTGGCGATCTCGGCGAGGGCAAGATCCATGAGGCGATGCAGGTCGCCGCTCAGGCTCTCGAAGTCCACGCTCACGTTTCCTCGTTCTCTGGTCGGGCCGGGAGGCTCGGCCTCCTTCGGGTGTAGCTCCACGAATCTAGAACCCTCGACCGTCCGCGTCCCGTTCGGACACGGGGACGAGTCGAGGGCTCGCGGTACCACCCCGCTTCCCTGGTCGCCTTGGAGGGCTGCCAGAGCGCTCATGGGGCCGGATATCGGTCGCCAGCCGGTTCAGCCTACACACCTGGGACGCCACGACGTCCTGGCTTCAGCGAACGGCTCGGGAGTGAACCGGCGAGATCGACCCCGGACGGGCTTCCAGTCTCCGGCCCGTCCTCCCTGATGGATCTGTCCTCGCCTCTTCTCCGTCGTCGCCTTTGTCTATTGCGAACCCGGCCGTCTCCGGCCGGCGAAGGTCAGGCCGAAGCCTTGCCAGCGACAGCCACGACCTGGGCGAATGCGGGTGCGTCGCGAACGGCAAGATCGGCCAGGATCTTGCGATCGAGCTCGATATTGGCCGCCTTGAGGCCGGCTATCAGCTTGCCGTAAGTGATGCCGTTCTGGCGGGCGGCGGCGTTGATGCGAATTATCCAGAGCTCGCGCATCTGGCGCTTGCGCTGCTTGCGGTCCCGGGTCGCATACGCCAGCGCATGCAGCATCGACTCATGGGCTCGCTTGACGAGCTTCGAGTTGGTGCCGGATCGTCCTTCGGCGTCCTTGAGAAGACGCTTGTGGCGGAGGTGGGCGGTTACGCCCCGCTTGACGCGTGCCATCGGAGATCAGACTCCCAGGTACGGCAGCAGCCGGCGGATCTGGTCCAGAGACTCGCCACTCACGAGCTCCTTGCCGTCGTAGCGGCGGGTGCGCCGCGAGGACTTCAGCTCGAGGTGGTGTCCGCGCCACGACTTGACCCGGACCGCCTTGCCACTGCCGGTGACCCCGATCCGCTTCTGGGTCCCCTTGTGGCTCTTCATCTTGGGCACGTCAGTTCACCTTCCCAGTTGACGCCGCGCCGTCTTCCGGCTCGGGTCCGGGAGCCGCCGGACTGTCCGGAGTCTCCACGCTAGCTGTTGTCGCTTCGGCGTCCACAGCGGGCACCGCGTCTTCGTCTGTCCTGGCATGGCCCTTCGCGATCGCCGCAGGTGTCGGCTCGTGCGTCTTGGGCTTGTGGACCGATGCAACGCTAATGTGCATCGACTTGCCTTCGAGCAGTGGAAGCCGCTCGACCACGCCGTGTTCTTTTATCTGCTCCGCAAACTTGTCCAGGAGATCGCGCCCGATCTGCGGGTGGGTGAGTTCACGACCTCGAAACTGCACGGAAACCTTGACCCGATCGCCTTCTTCGAGGAACTCGATCGCTCGCCGAACCTTCGTATCGAAGTCGCCGATGCCGATCTTGGGCTTGAGACGGACTTCCTTGAAGGTGACGGACCGCTGCCGTCGCTTGGCTTCCTTCTCGCGCTTGGTCAGCTCGTACTTGTACTGACCGAAATCCAGGATTCGCGCCACGGGCGGGCTGGCCAGCGGTGCAACCTCCACCAGGTCGAGCCCCCGCTCCTGCGCAAGCCTCAAGGCGTCGGCTGTTCGCATGACGCCAAGCTGGCTACCGTCTTCGTCGACGACCCGCACGTCGAACACGCGGATCATCTGATTGATGCGCAGGTCTCGGCTGATGGCGAACCCCTTCTGTACGTGTTCCGGTTGTCGGCTGCCGGGATACTGTGGCCGGAAGCAGACGAGCACACCAACCCGGGGCACAACTGCACCGGGCGGTCGCCCGCGGGACTATAGCACAGGGATTTCGCGACCGGCAAACGTACGACCGCCACGTTTCCCGGCGCTTCGGCGTCGATTTGCCGGCGGTGTGTGATGATGCCCGCAGTTGTCGCACAGCAGATTTGAGGAGTGGTCATGGGGCGGTCGATTCTGTCATCCGCGCTGGCTCTGTTCCTGGTGATCGCGGCGGTTTCCGCGTGCCAGGGCACCACGCCGACGCCGTCCCCCACGCCTACTCCCACTCCAACTGCCACTCCGTCTCCGACTCCGACGGCCACTCCGTCGCCGACTCCCTCCCCCACTCCTACGAGGGACCCCAACGCGACCCCGACGCCCCAGCCCACCGGTGCGCCAGGAGCCTTCTACATGGTCAGGGCCTACGAGGACGCGCTGCTTGCCGGCGACTATTCCAGGGCCTGGGCAATGCTCGGCAAAGGCTCGCAGGCCCATTGGGGCACGCTGGCGGCCTTCCAGAAGGAGCGGGCCGCATTCCTGGCGACGTCCGGCAGCGAGTACCGGGAGGAGCTGAGCCCGACGAACACCCTCACTCTGCGCCAGTGGATCGAGGGCGCGACCTGGGCGACGCAAATCGATCAAGCCCACGCCTACCTGATCAGCGTCAAGTGGACCTCATTCGCATCTCCGTACGCGGGCTGGGAGATCTGGGTCGCCAACCCCGGCAAAACCGGGTGGCTCCTTTACCTGGTCCGTTAGCCAGGATCGCCAGCTGGAGGGCTACGGCCGTCGCGCGGCGGTCTCCTCGGTCAGCCGGTCGATGAAGGCATCCCACGCCACACCGTTCTCCTGCTCGCCGGCGCGGTTGCGGATCGCCACCGTCCGCGCCTCGATCTCTCGGTCGCCCAGGACGAGCATGTAGGGCACCTTCTGCTCCTGGGCAAGTCGGATCTTGTTCTGCATCCGGCCGTCGGAGTCATCGACTTCCACTCGTAGTCGGCGTCCCCTCAGCAACTCCGCCAGCTCCCGGGCCGCCTCGAGATGTCGATCTGCGATCGGGATCACGACGACCTGGACGGGCGCGCACCAGACGGGGAATGCCCCTGCGAAATGCTCCACGAGGACGCCGATGAATCGCTCCAGAGAGCCGTAGATGGCGCGGTGGATCGTCATCGGCCGCACGGCCTGGCCGTTCTCGTCGATGTATGTGCAGTCGAAGCGTTCGGGCAGCATGACGAGATCGACCTGGATGGTGGCCGTCTGCCACTCGCGGCCCAACGCGTCCTCGATCTGGATGTCGATCTTCGGGGCGTAGAAGGCGCCGTCTCCGGGTTTGAGGCGATAGGGCTTGCCAAGCGAGTCGAGGGCGGCCTTGATCTGCGCCTCGGCCGTTTCCCACAGGGCCGGGTCTCCCAGCGCCTTGTCGGGCTTGGTCCCGAAGGTGAACCTGGGCTCGAGGCCAAACCACCCGTAGACCTCGTAGACCTCGCCCAGCAGCGCTTTGATCTCGTCCTGGAGCTGATCCGGTCGAAGGTAGATGTGGGCGTCGTCCGTGATGAAGTGGCGGACCCGCGTCAGGCCCGAGAGGGTCCCCGACCGCTCGTTGCGGTGCAGTCGGCCGAAGTCCGAATAGCGCAGCGGCAAATCGCGATACGAGCGCAGCCGGCTCTTGTAGATGAATGTGCTCTCGGGACAGTTCATCGGCTTGAGGCTGAAGGTCTGGCCTTCGGACTCCAGGATGAACATGTTGTCCTTGTAGTTGGCCCAATGGCCCGACTGCTCCCACAGCTTCTTGTGCACCAGCAGTGGGGTGCTGATCTCCTGGTAGCCGCGACGATCCTGGACCTCGCGGATGGCGGTCTCGAGGGTCCTCCACAGACGCTGACCCTTGGGGTGCCAGAAAGCCGAGCCGGGCGAGACGTCGTGGAAACTGAAGAGATCCAGCTGGACGCCCAGGCGTCGATGGTCGCGGCGCTTCGCTTCCTCGCGGCGGTGCAGATACGCCTCGAGCTCCTCCTGCGTCGGCCACACCGTGCCGTAGATGCGCTGCAGCATTGGCCGTTTCTCGGAGCCGCGCCAGTACGCGCCGGCCACGGTCATCAGCTTGAACGGGCCGATCTTGCCGGTACTGGCTACATGGGGACCCTTGCACAGGTCGACGAACGGACCGTGCTCATACGTAGACGTTGGCGGCAGCGGCGCGTCGGTCTCGTTGGATCGGGCCGCCAGGTCGTCGAGGATCTCCACCTTGAACGGCTGGTTGCGGCCCTCGAAGAACGCGCGCCCCTCGGCGAACGGAACCTCCTTGCGGACGAAGACGTGGTCGGCGGCGACCGAGGCGCGCATCCCATCCTCGATTGCGGCGAGGTCGTCGGGGGTGAGCGAGCGAGGCAGAAGGAAGTCGTAGTAGAAGCCGTCGTCAATCGACGGCCCGATGCCCAGCTGAGCGTCCGGGAAGAGCCCCACCACTGCTTCAGCCATCACATGGGCGGCCGAATGGCGCATCGCGTCAAGGTCGGAGTGCGCGCCCGCGTCGAGGAGCTCATCCACTGAACCGCGCTCGACGGCCTCGAAGAACTCCTCGGGCTCCGAGGGCGAGGATCCGGCTGCATGCGCCACCTGGTTCTGTTCGTCGTCGCTCATCTGGTCCACCTTCGCTACCGCCGCCCCGCGGTTGTCGATCGAAACGCAAAACCTCCCGTCCGACAGGACGAGAGGTTTCTCTCGCGGTTCCACCCGCCTTCGCGACGCCTGGGTTCCGTCCGCATGACGCCGCGCGCTCGTGCCGCTCTCACGGGCGGATCCCGGGCCGGTTCCCCGGCCACTCACGGTTGGTGCCTTCGCCGGCGACAATCGTCATCGCTCTCAGCGGTGGCCCAGGCCACCTCGACGACTCTCTTGGATCCTGCCGGCGGGGCGTGTCCCGCTCGTCGTTTTCGATATGCATTTGGTCGGCGCCGCTCGAGCGGCCCCGATGGTGGGCGGTAGAGGACTTGAACCTCTGGCCTCATGCATGTCAAGCATGCGCTCTAACCAACTGAGCTAACCGCCCGAGCGGCGCACATCGTAGCAGAGCCAGCGGTTACGCCGTGTCAGCGCTCGGTTTCCGATGGTCGCGAGACCGTCCGTCCGGACCCGCGGCTAGTGCCCCGTTCCCGAATGTCCGGGGCCGAATCGAGTCCGCTCTGAACGCTCGGTCACGGAAGCAGTCCCACGCCGTGCTTCATGAATCGAGGCACTAGTGTCCCGATTCGCCAATCGTTGACGGCTTGCGCACTGCTTTGGCCAGGATCTGGTCGGCGGTCTTGACCCAGTGGAAGGGCGTTGAGCCCTCGTTCCACTGAGCCGTGAAGGCGGCGAT
>Ga0187878_1002547_pt1 | contig 16050 bp, 19 predicted proteins | sample June2016WEW_17_1_FD_132979 | JGI IMG/M metagenome (GOLD analysis project Ga0187878, IMG submission 132979) | Peatland microbial communities from SPRUCE experiment site at the Marcell Experimental Forest, Minnesota, USA - June2016WEW_17_150 | ecosystem: Environmental > Terrestrial > Soil >...
TGCCCCCTGGTTTGGTCCATTTTTTAGGGATAAGCTCCATTATTGGAGAGACCTCATCCCTGAAAAATGGCCCAGACATAATGTGAGCTTTCTGGAGGTCTGACGCCAAGATTGTCCGCGCACTGGATCCTTGGTCAAGAGGGCGAATTCCTTTGGACTTAGCCTAATGGCTTATTCTTGAGGGGGTTAGGCGCCGGGGCTCAACGATAGCTTCCGAGGGGGTGTCAACTTTTTGTCGTGTTTGGTCCAGAATTTCGCCCACTTTATTGACCGCGAGGCGCTGGAGTTCGGGCGAAGCGTGGCAGTATCTTTGGGTCATTATGATGCTGGCGTGGCCCGCGATTTTCGAGACGCTCACAATATCCGCGCCGCTTTGGAGCATCCAGGTGAGGGCCGTATGCCGGCAGTCATGGAAACGGACACCTGTGATCTTGGCCCGGGAGCAAGCGGTCGCCCAGGCTGTCTTTATGTCCTTGATATGGGTTTTCGTTTCTGCGTTCCAAAATACATATTCCCCGCGCCGGGGGATAGCGCTCAAAGCGGAGGCGACGGTTGCGCTCATGGGGATCTTCCGACTTCTGCCAGACTTGGAGTTTGTGATCGTGATGATGCCCATGACAGAATCGACATCCCGCCACTTGAGGTTGAGGATTTCGCTGCGCCGTGCGCCGGTGCCCAGGGCCGTGATGATGATCGGTCGGAATTCCGGGCCTGCTGCCTCGACTAGCCGGCGGGCCTGGTCCTCCGTTAAGATCGTCTCTCGGCCTGGGGGTTCCTTCAGCTTCTTGACGCGGGCGGCTGGGTTCATTTCGATCCTGCCCCACTCGACGGCCTTGCTGAAGAGAGTTTTAAGACAGGCGAGTTCTCGGTTTGCTGTCGATGGCGATATTGGAGTCCCGAGCCTCGAGTTCTTCGAGGCCTCGACCTTTCGTGCCGCCCTGTAGCGCTCGACCTTCTCCGGGGTGATCGAGGCGAGAGTCTCGCCCCTGAAAGAGCGCTTGAGGTTTTCGAGCGATAGTTCGTCCGACTTCCATGACCGCTTGTTTTGCTTCGAGTAGAGTTCGAGGAAATCGTCCGCGAACTTCTCGAATGGGACGTCTTCCACGTCAGGCTTCTTGAATCCCCTGGCGACGTCGAGGAGTTCCGCCTTTATCTTGACCAGCGTATTTCGCGCCTGTTGGACCGTGAAACCGGCAAACTCCCTATGCCGCCTGCCCTTAAACGTGAAATCGAGATACCACTTCCCGTCGATGAGTTTAAGGTTGCGTTCTTTTTTCATTTGTTTGGCCCTATGAGTCCTCCCCCTCGTTGAATCTCGCATGGAGAGCCGCGCCGCCTTTTACGAACCTCTGGAACTCAGATCGCTCGATCCGCCAGGACCGCCCGGTGCCGATCTTGAAGGCCTTGAGCTGGCCAGCGCGGATCAACCGGATCACGGTCCCGCGAGAGACCTTTAAAAGCTCGCAGACATCCTTGACCGTCATGAAATCATCCATCGTAGCCTCCGCCGTTGATCTATCTTTATCATTCATAATAATGCTTAATTTATCATAATGAATTATGCCAAGTCAAGGCTTTTCTTTGGGCGGCCTTCGTGTTATTCTCTCTTGAGATGAAGAAGGAATATCTGACTAAGAAGGACCTCCAGGCTTATTTGAAAATCAGTCCGGCCACGGTGAATCGTTTAATGCTGGAAGGGCTTCCCCACGTCAAATTAAAACGCCGGGTCCTATTTCGTCTCGATCTCGTTGATAAGTGGCTCGAGGCCCGGATGGTCCGGGCCAAGAAGTCTTAAAACTCGACACTTGAACCCTCCGCCCTGGGATGACGCACGGACTATGTATCAAATGTTTTTATTGTATTCTAGACTTCTCCCCCTGTGCCAAATATGTAACAATACCGATCGAAAACGCTGAAGCTCTGGTCTAAGGATCAAAAAACGAAATCAGAGAAAACTCAAAATCTAAGGGGAAAAGGCTAACAAAGAGCAGGGAGGCAAGGATTCGAACCTCCGACCTTTGGATCCGGAGTGAACCGGCCCTGCCCGTCAAAGCTTCTCTCTCTCAGGTTTTCCTCAATATACTTGGACCGATTTAAGCGAAGGAGGTCAGCTAGGATCCTGAATTATTGAGATTCAGGCATACCACACAAAGGGTGGAAAATGTGAGTGAATGCTGCCGCTCTTCTCTCGGCCAGGCACCTTATTGCGCCGCTGATGAAAAGCCGAAAGCGCCACTCAACTGTTATCATGTTCAGGAGGAGACAAGAATCGACTCCTTTTCTGCCGAAGTGATAAAAGAGGAATTTGTTTCCCCCTCTCGTATAGAAATGTGTACTTTCCCTTCTGAGCTTGTTCGACCTCTACTAGTTTGTCGAAAATCTCAGGATGAATGCTCAGGAGCGCCTCGAAATCCATTTTTGTTTTATAGGCTCCACACCAGCATTCAGCAGATGTTTGGAGGTTGGCCACTGGACTCTTAGGCAGATTTTGCGCTTGTATATAGTCGGCAACTTTCTTATCTGACCACCTGAAGATAGGGCTTACACTGATGCATCGAAATGCCGGATGATACCATATCGGAACGTACGTCGCCCGCAAATAGGATTCTGCAGCTCTGATCCCGTCGAAGACAACCTTAGATCCTTTGATCCCAGCCAGGAACTTACGAATCGGCGCGACTTTTAGGGTCTCACAACACCAGCGCGATTTAGCGCCTGGGATACCCCACTTCTTGGCTAGATCAAAATAATTGGCATGTGGCCGGACCGTTACCAATCTTACCCCGAGTGTTCTACATATCCGTCGCACGTACCGCTCAACTTCTGGGAATCCCGCCGTCGTATCCGCGTGAAGGGCAGTAATTTCTTTGCCAATTCCTCTGGCCAGATTGTTCAAGTAGGAAAGCAGGCAGAGACTGTCTTGGCCACCGCTAAAAAGGACAAACGGCTCGCCCATCCGCAGAACTTTCAAGATGTCTGGTCTCATGAGGCCGACTTTGCCGCGCACAGACATTGCGTCATTATTATTGATCGAGCATTTTCGATAGGATCCATTCCCGTTCCAATGGCAAACGAATAACGGCTTCACTGGAGTTTTGGGGACCCATTTCGAAATGAGGGATCCTTGCCTATGGCATTTCGGGCATTGGACCTGTAGGCCGGCAAAAGCTTTCACCGCTATTTGCTTGGTTGCATTTCCCCAGGCGATTTCGTATTTCAACGGCGTATTTAGAGCCTTGCCTGAAGGGCTGAGTGCCCGAATCATCGGACAGAAGCCCCTATTGATTCAAGTTTTGTAAGTCGCCGGTTGCATCGGGAGCGGAAATCAAGAATTGATACCGGCGCAAACAGACGTTCCCCCGTAACAAGTCTCCCGATAACCACCCCGAGACTCTCCTGGAGAAGAGAATTCTCAATTAGCTCGGCGCTGACTGAATGTTCCATTCTGCCTATTTTATTAATATACTTTTTTAAAAACCGGTCTTTTTGGAGCTGGAGCAGGATCTCAGAGAGCCCAGCATGATCTCTGCGAGTTAACAGCATTGCTTGGTAAGATCTAAGGGCTAACATCGTAGCCTTTTCCAGCTCGAGTACATGCGTTTGCCAAAGACTGGCCGTGCGTTCCGCACGTACTCTGAAATCCTGAAAATTTGCAGAAGCTCGTACGGCCTCGTCGAGGTCCTGCAGAAGCTGTCTAAGTTCGATATGCCTCATAGTATCAGCAAGCAACGATGTCTCCATAGCGAAATATAAAGTTGGAAGCTCACATGGAATCACTTTGGTTGCCCTTTTTGCATTGGAAGCCTTGATTGCCTCGAACGTTTCGAAACTTAAATCACGGACCACAAGGACAACGTATAGGTCACGTGGCTCGACCCTGAGCTCCGTCATGATTCTATCCGCATGACGGAGAGCTTGGCCGAACTCCCGAACACACTGATCAGAACCTCTTGTTAGAGTGGCTTCAATGTTGATAGTGAACTTGTACGCGTGAGCTATGCCGTCAGGGCGATTGCTAGGAGCTTTATCCGAGCTGCTCACGCTTCCGAACCACGTTACTCTATGCGGTGCACTAAGACAATCATTATCTCTATCGCTGAACGGCAAATTTAGCAAAGACGCAAAACTCTGAACTACTAAGCGCTCGTAGCAGAATGGTCGCCTTTTTTTGGGGTAATCGTTGAGCACGTCATAAGGAGATTTCAGGAACCGAAGGAACGTACGCTTGGCTGGTATAGGAGCCATCCCTATCGATCCCGGTTCGATTGTTGCCGGAAATGAACGGGACGTTTGAGCCACTGATCGATGACATCTTTGACCAATTCTACAGGTGGTTTGCCTGATACTCTTGCATGCCTCTCAATCTGCCTGAACTGGTCTTCTGTAAAATCCAGAATAAGCACATGCATATCTTTGAGCCTCGATGCTTCCACTTTCTTAGCTGACTCATCTATTGACATTTTCGCGTGTGTTACAAGTCTCTCGATGTCTCGAATTGACTTGGACGGAAGAGACATCGTTTTTTGTGCGGCTTCAATCTGCAATTTGCGGTTAGAAATTTTTGAGAGTTTATATGCCACGTCCAACCGATCAATCTTGCGGGTTTTCACTAACTCTTGGACTTCAGGGACAAGTGTAAGGATTTTAACGAATTCGCGGATCATCTCCGGTGAAAGTCCGATTTTCTTCGCTACGGCCTCTTTTGATCCATATAACCGGATAAGGAGCTCACAAGCTCGGGCAATAGTTACGAGATCAATGCTTCGCTTCACCCGCTTGGTGTTTGCAAAAAGGACTCCGAGAGCTGTCTTTTCATCCATTAGTTTCATGGCAGGAACTTTTGGTTTTTCAGCCACGTTTCTAAGGCGGCAGTCGCCAGGTCTGCGGGCTCACTCGCGAAATCCCTACATGCTGTTTCGAGGGCTTCGGCAACATTCGGCGTAAGATGTAAAATGACTTTCTTAAACTTTTGTTTACTGGCGAGTTTCTCAATCTCTACAGCTTTCTTGCCTGGATTTTCTTTTGCCACCTCGATGATCGCTCTTCTTCTCTCTGCACTCGGGGTTTCAACGATCTTATTAGCAATGGCAACAGCCTCTTTTTCATTAAGGATGTTATTCGCTATATCTATAGCGGTTCGTGCACTTATCTTTTTCTTGCTGACGAGTTCCTTGAGCTTTTCGGGTACGCCAGCATAACCAAGATAGTTGCGGACCGTGACATCGCTAACGTGTACCAATTTTGCAACTTTAGAGATTGAACCAACTTTGGACAAGAGGGCCGTGGCAACGTTCATCTTGTCTTGATAATCCAGCTCGAGTCGATGTATGTTCTCACTGAACGAAAGGATTAATGCGTTAGTATCGTCAGGAGCGGGTATCACGTGTGCATCGATCTCGAGACGTCCTAGAATGTCCTTACAGGCATGGAAACGACGTTGGCCAACGATCAGCTGATATCTGGTCCCCTTCTTGTAGACCACCACAGGTTGGAGAAGGCCGTGAGCCATGATGCTCTTAGCAAGGTCTTCCAGGCCTTCCTTGTAGTCTCTCTTTCGGGAATTATTTAAGCTAACATCAATTTCGTTGATCGGTATAGGTCTGAATATGGCGTCTTGCATGGCCAGTTAGCCTAAAGGTTGCCTCTTCTTGGGAAGAAACCATCCTCCCGAGAATACGTAAATCTCCACTTCACCCTCTTGATCCCGTTGCATTGCTGCTCTGGTTATTCCCTTTTAAGGATGATAAATCACGCTCGCCAGAGATGTCAAGGGCGCGAATCACGCTTCCACCCTCAATAAGGTAGCGTTGTATATATGTTTTTTTGTATCGCACATTTGCTGATCTGTTCCTCGGATCTTGGCTTGGATCGGTAAATGGATTCAAGACGACAAGATGTCGACACCCCTAACTAACTTGTCAAGGAGCTTAGGTTCTTCAAAAATAATCCATTATTGGACCCGGGCCGGGTTTGAAGCGTCTGCCCCTCAGTAGTTCCTTCATCCTAGTCTCCTTCGGCAGCCATCTCAGCTTCCCTGCAAGCCGCCATGAATGTCGACATCGGGTGCCTTATCCTTGAGAGGATCATTGCACTTCATGTGCGAGGGGCGGAGAATCGGCAAACGAGAATCAAGGCAATAAGCCCCTACCGGACGCCCGTTCCTCGAGGCGCAAAAGCCGCTCCTCCAAGTCCTCACCCTGCCGGGTCTCGAGGCCCAATTCGAGTATCGTTGTGGCGGCTTGGCGCCGGGCCGTAGTGTCTCGGCTGTCGAGCATATCTATCAACTTTTGAGCGGCCTTTAGCGCATTGGCGTTTATCAGGTCCAGCGCTTCGTTAAAAATCGCCCGCTTGGCCCGCGAGAGTTCAGCCCGGAATGACGGGATCTCAAACCAGCGATAAACCGTGCTCCGCGATACCCCCGCCTTTTCCGCGGCCCCCGTGATCGTCCGGCAATCAAGAAGAACTGTCAGGACGCGAACCTGAATTGCTGTCAGGCCTTTTTCGGGATCCGACCCGTCTTGTCCTTTTTTCTTCATTTGTGCGGTTCCTCCACGCCCCCGATCTCCGCCTGCAGCCCGCGCTTCTTCGCAGCTTCATCCTCCACGGCGGGCGGTACCGAGACCGCCTGTGGTTTGTCCACAGATTCCCCGCCGCCACCCGCGGGTGTGCCGAAATCAAAAACCGCACACTTTGGCCGCGGCCTGCGCGTGTTTACAACGTGCACTCTAAAGACAGGGTCTTCCGGCCATGCACGTCCCTGTTTTACGACACGATCAACCTCGCCAGCTTCGTTTTCAAAAGCGAATTCGAATGTCAATTCCTTATCGGCCTCGGGGTCAGGGAAACGCTTTTCCAGTTCCTTAATCCGCCGTTCGAGAAGACTCCGCTTCATCATCTAGCCTCCGCAGGCAAAGAAGGCCGTTTTGCTCATATTTTCAGCCTTATGATCATGTCCCGAAGCCCGGGTGCCCGGCCGGCCTCGAGCTCCTTTACGATTTCGCTCAGGGTCCAAGCCAAAAGCCGGTGCCAGCGCGAGCAAAAGCGCTGAGGCTTACCGCTTTTTCGTGGCTGGAACCGCTCTAAACAGACCGGGCAAACGTTAACGTTCATTTGCGGGCCGATCGTTTTCCGGCCTTCTCGGGTAGAGGGCCTCTTTCCCCGTGGTCGGGCCCAAATAACCCTTTTTTGCTTGTCCTGCGCCGCTGTAGGGGCCTTCCTGCGGGTCATTCGGGGTGTGCACAAGTTCATTCTCTTTTTCAGCCGGCCACTCATTCATGCTGCCTCCAGCCCCTCTTACTGAGTCCAGAAGGCCCAGTGACGACCAAAAAGTCGACGGGCGGACCAACCTTCAGGGAGGATCGAAGGACAGACGATACGGTGAGCGGCCCTTCGGTCTATCGCATGGACCGATTCGGTCTGTCGTTTAGACCGATAAAACCTGCGTTCGGTCCATCCCACGGACTGACAGGGGTCATTAATCGGTCTAACGGATAGACGCAATATACATCTATCCAGGGGATGGGTCAGTTCTCCCATGTTCGATGTCCTTCCAGGTTCTTGATCCGGGAGGCTGTACCCTTCGGGGTCAGTCCAAGGCGTATCGCCGCTTTTCCCTGCCGGCCGACGATTTCTTGGCTTCTCTCGCGCCACCGTTCGGAGAGCGCGAACACGTTCGGATTCTTTTGGAGTCCGCCGCATGATACTTTCCGAATGAACCCGAATTCAATCAGCTCCCCAAACGCCTTCGCGATCGTATGCCGGCTCAGTCGCCAGGTTATCTTGGCATAAGGCAGGATGAGGTGATTATTTCTGCCCGCTATGAAGTTGAAAGTCTTTCGCAGTTCGATGTAAACCCAAATCGCCGCGAGAGAAAGGGACGTCCAGGCCGCTGATTCGGTCATGACATAGTCCAGCTTGACCCAAGGTTCGTAGGATTCTTTGCCCTCGCGGTCATGTTTGCCCTTGCTCATAGTGGCCCTCTATATTAGCCAGCGGGGGACGAGCGAAGAGGGCCTCGACACCCGGAGCCCCCGCCAGCCAAAAGCTCTGTTTCATTTGCTGGCGCCAGCGACTTGGCGAGCGAGTTCGTCCTCGAGCTGGCGCAAGTCCAGCCTTACGCACCTACCGAGACGAACGGCGCCCAGCTTGCCCTGATCGATCCACTTCCTGATCGTCATCTCGTGAACGCCGAAATAAACTGCGGCCTCGCGGACGCTAATCCAGCGGCGATTTTGGTCCATCGTCACTCCTCTTTGCTTTCGTATGAGCACATTTCTTTAATTTTCTCGGGGAAGATATCCCCAATATCGCAACAGAGAACCTGACAAACGTCCCGTTTAACGCGGAAGGACATCCCTTCGGAGAATCCGCCTTCGAGACAGGAAACGGACTCCTGATGGGTATGGGCGAGTCTCGCAATCTCTGATTGAGAGAACCCTGAAGTTATCTGAGCTAAACGCAACTTATTCACGCTGGCTTGACTATAGACCCAAGTTATCTATAATAAAATCATGTTACATATCGTGTTACATATGGGCGGGCCATGAAAATACCTGTCCAATTATGGCTGCCTCTCCTAAACTTCGATTTTCTCAGTGGCCCATCTTCTCGGGATCTCCAGCGGGCTCAAGAAAAATGGAAGGGCGAGCATAGGATATGGCTGCTGCCAGAGGCCTCTGCGGACGTCCGCTGGGCTTGCCAAATTGGGCCTTATTCGTTCCACGAGATGGCCGTGCAGAGTGAGACTTTTAACGTCCTTTCGGTTATACACGTGGACGGCGAAGGAAATTGTTTTCCTTCAGCCGGCGAACATCTGCTCGAATCATGGGGAGGGAGACTGCCTGCGGATTTATTGACACAGTGGCTCAACCAGAAGTTTCTCATTATGCCCGGCAAAAAAAAGATTAAGATAAGCGCCCCCGACGTCAGCGGCCAAAAAGTAAAGTATAAGCAGAGGACAGTAGACCTTAGCCCTGGGCCTGCCCTGCCTACCTCGCAGCTGAGCGATGACGGCAAATTCAAGATGGCATGGCCAGACGGCGAAAGTCGCCTCGCCCGCTCTGTCAATCCCGAGGAGGAGATAAAAGAGTATCGTGGCGTGCCTAGGTGGGACACGGCGTCCGAGAGTAATTTTCCACTTGCCGTTGATGCGGAAGGAAAGCACTATTTTAATGTCTGGCTAACCGGGTCCTCTCCTTTCGATAAGATGTTTCCGTCAGGCTTGAATCTCAATGCCGTTCATCAGCACGCAGCAATGAAAAGAGCTGCGACTAAAAACGACGTCGCCTCTGTCGAGCGATGGGTGCAGAAAATGACAATCGAAGCCTCAACTACTCTCGAAGCGAGCTATCTTACGCCCGTATTCGAGGCCGGGGGGAGCGAGGCAGCGCTCAATATCGCAACGAATAGGATAAATGCGAGCTTCGGTTCATTTAAGACTTGGCAAGACCTCGTTAAGCATGAGGATTACCGCAAGGTCTTCCTCTCGCCAGTCAAGATAAGACGCTGCTACGGGTGGCTCGGTTATTTTTGGTTGGAACTGAACCATCTCCTAGGAAAAAGAGAGGCAACCATCTGCGAGCTCTGCGGAAACGTGCTTTTTGGGAAAATAGGGAAGAGGTTCTGCGGCCAATACGAAAATCCCGATTGTTTTCACTCAAGAAGAGCGGCCGATGTAAGCCGGCATCGGCGGCGTTGGAAAAAAAGCGCAGACGGATTGCGGGGCGAGAAATAATAAAAGAAACGGAAGTACAATTCGATGGCCGTTCTGAAAATTGTATTTTTTTTGGGTTGCTTCAGTTGCTCCGATATGTAGGTTTATTGCTTCGGACCGCTGCTGGGAATAGAGTCAAAGGCGAGAAATAAGAAAATAGCGCGCTATACTTGGTTATCATAAACAAGGAGGCCGGAATGCCGACCAAGCCGAATGAGAATATTATCCCAGACTATGGTGAGAATCCAAAGCTATCAGAGCTTCTTGCAAGCTATTCCTCACTTATCGACGAAGCAGTAAATTTCGGATCGCAGGTCCTTGCGTGGGCGTTCGAGAAACTCCATAAAGGAGACCATCATATCGCAGTTTTCAGCTTCTATAGACGTTCACTCGAGCTGCTAGATCCGATATCCATTCTCATCAGAAACTCCTGCGTTTCGCCCAGCAGAGTAATGTTAAGGTCCCTTTTCGAGGTTATGCTATCCCTTGAGTATATGACTCAATGTGATCTTGAGCACAGGGGTAGAGATTATATTCTTTGTTTGAAACACAAAGAGCTTGATTATCTGCGGAAGTTCGTTAAAGGAGATCCTCTCCGCAGTGAGTACCTCAACAAATACAAAAACGATAATTTATTAAAAAGCGTGACGATTCCTGAGTATCCCAATATCGAGGAAGCTATCAAAGCAAAAGAGAGGTTAATCAACAGCGAATTCTACTCCGATTCAGAGACTTCGTATCAAGCTATAAGACAGAAGAGGGGCGGGAAAAATCCCAAATGGTGGTTCAACCTTCATGACGGCCCAAGTGACATCTGTGACTTGGCAACGAAAATGGACCGGCCAGCTCAGTACGAAGTCATGTATAGGAATTGGGCCGGTTATGCTCATGGTACAGGCGGTATGGATGAGCAAGTAGAGATCGAAAAAAAGGATGAAATCGCTATTCCTCAACTAAGATTGCCTGAGGGTGCGGAGTTCATTGCTTTTATCGCTATCAGCTATGGGCTAATGATCATCAAAACCATGATTCAAGAATATGCGACAGAGAAAATGAAAGAATTTTCACAATGGTATAAAGCAGAAATTCAGGCTGGTTATATGGACTTAAAGACGAAAAGAATCATTGTAAAATGAATCACAGGGGAGCACACGTACAAGAAGGACCTATACCGGCCGAACGGTAATCTAAGCCGCTGGAGCGCGAGCACGTAGAACGAGCCAAACAAAAGGCTTGACAGGGCCACCGCCAAATGTTATTAACGTATTTGGTAAATGAATCTAACCAACATTATGCTGACTTGGATATTCAGTTCTCTAGCACGAAAGACATTGACCTATTTAATGACACAAAAACACTCACTCGCAGGTTTGGAGATAAAAGAGCGAAGCTTATTAGACGCCGGCTAGATGAGTTGCGTGCAGCGGACACGCTTGAAGACATGCGGGGAATCGGTAGGTGCCACGAGCTATCAGGAGATAAGAAATATATCCTTTCGGTTGATTTGGACGGACCTTATAGATTGCTATTTAAGTCAGGCCATCATCCAATTCCTCAAAAACCGGATGGAGGATTGGACTGGCCCGAAGTTACTTTGATCATGATTCTAAACGTGGAGGATACGCATGGATAGCAAAAGCAAAAACCAGTATCTTCCCGATTATGTTTCTCCTCCTGGTGAAACGATCCAAGAAGTTCTCGGTGTACTCGGCATGACCCAAGCTGACCTAGCTGAAAGAACCGGACGTTCTCAAAAAACAATTAACGAGATAATAAAAGGAAAAGCGCCCATCACTCCTACAACAGCAATTCAGTTCGAGCGCGTATTTGGCATTTCAGCGCGTTTCTGGAACAACCGGGAGAATAATTACCGAGAATACCTGGCAAAAACCAATGAGCAGAAACGCCTAGAATCAGAGGTTAGTTGGCTTGATCATTTTCCCCTTAAGGAGCTCGTTGAACGCAAGTGGATCCAAAAGGTTCCGGATAAAGCAGATCAGCTACGTGAATTGCTGAAGTTTTTTGGCATAGTAAATCCAAAGCAATGGAATTCCTATTGGCTCAGATCGCAGGTTGTATCATATCGTCAATCGAAAGCATTCGAGGCTGATCCTTACGCCTTGGCAACTTGGATCAGGCAAGGCGAAATCGAAGCAAGCCAGATTAAGGCCGAGTCGTTTGAAGCACAAAGCTTTAAAGAAGCGTTGGGCGAAATACGGACTTACACAACGGAATCTCCAAAAACATTTGTACCCAAGATGGTCGAATTATGCTCCGCCTGCGGCGTAGCCGTTGTGTTTATCCCAGAGTTGCCTAAAATTCGTGCTTACGGAGTTACATGCTGGCTAAATCCAGAAAAGGCCCTAATTCAGCTTTGCCTTAGATACAAGACAAATGATCATCTTTGGTTTACCTTTTTCCATGAAGCTGGGCATATATTGTTACACGGCAAGCGCGATGTATTTATTGAGGAAGGGCAAAAACGCGATCAAAAAGAGAACGAAGCGGATAAGTTCGCCACTGATTTTTTGATACCCCCTGCCGCATGGCGAGCCTTTCTTACCCAAAAATATTATCCAACTCCTGACATAGTAGCTTTTTCGAAGGAGATTGGGGTTCATCCTGGAATAGTCGTTGGCCGCTTACAACATGAGAAACTCATCCCTTACAATCGTTTAAATTACCTAAGGACACGTTTGCGTTGGACTTCGGATAACTGAACGCAAAAATAGATGGCCCGGCGCCGAGAAGGCCCCGTTAGGAATAAGCAGACAGGACACTACTTCGTCGATTCCTACGTAGGTCTGGGCCCGCATCGGCAACGCGTCCGAAGCTATTAGGATTCGTGAAGTGTTGGGAGCCATAGGGCGTTTCTCGAAGTCGAACACCTTTCGTGTCGGCTCTCATGTCGGAGGGCTAAATGGGCCCCGGCCCGCTTCGCGTTGAGATTCCGTAGCGCAATGGGCCTGCCCTGCGCGGTCCTGGATAGCCGGGTCCACCTCGTCACGAATATCGACATCAAGGCTTCTCGCCTGGGGTTGACCGCTGCACAGTGAGTCCGGTGGGCGACCTTCGTTAGGACATCGAACAACCTGAAACAGATGTACTACGACTGAGCTCCAAGTGGCCCCTCAAGGCGGCAAAATGCTCTGTCCGTGGATTGGGAATCCAGAGATCATCCCTGGATGCAGATGGCCGCTGGCGACAATGATGGAAACACGATCGCACTAAAAACCCTCCCATTGTGTTGCCATCGGAGCTAGGATAGAATCGGGTCGGTCATAAACGGGGAGGCCACGAATGAAGACGAGAAATGTCTTGTGTTATTTTTGTAAGGAAAGATCCCTGCAGGAGGAGGATTTTGACACATCGGGCAGCATAAAAGTTAGGTGCCCGAGTTGCGGATATTACAAATTGACCTTTGAGGTCATAAAGTTCTGTATTCACGGAAAGGACCCCGTTGATGGGACTCAGGACTTTCTAGATGACCCGGATAAGCAGTGCCTCTCGGCCTATGTTAGGAAGCGCTATAATCAAACCAGGGACCTTCCCGTTCTTGTGGATTTGAAGGCTATTAAGTGCGCAACGGGCAAAGCATCAATCGGCGTAAAATACGTCTGAGTGGAGCGTGCGGGCAACTAGCCTCCCGGCCAGCCTGGTCGATCTTTACTTCGAAGGCAGTTTTGGGGAACCATCGGGATTTGGAAGTGTGGGTTCTCCCAAGGCACCAAGAAGCCAATTAAGCATTACTCTGCTTAGCTGTTGGTATACGGAATTCCGATACGTGATCGGGTATTCAAAACCGGAGTAAAGGAGGTCGCACAAGTCGGATATCAATCGCCCTCGGATTTTAATTTCCCAAGAATTAGCTCCCTTCACTTTATACAACTCAAAAGGACTGGTGACCTTCTGCCCACCATACGGGGAGTCCCCCTCGGGTTCCAGTAAGGTGACCCCTTGGCCCATCCCATAACTAAGAAGAGCGTTTGTAAATTGCTTCCCAAGCTGGGTGCTGGCAAAATGAATACTGATCTCGCTCCGATGTCTCTTGGAAAAAAATGGTGATATTTGGGCCTCGAAATACCCACGCATAAAATGGCGCTCGCTGTCTCCCCCACAAGGGGGCATTCGCCGGTTTGACTTGCCAGGTAAAACACCTTCGCTTGTAAAGAACTTAAAGTAATCTCGCTCACTCTGTGGGAAGTGAAAAAAGTATTGAGTATTATACCCGGGTTTTGGCGGAGGGATCTCGTGGATCGGGAGATTAATCCCGAAGGCTGCTCTCACTTGTTCAACGAACTCGATTTCACTTATCGAGGTCAGCTTGGGATAATAGACAACAATGCCCTGCCTCTTTTGTTTAATATAGGTAACCTTGCTGCAGCAGACGCCCAAGAGCCACCATTTCCGCTCGTCCGGCGTGTCATAAGGAAAGATGCCATAAGTATCAAGCACCGCCCGACCCTTTATTATGTGAATAAACTCTATCATTCATCTGGGGAGATATCAATTCAACCTTTGGATACATAACCCATCGATCCTCCCTGGATAAAACGCCCGATATTGGCAATTAGGCAAGGTGGTTGCTTTGAGAATCCTCCTATTGTGCGACTAGAGGAACAGCAGTAGAATCAAGCCAGAAAACGGGCTTGAGGCAACTGGGCCGGATACTGGGATTAACATTCGAGAACCTCTCCCTTCTGCTTCGAGTAAGCAACTACAATGTGGAAGAAGATCTCAATGTTTTTGGGATAAATTGGCGCAATGGATCCTTTTGATAAGTCCTTGAAAAGTCTGATGAGACTAAGAGTAGGTCGGCGCACAGAGCTTGTTTTAAGTTATATGCTTTCGCCCTGGTTCTCAGGATACTGGCTTTTTCCAAACCCAAAATTCCGGGGAAAGGAAATTGCCGATGCAATCCTAATTTGGGGAGATGTAGCTTTTATCATTCAGGCTAAGACAAGAGAAGGCATACATTCCGATTTAGATTGGGCGAGAAGCAAAATCAACATCGAGAAAAGGAGAATAAACGAATGGGTTGCCCTCTTGAAGACAGAATCTATTCCCCTAAGAAACAAATATAGGACCATTCCCTTTCCCAAGGAGGAAATCAAGTGGTACTATGGTCTCATCATATTAAACCATCATTCTGAACCATACGAAATTGATGATATTCTCCCTCTAGATAAGGATGTGGCTATTCAAGCGATTAGCCTTCTCGACCTTAGCAACCTGTTAAAATACATAAATACTCCTTGGGATCTTATTAACTATTTTGAGGCAAGATCACGATTATCCAAAGTTACGCCGGTTAGGGTACATCAAGAAGCGGAGGTTTTTTGGCAGAACCTTGAGCATATGCGCTATGAAATGAGTGCGGATGTATCCGAGGCCGAAGCAAAGAAACATTATGACTTCTTTTCTCTTGCATCCGAGGCTGTTAATCAGGAGCTTGAACCGGGCGATCCTCGATTAGGGCAATATGCGCCAAGCTACCTAATAGATGCTGCGATTGGCGGGCAGCTAGCACGAGCGCCTAAGGACAAAAAGGGCAATTTCGTGATAGACGGAAGATTCAAGCTTCTGACAAAAGCCGTCGAAGTCCTTACGGAAATGGGCAGATTACGAAGAGCATTTTACGGAAGAATGTTGCTTGAACAAGCCGAGAAGGCCCAAGCATCGGGACATTACGAATATGAGACCGGACGGAGTCCTAAGCGCAAGATCCTTTATGGATTCATCGTAACCGATATGGTTGGAAAAGAGCTCGAGGACTTAATGGGAATAATTGCAGTCAAAACTCTAATTGCAAACTCTCTGTATGAAGGAATCTTCATTGCCGCCCCAGCTCAAAATATTCTTAGTATTTATAAAAACATCGAAAGCTGGTTTATAAGAGATCATAAGAAATCAAGCGAAGCCGATACTATGGAAGGCTTGCGATCAACAATTCTGTACATTAATCTGAAAAAATAAAGTCAGGTGATTTGAACCCCGACCTTTGGATAAATGATCCATCGGTCATCCCTGGCAAGGGCAAGGGGATGGCGGGATTATTGCCGTGCTTTTTTTCTGGGTCTTTAGGTGTCAAGATTTGTGACGTGTTGGGGGCTAAAAAGGGCTTAAAACGACTAACTCGGGCTTAATCCGTTTCCCCTGATTTCCCCTGTTTCTCGGGGAGTTGTCGTCCGATTCGTAATCAGTAGGTCGGAGGTTCAATTCCTCTCGCTGGCTCTCCCATATTCCCAGAGAAATCAACCATTTAGTCATCATCCCCAGCGCTCTAAAATTGTCGCAATTTTGTACAACTTTACACCGTTTTAGGCCTCTGCTGAGCA
>Ga0187878_1002551_pt1 | contig 16037 bp, 11 predicted proteins | sample June2016WEW_17_1_FD_132979 | JGI IMG/M metagenome (GOLD analysis project Ga0187878, IMG submission 132979) | Peatland microbial communities from SPRUCE experiment site at the Marcell Experimental Forest, Minnesota, USA - June2016WEW_17_150 | ecosystem: Environmental > Terrestrial > Soil >...
ACCAGGTGTAAAAGCCGCTGCGCGATACCTTAAACAGCCGGCTCAGGATTTTGACGGGGAAATGGAGTCGCCACTGCTTCATGAACGCGTACCGGGCAGCGACTCCCTGGCAAAATACGCCGTCGCCTTTTTTAAAATGTCTCGCTCCATGCGGGCCTCTGCCAGCTCCTTGCGCAACCGGGCATTTTCAGCCGCCAGCTCAGCTGCTGAACGCGCTCCGGGCGCCGATGGACCGTTGGAAGCCTTGGTGGCTGCCATCCAGTTCGCCAGCGTTCCCTTGGGGATCGCCAGTCGTTTCGCTGCTGTCTCCTGTGACAGACCCTGCTCTGATACCAGTTTGACCGCCTCGGCCCGAAACTCTGGCGTGTACCGCTGCTGCTTTTTCATTGTCACTCCTCTCTCTTGGCAGTTTACCAAGTGAGAGTGTCCGTTGTCATTAGGATACCTCACTGAGGGCAGGACTGGAGTTTAAAAGATGAGATGGATTCTAGGGAGCTTAAGGGGCCATTGTTGATTTGGTTGACTTACTTTTGGTAGTTGACAAAATCAACTACGTACCCTTAAAGGTGTGGCAATACAAGAACTGGGGTTCAAAGGCATCGAGGTCGGAAAAGAATTGCATCTGACTTCATCAGGGGTGAGTATAGGGAAAACCTATAGGTGTTCAGGGCTACACTTTTGACAATTTCAAATACTCTGTGAAATGTGTAGCCCTGACACCAGTTTTTATGCTCCAGTTTTTATGCCCTAATGAAATAAAAATAGATCTGTCCCGGATTTCCGCGAATTTCCGCCGGATTTCCGGATTTCCCCTTATGTCCCGGATTTCCCCTCGCCAATCGGTTCAATGTTCGAAAGTGCTTTCAATGACCTGCATAAATCGTCATCCTGACCTTTGTGTTTGCCGGGGGGTGATATATGACCACGCCGATGTTAGGCGAATATAACGTATAGGCCTTATTGAAGTTTGCCCATCCGCCGGCGTTGAGTTGCACCGTTTCCCTTATCACGCGCAGGCCGTTGTTATTGATCTCAAAATCGAATGACTTGTTTGGCTGGCCTTCGAACCGCGCCTGCAGGGCATACTCCTTATACCCCTGGAGATTAACCGTCTTTGAGGGAGTGCTGTCGGATATGACCTTGTCCATGATGGTATCGAAGATGAATTCACCGCAATACGAGATCGTGACAAAGCATAATACAAGTGATATCGAAATAAATGCTGAAAACACGTGTTTCATAGTTCCACCCTCCCGGACCCTGTCAATAAGATACCTGCTTGACTCCCTATCGATAAATCGGTTCACTCCCGGCGAATCAAAATTCTCAACCGGACTGGCGCATTACCCATTGTCATACTCCGGCAGGCAGTAGCGGCAACCGTTGAAGCCGTGTTTCAGTGCCAGGTCAATTTCACGGTATGCTGCCTTGTTGGCTGGAGACATCTTCTTTACCCAGTCACAGTTGGCCTTGTGCACCTCATAGCTGTTGCGGTTCGCCACAAAAGGATAGTCACCCACCAGGAGCCTTTTGGTGACGCGTCCCATTTCCTGACCGCCTATCTTCTGCAGGACATAGAAATCATATGCGCCATTGGGAACAGTGTCGGGAAGGGTTATGCAGATCGTTGCTTCCGTGATGTCGCCGGACTTCAATTGCATATTTCGCAGAGCCGCTTTAGTGTCAGTCATACTATAACGACGATAACGCACCGTTTCCTCTTTTAAAGTTAGTCCTTCGCCGGCTGCGCCTTCCGTCAACCGCTTGATTATTCTTAATTCCGCCTCAGCATTTCCAGGGAGAGTCGAGATGTCAATTTCGAGGTCGCCCTGATATGATATTTTCGACCAGCCCTGAATCTTGAAGTTAAAGCTCTGCATGGTTCCGGCAAAAATGTCCTCTACGTCGAAGTTCTTCCAGGTGACATTGTTCATGTTACGGATCAAGGCATAGAAATCATTGATATCATGAATTGACCCGAGATCAGGCTTAGGGTCCTGGGCGTTGCCCAGAACCGCGACAAAGCAGTAGTGTCCCGTTGCGGGCATCGTTGACCAGGCAAGAGGTCCGGCCACCTTGAATTCACCCGGCGCTATCGCAGGTACAGGGATAGTGCCTATCAGGTTCCAGCTTGTCGGCGCAGGCAGAGTGGACGGGTTTGACCAGTACACGTCAACCTCGGCATTGTGGACTGCGTATCCGCGGTTTTGAAGTCGGACGTAAATATAGTTTGGCTGCCCCTTTTCGATATTTTCAAACAGATTGTCCTGGTGTTTTGCCGTCGCGCTCCCCAAAGTCGCCTGCGGGTCCGTCAACTCCTGCCTGAAGTGATTTATATCGGGGCTGCACGAAATGTAACCGCTGAACAGCGGTTCTTCACCGGTGTCCTGCAGGTTGTCGCGTACATAAATATCGGCCGGCAGTTCCAAAATACCAAGGCAGAACTCCAGCAATGCTGCCGTTACCTCCTTGATGATCTCCTGCCGTTCCGCATCCGGAGGTTGAAAAGTGGTCCCGCACTCGATGGTATAGGCATGGATTCTGTCCCTGTACGGGTCAATGTAAGTCCGACTCAGGGCATAATCCGTGGAAGTCCCCGCAGTGGGATACAAACCGCATGACTGTTCCACCAGATAGCTACGGCCACGCACCGCCTGGATTGCGCTCTGCATGCGATTGGCCAGATTGGCCCGGAGAGTCCGGTCGACTGCATTGACGTATTCTTTGTAAACGCCATCTCCCATTACGCCGCGTTTGCCGTTAAAGGCAGAGTTCTGGAAATTCATCATCGTGTCAACAGTTTGATCTTCATCATCTCCCCAGTCGTACAATATCAGTTCGGAATAACTGTGCACATCGATGAAAAAGCAAATGTTGGGATTGTTCTCGATAATAAAGGTGGCGTTCCTTGTTTCCGGTTCAGAAAGAGAGCCTGGCCCGATGTAAATCTCGGAACCGGGTTCGATGCTGTTGACTATTGGTGCCGCCGGGTTGAAATAGACCGGATAGTTCCAGAGAAAGTCATAGTTTCGGTTGATGTCGACTCCTTCACAGCCCGGATGGTCCGCCGGTGCCGGCCGCAGATTTTTGCGCCAGAGATTGTCGGTGGCCATGCTGCGGTATCGGCCGTCGGGATTGGCCTGGGGGAAAATGAAGATATCAAGCTTGTTTACGATATTCTGAATCTGTGTGGCCGTGAAACTCTTTCCCCCCAGAACAATGCCGGTATTTGCCTGGTAAGCCTCTGCTAATTGCTCGACAAAATTGATCAGGCTGTCGGGGCAGACCCATTCGCGGGCATGGATTCCGCCCAGAAAATAGGTTCCGATTCGTCCGGTACCTCCGCCGTTGGCAATCTTCACCGCATGGCATGTACGGCTCTCCCATGTAGGATGAGGCAATGGAAATCTCTGGATGATGGTGGGGAAAGAGGTGGCAACGAACTCAAGAGCGGATTCGACTTCGTTAACGTTCAAATAGGGCATGCTTCACCTCCGGTCAGCCTGACGGCCTTATATTGTGCTCGTTATCCTGCTCAGGAAAGCTTGTAACGATCTCCGATCCCGATCTCATTTCTTCTTGCCTTGGCGGTTTGTTCCATATCCTCGCGGATTTCGATCCTGTAATTTATGGATTCCAGGATCTGGATCTGGTCTGAATTCATAATGGCGTCTACGCGGCAGCTGCCGTCCTCGTCAAGCGTCTTCACCGTTCGGCGCAATATATCGATTTTGTGTTTCTTCACGAGATCAGCCATAGAGTTAAAATCTTTACCAAAAATTGTTACGAGGTAGCGTTTCATTTGTTCCTCCTCTCCTTTGGTTTCCGCGGAAACGTTACGCGTACATCTGAATGCCGACTCTCATTGAAGAACATCCCCAAAAACAGTTTTGTTCCCGGTTGGTTATAATTCACTTCAAACACCGCCGTACCCCATGTTGACAAATCTCCGAATCTCTTCACGGACTTCTAAACAGAATCGTTGTCCGCCAACTGCGAGAGAACTTATTATTTGAAAAGTTTAGACTAATGGATTATTAATTGTTTATTTATTATTTATGGTTAAATATATCATATTTTATTTACTTTTCAATTATCGCCATGAATTATTTTGCTTACTAGCGAAGTCTATGGAGTCTATGGGGTCTTTGCATATGATGATTCAGCGAGAAGGCGAGGGGGAGGTTCCTTTCTATTTAACAAAAATTAATCCATAGTCAAAAAGAAAGGTACGTCCAAGGTTTCTATGAGTCATACGATGAAAGAATTCGTCGTAGGTGGAGACCTGAACCATTGAATCCACTAAAATCCGAGATGCGCGGGGTCACTGTATATGATAAAATCGAAGACGGTACAGATGATCTTTGCATGGGGGGCAGGGGGATGAGTTGTATTCGTTGATCCCACACATGAACAGTAGGCAGAACAAGGAGTCGAGCATGATAAGAACAGACGATACCATTGGTCGTGACGACCCGTTTGACTTGAGTCGCTTCACGAGGGCGCAGGAAAGGATCTATGACACTGTTCTCGCAGAGTTGCGAAGTGGCCGGAAGCGAACTCACTGGATTTGGTTTATATTCCCGCAGATTGATGGATTAGGGCACAGTCCGACTTCAAAACACTATGCCATAAAAAGCATCGAGGAAGCGCGGCAGTACCTCAATCATCCTATTCTTGGAGCCAGGCTTTTGGAGTGTACGGAAGCGGTTTTGACCGTCGAAGGACGAACGGTTTCGGAAATCTTCGGTTATCCTGATGACATGAAGCTCAAGTCATCGATGACACTGTTTGCATCAGTTGCGGAAAATCCGCACTCCGTGTTTATCTCAGTCCTTGAGAAGTATTTCCAGGGAGAGCAGGATGACCGAACGCTCCAACTGCTGCGAGTTCTAAGAGGTAAGGCTTGACCCTGGGGAAGGCGAGATGGACGTTCCTGTCTGTTTGACTACGCGCCATTAATAAACTATTTTTTTGTGCCACGTTTGGCCAGATTGGATGTGCCCGGTATCTTGCAGCATGTAATTGTCCGGGGCATAGAAAAACGAGATATGTTTCTTGACGATGAGGACCGGACGTTTTTTGTGTTTTACTTTCTTTGTGTTTAACGGACCCGTTCCCGAATATCACAGGAGATTCCCCATGAAGACTCGTATAGACGAAATTGCGCCCAACCTGTATCGGATTTCGACCTACATCTCCAAGTATGATCTCCAATTCAATCAGTTCCTCGTCATTGACGACGAAGCACTCCTCTACCATACCGGCATGCGGAAGATGTTTCCTCTGGTGCGCGAGTCAGTGGCAAGAGTTGTGCAACCCTCGCGCATCCGCTGGATCGGCTTCAGCCATTTCGAGGCCGACGAGTGCGGCTCGCTGAACGAATGGCTGGCACTGGCGCCCCATGCTGAGCCCATCTGCGGCATTATCGGGGCGACTGTCAATATCAATGACTTCACCCAACGGCGGTGCCGGGTGCTGGCTGACAACGAGGTTCTTGCCACCGGCGGGCGCCGTTTCAGATTCCTTGAGACTCCCCAGGTTCCCCATGCCTGGGATGCAAGCCTTCTCCTGGAAGAGACCAAGTCAATACTTTTCTGCTCCGATCTCTTCCTTCAGAACGGAGATGCTGCTGCGCTGACGGAAAAGGATTTGATAGAGCCGGCCCGGCAGGCCCTTCTTGCATATGAGGCCGGTCCGCTGCGACACTCCATGCTCTACACGCGGCTGACACAAAACACCTTGCAGTTGTTGGCTGGCCTGAAACCGAAGCTGCTTGCCGTCATGCACGGCTCCTCTTTCAGCGGAAACGGCGAACGCGCCTTGCAGGATCTGTCAACGATGTATGCTGCGACCCTTGAATAGCAATGGCCGCAGGAAGGCGAGGGGGACATTCCTTTCTATTAGACTAAGTGCCTTTCATAAATTATATTTTATCTATGGGGAGCTGAACGGGACGTAGTTGATTTGGTTGACTTACTTTTGGTAGTTGACAAAATCAACTGCGTCCCCTTAACGGTGCATACTTCTGCAACGGTATATTTACCTCCCGGGTCGCCCACCATGCGCCTTGAATGATAAAGGAACCGTCAGGCGCCCATTACACTGCCTTCCTCCTCGCCAATCAGTTCAAGCTGAAATCCGGGACAGAACTATTATTCTCTCATGAGTAATAAATAGATCTGTCCCGGATTTTCTCGCTCCCAATTTCCCTTCCTAATATAAAAAAGATCCCCGAACAAAATGATGCACTTGGTTGGATGGAGAATTACTTTGTTTGGATAGGCACACTTTTACATTGCTATTGACGCCTTCCCAGGGGGGGGGATGTTTTGGGTAAGTGCGAAAGTTGAGTGCTTCAAAATATCTGCTGCTTTTTTTTACAAATTATTCTTGTATAATTATAAATATATAACCAGCAATAGTTAACGTATGATGCAATGAAATGCCCTCTGATCGAATCAGCAGCTGTTGTTGCTCTTTATTGAAGCGGGAGACCCGAATCATGCCCCCTGTTTTTCCAACGGCCATTGTCGCCGGGGAAGAGACGGGACCTTCCGGCAGCTATAGGCGCACATACCCCCGGCGAAGCCGGTGCCTCCTAGCAACCTGACAGCCGACGCCGAAAGTCAATCGGCGCATTGGTCCGTGCTCTGGATGAGCCGTCATTGTGAAAGCATACTGACGGACATTGTTTTCTAATTCCATGTTGCGCGGTCAAATAACCTTGGTCCCATTCGGGCAATCGGGACAGGAAGCGGTATATCCATTGGAGGAGCGAAATGAAGAAGATACAGACGATCTGGGCGGTTATTGCAGCCAGCTGTTGTCTGGCCGCACTCTTTGCATGCAACGGTACCTCGGATTCAGGAAACGGCGGCATTCTGGAAGTGGCCAGGTTTGACACCCTCCGTCCGGCCCAGTTCGACATGAACGGCTCGGGACAGATTGTCTGGACTGCCGGCGCTCCCGGGGAAGCGAAAGTTTATCTTTATGAAAACGGCGGCAGCAGGGATATCTCGGCGCCGGGAGCTTATTGCGACACGCCGCGGCTCAGTAATGACGGGCGTGTTGTCTGGACACAGCTGGTAAAGGGATACAGCGTCCTGTCGGACGTCTATCTGTACGACGGAGGTAAAGCCGTCCCTCTGACCGGTGGCGACCGGGCGTACCAGTTCCCGATGCTGAACAACCGGGGGGAAGTTGTCTGGCAGGGGGCGACCGAGAACGGTCAGGAGGAGTGGGGCATTTTCTATTATGACATCGCGGCCGGTAGCGTCAAATCGCTTTCTACGGACAGCGATGGTGTGCACGACGTCAACCCGCAGTTAGGCCCGAACGGGGAGCTTCTGCTGCAGCGCCATGACGTCGCAGGGGCGGCCCTGTCCGTCATGAGCCCGAAAATGACGACAGCGGCGGCGACACGGATCAGTTCGGGTAAAATCGCCTTTGACGACAGCTACTACGAAAAATCGTGGTATATCCGCCCGAATATGATCAACCGCGCCGGCGCCATCGTTTATGCAGATGAGGCAAAGCGCATCATTCTTCGCGACGGCGCAAGCGAAACCGTCATCTCCTCGGGGCCGGGGTCCATCGACAACGCCTTTGCCGAGATCAACGACAGCGGCCAGGTGGTTTTCGAGGGCTACGATGGGAGTTCATCCCAGATTTACCTTTACAGCGGCGGCAAGACAAGCAGAATATCCGGTGGCAGCATCTGTAATCGTTTTCCCCACATCAACTCCTCGGGACAGGTGGTATGGCAGGGAAAGAAAGCCGGCAAGAACCACATATTCCTGTATGACGGCAATCAGGTGCGCCAGATATCCGATACAAGAAGAGACAATATTCTTCCACGCATCAGCTACCGGGGAGATATTGCCTGGCTTGGCCGGGAGTGGAAAGCCAACGGCTGGCACTACACCGGAATACTCCTTGCGCCTGCCGTCAGACCAGCGAAGATCATCACGACAACCCTGGCCGGCGACGTCCCTATTCCCATCCAGGGCGTCTTTACCTCAGCCACGGCCGCAGAACCCGCAAAACAGGCATCCGGCACGAACAAGTTTTCCTTCATAGTCTTCGGCGACAGTCGCGGAGCCGACGCCAGCGTTGTCAACCTCCTGCTTCCCCAGGCCAACTATGATTTCATTTCTTACATGGCAAGCAGCGTCAACAATGAGTTCAAACCGGATTTCATGTTCTTTCTGGGCGACATGACCACCCGCGGCAATGGGGTTCTCTTCAACTTTCTCGACCGGTGGATCGACGCCATCAAGCCGCTATACGATGCAAAGAATCTCTACGTAGCCAAGGGTAACCATGAATTGTACGGTGCGATCATGGCGAACAACAGGATGTTCTGGTATCCCAACCAGGTCCACTTCCAGGACCGGTTTGCCTATCTTCCGGCAAACGGTCCGAACGGCTACAAATCGCTGGCCTACTCTTTCGTTTACGGCAACAGCTACTTCATGTTCCTCGACAGCTTCTTCTGCACTGATCAATGGAACTGGGAGGTCGTAGGCTATGCCGGGTTTTACGAAGACATCACCAACGACCAACTCGCCTGGTCAAAGGCGCAGATGGCGACCGACGGCGCACAGGGTGCCGTGCACCGGTTCGTTCTCACCCATACCCCCATGTTTTCCGACGAGGGAGTGAACGCCACCAACAATCTGGCAAGACTTTCCAGCTACATGGACGACAACCGTTTTGACTGCTACTTCGGCGCACACGAGCACCTCTATTCTCGTAAGCTGCTTGACGGCAAGGGCCTTCCGGACATCGGGCATACATTCAAAAACAATGTGCTGCAGTTGGTGACTGGCGCCGGCGGTGCGGATACCGACAGCCCGAAGAGCATCACGGTCCGTCCCGAAGACGGCTGGAAGATCAATCTGGTCCAGCACTTCGTCCTGGTACAGGTTGACGGAGACAAGGTAACTGCCAAAGCATACCAGGTGCTCAAAGGGGGAGACGGCAAATACTACCATGACATCACTCCCTTCGATGTGGTTTCCAAGACGGGAACGAACGTAACCATAGGCCAATAGCGGATTATTGGCCTATGACGTCAACATTGACAAAAGAATGAAGTAGAGGGGTCAAATGAAGTAGGAATGAAGTAAAGGGGTCAAATGAAGTAAAGGAATGAAGTAAAGGGGTCAAGTCTCCAAAGAATGAAGTAAAGGGGTCAAGTCTCCAAATATCAAATTTGAATTTTGGAGACTTGACCCTAAAGGCTGTTTCTAAAGGCTGTTTAAACTAAAGGCTGTTCTGTCAAATATTCTTTCGCATATTCCAACCTTCCCGGCGGGGAAGGCGAGAAGGCCGTTCTCTTCTATTTAGACTAAGTGAGCTTATCCAACTATGCAGTATATTATGCCAAGTTCAGCCAGATTGGAAGAGGTGGTCGTCGGCCCGATAAAGCCAAACCTGTTTCAGAAGCCTGCGGTATTATAACATACCTGGCACTACGAGAACCGGGGTTCAAAGGCATCGAGGTCGGAAAAAATTGCAGCTGACTTCATCAGGGGCGAGTAAAGCACCCTGTCGTGGCGAGTTGTCCTTTGTCCAGGCTGACCCTTCAATTCCCATGCGCAAACGGGAGCCACACAAGAAAGCCATTGCCGCCGCACGGGCCGACGTGCTATACACGGAGTACATCTGAACCACGGGGACCACCCCTGTGGTGGTTTCTGTTTTTCGAGAAAAAACTGCCATGCTTACTACAAAACGCCTCCCAGCTAAATATCAGCCCAAAGGCCTTACGGTCCTTCACGAGGACAAGGATATCATCGTGGTGGAAAAACCGTGCGGCCTCTTGACCATAGGGACGGATCGGGACAAGATGAGAACGGTCCATACCATTCTCAACGAGTATGTCCGCAAGGGGGATCCCCGCTCCCGAAACCGGATCTATATCGTCCATCGCCTGGACCGGGAGACCTCCGGCATCCTGATCCTTGCCAAGAGCGAAACGGCAAAGATCTTTCTGCAGGGGCACTGGCAGGAGACCGACAAGCGCTACCTTACGGTCGTATATGGCTCACTTAGACCGAAAACGGGGACGATCAGCAGCTACCTGGCCGAGAACAGCGCCTTTAAGGTCTATTCCACCCCTGACCCGGCACTGGGGAAGTTGTCCCATACGGAGTATACGGTCCTGAAAGAGACCAAAGGGTTCAGCTTGCTGGAAATCCACCTGCTCACCGGCCGCAAGCACCAGATAAGAGTGCACCTGTTGGAAATGGGACACTCCGTTGTGGGGGACAGAAAATACGGCAAGGGGAACGATGTCTCCGGGAACCTGGCACTGCATGCCAGATCGATCTCTTTCACCCACCCTGTCAGCGGCAAACGGCTGACCTTTAAAACCGGCATCCCGGATTTTTTTACCCGTCTGGTCGGGAAAATAGAAGCGACGGCAGCCTGATTCTGGTTTTGATCAAGTAGTTCTTTGCATGAGAACGTTTGGGGTACCTGCTCCAAAAGTCGCCTTCCGGCTCTCCCCAGCGGTTATATGTCCCGTTTCAGAACGTTCCTCAATTCCGTCCACAGGTAAAATGAGTCGATAAACAGGGAAACGTGCCATGTCCGCCGAGAAAACCGTAACCGCCTTACGCGTCGAGATCGAAGAGGTGTTCGCCCTCCTGGACCACTGGTGCGGGCGTCCGCCCGAGGAGCTTGCCGTGGTGCCGGAAGACGTCGGCTGGAGCATACCGCTCATCATCGAGCATGTCGGTATCGTCAATCGCTACCTGCTGCTGACACTGGGCAAAGGGGTGGAAAAGGCCGTCCGGCGTGCGGCCCGGGGAGTGCCGCTCCCCGACGGCGAGAGCGACCTCACCATTTTCAGCGAAATCGCCGACCCCGATGCCTTCGACTGGCAGCCGCCGCAGCATATGGTGCCGACCGGAGCGCTCCCGCTGGTGGAGGCCCGGGTGGTCCTGGCACGGCAGCGCCGCGAATGCCTTCTCTTTCTGGAGAAGATGGCGAAGGGAGAAGGCTTCCTGCATACGGTGAGGATGTCTGTGCGGAATCTCGGCCGTCTCGACATGTACCAATGGCTCTGGTTTCTGCTCATGCATTCGCGACGACACCTGGACCAGATGGGGCGAATTGTTGCCTCAAGGTAAACAGGAACTCAAAAGAAAAGTAGCGGGTTGGTCACATAGAATGGAACGTTCCCTCAAAATTCCCCCATCGATCGAATTCACTGGAATACGCAGAAGCTCTTAACGATCAATACAACCTTTCTAAAAGGAGAAAAAAGATGGCAAAAGTTCCGTGGGTTGATAAGGACCAATGCATAAGTTGCGGACTTTGCATCTCCTATGTTCCCGGTGTTTTCCGACTGGACGATGAAGGAAGGGCTGAGTGTTACAATCCTGATGGGGCCAGTGAGGAAGAAATTCAGAAATATGCCATCCGCATGTGTCCGGTTCAGTGCATACACTGGCGAGTGTAAAATTCCCCTTCGCTTGTCCCGGGGGAGGCGAGATGGAAGTTCCTCTCTATTTGATTGAAATGAATTAATAGTCAAACAAAAAGGGACGTGCCTCCACGGTTCCCGTAATTCCCCAAGGCATACCAGATGGGGTCGTTACTTAAAGTTTTGCTAAATAATGCCGATATAGCAATTAGTGAAATTGTAATTGCTTATGCGCAATCCTTTTATGCAGGTCATCAAGTGCAGGTGATAAGCATATGCCGTTACCGAGCCAATAGCAATGGAGGCGGAAATGACTCAAAAAGACGTGCCGGGCGCCGGATTATCCTTTCTTATGTGTGAAGACGGGAAAAAGCTGCTGGCCGTATTTAAGACGGTTGCCGCTATAGCACCCATCGATACGGACCAGGTTAATCAGATGCTTGCCGGGCAGGGATTTGCGGACCTTTTCATTTTTGCCGATGCCCTTGGCCAAGTGGTGAAACAATATAATTCCGGGTCAGGATTCACTATTGTTATTGGAGAACGGCGTGACGGTGCTTTTTCAATAAACATCGACGCCGACCTTATGAGCGCGCTGCTTACCATGACTCCCGCTTACGGCGGTAAACCGGTTACAGGTGATCAGATTTACGCGGGCTTGCAGGAAAAGGGGATTAAATTCGGAATTATTGACGAAACGATTCAATCCTCCGTTGCCAAGGGTTATGCCAGGAACAAATTGATCGCTGAAGGAGTCCGCCCGGCACAAGGGGATGACGCCCAGTTTCTCAGCCTGATACGTGAAATCAAAAATTCCCGTCATCATTTTGACGATAAGGAAACAATTGATTATCGTAACGTCGGCAACATCATTACGGTCAAACGGGGTGACCCGTTGATGCGGCGCCTGCCACCCACTGAGGGGAGGCCGGGCACAAATATTCTCGGTTCCCCGGTACCGGCTACCATGGGGAATGATATCCAATTTTCACCGTTATTAAGCGGAGCCGCCATTCACCAGGATGACCCCGACCTGCTCGTAGCGGAAATTTCCGGCCAACCGGTTCTTTTGCCGAACGGTGTTAATATTGAACCGGTAATTACCATAAAGAATGTAGACTTAGCCACCGGCAATCTGGATATTGAGGGAACGCTTAATATTACCGGCGACGTAAAACCCGGAATGCATGTAAAAGCTACAGCCGATATCATTATTGAAGGTATCGTGGAAGCAGGATATATCGAAGCAGGTGGCGATGTTGAAGTCAAGGGCGCGGTTATCGGACAGGGCGAGCTCAGAAATGGAGCTGACGAACTTAATCCGGCGGCGGCCATGATACGGGCGGACGGCTCGGTGAAAGCTCTCTTCGTGGAAAACGCCTTTATCTCCTCCGGCGCCGACATAGTAATCCGGGAGTTTGTCATGAAAAGCGAGCTGAACGCGGGCAACAGAATAATGGTAGGCGAACCGGGATCGAGCAAAGGCCGCATCATCAGCTCATTATGCCGTGCCGCCGCAAGAATCGAGGCAATCACCATAGGGTCATTGTCAGGTACCGGTACCGTGCTGGAAGTCGGCGTGGACCCATCGGCCCAGGATAAATTCACTTCGACAAAACAAACGTTGCATTACAAGGAAAGAGAACTGGAAGAAGCGTCCAAAGCCCTGGAGTACTTTCGGGATAACCCGAATAGAACCACACCTGATGCGATAAAAGAGAAAGAAAAAGCCTTACGCCGTCTGCAGACGGAAATCCAGGAATTGACGGGACAAATAAGACGGCTGAAAAAAAGATTTGAACTGCTCGACAGCGCCGGGGTCAAGGCAGAACGTCAGGTTTACTGCGGGGTCCGGATCAGGATCGGAGAAAAGACGCTGCTGTTGGATAAGGATATGGAGGGCGTCACTTTCAAACTGGGAGAAAACGGAATCACATTCTGACACCCGTTTCCGACCACTGGCCCTGGGAATTGCGGGGACCATACTTAATTGGTTTTCATCCGGAAACGGTTTTTTCCCCGCCCTGGCGGTTTCAATCTGTGAGCTTACTTGTGCGGCGTACCGATGTACGCCTCCACGCAACCCCTTGATTTTGACTCGGCCCTTGGCCTCGCCCTTTGGGCAGCCTTCGCTGTCAACTTTACTTTTGGTTTGGGCATGGGTATCATGGAAAGTGGCTTGCATCGCAGCAGGTCCATGTCTCTCAGGTTCAGTACCTTCTCCGGAGCTCCAATCTGTTGTACCCGGAGATGAAACCGAATTCCCGCAGCGCATCGCGGTACTCGCTTAGCTCAGCCGCCACCCCGTTGATTGTTTCGATTACTATACCTTTCACCGGGTTGAACCCCCTGGATAAAAGGATTTTGAACATTCCAAGGCTCTCATGGAACCGGGGATGGTCCGGAGGAATATGGATACGCAATTCCCTGCCGTTTTTCATCGACTCGAGCACGACCCTTCTCCCTAGAAAAACGAGATGATTCGATGGGACCCGGCGCGGAAGCTTCCCTTTCAGGCCCTCAAGTCCGATCCCGCAAAGGGAGGCCGGGTCTTTCGCGTTCATCCAGTAAATTCCCTCTTCATCCAGCCCGTCGCGCAGAAAACGAAATGCTTCGAACGAGATGAACTGTACGCCGGGGATTCCCTCGAAGAAATAGCCGCTCAGGATCTCGCCCGAGAGCTCCATGAGGCGGAGGACGGGGAACAATCTCCTCCAGCGCATCGGTTCCGTCTCATTTTCCAGGAGTTCGCGGAACAGGATACCGTAGCGGTCGAAGAGAATGCGGGCGCGCTCCTTGGCCAGTTCCTGCCCGCCTATCGCGTCCGTTTCCATGGGGGAGGGTCCCAGTATCCGCCAACTCCCCTGAATCGGTCGGCTCGCCGCCCAGCGGTTCATTGCCGAGCTCCTGACCGAGCCACGTGCACTGCGTCCTTCCCTGTCAAATCCCGCTGCCCCGAAGACGTTCAGTATCCCCTTGCGCAGTGTTTCCATCGAATCGTTGGTGATTGCCGATCTCCATGTCAGCTCCCACAGACGCCGGGTCGCCTCTTCCGTGCTAAGGGCGGCGTGGGTCGCGATGTTGAAAAGATCATATCTCCCCCTCGCGTCCGGAAAGAGGAGTTTTGCCTTTTCCATGTCCCTTTCGTGAGAGGCCGTAAAGATCTCCATCTCCGGTTCCAGGGCGAAGGCGACGGCTTCTCTTCCCGAGCCGAACCATAACAGAGGAGTGGAATGTAAAAGGGCGTCGAGCCAGGCCGGCTGATAATTTACCATGCGCGCCGGCAGGATCTCTTCCTCCCAGAGGGAAGCCGCAGCAGCAAAACCGAACAGTTTTTCAAGCCTGGACTGGAGATCTTCGAGCGTTTCTCCCGGATGGGCGAGCCCCTGATAAGAGGCGATAAAAAGGGGGAGATGGTGGATTGACAGGGCCTGGAAAGATGGCTGCCTCGCCAGACGGGCCATCCTGAGGAGGCGGTCGAGATTGTCGGCAAAACAGACCTCCATGATTTCGCTTCCTTCCAGGATCGTGTCCACGATCACGCGGCCTTCTTCAACAAGCCCCTCCAACAAGAAGTCCAGATCATCCCCGCGGATGCCGAGCGCTTCTTCCAAGCGGGACCTGCCGACCGGTCCGTAGTAGGAAAGCCACTGGGCGACAAAGTCGGCCCTGTCCATTTTGCCGTCGGCGCCGCTCTCTTTGCGCGGGAGATTGATCGGGTCGATGCTTGCCTGGTCGATAAGGAAAAGCCTCGCGAGCAGCGTTATGTTTTCCAGGGCGCACATATGAACGGTGGAGCTCTCCCGCAGGGTGACGGAGACCATCTTTTTCGCGATGTTCTCCGGGATTTCCGTCGGGAAGTCCGGTGAGTCCCTCCTGCAAGCGGCAAGGAGCCTTTCCCACTCATCGGCGGGGATCAGAAGCCGCTCCTTCAGCCAGTCCAGAAGCTCCACCGGCGTGGCCGGGGCGTAGCCGGCCTTGAGACGCTGCAGCCTCCCCTCCAGTTCGTCGGCAAGCCGCTGCGCGACCCGCGGCCTGAGTTGAGATGAGTAAAGGACCTCATCGAGGAGTTTCCGGCTTAAACCCGAGGGGGCGCGGCCTTCCGGCGTATCGTCCGCGTACATGTATTTGTTGGTCTGCCGCCATATCAGCCCGCCGCAAAACGGGGAGGGGACCTCGTTCTCCACCTCGGCGATTTCAATCCGTCCGGTCTGGAGTTCGTCAAGCACGATCTTCAGGTTCGGGAGATCAAACGCGTCCTGCAGGCATTCCCGCCACGTCTCGAGGACTATCGGGAAATCGGGGTAACGCATCACGGTTTCATGGAGCCTTTTGGCGCGCAACCTGTTGAGCCAGAGCGGGTATCGCCGGTGAAAGCCCGCGCGCGGAAGAAGCAGTGCCCGCGCCGCGTTTTCCCGGAACTTTGCGCCGAAGAACCCGGAAGACTCGAGACGCTGCCGTAACAGCTCCTCGATATTTTCCGGCGTGACCATGCGGATCACCTCGGTTACTTTTGCGTCACTGGGGAGTATCAGCAGGACATTTGCGTCACTTGTATAGGCTTCGAGCGGCACTCCGTGTTTCTTCTCCCAGGCGG
>Ga0187878_1002553_pt1 | contig 16011 bp, 12 predicted proteins | sample June2016WEW_17_1_FD_132979 | JGI IMG/M metagenome (GOLD analysis project Ga0187878, IMG submission 132979) | Peatland microbial communities from SPRUCE experiment site at the Marcell Experimental Forest, Minnesota, USA - June2016WEW_17_150 | ecosystem: Environmental > Terrestrial > Soil >...
CCGAGAAACCAAGTCTTTGTGCCCACAACGGGCGTTTCCACTGTACTCAATGCTCCTCCTCGAAACCCTGTTGGACGAGACTACTCCGCGTAATCCCATCGACTTCACGTCCGGATTGCTCCCTGCTAAGGCACCACTTAGAAAGGAACCCCTACGTGCGGAAAACCAGAATCGGGCCCCGGCCCCGCCGGAACCAAACTCAAAGCGAAATCGGTTGCGGCTTCTGCCCCACGTGCCGCGTCAAACCGGCGGCGTCGCGGTAAACACGCAATTTCTTGGCACGGCGCGAGCGTAACTTGTTCTTCGGCAACATCCCGAGAATGGCTTCTCGAACGATCCATTCCGGCTTGTTCTCGCGGATGCGCTTGGCGGGAACTTCCTTCAATCCGCCGGGATAACCGCTGTGCGAGTAATAAATCTTTTGATCGACCTTGTTGCCGGTCATGCGAATCTTGTCCGCATTAATGATGACCAGGTGATCGCCGGAATCGAGATAGGGAGTAAAGCTGGCCTTATCCTTTCCGATCAAAATGCGCGCCGCTTTCGTGGCCAGGCGGCCCAGCACCTGGTTGGAAGCGTCCAAAACAAACCACTGCGAGCCGGTTTTGAGGGCTTCGGCTTCTGCTCCCTTGGCTACGTACGTCCTCATTGCAATCAGTCACACCTTTCCCTGTAAAGACAAAATCTAAGTTTAAGGGTGGAGTGGGGCTTTGTCAACGAAGCACTTGCGCTTTCGGTTCGGAAAAGGGTCAGTTTCCAATTATGTGACTATACCTCCACTGACAAGCGGCCAAAAGTTGTTTTCCCCAGCGAGGTCGTGAAAATACGGCTAAAATGTGGTTATGCGGAGCGACGCCACAAACAACGCAACGAAGCGGGAGTGGCGCGAACTAGGCTTCTTCTACGACCGCGACGACCAGACCAGGGTTTGGAAGCTGACAGGTTCTCGGGCAGGTTTATTGCGTTTTCGAGACGCGCTCCTTTCATACGCGGCTGATCCACGCAACGCATCTAACTCAGAACACGAGCACTACGGGCCCTATGAGTATCTTGAGATCATGACTTGGCCAGAAGCTGGATTCGATGACCGCGCAATTCGCGGGCCGCTGTCGGAATTGGCCCGACTCGCGAAGCTCATCGAGGTTAAGCTCGCCTCGGCGCGCCCGGGTTCGTCCGTTTTAATCCAAGAGGAGTTCGCGGCCCATAGCCCATATGCTCTCGTTCTTGATTTGCGCGAAGACGGTTTCGACCCAGCGACGGCAGACCCCCTTCTACATGTCGAAGACGCTTCTCATCTGGATGTGTAACGCATAGACCGGATAAGTGGAGTAGTGGGACGCAGATGTCCGGCAATCCGACTGATCAAGAGTAAGCTCACCGATTTTTGATTGCGAGTCGGAGCAATGTTATGGTGTCTCTGCTTATGCAATTCGCCGATCATGGGACGCGCGCCGAATGAGATTACACGCCCGCATCCCTGGGAGGGCGACCTCCCGCTCATCGCGTAGAAATTGTCTCTGGAGGAGTGAATCATCCATGGGGCTCCGCCGCTCATGAACATACTTGACCTGGTTGTCGGCAAGCCCATCAAGACGAGCGACGAACGCGCCGAAAAAATCGGCCCCGCGCAGGGCATCCCCATCTTCGGGCTCGATGGGCTGAGCTCGGCCGCTTACGGCCCGGAAGCGGCTCTCAGCCTTCTGATTCCCCTTGGCCTACTCGGAGTGCGCTACATCGTTCCGGTCAGCGCCGCGATCATCACGTTGCTGGTGATCGTGTACTTCTCCTATCGTCAGACCATCGCCGCGTATCCCTCCGGCGGCGGCTCCTATACCGTGGCGCGTTTCAACCTGGGCACACCGGCCGCGCTGCTTGCCGCAGCGGCGCTGCTGGCTGATTACATCCTGACTGCGGCCGTGGGCATTTCCGCGGGAGTGGGCGCGCTCGTTTCGGCCGCTCCGTCGCTGCTACCGCACACGGTATCCATCTGCGTGGGCATTCTGATCGTCGTCACCATTGTGAATCTCCGCGGCGTGCGCGATGCGGGCCTGGCCTTCGCACTTCCCACGTATCTTTTTGTCGGCACGCTTCTGATTACCATCGTCGCAGGTGTTCTCCGCGTTCTCCTCAGCGGCGGACACCCAACGCCGGCAGCACCCCTTCCGGCTCCGCCGATGACCCAAGCCGTAACCTACTGGCTACTCCTGAAGGTCTTTGCCAGCGGTTGCACAGCATTGACCGGCGTGGAGGCTGTGAGCAACGGGGTGAAGGCCTTTCGCGAGCCCGCCGTGAAAAACGCCCAGCGCAGCCTCACCGTGATTATTTTTGTCCTGGCGGTGCTGCTGGCGGGGATTTCCTATCTCGTGAAGGTTTACGGCATTGCTGCGACTGATCCGGGGCAGCCGGGTTACCAGAGTCTTCTCTCTATGCTCATCGCCGCGGTTTTCGGCAAAGGCTATTTCTACTATCTAACCATCGGCTCGATTCTCTTTGTTCTTTCGCTTTCCGCTAACACGGCTTTCGCGGATTTTCCGCGCCTGTGCCGCGCCATCGCGCAGAACAACTACCTTCCGCACGCTTTCGGGCACCGCGGGCGGCGGCTTGTGTATACCTATGGAATCGTTGTTCTCGCGGTGCTCTGTGGCGGGCTGCTGATCCTTTTTGGTGGGGTTACAGACCGGCTGATCCCACTCTATGCCGTGGGGGCTTTTCTGGCCTTCACGCTCTCGCAATCCGGCATGGTGATGCACTGGCGGAGAGAGCGCGGTCCGCGCTGGCTGGGAGCGCGCTGGTGAATGGCTTGGGCGCGGTGGTCACCGGAATCACGGTTGTCGTGGTGCTGGTTGCGAAGTTCGCGGAAGGCGCCTGGATTACGCTGCTCTTCATTCCATTGGCGATTGTTCTCTTCACCGTTGTCCGCCGCCACTACCACTCCGTAAAGGTCCTCACGACTTGCATGGTTCCCGTCAATACGGCAAGTCTCAGCCAGCCTCCCATTGCCGTTGTTCCCATCGACCGCTGGAGCAACATTACGCGCCAGGGGATTGAATTTGCCTCCCGGCTTTCCACGGAAGTGATTGCCCTGCACGTCGAGCCCGCGGAGAGCTCCGAATTGCTTCGCGAGGACTGGCAGCGCTACGTTGAAGAGCCCTTCCGCATCGCCGGCAGGGAGACGCCGAAACTTCAAATACTGCCTTCCCCTTACCGTTTCATCATCATTCCCATCATTCAATTCATCCTCGATCTTTCAAAGAAGCATCCCGACCGCAACATCATCGTGGTCATACCCGAGCTCGTGGAAGACAGATGGTATGAATATTTCCTTCACAATCAGCGTGGCCGGCTGCTGGAATGGACGCTGCTGGTGCAAGGAAATGAGCGCATCTTCACGGTGAGTGCGCCGTGGTATGTGGGCGAAAGAGCGTAATTCCGTCCGCAGATATGATTGAGGTTAGAGCCTGAATTCCGAAGTTGCAGGGGGATTCATCGCACAAAGAACGTGCGATGGAAAAACGTACCTCCGCTCCGGGACGGCCAACAACGCCGTCCCCCCGGTCGGAATGACAGTTTTTAGGTGCTGGATGAGGTGGGGGAATCCAACTTGGGCGTAGGCACGCCTTTAAACAACGCTCCGCCGGTCTTCCGAGTGCGCGCCGACGGAACGAAGGGAGACTTGCAACTTTACTGCACGTCGGAAACTTTGCCTTTCAGGAACGTGATCTTCATATCCTTGTAGTAGTAAATCTGCTTGACGCCTAGATTGACAATTTTCTCCGGCTGACCCAGGGCGCCCGTAACTTCATCGGGGGTTTGGCCCAACTGAATCGTCGGGGGAGGCTGCGGCGGTTGCGCCGGCTGCTGCGGGGCCTGCTGCGCCTGTGCATTCTGTCCCTGCGCGTCTTGTCCCTGCTGATCTTGCTGCCCGTTATCTCCCGTGTCGATCTCGAGGGTTTGATTGATGAGGTCAGAGATTTGGCCGCCATCGGCGCCGCTCAAATAGTCTTTCGGAAACTGAAAGACGACTTGGGCTCTTCGCTGGGAGGGATCCTGAACTGAATTACAGGCGTCGCACTCGATAATCGTGAGCGCAACTTTAGAGTCCTTGCGATTGACGTCGATCTTTGACACATAAACCTTTTCCCCGACGGTCAAGAACTTCGTGTCCGTCGACGCTGCGCCCGTCGGGTCCGCCACGCCCTTCCATTTCAGGAATTTACTAACTCCCTGCGCGGCCGTGTTGCTGGCCGCATGAACTTGGCCATCTTTTACGGTGCTCGGCAGGATAACCCCGTTTCCGGAGGGGACGCTGATGATTCCACCTTTCTTTATCACCAGCACCGTGCCGGCTTCGAGCACGGCAAGCCCGGTGGAATCCGTGCCCAATTTTACCAGCTTGTATTTCGCGGCCAGCTGGCTCTCCAGGGAATCAGCCCCGCTATCCTGCGCTGCAGCCAGCATCCAGGGAAGTATCCCCGCGAAGATTACCGCAATTGTCCGGATTGTCCGCGCCGCTTTCCGAGTCATTGAAAGCTCCTCCTCTCGACCGCCAGCACTCCCAGGCCCAAGAAACCGATGCCTCAAATCTATCTTTCCCGGCATAAAGGGGGAGCATCAGCCGAACGCGGCCGACGCTCCCGCTTATGCTTATGCTACCGGTTGTAGTTTCCGGTCTTCCTCCACTAGTCGTCGCTGCTGCTGGATGCGGAGGCGTCCTGGACTTCCTTCTCGGCTTGGCTGGCCTCGTCCTGTTGCGCCTTCAAATCGACCTCTACCGTCAAGTCTGGCTGCGCCTGACCGTTGGGATTGGGTTTGGCACCGGCCGCGGGACCGGCGGGAATGCCATTCTTCCCCTGGTTTTCCGCGAGCTTGCCGAGGCCTTCGCTGATCTTGGCTTGGAAGTCGTTGTGCATGTCCTGCAGATCCTCAACGGCGACGGCAACTTGTGAACCAGAGGCGCAATCATTCCTCTGGCTGCTGGCTACGAGTACTTTGACATTCTGGTCTGCGTCGGGAGTGTCCTGGATGCGCGTCAACACATCGCCGGGGCTCAAGGAACACTCGGTTCCGTCGGGTGTAGATTCACTGAGAACTGCGGACACAATGAACGTACGGTGCGCGGGATCCAGTGCGGCGGGAACTTCATCGGGGCCGTTCTGACCTCCACCCGCCGGGGCGGTACTGGTGACGGGCTCGGCAGGTTCGGGATGCGCGGCCGCTTGTTGTTGCGCTGCGATTTGGGCTCTCACTTCGTCGGCAATCTGCTGCTTAACCTCAGGCGAAAGAGCGACGGCGCCACCGCCGGATGCAGGCTGCTCCTCGGCTTCCGCATCGGCATTCGCCTCGGCCCGTGCTGCCGCACGAGCTTCGTACGCTGCCTGGAGATTGGCCGCCAGCAAATAGTCGGTGATCCAGAAAGCTGGGGAGGCATAAACCGGAAAAGGATTAAAGTAATAACCGTAATACCCATACCACGGAGACCCACCCCAACCCCAGCCAAATGCTACCGGCGCGGCCCAGGGATTGTAGGCCCAGCCATAGAATCCGGGGGCGTAGTACATCGCCGGAACATAGCCGTAGTAGGGGTGCCCGTGCCAGTAATACCCGCGATAGGCATACGCATAACGATGGCCACCATAAAAATAGGTTCGCCGCATATAAGGGTGGCCGCCCCGGTAGTAACCATGTTCGGCATAGCCACGGCCGTGGCCATAGCCGACAACTCTGCCACCGTCGCGCCGCCGGGACTCGAATCGCCGCTCGCCATGAGCGCCGTGGTTGATGGTCATTCCGCTGCGGGTATGAATGGTGCTGACATGGCCGCTGCGACTGAAGTTCGCTCTGGTACCATTTTTAGTCTCAACACTCGTTCTCTTACCACTGGAATTGAAATTGTGGGTGCTGCCATTCGCGCCGGGCTTGGAATTCCCTCCCGGGGGGTGATGTCCCGCCACGTTGGTCGCGCCGCCGTGAGCGGTATTGGTGGCACCATGCGTCCCACCGGTCGTACCTCCGTGCGCAGCATTGGTGGCACCGTGCGTCCCACCGGTCGTGGGGCCGTGTGCGGCATTGGTGGTAGGACCATGCGTCCCGCCGGTCGTGGGGCCGTGGGCGGCATTGGTGGTAGGACCATGCGCCCCGCCGGTCGTGGGGCCGTGGGCGGTATTGGTGGTAGGACCATGCGCCCCGCCGGTCGCGGGGCGGTGCGCGGTATTAGAGGTGGCACCATGCGCCCCGCCGGTCTGGCCGCCGCGTCCAGTATTCGTGTTGGCGCCATGCGTCCCGCCGGTGGCGCCCGAGTGGGCCGCACCACCCGTAGGCGCGTGGGCCGCTGGCTTAGGCGCCGACGGAGCGGGCTTACTGGGTGCGGAATCGGAAGGCTTTTTCTGGGCCACCGCGACTCCCGAGAATGCGAACAAGAGAACTGCGGAACACAACAGACCGCGAACCAAGCTCCTGCTTCCTTCGCTCCAATTCATCTTCGAGCCTCCTCAGATACAACCGGTACTCTGAAATCAAGAACGCGCCACGCTGCTCCCGGCCGTGTCTTCAGCGGAATTCATCATCTGCCGCCAGCGCGTTGCCGGCGAGAATGAGCGGGCTTCACCCAGATATTCATCTCTTTGCGATGGGAATACAAGGGAAACAGCCGGGACCTGTGTTGACAACAGAAGTTGCTTCATGATGAACATTGCACTGGGCATTCTGTTCCCCAAAAGCGATGGACCGCGAACAGGGCAGGCATCTTACCGGTCTGCGGCTGCAGAGTCAATGCTGGCTTCCGCGATTGCAGCGGCGATTTCATCAGCGGGTATGGCTCGTCGATCCGGGGGACTTTAGAAGCCTTTTGCGGCGCGGAACGATGGTCGTTCACCTGCAGGCGTTTGAAATCGTTGTTGATGTAATAGCCATCCAGGCGGATCATGCGTCATGTCAGCAACACTCAAGAAGCTGCTGCAAGCAGTATTCTGGTTCGTCCTGGGTCATCTGAGCTGAGCGGTGATGCATCATCTCCACTACTTCACATGGAAATGACCTAGAGGAGTGTGCCGAATTGGCATGGGCGTGATGGCTGGGCGACTCCGCCGGTCCGGTCGTGATGTGGAAACAGCACTTTGAATAGCGCAAGTGTTCAGGCCGGCCAGAGCGACCGAGTCCGTTGTCCGGTTGGCGCGTTCCTTGCGGTCAAGATCCGGAAGAAGCATCGAGGGCCAGATCTTCGCCCGTCAAATGCAGGTAATCCTGAAGAACGGAAACCACCAGCGCATGGTCCTCGCGCTGCGGCAAACCGGAAACGGTGATCGTGCCGACGCACCCTGTTCCCTCAAGAAGAATCGGGAAACATCCGCCGTGCGCCGCATAATCCTTTAGATCGAGACCCTGCTTTTCCTGCAGAGTGGTTTGAGCGCGCTCGTGCTTCAGCCCGATGGCGTAAGAGCTGCGGTGATAGCGCAAAACGACGTTACGCTTGCGACGAATCCAGTCCCAATTGTCCGGCGTGGTTCCCGTCATAGCGTGCGAAAAAAGAGTATGGCCGTTGAGCTGAATATCGATGGCCACGGCGACACGGCGTTTCTCAGCAGCCGCCTTAAGGGCGGTTCCGACAGCCCAGGCCACTTGTGAATCAAAGTGTTTGAATTGCAGCCGCTTTTCCTGCCGCGCAATTTTTTCAAGATCTTGATCAATGTTCATAAACTTGTCCTCTACGAAACGCGTGAAATAAACCTACAGCAAACTTCTTTGTGACTACGTCACGATCGGTGCATGAGCGACGCCGGCGAGGCCAAACACACGCTCATAGCGCTGGACCTCTTCGCGGGGCCCCAGCGCTTTTTCAAAGTTGTCGGAGAGCTTCACTGCCGGCCTGCCATTGGCATCGTTGAGCTTACACACCAGGCTTACGGGATCGAAGTCGCTGCTGCCTTGAGCATTACAGTTGCGAAAATCATTGGTAAGCAATGTGCCCCATCCCGCGCTGAAGCGGATGCGGCGCTCGGGAATCCACTTCCGTTCATCGAGAAAGTCGTTCGCTTGCCGAAAATCCGCGGGAGAAGCGCCATTGCGAATCGTGCCGGAAAAATAGGCGTGCAATCCCAAAATCGCGTCCACATCCAGGGCGTCGGAAGCAATGAATAGTTTTTGCCGCGGATCGCGCCCTCTCTGCTCGAGCCAGGAAATATACTCGTCGCCCGCCACGAAAGGATCTTTGCTGTCGGCGCGCTGCCCCGTCCAGTCCGCCACCCAATCCGGAGCGTTGCCGAGAAATTGGGTGGTGCCAAAGGTGTCTGGAAGCAGAATGCGCAACTCGCCGTGATAGGTCTGCTGCCAGAGCTCCAGCAAGCGGTATTGCGCTGTCTTCAGTTCGTTGTCATCTTTGGCCATCGCCGCCACTGCCATGGGCAATTCATGGGCATTCGTGCCGATCGCTTCCAAGTCGTGTTTATAGGCCAGATAGGTATTCGAGGTGCCGGTAAAGCTGCTGCCGAGGACGTCGCGTATGGCTTTTACCACATACTCCTGCCACAAGAAGCTGTGGCGGCGGCGCGTTCCAAAGTCGCTCACTTTCAGACCCGGGACGCCGCGCAAGCGCCCCATTTTTTCCCAGAGTTTCGTTTTGGCCCGGGCATAAAGAATATCCAGCTCGAGTTCGCTCAGACGCTTGAGGCTGGCGCGCGTCTTCAACTCGCTGATTGCCGAAAGCGCATAAATCTCCCACATGGTCGTCTCTGTCCAGAGGCCGTGAAAGGAGAGGGAGAATTGCCCATCTCGAATCGACAGCTCGTAATCAGAGAGCCGGAAGTCGCGATCGAGCCACTCCAGAAAAGCTGGTTGAAAGATACCGCGGCGTCCGTAAAAGGTATTGCCGGCGAGCCAGATCAGCTCGGACTTTTGAAAGCGCAGCTTCCTGGTCTGCGCCAGCTGTTCCCGAAGCTCATCGGCATCAATCAAATCGCCAAGGCGTACGTGGACGGAACGATTGATGAGCGAAAAAGAGGCGGTTGTCTTTGGGAAGCGCTTCCAGATGAACTGCAACATCAGCAGTTTGTAAATATCGGTATCGAGCAGAGACCGCGTAATGGGGTCCACTTCCCAGTTATGGTCGTGCGCGCGCCGCGCGAAGTTGATGATCACAATGCCACCACTTTACCTCACTCGGGGCGCTCGGCGGCAAGCGTACAGAAGGGGCATTGGGGTCGGAGCGGACGCGGAGTCGCCGTACGGAAGCTTGGGCACCGGAACCCACATCTCCGGTAAGCGCGCGCGCTAATCAGGGGTAGAGACAAGAAAAAGATCAGATTTGTAAGTCAACTCTTGGAAGTGGTCTCTCTCTTCTCCGCACCCAGACTCGCTCTGAACACGCGCCATGCCAACCAGAAGATGGTTGCGAGTGTGAAGCCAATTATGCCGAGGACGGCTCCCACGCCGCGAAGGACAAAGAATGTTCGGTGAGTGAGGAAGGCAAGGGCAGCACCACTAAATCCCCATGTAAAGATGAACAACCAGCCGAATATGAAAAGTTTGTCGACAGCTTTCAGGGATGTGAGGCGTTTCCAGAAAAGGAGGAGCACGCCAATACCTGTTAAAGGTAAAATAGCGACGACAAAAAGGATGATTACGTCCCAACGGATCATCGAATCAATCTCCTCAGCTGGGATTCTGTGGCCTGTATCGGATTATCCTACGAGTTACACACGGTGTGTACTGGCTGAATGGGCTGAGTCCAAGTCCGTCTTAGCTCCTCTGACCGGTAACCTGGGTGCCGGGGCCAACATCTCCGGTGAGAGCCTTTGTCGGGGATTGAGCCGACCTTGGCTTGGGAAATCAGTCGGTTTCAACGACACGGGCCGGAAAGTTCCGTCCGTCCTTCTCGTTGACTTCAGCAATGGCGAATCATAGAACGGACTGATGTAGACTCTTCGTGATGTGCCAACCGCTTTGCCGTGATTTCTTCGAGGGGCGGGCCAGGACCGCCCACTCGCATCCCACTCTCTGCCGGAAGGCCGCTGTAGGACCGTGACACATGTCCATTCCCGATAACCTTCCCAGCCTCACGCCAAAGGACTTCGAGGAGCGCTTCGGAGATCGTCACCTCCTTCATGGCATCGTGGAGAAGTGGGCACTGGAGAAGCCTTCCGCCATCGCCCTCATTGACGCGGATCGCAAACAGGAAGTCTCCTGGGCTGCCTTCGATCGTATGGCGACCGGCCTCGCCATGCGCTTGCTGGAATGCGGATTCCGCAAGGGTGAGTGCTTCGCCACGCTTCTGCCGCTCCTCAGCGAGCATGTTTTTCTCGAGTACGCCTGTTTCAAAATCGGCGTCATCTTCGTGCCGCTCGATCTACGCCTGCTCACCGCGGAAGTGTTGCGCAGCCTCGCTCTTGTGAACGCGAAAGGCTTCGCCTTCACCAAAGTTCCGGGTGGCATTGACCCAGCAACTCTCGCGAACGAGATCCGTTCGCGCGCGCCACTCAGAACGCTCTTACAGTTTTCTCCCGGCGAAGAATGCGTGGAGGGTGCCACGCCGGCCGCTTCCCTGCTCCAGGACGCCATGCGACTATGCGATCCAGTTTCCACCGGCGCTCAAGGGAAGGACTTCGCCGCAAAATACAACGCAGCCAGGCAATCCGTCAGCGAGAATGATGGAGCACTGGTCATCTTCACCACGGGTTCCACGGGCTCGCCCAAGCCCGCCTTGCTTTCCCACCGCAATATTTCCTGCCAGGCCATGTGCATCAGCCAAGCGCTCCTCCGCAGCGACAAAGGCCTCGTCACACTGGTCAACCTGCCAGCCAGCCATGTCGGCTGCCAGACGGAGCTGCTCGCAGGAACGCTCTTCGAAGGCGGTACGGCAGTGCTTCTGCCCGTCTTCGATCCTTTGCGCTCCCTGCAGGCGGTCGAAGAATACAAAGTCACCGTTGTGGGCCAAATCCCGGCCATGTTCCAGTTCGAGTGGAGGCTCAAGGACTACGATTCCTTCGACCTCTCCAGCCTGGAATTCGTCGCATACGGAGGACAACAGGTTTCGGCGGCGTTCATCGAAAAGATGGCCACCATGGCGCCATCGGTCGGAACCGGTCTGGGTCTCACCGAAACCGCGGGTTTCTGCACCTACATCCGCCGCGAGCGAGCGCGCGCTGGGGAGTGCGTCTCCAGCCTCGGCTGGGCCATGCCTGTTTATCCCACGACCATCCGCCATCCCATGCGCGCCGACGGCTCTGCCGGAGACGAACTGCCCGACGGCGAACCCGGCCACGTATGCTTCTCCGGCCCTCAGACCTTCCTTGGCTACATCAACGATCCGGCTTCCATGGCTGCCACCCTTTCTAAGGATGGCTATCTCTACACTGGAGACATCGGCTTCCGCGATCCTGGCGGCTTGCATCTCGCCGGCCGCGCCAAGTGGGTCATCAAGCCCGGTGGATACCAGGTGTTCCCGGGAGACGTCGAAAACCACTTCTGCGCGCTGGAGCAAGTCGCCTCGTGCGCGGCGGTCGGCGTGGAGCACGCCATCATCTCTGAGGCGATCGTCGCCTTCGTGGAGAAGAAACCCGGCGCCGAACTCACCATGCAAATGCTCGAGAAGCACGCGCGCGGCCTGGCTTCCTACATGCGGCCGCGCCACTACGTCTTGCTGGACGCTGGCAAGATGCCTTTGAACCGCGCGTCTAAGGCTAACTATTTGGTTCTACAAGACCTTGCCAAACGCGAAGTCGAAGCGCTCAGGTCCACTGGGCTCTGGGACCGCAGCGACGAATGAATTAAGGGCGTCACCTTGCCGGACAGGTTCGCGCCGGAACCCGCGTCTCGCTCAGATGATATGAGGCACCAGCGCCGGCACGCGTCGCGAGTAGGCTTCATAGGACTCGCCGAATTGGGTGCGCAACCAGCGATTGCCAGCAGAAGCCCTGTATAAATGGGGTGGCGAACAAGGGCGTAGGGCCCAGCTGTAATGAGTTCATGACCTGCCTTCACGGTGACAGCTTGGGTCCAGTTTTTTCCGAGGTGGCGCCGCGGCTATTCGAGGACGTGGATGTTCTTTTTGGCGCAGATCTCCTTGAGGATCTGGGGCCACACGCTTACGGTGACTTCGCCGAGATGCGCTTTCCTCAGCAGGAGCATGAGGGTGCGGGATTGGCCGATGCCGCCGCCGATGCTCAGCGGGATTTCATTCTTCACAATGGCCTGGTGATAGGGGAATTTGAGGAAGTCCAACTGATGGGACAGCTCCAGTTGCTTCTTCAAGCTTTCCGCATTCACGCGGATGCCCATGGAGCTGAGTTCGTGGCGGCGCCGCGTGACATGGTTCCAGACCAGGATGTCGCCATTCAAACCGTGCAGGGGCCGGCCATCAGGGCCTTTGGTTTCGGTGACCCAGTCGTCGTAATCCGCGGCACGCATTTCGTGCGGATAGCCGTCCTCGAGGGGATAGCCGATGCCAACGATGAAGAGCGCGGGGTACTGCTGGAGAATAGCCGTTTCGCGCTGCTTCCTGGGAAGATGGGGATACATTCGGAGGAGTTCTTCGGCATGGAGGAAGGTAAGTTTCTCCGGCAGGTTGGGATACTTTTCATTCTTGAGTTCGGGAAAGAGATCCTGGGCGTAACGTTCGGCTTCGACGAGCACTTTCCAGATTTTGCTGACGATGTCATTCAGGAAATCGAGGTCGCGCTGCTCGGAGGTGATGGCGCGTTCCCAATCCCACTGGTCCACGTAGACGCTATGGTCATGGTCGAGGAAATAGTCCTTGCGGACGGCGCGCATGTCCGTGCAAAGGCCTTCGCCGGGACGCATGCCGAATTCCTTCAGGGCCACCCTCTTCCACTTGGTGGCAGCCTGAACGATCTGGGCATCCACGGGGTGCTTGTCGTAGTCGTTGCGGATATGGAATTGGATGGGGGTGCGGGAGCCGTCGCGGTCCAGCATATCGTTGACACCGCTTTCGATGTCCACGATCAGGGGAACTGTTACCATCAAAAGATTCAATTCCTTACAGAGGTTGTCCTCAATGAAGCGCTTGACGGCGAAGATTGCCTTCTGTGTTTCCCTGCGGTTCAGCGCACTGGAATAGCCCAGGGGAAGAATCTTCTCTAAATCCTCATAGTTGCCAATACCGGGTCCTGCCAAATCCGCTGCTTTGCTGGACATAGGTCACACCTCCGCTAAGGGCACAGTCGCGCCAAAGGTGGAAAGGAGCCAGTACGGGACACACGGAGTGGTGTGATATATGTCACAGCTTTTAGTGCCCATAAGCAAGTTTAATAGTAGTGCTCTCCGGCCAGCCTCAGTTGCCGGCCCCCGACGGCTGCACTCATGACATTTCTGTACCAAAATTCAATTAGGAGGACACACTCATGGGCATTACCCTTACCGCTGCGACTACCAAAGGAACAGCGGACTATGTAAATAACGTTTTGACCAGCGTACGAGCCAAGAATCCCGCCGAACCCGAATTTCATCAGGCCGTGCAGGAAGTACTCGAATCCTTAGGTCCCGCCCTCTCGAAACACCCTGAATACCAAAAAGCGCGCATCCTAGAGCGCATGGTCGAGCCGGAACGCGTGATCATGTTTCGCGTCCCATGGACCGACGATCAGGGCAACGTCCAGGTCAATCGCGGATTCCGCATTGAGATGAGCAGCGCCATCGGCCCGTATAAGGGCGGACTCCGCTTCCATCCTTCGGTGAACCTGGGCATCTTGAAATTCCTGGCCTTCGAGCAGGTGTTGAAAAATTCCCTGACGACGCTGCCGATGGGCGGCGGCAAGGGAGGCTCAGACTTTGATCCCAAGGGCAAGAGCGACAACGAGGTGATGAGGTTCTGCCAAAGCTTCATGACCGAGCTGTGCCGCCATATCGGCCCGGACACAGACGTTCCGGCAGGCGATATCGGAGTCGGCGGGCGCGAAATTGGCTTCCTGTTTGGACAGTACAAGCGGCTGAGGAACGAGTTCACCGGCGTGCTGACAGGCAAGGGGCTGAACTGGGGCGGCTCGCTGATTCGCCCGGAAGCCACGGGCTACGGCTGCGTGTACTTTGCGTCAGAAATGCTGAAGACGCGGAAGGAAAAACTGGAAGGCAAGCTGTGCCTGGTCTCCGGAAGCGGCAACGTGTCGCAATACACCATAGAAAAGCTGCTGGACCTCGGAGCCAAGGTCATCGCCATGTCTGATTCCAATGGCGTGATTCATGATCCCGAGGGCATCAACCGGGAAAAGCTGGCGTGGGTTCTGGAACTGAAGAATGTGCGCCGCGGCCGCATCAAGGAGTATGCGGACCACTTCAAGACCGCCAAGTATATGCCTGTGGACCCGTCGAAGGACTTCAACCCGCTCTGGGCCATCAAGGCGGACTGCGCCTTCCCGAGCGCCACACAGAATGAAATCAATGCCAAGGATGCGGCAACGCTGGTGATGAACGGGTGCAAGGTTGTGGCGGAAGGCGCCAACATGCCGAGCACGCTGGACGCCACGAAGCTGTTCCTCGAGGCGAAGATCCTCTACGGGCCAGCCAAGGCCGCCAACGCGGGTGGCGTGGCGACATCGGGCCTGGAGATGAGCCAGAACAGCATGCGGCTCTCCTGGACGAGGGCGGAAGTGGACGAGCGGCTGCACAACATCATGATCGCAATCCACAAGAACTCGTTTGAGACGGCGGAAAAGTACGGCATGCCGGGCAACCTGGTCTTCGGCGCGAATATCGCCGGATTCCTGAAGGTGGCCGATTCGATGCTGGATCAGGGTCTGGTCTAAGACCCGTTCAGCGGTTACTATGCGGCGGGGTGAACTTTTCACCCCGCCGTTTTACTATTCAGACGGAAACATTCATGAACCGAGACCAGACTCCCAGGCCATTGCCGGACGCAGAGATGCTCCTGGAGGGCTTCGACAACCTGATGCCCTTCCGCGTGCAGGAGATATTGCTGGTGTCGAGCCTGTACGATTCGTTCATCTTGCGGGAAGACGGGCGGCTGAACGAATTGCTGGTGGGCGAGTCGCTGGACTTGCACCTGCAACAGATCCCGCGGATCACGCACGTTGCAAGCTGCTCGGAAGCGCTGGCGCTGGCGCGCTCCGACCGGCGCATTAATCTTATCGTGACGAACCTGGCGGTGGGAGAGATGAATGCGGCGCAACTGGCGCACGAAATCAAGGCCGCAGGGTTGAATGTGCCGGTGGTGGTGCTGGCGTACGATTACCGCGAAATCAAGAATTTCATCGCGCGCAATCCGGTGACGGACATCGAGCGGATTTTCCTGTGGCAGGGCAGCGCGCGCGTGCTGATTGCCATTGTGAAGTACGTCGAGGACCGGCGAAACGTCGAGCACGACACCTCCACGATGGGCGTGCCGGTGGTGCTGCTGGTGGAAGACAACATCCGCTACTACTCGGCGTTTTTGCCGGTGATTTATACGGAGCTGATTTCGCAGACGCGGCGCGTCATTCAGGAAGGGTTGAATTTGGCGCACAAGCTGGTGCGCATGCGGGCGCGGCCAAAGATTCTGCTTTCCTCGAATTTCGAGGAGGCGTACGAACTGGCGCTGCGCTACCAGGATCACCTGCTGGGGATTGTGTCCGACGTCGAGTTTCCGCATGGCGGTGTGCTAAGCGCGGACGCGGGATTCGAGCTGGCGCGGCGGGTGCGCGCCGTCGTTCCCGATTTGGCGGTGGTGCTGCAATCGAGCCGGACGAAATTCCGGAAGCGGGCTCATGCGGAAGGGTTTTCCTTCCTGCGCAAGCGCTCGCCGACCTTTTTGCGGGATTTGCGGAGGCTGTTGATCCAACAATTCGCGTTTGGCGATTTCGTGTTCCGCACATCGGACCGCAGCGAAGTGGCGCGGGCCACGGATCTGAACTCGCTGGAAGCGCTGTTGCACACGGTGCCGGTGGACAGCATCGCGTATCACGGACAGCGGAATCACTTTTCGCACTGGCTGATGGCGCGGACGGAGTTCGCGCTGTCGCAAAAACTGAGGCCGCGCAAGGTTTCCGACTTTGAGACAGTCGAGGGATTGCG
>Ga0187878_1002554_pt1 | contig 16011 bp, 17 predicted proteins | sample June2016WEW_17_1_FD_132979 | JGI IMG/M metagenome (GOLD analysis project Ga0187878, IMG submission 132979) | Peatland microbial communities from SPRUCE experiment site at the Marcell Experimental Forest, Minnesota, USA - June2016WEW_17_150 | ecosystem: Environmental > Terrestrial > Soil >...
ACCTCGACAAGAAGGTTTGAGGGTCTCCGCCCTTACTTTTTTGGAGAGGTTGCCCACCCTGAATAAAAAGGAGGGTAGTCTTATGGAAGCGCCGAAATTGCCTGATCTGGGGAATCTCAAATTACCGGAAATTCCCAAAATGGGTAACAAAGGTCGAGATAGGAGTGACCCTGTTGTATTCAGGGTACGTGAGGCGGGATGTTCACCGGTTCCTTCTTTACCCCATATTATGAAGAAGGCACCGCATCAGGATGCCAGCGAGCTGATCAGCGGCTTAGTCGGTACCTTGCAGGAAGCCGGGGCAACAATCTGTGGTCTCATGGATAAACCCCTCGATGCCGTTCTGAAAATTGAGGGTCCACATCGCATAGTTGACGATGTGTTGACCGTGCCAACCGGTATGGCACGAAACCTCGTTGAAGTATTTCAAAGGTAAAAAGGTAAAGGAGGTATAACATGTTCGGGATAAATTCTTTAGTATTCCCAAAGGCTGATGTTCTGACTAAAGGACCGGTATCGGCACTATCCGAAATACGTAACAGCTTCAGTCTGACTCAGGCCAATATTGAGGCATCTCTACCGCAAGGTGGGCCCGGGCTACCCAACGGGGCAGGAGCAAGCGCTATGGGACTGAAACTCCCCGATATAATGACGTTCTTCAAGGGACCGGCAGCTCAGAATACCCCAACTGCCAAGAAGACAGAGACGACAAAGGTGGAAACGCCAAGGTCGACCTTTAACTATCGCTAGAGAATTAAGGAGGAACGAAATGGGAAATTATAATCTAATCACTGGTAAGATAGGAGCGTTACAATATGTAGCGCTGACTGATGACGAGCAGAAAGCCTTCGATGCTTCGTTTGCGACTTTAGTCGCCAAGAAGAACGCGATTGACCCGGAGATCGGGAAGTCATTTGACGACAATCACGACTTCTATGCCTATGCGGCTCAGGTAGCCAAAGCATACTTTTCTACATCGAATATTCCCTTCGTACCGGACGAGCCAACTTCTGGTGCCTTTGGCATGAGAGAGTTGCTCCCTCAGGATGTTATCCCACCCAGCTTCGCCGGCGCTCCACCCTCTGTAGTATCCGGTTTCAGTAGCTGGAAGCAAGTCTTGACACTGGGAGCCGCTGACATCTGGACCCATTTGTTTGGCCCGGCAGGTGTGGCAGGTCAAGCATCCAATGTGCAGAGCTACCATTCGCTCTTGGCTTTCCACGGCCTGATTTCCTGGCAGTCAAGCTCTCGGGCATTATTGCTGCGGCACCTCGTCAATGGCTATCAGTATCCGGCAGTATCGGTAGAAGAATTCGCTAAGATCGATAAGAAGGGTAAGAACTTCAAGCTTATCCCACTTGAGGGCGAGTTCCTAATTCATCCGACTGGCTACTGGACAACTGATATTGCCCTGGAGAAAGAAGTAGTGGGCAATATCGAGAGCTACACCGAGCAAATCGGTATTCTAGGTCTTACCTTTGCCGAGTATTCTTACCTGCTCGCGAAAATAATCTAGCTGGCTAGCCGGTAAAAAATGGGGAGGCGAATATGAACGATGTAATTGCCAAATTTGGGGATAAAAAACTAGCCCAAAAGACAGGGGTGCACATTACGCCTGTTCTTAACAACGGAACGGGTATAGCCACCACTTCTCCGATTGCCTTAGCCCTGGGTGCTAATACCGTAGCGGTTACTAAGGCCGGTACCTTAAGGATATATGTTCCCGCGGGGTATGCTGGTACAGCAGCCACCGGCACGGCTACAGTAGTCGGTAGCCCGGTAACCCTAGTTCCGGGATGGAATACCATCACAGTCGTCGGCACGGGTAACATTACCGTTACCACTACCTGCTCTACTACGCAGACCACTATAGAAGTGGAAGGGCTGCGCCAAGTCGAGGCAGTGATCGGGGCTTCTCTGAGTGGCGGTTATAAACTGGACCCCGCAGCGTGCTCCGTGGTCGGGAATAAGGTGACCATCACACCAATGTACTACAATTATGCCGCTGCCAATGGGGTGGCTATTGCAGTGCCCAATTCGGTAGACCTAGCGGCCGTACTGTGTAATCTCACGGTAGTAGGTTACTAAGGCCCATAAGTAAATAAGTAGTCTTAAAAAGCAACTCCTCCGACGGTGGGAATGGAGGAGTGTGAGGAGGTGCTTAAGTGGTACGACTAGAATTTCCCCGCACGCTAACTTTTCCTCCGGCTAAGCGAGAGTTTGAGGTTGGTGACCTACTCACCTTCTCAGATGCGTGGCCGGCAGCAAGCAAGCTCGGTATTAGTCCAGGGGTAATTTACCGGGTTAAGTGGCATCAAGAGGTGCCCTACGATTTGCACTACATTATCGCGCCAAACGACTGGAAAGATGTCGATATCTCTGACCCGACGAGCTATAGTCCAGCACCGAATACCCCGGAAGCCCTTTATCCTTACGGTACAAAGAATACCATCTACCAGATTCTAATTGGGCTTAAACCGTTCAACGGCATGCTTCATCTCTACATGCCAGAAAACCAGTGGATCCTCGGGTTGGAATATACCAAGATGTATGCCTCCAACGACGCCATGAGCGATCCGAAGAGAAAATACATCGGCTCGATAAAGTGGCATGACAGCCCTTACTATGACCCACGGCTCAAGATCGTCACGGTCTACAACATGCTGCCCTTCTATCTAAGGTTCCTGATTGACCTTGGTGACTGGGAGAAGGTCATTGCTCCTCTCATTATCAATCACTGCCAACTGGAAGATGTTACCAATACTCTAAGTGCGGAGCAGAAGGCTAAGGCAACTATCATCAGGTATGTTACCGAGATAGCCTTCCGCCAGCAGGGTATGGCATAAGGAGGTTAGCTCATGGATATCGAAAATCCCGTCACCGATAAGGTTATCATAAATGAGTCAGTAACCCTGGCTATGGGTGATAATGTTCAAGTCAGCATTCCACCTATTAAAATCGGCTACGTTACTCGTCTGGCATTATATAATCCGGGGTTAGTAGCTAGCCTTATTACTCTCATTGATAGCTTCTTGCCGGACTCCAGCAATGGTAATCCCTCCCCGACAACAGTTCCCGAACCGCGCTACGCGGTGCTAGTGCCAGCAGGGGACTTCATTGACATCGACGGTCATAAGCTCTCCAAGCACCTGGGATTGCTGAATCTAAATGCCAGTGTTGCCGGAGTCATCGCAAGTTATATTCTGGAGCTAGAGTAGCTACTGTCAGGAGATAGTGTATGATAACACGTACTCAGACAGTCCGCGTCCAAGAAAATCTGGGTGCCCTCACCCCTGTCTTGCCTTTTGTTGATGTCACAGACGGCTATGCGATTCAGCCCTCTGACTCGGCACTTCAGGTAACTGGAGCCATCAACTCCGTAGTTACCCTGCCAGTTGTCGATGTGCCGATCGATAAGACTATCGCGGTGAGTAATGGTCTATCGGGAGGTAGTAACGTTACCATAAATGCTGTCGGAGGCCCGGTAATCGGGAACTCGGGTAATGGCACATCTGAGGTAGCCTGGGTAATCGGAGATGTCAGAACCTTCAGGTGGGATGGCACAATGTGGTGGGTTATAGGCCGTTAGACGGAGTTGGAATATGACGAAACGCATTCAAGTAGTCCACGTCCAAGAAAATCTTGGTGACCTCAACCCTACCCTACCTTTTGTTGATGTCTCAGACGGATATATAATTCGGCCCAGCGACTCGGCTCTTCGGGTGACTGGAGCCGTTGATTCTATAGTTACTCTTCCCATCCAGGATCTCGTGACTATTGTTGGAACTAAGAGTGGCCCCTTCACCATTGGTGAGACGATATCGGGATCAGTCTCGGGAGCTACCGGCCTGGTGGTTTCCCAAACAGCCGAATATATCATCGTGCAGATGACCTCGGTCACCCAGTTCGGAACTAGCGACACTATTACCGGTGGGACTTCGCATGCCACAATAACCGCTATTACCTCTATCGACGCAGTCATGCTTCCCATAGGTAAGACTATCGCGGTGAGCAATAATCTATCGCCAGGTACAGTTACCGTTGATGCTATCGGAGGCCCAACAGTCGGAAATTCAACTGATGGTACATTTGAAGCGATCGCAGCTTTTAGCGCTGTTACCACCTTCAGGTGGGATGGCACAATGTGGTGGGTTCTAGGCCATGCGGTTACGGCTCCTCCTCCCCCTCCAGCTACACCGGGAATGCCTTATATTCTTTTACCCTCGAGCTCGGTAGTTGTCGACCCGGAACCTGATCTAAGTCCCAAACCCAAAGCGCCACCTCCAGTCCATAGGCTGGCTATTTCGATAACCACGGTATTTGGGCTGCCTGTGGCGGGTGACCTTACCCCGGGAACAATCGAAATGTATCAAATTAGAGCTGGGGTTAGAACTCTCGTTTATACTGGTATTGCCTGTGATGTCGATACCGGACTTATCTATCATGACGACGCCTTTTATGTAAGCCCAGACCCGGCTGACTGGCATAGTGGAGACAACTGGGAGGCAAGATTCGATAGCCAGGCAGTTACCATAGCGGGTACCACTTATCCTCTGCCTCCGACTTATCTTCAGGGGGTTATTGATGAAGTAGCGATGCTAGCCAGTCGAGCACCCTTGATAATCGAGGTTAGTTATCCCGCAGCGGTTTCTCCTGACACGGTTGAGGATTTATCTATCTCAATTACTACCGGCCTTGGAATCCCACTGGCAGCCGATATTGTCCCTCCGGGGACGATAAGTATAATCCGGGTAAGAGGCGGGGTGGAAACGCCTATTGTTGCCGATGCCTGTGCTGCAGCAGATGGGCGAGTTTATTATAACTACACCTTCCCTTCTGGAAGTTGGCAGGCGAATGATGAGTACAAGGCGGTCTTCACCGGGCAAATTATCATCGTAGCTGGGGTACCTCAACCACTATCCGATATAAGATGTAAGGGAATAATAGTTGGGACAAGCGGCCCTAGTGTTACTCAGCAAAATTTGCCTAATTTCTATGAAGGCTGGCAGTTGGGCTCTGCTCCCGACCCGGACATCTGGGCGATTGTTCAAAGCTCCGGGTTTCCCTGGGTTATATATGTTTGGAATGGTCACCTTTGCGCCTTCTCTATTGTAGGCTCGCTATCTGACCCCGACCATTGCTCGCTATCGTCGATTGCAGTATGGGAAGCAATGCCGACGTTTGGGGTAAATTCCATACCGCAACAATTTGTCCTGGAGTTTGAGTTGCGATTGGCAGATCTAGCCAACATAGACGAAACAGCAACATTCTTTGGTCTTGCTCCAGCACAGGACGATGACCTAACGGTTCAAAATATCATTGGCTTTGCCATTTCCAGCAGTGACTTAATAAGCGTGACTGACGACGCGGGAAGTAGAACAGTTAGCCCTGGTATGGGTGTGACCTTAACTGACTTGAACAAGTTGAAGATTGTGGTGAGAGCCGGCGCCGTAGACTTCTACGTTGACGAGGTATTGATGGCAACACATACCACCGACATCCCGACTGTTGCTGAGCACCTTGACTTCTACGCTGCGGCGTTATCGGGAGTATTTGCTAGTGTCGGGATAGGACAACTAAGGTGCGACTACAAATAGGGGAGTAACATGACAATAAGAGAAGAGCAAAAATTAAATGCCATCGAAAGGGCCATTGCGGCCATAGAAGCCAAGCTTGATGGTAGCTCATTATTCCTGGAGGTTACCCAGTCTATAATTCACGAGCCAGTCGCACAACTGTCTCCTGACCTTAGTATTGCCTGTAATGGCCCTCGTCCAAATCCTCGAGTCGTGTTTATTAACGCACACGACCCTGAGCACCCTTCCATCATAGGGTCAGTAAGAGATGAAGCTCTACTATCTGGGTCTTTTGGTCATAAGTTTGTAGGCAGTTCAGTTCACGTCGCTTGCCCCTCAGTCAACAGGATGACGATAGTTAATGCTGGAGACCCAACTTTGCCTCGCATTGAAGGTAGCGTAATCAATTCGGGGTTAATTTCGAATAACGACGTGGTGAAAATCGGCGGCCGTGTGTATGTAATCGGCCCACAATTTCATATCCTGACTACAATCGACATTTCCGACCGTGCTCATCCCACTGTTATATCTTCAACTCCACCGTTTAGGGATGACGTAGAAAGATGCCTCCAGTGGGACAATGACCCCGGAACTTGGGCTGACCTTACCGATGAGATAAACGGAGTGGTTCCTGGAGGAGCGCCAATGTTTCCCGACCCGCCCAGCGCTGGCGATGCAATGTGTTTCGGCAAGCATGATGTATGGAGCGAGCTATTAGCGATGTGCTCGCTGGGTGCTAACGGTATAGCATCACAATGGCAATACTGGAGTGCCGATATTTCAGATTGGGTTGGGTTGTGTGCTCCGAGTTGGGAACATTTTAAGAGCACAGTTATTTACAACTTAGGCTTAAACGTAGGTAACGATTTGGGCGAGAACATATGCCTGAACCCTCACGATATCAACTGGGGGAAGGTAGCGCTAGGAGACCCTGACTACTCAGCAGACACGATTAGTTTCGATTCAGAGACACAAGAAATACGTGACTCAGCTAATGGCATGGCAAGGTTCAAAACCGGCCATAGTATTACGATTGCGGGAACTGAGTTTAATAATGGCACCTATACGATAGCTACCGGGAATCTGCCCAATAAGGTGGTGGTGGTAGAGGCACTTACGGATGAGTCGGCAGGAGGTATGGTATCTATAACCGAAGCAATGTATTACATAAGGCTCGTCGTTACAGATACAGTGCCTACGGACCCTACCTATCCGGTAGGCGATTTCCGTGGAGCGGATATGGTCTTTTATTTTGACGGGGAGGATTGGCATGACCTCACCGGAAGTAGCTACTATCAATTTATAGGCCCCGTTCCTGGCTCTGCCCTATACCTGGGAACGATACAACATCCGCAAGGAATTCTGGGGTATGAGAATTACGTTGAAGAAGACCCGGGGATGAGAAACGGACCCGGTTGGGGCTGGGAGCGTCCGACACCTGACGGTTTAGGCTGGACAGAGTTCTGGCCGACTATTGATAACTCGTACGGCTTCACAAGTAGAGGTAGCCAATGGGGGCCGTGGATGGATTTATTCTGGCTGGGGTACTGGGACGAAGACCCGAGCCAATGGCCGCAGACGGAAGTCTGGGGTCATCTCGGCTACTGGAAGAGAGTAATAGTCTACTCTGCGCCTGCCTCCGTCCAGGTTCCAGTGCTTGGTAGAGCTTGGGAGCACTGCTCTCCCGCGACTGTACCGTCAGAGCATGCTCCTTGGGATAATTTCTGGGTACCCGTTTCTTCCATGATGGACGGCTGGAGCTTGAAACAAATTTCAGCCACCAAATTAATCTCAACTGGATATGCCAGGATTGTAAAGTGGGATATTAGCGACCACGATAACCCAGTTGTCGATGTCGAGCTCAGGGATTACGACCTTCTTTACGCCGCTCTGGGTTCTGACGTAGTTGGCAATCTTATCTATATCGCCAACTTCGGTAATAACGAGCTTTTAATCATCGATACTGATACCATGACAGTCGTTGGTAGCCTCCAGGACGCCGAAAATCTCCCCTACCCGACCGATGTAAAGGTCGTTTCGTATCCCGGCGTGGGAACCTTTGCATTTGTTAGTGCGGCAGGACTTTATGTTCATAGTATCGTGGTTGTAGATGTAACTGACCCTGCTATGCCAGTAATCGTTGCTAGTATAGGAGTCGGACGATCACCAATGCAGCTTGCTGTTTCCAGAGACAAGCATTACCTTTTCGAGATAGAGACCAACTATTTTCGCGTTATCGCTATATTAGATCCCTATAATCCTACTCAGGTGGCGGAGATACACAACGAAGGCATTCTCTCTGGTGCGAAAGGTATCTCACTACAAACGTAACAGGAGTGTATTATGGCACAGGTGGTTCAATTACAAGTCCGAGACCTAAACGGTAGCCAGATTATGCCCGCCGAGATGTCGGGGGGAGAAGTGACGATATCTCGATACCGGATAGGGACTGATGCCGACTGGACACCTATAGTAGCAGACGTAATGATTAAAGCTGCTGGAGAAATGACTTACGACTATACATGGCCGGATACTCAGTGGGAATCAGGAGACTGGGTTATGATAGAGAACGCGCCAGTCACGGTAACAAGAGGGCTAAAGACATTAACCCAGGGGCCGTTCCGGTCGTTCACAAAGATGGCGTAAGGAGAAAGTTATGGGAGTTCCATCACAGTGGGAAAAGACAATCTATGAACTCTTCATGCAGAAGACTGGTGGCGATTATAATAGAGACACCGATTCGCTTGAGGCGCTGGGAGAAGCTATTGCCTCGTTAGGAATGTATGGCGGCGTGATCACCGCCGTTTCCCCGGATTACTGGAGTGACCCCTGGTTTACGATCGCTTCTCTGGCAGGCTTGGGCGAGACTAAATTCAAGAACTGGACGGCCTATTTCTTCTGGAAATCTACCGGCGCTGGCGATATCCCGCAGGGCGAGTCAAAAGTCATTAGCACTTACACCAATGCCGGGACATTCACCACCGATTTTTTCTCGGACACTCCGCTAGTCGGTGATGAGATACTCATTGTTAATCCTCTCCTGGCAAATATTCTACCGAGTATTCTGACTGTTCTAAATGACCCCACTTTTGGGCTAGCTGCCCTCCAGGCTTTATTGGCTAATATTCAAAGCAAAACAAGCCTATTGCCAGGGGATCCGGCATCTGAATCGGAAGTAGAGGCGGCTATAGCTGCGGCCGCAATAGCATCCACCGCTGGTTTACTTAAGACTCACGATGAAGTCCCAGTCGATAGTAGCGCCATTCTTGGGGCAGAAACGCCCGTGTTATACCTGGGTCCTACAGTAGAAATAGACGGGACGACGGTAGAACATATCGAGAGTCTCTGCCGATGTCTTACCTCTGACGGCACGTACATTTACGCCGGACTCTATACTTCTCCAGCGCAAGTAGTCCAGATAGACCCAACCACTATGACTGTGGTAGCCATCTGGACCGGGGGCGCTTATTGTCAGGCTCTCGCTTGGGACGGCACCTATATCTATGCTGGGCTTGCTAGTGGTCAAGTAGTAAAGATAGACCCGACAACCATGACTACAGTTCTCACGTGGACTGGCATAATTGACGTTTTATCTCTTCTTTCCGACGGCACATATATTTATGCTGGGCTTGGTATAACTGGTGGGGTAGTCCAGATAGACCCAACCACTATGACTACAGTAGCTATCTGGACTGACGTTAACCCGGCAACCGACCAGAGTCGTTGCGACGCTCTTGCCTATGATGGTACTTATGTCTATGTCGGGGTTACCTACCGTGCCTTATGGCCTTACGCTGAAGGTGTCATCGTAGTGAAACTAGACCCGACGACCATGACTAGGGTAGGTATGTGGGAAGAATACGCTTTTGAACTTAGTCATTGTACGTCTCTCGCCTTTGACGGCACTTATATCTATGCTGGAATCATTCCTCAAGATGTTGCTTTTGGTCAAGTAGTAAAGATAGACCCCACTACTATGACTAGGGTGGGTACTTGGGCTGGAGGCGCCGGCGAAAATGCCTGTCAGGCTCTTGCTTTCGACGGCGCTTATATTTACGCTGGACTCAGTATTTCCCCATCAAAAGTAGTCCAGATAGACCCGGCCACTATGCTTACCGTACTCGCCTGGACCGGAGCTGCTGGTCAGAATGAATGCTATGCTCTTGCTTATGACGGCAGCACCTACATTTATGCCGGACTTCTCATCTCTCCGGCACAGGTAGTGCAGATAGACCCAACCACTATGCTTACAGTCCTCACTTGGACTGGGGTCAGTGTTCCTTTTATTATCGGGGAGACGGTATCTGGTTCGGATTCAGGCGCAACCGGAATAGTTATAGCCCAGACTACTAATTCCATTACGGTGGCAGTTTTGTCAGGCGCCTTTGACTATGCTGACACCATAACCGGAGATAGCTCCGGTGCCACACTCACTGACATAACCGCAATTAGCACTCCTGTTGTGTTACATCTTATGGTGGATGACCTGGTGCTCAATTTTGAAGACCCTGACCCTGACACTATAGATGTTCGCCTCTATAAGCTGGATAACGGAACTCTACAATGCATCAAAACCGTAAGCGTTGCGACTCCGGGTGGATACTATACTCTAGCAGATTTGTTCGGTCAGGACCACTTGGCTGGCGACCAAATTAAGATAACAGTCGAGGTCCATGTTGGTGGGAGTGGCCCGTATGACGTTACTGGCTCTTACGCCTATAGGAGTGCCTAATAATGGTAATGAAGTACCCAGAATGGCAAGAACAGGTAATCGACCGACTTGATAAAGTTTGGCAGGTAGTCTTCCCTCATGTTGACGTATCCCTAGCAGCTATAGACGATACGTTGACGATACCCCCAAGTGCTGGGACTCCTGATCCGGAGAACACCATCATGGATTTACCCATCACCGCGGGGACAGTGTATAAATTGGAGGACTTGGTGCTGAAGGTATCTTCCTATGGTACCGGCACACTAATAACGATTCAGGTGTGGGAACTTCTGGGCGGCGCCGCCAGAGCTAATTACGTTAACACTCGCACCGTTGTCATACCGACGGATCTCCCTATTACGCGCTATCTCAGTTTGATGGACCTACTCGGGAAGCCATCGATCGTGGGAGACGGTATAGCTATAACCGCTATAACAGATGCGGGCAGTACGGGAGCATTGACCTGCACGTATACCTATTCCACAGCAAGAATCTCGTGAGGAATTATGCAGAATAGAGGGAATCTCCCAAAATCTCCTCCATGGACAGAGGTTGAGGATGCCGCAGCTAAGCTGACTTTAATTGACACCCACCTTCTTAATCTGGCTAATGCTATAGCTCAGCTTCATAATGACATAGCTGGGCTTGGGCTTAAGGGCTTACCAACTGAAGTTTCAGTTTCGCTAACCGGGTTGCTGTCGGGGATCCCACAACCTACTCCTTTCCCGGCTCCACTCATAATGCCCGTAGATGATGGCGGGGTCGCCTCCAGTGGGACAGAGAATACTCTCACTGATACCACTAAATACTGGGACATCGGAGCGCTCGCTGGCTCAGTGGTATGGCTTGTCATTGATAAACAGCTCTACCGGATGGTCATAGTCTCGAATACTCTCCAGGAATTTACCTTTAGTCCCTCTCTCCCCAGAGGCATAATGCCAGATAAAGGGACTCCCTACTTTATCAAACAGTCGCTAACTTCAAGCCAGCTATTATCTGTCATTGAGCTGTTTCTTACTAAGGCGGCAACGCCAATACTTACCAAGCCTTCTCTGGCTGCCTCGACTACCACGACTCTGACTGATTGCACCGCTATTAACCTCATGGTTGCTAAGACGGGACTAGCCATAATAGTAGCTTGCACCTTCGATGGAGCCGCTACCGCCGGAATTAGAGTCCATGTACGGTCTTCCTACGACGGAACAAACTACGATACTCAGGACTTTGATTCCTGGATTCCCAACTTCACTGCCGGAGCCACAATCCAAGCCACCAAGGTCTATAACACATCTGTAGGCTACCTTAAGGTGCTCATCGAGAATATGGATGCTGCTAAGGCAGTGGCTAATATCTCGGTCAAAGCTCTGATCCAAGGGCCACCATAAGAGGTAAATATGTTTCCGTTTCGCCCACCTCCCGATGAAATACTAAGCATGTATAATGCCGCAATAGGCATTCAGGGCGTCACTACAGACGCGGGTAATGCTTTCGGCACTTCTATTATTGATGCGGGACTCATAGGAATTGGCTCCAATTCCTTCGTTGACATGCTCGCTATTCTCTACCCGGGTCAACCGAGAAAAGTAGCTGCGGCTGTTATTTCGGGATTTGACAACACCTCCGGAGAGCTAACCTTCGCCCCGGCATATAAGGGAATAGCGGCGCCCATTCCGGCTGGTGTACCCTATACGTGTGTTCCTGGCGCTGGAGTAGCAATCAATGCTGCAGCACTAGCTGCCATCCAGGCCGCGCTACTCAGTGACGGTCATCCCTTCCCTGGGGCAAACATAAATGCGACAATCTCTAGCCGAGCTGCTCCTGGAGCCGCTATGGATCTGCTAGATGCCGCAAAAACAGCTATCCAGGCCAAAATACTCAGTGACGGCATACCTTTCGCTGGAGCCGACATCAAAAAAATACTCCAACAGCTTACCGATATAGTGGCTACCTGGACTGGACCCCCTAGTGGTTGTTGGTCTCTCGTCTGGGACGGCACCTATATCTATGTTGGACTCGAAACCTTCCCGGCACAGGTAGTCAAGATAGACCCCACTACCATGGAGACAGTAGATATCTGGATTGCACCCCTCGGTCAGAATAATTGTTGGTCTCTCGTCTGGGACGGCACCTATATCTACGCCGGACTTACGACACAGGTAGTAAAGATAAACCCGTCTACCATGGCTACGGTAGCTACCTGGAACGGCGGTCCAGGCCAGACTTGGTGTAATGCTCTTACCTTCGACGGCACCTATATCTATGTTGGACTGTGGACTTTCCCCCCACAGGTAGTGAAGATAGACCGCTCTACTATGACTACGGTAGCTACCTGGACTGGAGTTATCGGTCAGTCTGCGTGTAGAGCTCTTGCCTGGGACGGTGCCCATATTTATGCTGGACTCCTTAACTGGCTATTCCCGGCACAGGTAGTGAAGATAGACCCGACTACCATGACTACAGTGCTCACCTGGAATTATGGAGGAGGAAGTGACCTGGATTGTGCGGCTCTTACCTTCGACGGCACATATATTTACGCCGGAGTTAGCGCATACTCGTCCCCAGTACAGACGCATGTAGTCAAGATAGACCGCTCTACGATGACTACGGTAGCTACCTGGGCTGGAGCTTCCGGCCAGATTTCGTGTAATGCTCTAGCTTTTGATGGCGGCACATATATTTACGCCGGACTCAGCACACGCCCGGCCCCAGTACAGGTAGTAAAGATAGACCCGTCTACTATGACGCCTACCGGAACCTGGACTGGAGGCCCTGGTCAGGCTTCGTGTAATGCTCTTACCTTTGGTGGCTATATTTATGCCGGGCTCGAAACCCCGACACAAGTAGTACAGATTGCTTCATGGCTTGTTAAATAGTCGAAAGGAGTCAGAGATGAGTAAAGAGGTATTAGACCGGCACTGGCAGGAACTTCGAAAGCTCCCTAATGTTCTAAACGTAGCTGTCGCTCCTAAATTTAAGGATGGTAAGCCCACCGGCGAGACTGGTATAACAGTCTATGTCTCCAAGAAGCTACCACAACTTCCACCTCACCTCATGGTTCCGAAAGAAATAGAGGGCGTGGTTACCGATGTCGTGGAGCTTGCCCCTACCACCTGGAAACCTGGTGTAACCAGTATCAGCAAGCTTCATCCAGATCAGCAATTACGCCGGCTGGGAGCGAGGCAACTAAAGCACCCAAAAGTCACAATGAGTGAAATAGAGGCGACGGAGCTTGAGTCTTCCTGGAAAGCCCACTGCTCACCTATCCGCGATCAGGGTAACTGTGGCTCATGTGTTGGCGAGGGATGTCTCGGTCACCTCGAAATACAATACCGTATAGCCGTCAAAAATCCGAACGACCCCATTCTGTTATCGGTCGCCCAGGCTTTCTTCTGCTCCGGCGGATCCTGTGAAACTGGCTCAGAACCTGACACTCTTCTGAACTGGCTACAGAAAATTGGTGTTTGTCCGGAGAGTTATCTTCCCTACGACAATAACGTCTATGGCGGCAAGAATGAAGCCTGCAACTTCGGTATCAAACCCGGATGGCAGCAGGTCTTGACCAAGATCTCGAGCTGGTCCGAGCTCACTGATATTAACGCCATTCGGAAGGCTTTAATGTCCGGCTCGCTAATTGCGGTCATGGCAGTACACCAGTCGTTTTTTAACTACACCAGGGGTGTTTATCAGTCTTTAGGCGCCCATGACCCAGTAGTTGGCTACCACTGCGTTGTCAATATCGGTGTCCACGACTCTACCAAGTGCTATGAGGCTAGAAACTCTTGGGGGGCAGACTGGGGTGAGGCAGGCTACTTCCAGATAGCCTACGGCGACTCTGAGTTTGATACCTCGGGTTGGCTGGCCGTTCCGGTAATGCCACCGCCACCGAGTCCTCCTGTACCTCCTACTCCTACTCCTCCCACACCCTCAACTGGGGTTATCCCGGTCGGAGCGTGCGTGGTGCAGATGAATGGAAAGGATAACCCGGCACAAATATACGGATACGGTACTTGGAAATTATTGCGCCGTTGCCCTTATGGGGCGTATTATTGGCAAAGAACCGCGTGAAGTGGTAATCTAGTTAAGTAGAAAGGGGGTTCATTATGAAACGGAGAGTATTCTTGGCGGTCCTCGTAGCGGTCATCGCTATACTGACGTTAGCCATTCCAGTAATGGCAGCCAGTAGCAGCAGTTCTACGCCAAGCGACCTGGCAACCAAGTTCACAGACATAGCTGATGGCTGGAAACTCGTTACGCTCTCGGTTCTGGTCTTCAGTGTTCTGGGCTTGGGAGTCCTGAACGCAGCACTGAACAAACAACTCCTCTTGCGGCGGTTATGGGACATAGCTCGTAAGCGCATCATCCCCGGAGTGGTCGGTTATTACGTCCTATGCTTTACTGGAGCCGTTAATGACGACCTAAAGGGATTGGCGACGGGAGCATTCGCGGTATTCACAGCAGTTTTGGTTGGCGACGTGTTGGCTAATCTAAAAGAGCTGGGCGTTCCGTTCCCATTACCAGACTCGGTTACTAAGTTTCTGACCGCAGAGTCAGAAGAGCCAAAGACCTGAGCGAATGTAAAGGCGTTGGCTTAGTTGTGGAAGTCTGATGATGATAGAGAGATTACAGAGGTGGTGGAGAGGAACCCAGTTTCATAGCACATCAACTTATTTTAGAACAAAAGGCTACAAAGGTAATGGGGATGATTGTGGAGAGGTGCCAGGGACACCTAAAAAAGGAGTGCCATGCGACTCGCGGAAGAAATCGGAAGAATCCTCATCAGCTTGATGTTTGCTGTGATGGCTGCGCTTCTGTGTTGCTGGTCCATGAAATCTGCCGATGCAGAGCTAGGTAAAGCAGGTATGGGACTGGCCGGTATGATATTTGGTGACCTTTCCATGTATTGGTTAGTCCCGAGACGTGCTGAGGCACAAAGTTTGCCACCAGGTACTTAGTGAACTTTAAGCCGCTGTAGGCTACAAAGGTTAGTGCCCTGGCTACTTCGGAGCCACTACAGGCTCCGGGGACCAGGGCCGTCTTATTTTTCCGCTTGTTAACTAGGTCAGCCGTCGTCTGTCAACCATTTTTAACTATTTTTCAACGATATTAAGCTGTTTGTAAACGGTTTGACCCATTTTTAGTCACTTTGGTAGACTTTGGTTCACTTTAGTCACTTTTTGTTTCACTCCTCTTTCCTGCATCGTGTCACTTTTTGATCACGTCATGACAGACTTATCTCAAACGCTCTAGGAATAGAGTATGTCGCGGGGTCTCAGAGGGGCTATTTCCCAGGAAATAGCTGGCCGAATGGCACTTATATTATTACCAGCTTTTTGAAGCTAAGTGGACGAGATTTTGCTAGGTCAACAATATTTCGTCCACTCAAATAACTCTGATTTCTTTTCCATAGGTTGCCTTGAATAGCTTGGCCTTATTCTTCCAGTCCCTTGTTAAGGTAGCATGCCCGCCCTTACTGTCAAAGACCTCAACTTCTAGCTGGTTATTGATTAAGAGATGGTCGAGTTCCATCTTGATATTACCGGGGAGAGAGACGGTCACATGGTGTAAATAAGCTACATATTCACCGGCTCTAACTGCCATCATGAATTTATAGGCGTCTTCTGCCTCTTTCCCGCTATCGAAATCTCCTTGCCTGACGTTTCCATATTTGCTGCGTTTCTTAGGCTTCTCTTCCTGGAAGACGTCCGGGTTTAAGCGTTTTACATC
>Ga0187878_1002556_pt1 | contig 15999 bp, 14 predicted proteins | sample June2016WEW_17_1_FD_132979 | JGI IMG/M metagenome (GOLD analysis project Ga0187878, IMG submission 132979) | Peatland microbial communities from SPRUCE experiment site at the Marcell Experimental Forest, Minnesota, USA - June2016WEW_17_150 | ecosystem: Environmental > Terrestrial > Soil >...
CATTCACGGCGAGCGCGGCTCTTGATCCGTCCACCCCTCGCTTTCTACGAATTGCTGGCGATCAACTCAGCGCCCGGGAACTGACGGCGGCCGTAAGTGAGGTGACTGGAAAGGAGTTCCGCCTGTTCCGCGCCGGAGGTCTGGGAATGCTCGGCGCGCTTATCAAGGTCGCGCGCGCGGTCGCCCCCGGAGAGAAAGAACTCTACCCGGCATGGCAGGGCATGCAGTACATGCGTAACATGTTCGACGGCCGGGCAAAGCTGGATCCGCTCGACAACGATCGCTATCCTGGCATTCATTGGACGACTGTGCGGGATGTGCTCTCAGCGCGTCAGGTTCACTGAACGGCATCTTCTCGATCTTTGATTCTAGAAGCCGAGTCGAGCAAACTGCTTCGCGGACGGAGGACCACATGGGCAAGCCACATGACAGCGGGGTGTTGGAAATTCCGACCACGATCTGGGAATCAGCTGAGACCAAGGAGGAATTGGAGGATTGGCTGCTAAGCCAAAATCCCAAGGTGATCCGCCAATTGCGCCGAATTCGCCGCCAGGAAGATATTGCAGGCAAAGGCAAATCTCTTGCTGAAGTGGCCCGGCAATGGCATATCAACTTATAGTCCTGCCTGCCGCCCAGGCAGACCTGGAGAAACTCGCCGCACGTGTTACAATGGCCGGAGCGCGGAGCGAAGCGATGAAACAAGACGTGGCAGACCTTCTCCAGTCATTCCGAGATGAGCTTGGAGCAGCCCTGGGCAGCAATCTCGAACGGATCATTCTGTATGGCTCTCGAGCCAGGGGTGATGAAGCGCCGGATTCCGATGTGGATGTGCTCGTCGTACTGACCGATGCGGGCAAGAACATCAAGGAGAAGGTCCACCGAATCGCATACAAGCTTATGTGGGATCGCGAGTTTCAGCCACTCATTAGTCTGAACATTATTGACCGCGAATACTATCTGCTGTTGCAGGAAGCAAGTTCCAGCTATCTGGCAAATATTCTGAGCGAGGGCGAACGGCTGTGGCCGGCAAGCGAGACGAAGCCAAACGTTGGCTGACAAGGGCTACTAACGCTCTAAATGCTTCCGAAGCTCTCATTTCCAGGAAGCTGTTTGACGACGCAATATCACTTGCCGATGCAAAACCGCGAGAAGATCTCTCCCAGCAGCTCCTCGACGCTGGTTTCACCGGTAATCTCCCCGAGTTTTTTTAATCCTGCATGCAGGTCCGCAAGCGCAAACTCCTCCGAGAGGCCGTCTCGAAGCGCTACCGCCGCTCTGGACAAAGCCCGGTGCGCCTCCTCCAGGCATTGGCAGTGCCGCAGATTCGTGACCAGCAGCCCGTCGCGTTCGCCGGTTCCTTCCCCGAAGAGATGTTTCTGAATCGCCTGCCGCAGCCGATCGATGCCGCTGCCTCTCAACGCGGAGACCTCCACACATGGCCAATCCGCGCCGTAGCGCGCCTTCTGCGATGCCGTCCAGACATCCGGCAGATCGGACTTGTTAAAAGCCACGACGCAGGAGAATTCGCCCAGCCGCGCGCGCAGCAGATCATCCTCCTCCGTGCACGGACGGCTCGTGTCGACCACCAGCACGATCGCGTCCGCATCGGCCATTACCCGCAAGCTGCGGTCCACGCCAATGCGTTCAACCCTCTCCGCTCCCTCCCGCAAACCGGCGGTATCGATGAGGCGCACCGGAATTCCCCCGATGCTGGCGAACTCCGAGACCGCGTCTCGGGTCGTTCCCGGTATCTCGGTAACGATGGACCTCTCTTCGGCGAGCAGCGCGTTAAACAGGCTGCTCTTGCCCGCATTCGGCCGGCCGGCGATGGCCAGGCTGAAGCCGTCGCGCACGATGCGCCCGCGCCGGAACGTGCCGATCCATTTCGCCAATTCCCCGGCGGTTTCATCGAGCTTCGCAGCCAGCAGCGCGCGCGACTCGATTGCAAGATCCTCCTCGACAAACTCGACGGCCGCCTCGAGGCTCACGATGACGTCTGTCCAAAGTTTTTTGATCGGCTGCAGTTGCTCCGAGAGTTCTCCCGCTCGCTGCCGCGAGGCGACCTGGAGCTGGTAGCGCGTGTTGGCTTCGATGACGTCGCGAACGCCCTCGGCCTGGGCCAGGTCCATGCGGCCGTGGAGAAATGCCCGCAAAGTGAACTCGCCGGGTTCCGCGAGACGCGCCCCCTCCCGGCAAAGCACTTCGAGAAGCTGTGAGACGATCACGGGGCTGCCGTGAACGGACGCCTCAGCGACATTCTCGCCGGTATAGGAGTGCGGCGCGTGGAAACACGTTACGAGCGCCTCATCCACATCGGCGCCGGTACGCGGGTCGCCGATAGATCCGAGCAATGCCCGCCGCTCAGGCAGCTCCCGATAGGGGCTGCGGGGTCTGAAGATTCGTGAGATGATTTCGAAACACTCGGGACCGCTCACCCGAACCACGGCGATCCCGGATCGGCCCGGGGCCGAGGAGAGAGCGCAAATGGTGTCGTTCAGATCGACCATTTTGATGGCGGGCGCCCAACCGGGTGCCGCCTCTCATTCCGCGGGATAGATGGTGATGTTGCGATTGTCCCCTTCACCATCACTTTGGGAGCGAACCCCTTCGATCGGCGCCAACGCGAGGTGCACGATTCTCCGCTCACGAGGGGTCATCGGCTGAAGGCTGAGCGGCCGCCGCTGGGCGAGGACTTTCTGCGAGGCAATTTGAGCTAAAAGCTTCAGTTCGGCTTCACGAAGCTGCCGGTAGTTCTCGGAGTCCAGGATGATGGTGGCGATTTCTTCGTCCTTACCGGTGCGAAAAACCTTGTTCACCAGATACTCGATGCCGTTGAGCACGGCGGCGGTGTTGGAAAGAAGGATCGACCGATCCGGCCCCGAGAGGTTCACATGGACCGTCTGCCCCTCCGCGCGCACTCCGACGCTGAGCGTCCACTTGAGACATGCAATCAACTCCCGGCAAAAGCGCGCGACCGCCTCGACCGCATCCGCTTCCAGTGCACTCTCAGCCCTTTGATTTGCGTCCGGATCGTTGGTCACCCATCCACCTTTCTGCAATCTTCTGGAATGCGATTTGAAAAACGTTACTACATAGGAAATAGAGGTTCAAGCCGCTGGAGACGTTGAGGAAAAAGACCGTGAACACCACCGGCATGATCATCATCATCTTCGCTTGCGTCTCGTCGGTGCCGGGTGACATGGGTGTCATTTTCTGCGAAATCAGCATGGCGACTCCCATTGTGATCGGCAAGATGTAGTACGGGTCCTTCGCCGCAAGATCATGCAGCCACCCGACGAAAGGCGCCTGGCGCAGCTCGATCGCCGTGCCCAGCAGCCTGTAAAAGGCGATCAGCAGCGGCATCTGTAAAAGGAGCGGAAGGCAGCCTCCGAGCGGGTTTACATTGTGCTCCTTGTAAAGCGCCATCACCTCCTGGTTCATCTCGGCGCGTTTCGGATCCGTCTTCTTATAGCGTTTGTACCGATCCTGGATCTCCTTGACCTTGGGCTGGAGCTTCTGCATCTTCTTCATCGAGGTCAGCTGCTTCAGGCGGATAGGGAACAGCAGAAGCGTGAGAATCAGAGTGAGCAGAATGATCGCGAGGCCGTAGTTGTTGGTGAACTGATTGATGAACCTGAGCGCGGACAGGAGCGGGATCACGATGATGGCTAGCCAGCCATAGTTGATGACGCCGGAAAGATCCGCTCCCGGCACCGTTCCCAGGTAGGTACTCAGCTTCGGACCAAGATAGATACGGTAGTCAGCCGCTCCATCAGCAGGAACCGTCACGCGGATCAGGTCGCGCGCCACTTCCTGACCCCCCAGATCCGTGGCTTTCACGGGCCTGCGTTGGATTTCAAAAACATGCACGGGCTGCGGCGGAATGGCGATCTCCGCAAAATACTGCATGTCGAGGCCGACCCAAAGCACATCGCCGCTAGTCGCCTTGATCTCGTTTTCGTCTTTCGGCCCCGAGTAACGTGACACCGATCCGCCGAGATCGGCAATCGCCTGCAGCTGCGCCGACCGGTTCACGAGGTGCTCTTGCTCGGGACCGATGTCCTGGCCCAAAAGGACACGGCCGTGCAGGGATTGGTTGCCGCGCTGAAAGGTCGCCGAGAAAGCGACGACATAGTTCTGGTCTTCAAACTGAAATCGTTTCTCAATGATCACGTCACCGCGACGCAGGCGCATCACTACCGTCGCCGGCGCGGTGAGCGCAGTCCCGTCGTCTTTGCCGTTCAAGACTTCGACACTGTAATTTTGCTGGTTCGCAAGCGCCGTCAGCGCCGGATCATCGAAGCTCAGGGAGGCCGGGAATGGACGCTCGTCCATATGAGCGGAAGCGACCATGTCGAAAACATCGCCCTTGGATGTCCTGAATTGCTTGAGCTGCCAGCTCATCAGGATGCCTCCATGGTTGTCCAGAACGGCGCGATACAGCTTTCCATCGATCACAATCTGGCGCTCAGGAACCTGCTCCTCGGGCGGCGCCTCAACGGGCGCTTGGGCCGGCGGAGCCGCTGCCACAGGCTTGGGAACTGCTGGAGCGGGCGTTGGCGGCGCGGTTGTTGGCAGCGCGGGCGTTGGCGCAGATTGAGTCACGGACGGGCGATGCTTGGCAAGCTCGGCCGCGCGGTATTCTTCGTAATAGCGAAAGCCGAAGAGAATTGCTATCGAAAGTCCTATGGCGATAACTACTCGTTTTTCCATGTCTCAACTCGGAAGGTCACGGGACCGGATCGAAGCCGCCAGCACAAAAGGGGTGGCATCTCAACAGGCGTCTGAAACCCAGGTACAGCCCGCGCAAGATTCCTTTCTTTTCAATTGCTTCGTACAAGTACATCGAACATGTCGGGACGAACCGGCAGGAGGGAGGCAGCAGTGGCGAGACGAAACGTTTGTACGCCCGAAGGAGCCAAAGTACGCCGCTCTTCATACGCGCCCGCCCGGACAGGCGCCATTCCATTGCAGCCCGCCCAGCCTCTTCACCGGCAGATCTTGCGCGCCGCGGCAAGGAATTCCTCACGCAACGCTGCGTACGCGGCCGTGGCGCACTCGCGCTTCGCATTCACGACGAGATCATACTGGCAAGGAATGTCGGCGACCGATCTTCGAAAAATCTCGCGGAACAGTCGTTTGACGCGGTTGCGAACGACCGCGCCGCCGACCTTGCGCGAAACGGTGAGTCCCAAGCGATGGTGGCCTAGCTGGTTGGGCCGGCCGAAAAGAACGAAGCGCCCGGCGTCCACCCGCCAGCCCTTATCGTAGATCGCGCGATAGTCCGAACCGCGCACGATCCTCCGGCATCGTGGGAAGCTCTCGTCCGCTTTCCTATCCACTCACGCTCAGCCTCTTCCGGCCCTTCGCCCGGCGCCGTTTCAACACCAGCTGGCCTCCCTTGGTAGCCATCCTGGCCCGAAAGCCATGGGTCTTGTTGCGCTTGCTGTTGTTCGGCTGGAAGGTCCTCTTCATGATCTCAATGTCTCCGGCGGAAAGATTTCAAAAGTTCAAATACTACAGACACTAGCACGCGAAAGCAAGACCCTTGCGAAATTGGGGACAGCGACCTCTTTCGCCATACTTTCCCGAATCTGCCAAGACTCTTCCGGCGAAAAAAGTTGCTGTCCCCAATTTCGCTCACAATCGAGTGAGGTGGCTCATCTGTCTACACGCACGAACGCGCTGCCCCAGGGAGCAAGTTTCAGGCTGCCTGCGACGCGTGGACCGGCATGCCCGGCATCATCGCTCAGGTACATCGCACCATGCCGGGTTTGCCCCCAATCGAGCACTGCTTCTCGATCCGTCCCCGTCGGATTGTACAGGCCGACCAGCCAGCCTCCACCGCCGGCAAGAGGTTCGAGCGAAAACACCACGATTTCCGGCGGCTGAAGACGAAACAGCGGGGCCGGCACGGGAATCGCGGTGTCCGCAAGCAACTCAAGCAACGGCTGCCGGGTTTCCCTCCCGAACCGAACCGCCGCCTCCGGCCTGAAACCGGCATGAGGCAGAATCGAATAGCGAAACTCCGCTTTGCCTTCCTGATCGGCCTTATAATTGGTGTGCCAGTAGTTGTTCATCAGGTAGGAATAAATCAATCCGGATGACTGCGTTGTCCGGGCCCATGGCTGCTCTGCGGTGATCGAGCCGATCTCGATCAAGGGAGCATCCGGGGATGCCCACGTGATGCCGCGGTCGCCGTTGGAAATGTCAACCCAGCTTTGCGTAGAGAAGAAATTTTTGCATGAGCCTTTCAGCTGATCCAGCTCGGGCCGCACGACGCCATAGGCGACATCGTAACGCAGCTGCCCGTCTGAAACGCTAAAGGGGAAGGCAATGTGAACCGCCTCCTTTTCCCGCACGGCGCGCTTGTCGAGCCGATCGATGATGTCCACTCTGGGCATGCCATCGATGATGCGGTACTCGGCCGTGTAGCTTTTGCAGCCCGGGGCTTCCCCTTCTACAAGCAGGGAGGCCACCAGATTGCCGTTTTCCTTCATGCCGACCCTGACGTGCGAGAGCCCCCGTGCCTTCGCCGCGTCCTTTCCCAGAACATACATATATTGATCGAGGCCACCCTTGGTTCCGTCCACCCATTCGGTCTTTTTTTCGCCCCACGTGAGGCTTTGTATGGCGCCTGTTTTCGAGTCGATCGCCAACGAGAGCAGAGAATTCGACAGGGTGGTCTGCGACACCCTGCAGCTTCCGCGGTTGTCCGCCTTGCCGGGTTTGACGAAGAACCGCCTGGCTGAAAACGGAGGAATGTTCTCGGCCAGGATCGCCAGCTCGCCCGTCGAGAGGCGTTGCGAGCGCACGGGAACGCCCTTCTCGTCAAAGACTGAGTCGCCGGCGGCGAGATTTTGAACGGAAAGTAGAACCAGATCGGTGCGCGGCCATGAGTTCGTGTTGTACACATCGAAGGCTTCCGGGCCCATCTCTGTCGGGTGTTCGTTGATCAGTGTCTCCAGCTGACCGAGAAGCAGCGACGACATGCGGCCGGCATCGATCGCAAACTGGCGCTTGATGCGCCACTGTTCTCTTACGAAGGGTAGATCCGGCTCATCGATGCTGTTGTGCGCGCCCCAGGTGTGCTCGTCCCAGAGCACAACGTTTCTCCAGGCATCCTGGTACTCACGTTCCGGGAAAGATTTGGGCGCCGTCATCGCCCAGAGCGCCTCGCCCTGGATCAGGCCATCGACTGCGCGGCGATTCAGCGCCGTTTCCAGGGCAGTCGAAGCAGCGCCATCTTCCCAATATGGAGTGAAGTCTCCTTGATAGGCCGGCAGCGTCGTCCCGTAGCGTTTTTCAAATTCCGAGAACATCCGCGCGTGTGTCGCAATGATGAGGCGCGGCGAGTCATACCGTTCGTTCCACTTTTTGACGAAGTCCGGGAGGTTGGGATCGGGGGTCCCGTTGTCTCCGCCTACCGTATAGGGAAGCTGGAGAATCTCGTACGGATACCCGCTGTCGTCGAGCTTCCTCATGAGCTTCAGCAGCTTTTCGTCTCCCAGTCTGGTCAGGTCCCCCTCGTGGAAACTCGAGTAGCCCGCGCCGGCCACCCACATCAGTACTTTTTCCCCACCGGATTGAGATTTCCAGTAGAAGGGTTTGTCGCCCCAATCCTGAAGCACGTAGCCGATGCGATCGCCGGTGTTGGGGGCGCTGGCGAAGTACTTGACGCCACTGTGTGCCAGCGCGGACACAATGCCCCAGCTAAAGCCGGGAACGTCCGAGACAAGAGCAGTCGTGATGGGCACCTGGTATTGCGCCGTGATGCGGCGTGCGTACTCCGTGAAGTGATTCATCTCGGCTGCGCTTGCAAGTCCTGTGAGCTCGTTGGCGTAGAGGGCGTTCAGACCAATGCTGCCGCTGCGTATCGCCTGAATCACTTCCTGGCGTTTCTGCTCAGAAGCTTGTTGCAAGTATCCCTCGAGCGGCCACATGACTTCCAGGTTCCACTTGAAGCGGGCATCAGGCGGGTACTTTTCGGTTTGATGAATGAGTTGGAGCGCCTGGTCGAGGTTTTGCCATTGCTCCTTTTCAATCGCCGGTTGGAGATCGGTGTAGCCGATGTCGTTGTGCGAGTAAGATAGGAGGTAGATTTCACGCCGCTTGACCGGCTTTACTCGTAAAGTCGTCCGTTCAGCCACCGCCCCGTTGATCTTGAACACCACCGGAATCTCATGCTCGGAATCCGCCGCCGGTACGGACACGTAATTAATGTTGGCGCCGATATCGAGCTTCTGCTTGATCAGCACGGAACCGCCAAGGCTTACGGTCATCGATCGGCCTTCCTGCAGATTGTCGAAACTCAGCCGCAGGTACTGCCGGTGCTCTCCGGCCTCGCGGGCAAGCGCGGGCTCCGCGCGCAAGCTGGGAGTGAAGCGGAAGGCGTATTGCAACGTCATATACCAGTCGACGCTGTCCGCATCCTGCCCGGTCACTCGCAGCGTCAGGGGCGCGCCCGGCTTGACCTCGCTCCTGGGGACCCTCAGGCGCATATAGCCGAAAAGGTCCCCCACGCGATCCACCGTTGCGGCTTGAAATGAAAGCTCGGCGCCTTGTTTTCCGGAAGCTCTCCAGTTGTTGGCGTTTTCGTCCTTCAGGTTTTGAAAGGTGAACCAGCGTTCCCCGTTCACATAGAAATCGAATTTGTGAACTTCCTTGCCGGGCCATCCCTCGCGCTCGAGCCCGGCGAGCCAGACCAGCTCGTAGAACTCGTCCCGGGTCGTCTCCGGCAATGGATCGGTTTCCCAGGATATGGAAGGCGCTTCCCGGTTGGCGCGGACGAGCAAGGCCGAATCCGCATCCGGGTGCGACGAATGATAGGGGAGCACCTGGCCGTCCAGAGTTTTTCTGTAGCCGTTGATATAGGCGGCTCCGCTCTGACTTTGGTTGACTTCAATGACAATGGCAGGCGTTTCCGCTTTTCTGCCGCAGGACGCGGTCAGAATCATCGCTGCCAGTAGGATCCAGGAACAGTTGTGATCTCGGCGCTTCATAAAACCCTCCTCGAGCGCATGATCCTCGATGGGCGAGACGTATATCATAGTGCGAAATTTCCTACGTCACCAAAATTGGTTTCAGGCAACTATTTCCCTCATTTCCAGGCCATTACCGGCAAACCGAACCGTCCCCGAATTTAGTGAAATAGTTGCCTGACATAAATTTCGAATGACCGACTGTTGCTTAATGTGCTCTAACGAAGGATAATTCTGAATGATAGAGACGCGCGAAACTCAGGATCCTCCTGTGCTCCTCGTTTTCGGGCGGCAGAGAGAATCTTGCGGCCGGACCGCTGTCATCAGGTGCTCGCGCATATGTCGGATGAACACAGGTCAGAGCCATCGAGAAAGGCTCCCTCGCACACGCAGGGCGCAGAGTCCACCATGCATCGCGAGAGCCTTGCGTCACAAGAATATGCCCCGCAAGGGCTTCATCCTGAAGCTTCAGCTGCTGCGCAGCGCTCTGCCGACTACGCCGCCAGCCTGCGAAGAATCCGCATCCTGCTGGCCGATGACCACAAAATCATGCGCCAGGGATTAATGGCGCTGCTCGGATGCGAGCCGGATCTCGAAGTGGTCGGAGAGGCTGCCGACGGCCAGGCAAGCGTGGAGATGACCCTCTCCATCCGGCCTGACGTGGTGGTCATGGATGTCGGCATGCCCGTCCTGAACGGTGTCGAGGCAACCAGGATCATTACCTCCGAGATCCCGGGCATTCGCGTAATCGGTCTCTCAATGTACGACGAGGCCAGCCGTGCTACCGCCATGATCGACGCCGGAGCGGCTGCGTATCTGAACAAGGCCGGCCCGTCGGAAGAATTGATCTCCACCATTCGGTTCCTTGGACGTAAGCCCTGAACAAGATTGCCTTCCGCACTACAGGCCCGGGATCTTATCTGCGTCGAAAATAAAATCTGATTCACGAAGTTTTTTTGCAGCCCGCGCATGAGAGGCTGCATGCGAACTGCATAATTTGTAAACAGTCAACGCTTAACAATTCAACATCTCCGGAAGCTGTTCAATATCAGTAAATTAAGACAGATCCCGAGAATTTCTGACGCGCATTGTTGAATTAATCAACAACGGACAAGTCAGAGCCTCACTCCGGTCCCAGAAATAACTGACAGTAAATATCTGACAGGGTTAGTGTTATAAGATTTTCTCCTCACGGCCGCAGATTGGCACAGATCTTTCTTATACAAATGTGCCCGATTCTTTCGAAACACGCAGAGTAGAGGATCGCAGCCATTAGGGAGCCGGTGCATGGCCGCAATATACGTTATTGCAACAATTCTCGCGTTTCTGGGCATTGATCTGATTATTCATGGACCTATTGCCAGGATTCGGGCGTATGCCTCCATGAACATTTCTGCCAAGGTGCAATTGTCCCTACTACGCCTTCCGGAGGATGTTTTTTTTGCCAGATCTCATACCTGGTTGAGCCTTTCTCCTTCTGGAAAGGTGAGATTAGGTGTGGATGATTTCATTGCCAATCTCTTTGAGAAGGCGGAGGTCACCCTGGTCAAGAGCGCTTGGAACCACGTTGAAGTGGGGGAGCCGGTCCTGGTTCTCTCTGAACATGGGCGGGCGTTGACTGTGCGGGCCCCCATCAGCGGCGAAATCGTCTCGATTAATGAGAAGCTGGAGGGGCAGAGAGGATTGAAGCGTGCGGGTCAGTTCAGTGATGGCTGGGCTTACACGATACAGCCAGGCGAGCCTGCGCAGCTGCGCAAATTGATGTCTGGCGGTGAAAGTCGCTCGTGGATGTCGGACGAAACGGGCCGGCTGCGCGATTTCTTCACAAACGCAATCAGCAACGGGATGCTCTCGCCCGTGCTGCAGGACGGTGGCGTTCCTGCTCGGGGAGCGCTGCTCACCCTGGATGCAGAAGACTGGAAGCGTTTCGAGCAACTATTCCTGCAGGTGAGGTAGTTGATTAGGGATTGGAGATAGAACGACCAGGAACGTAAAGTGCGGTCCCGGAGGCTTGGACCGAGGATGTTGCCCTCGGGTCACAGCAGTCAGAGACGGCCATATCATAGGTGAATTCATGGATGCCCTGAAAAAGTGCTCCCTTATTCCGCCGGACGAGCAGCGCTGCGTTTGGATGGAGGCCGGTGTCCTCTTCTATCGACTTTGCGACCGGAGGCAGGATTGTGACAACTGTCCCTTGGACGCGGCAATGCATAGACGAGTAGCCGTCACTGTTGAGTCGACAAGCGCCGGCAGCCCGGGTGCTTCTGATGCCGGCTCGCAGGATACACTGCTGGAAGGGCTCCGATACAACCGGGGCCACTGGTGGGCGCAACGGCTGAGAGAGCATCTCTTTCGACTTGGCATTGAGCCAGGTCTGGCTGATGCGCTCCCGGATATCAAAGGAGTGGTTCTCCCGTCGCCAAGGCAACGCCTGCGGAAGGGTCAAGCCTGCATTTGGGTGGTCCTGGATGGAGGGACCCTGCCCCTCGAAGCTCCGCTCGACGGCGTCGTGCTTGCAGTGAATCCCGATCTGATTGCAGAGCCTTTTCTGCTTTGTCAGGAACCGTTTCAGGCCGGCTGGCTCTGCGACCTGGAGGCGGACGACGAGGCCGTGGCAACCGCGGGATTGATGTCGGCCGACGAGGCGCGCATGAAATATGCGATCGACCAGAGTAGGTTCACCGCATCTCTCGCCGCCGCTCCGGGGAGCAGACGCCAGCCCGTGGGGATCACGCTTGCCGACGGGGGACAGAGGATGCGGAACATCGCAGACATCCTCGGCCCCAACCGATACCTTGCGCTGGTGCGCCGGCTTTGCAGCTACAAGAAATGAGGGAATGGCGGCATCTGGCAACCTCCAAGGCTCAAAGAGCTCGAAGAATCTCCAGGGAAGCCTATCGGATCGGAGGGCGTCGGCTTCTGTGCCCCTAGTGCCGCTTTTCCCCTTGCTGCAGGGCCACTACCCGCTCCATACTCTGCACTCGATACTCAGCTCTCGGGTTTCGTGATAGGATCCGCGTATCTATGCGATTTTTTCACACGTTGACTTTTCGCGTGCTGGTAGGATCCTGTCTACTGCTGATCATTCTGTTCGGTTACTACGCCCTCTTCGCCGTGAGATTTCACGAGAGGCAGATGATGGATCAGGTGATCGACAGCGCCGCGACCGTGAGCGACATCATCAAGAACTCCATGCACTACAGCATGCTGGAGAATCGCAGCAAAGATGTGAAGGAGATCATCGACAGTGTCGGGCATGAGCCTGAGGTTGAGGGCATTTATATCTACAACAAACGCGGCGAGATAATTACCTCGACCAACAAGTCTGAGGAAGGCACGGTCGTAGACATGAGAGCAGAGGCATGCTTCGTCTGTCACGCCAGCGCCCAGCCATTGCAATCGGTTCCACGGGAGCGCTACCGGATCTACGTCGGGATGCAAGGATATCGGGTGCTCGGCTGGATCAACCCGATCCGCAACGAGCCGTCATGCTCGAACGCGGAGTGCCATGCCCATCCGCCGGATCAAACCGTGCTCGGTGTGCTGGACGTACGCATGTCGCTGCAAAAAGGCGATATGAACATCGCCGATGCGCGCCGTGAGCTCGTTTTCTATGCCGTGATCGGCACGGCGATCGTGGCGCTTTCCTCCGGCATTTTCCTGTTTGTGACCGTGCACCGCCCGGTCCGAAAGCTGCGCGAAGGTACGCGGCAGATCTCGGCCGGCCACCTTGACCATCGGATTTTCCTAGCCTCGAAGGACGAGATCGGCGATCTCGCGCGTGCATTCAACGAAATGACGAAGAACCTGGAAAATGCCGAACGGGAAAATCGGCTCTGGTCGCAGACGTTGGAGACGCGCGTCGACGAAAAGACCGCCGAGTTGAAGCAGATACATGAGCAGATCCTGCAGATAGAAAAAATGGCCTCGCTCGGCAAGCTCTCGGCCACGGTGGCGCACGAGTTGAACAATCCGCTCGAGGGGATCCTGAACTACTGCAAGCTGATTTCGAAAAGGCTGAAGAAGCTGGAACCCACGCAGGCTGTGCAATCGACGCTGGAGGATCTGGACCTCGTCATCAGCGAGGTTCAGCGGTGTGGAAACATCGTGAAAAACCTGCTTCTGTTCTCGAAGCGCCAGGTCGGCGAGTTCGGCCTGGTTACTGTCGCGGCGATCGTGGATAAGGCGGTCCGTCTGATGCAGCACCACTTCAAGATTTCCAATGTCCGATTCCAATCTGAAATCGCCGTTTCCGATGCGACGATCATGTGTGATGAAAATCAAATCCAGCAGGCGCTAATCGCTCTCTTCGTCAACGCAGTCGAAGCCATGCCGCAGGGTGGCGATCTCCGAGTTGCCGTGGCGCCGGACTCCTCGGGCGGCGTTCGCATGAGCGTTGCCGATACCGGGACAGGGATTTCCCGTGAGGACATCCCGCATCTTTTTGAGCCCTTTTTCACGACGAAAAAAGAGGGGAAGGGTGTCGGCTTGGGCTTGTCGGTAGTTTACGGTATTCTGGAGCGTCATGAAGGAACGGTGTCGGTAGAATCCGAGCCAGGCAAGGGAACGGTGTTCACGCTCATCTTTCCCCCGCCGGGCATGCACCGTCCCAGAGTCGAGGGAGGAGAGGCCGTTTCGTAAGTCGCGGCCGTATCTAGAGGCACTATGAGCAATCGGACATCCATACTCATTGTTGACGATGAAAAGATTGTGCGGGAATCGCTGACGAAGTGGTTCCTCGAGGATGGCTTTAACGTGGGGGCCGCCGAAGACGCTCCCGCGGCCCTCCGCCAGCTACAGGCTCAGCAGTGGGACATAATCCTGCTCGATATCAAAATGCCGGGAATGGACGGCATGGAGCTGCAACAGCGGATTTGCGAGATCGACCCTCTGGCCGCGATCATCTTCATTACCGCGCACGCGTCTGTGGACACTGCCGTCCAGGCGCTCAAGGCCGGCGCTTTCGATTATGTGACCAAGCCCGTGGATCCGGATTATCTTTCCCACCTTATCCACAATGCGATCAAGCATCGAGCGCTGCTGCAGGAGAACATCAAACTCAAGGAACAGATCGCGGAGTTTCCCAGGCTCGACGAGATTGTGGGCTCGGCGCCGGTCATGCAGAAGGTTTTCGAGCTGATCGAGACCGTAGCCAAGACGGACACGACGGTCATGATCCGCGGCGAGAGCGGCACAGGCAAGGAATTGATCGCGCGCGCGATCCACAGCAACAGCGAGCGGCGCTACTTCCCGATCGTGACCATCAACTGCGGCGCCATGCCGGAGGGAGTTCTCGAAAGCGAGCTCTTCGGCCACGAACGCGGCGCTTTCACCGGGGCGCAGTACCGGCGCAAGGGAAAGCTCGAACTTGCCGACCAAGGCACTCTCTTCCTGGACGAGATCGGCAACGTGGGCATGAAAACGCAAATGGACTTGCTGCGAGTGATTGAAACCAAGCAGTTCACCCGCGTAGGCGGCAACGACACAATCAAGGTCGACTTCCGCGTCATCTGCGCCACCAACATGGACCTCGAAAAAGCGGTACATGAAAACACGTTCCGGGAGGATCTGTACTATCGCCTGAATGTTTTCTCGGTCTTCGTGCCGCCCCTGAGAGAACGCAAGTCCGACATCCCCCAGCTCGTCAACTATTTTGTAAAGAAGTACGCCCAGGCCATGGCCAAGCCGATATTTTCGATCTCTGCCGAAGCCATGGACGTGCTGGTGCGCTACAACTGGCCGGGCAACGTCCGCGAGCTGGAAAACGCGATCGAACGCGCCATGGTCGTGGGCAAGCCTCCCGTCATCGTTCCCGAAGATCTGCCCTTCCGGCTCTCGGACAAGAACAACATGCCGCACACGGGTTCGCTCTCTGCGGTCGAAAAAGCCCACATCACCCAGATCCTCGAGCAAAGCAACTGGAACATTTCCCGGTCCGCCGAAATCCTCGAGATCGACCGGGTCACGCTGTACAACAAGATTCACAAGTACGGCCTGAGGAAGCCTTAGGTGCCACGCGAGATCAATATCCTCAACGGGTCCTTCCTGGAGCCGGTGAGATTGGACGTCATCTCGCGCCGGCTCGAACTGACCTTTTCCGCGCCCGTCAATCTGATCCGGGCGAATCTAGACCTGCGCGCAGCCTACGACTCGTCGCGTCGCCAGGCTCATTCCACAGAGTTGCTCTCGCAGATCCTGAACGGAACGTTCGATGTGAGATGCAAGCGCATTGGAATCGTGGACGTGGACCTTTTCATTCCCGTGCTCACGTTCGTCTTCGGGGAAGCTCAGCTGCGCGGAACCGCCGCCATTGTCTCGACGCACCGGCTGTCGAATCAATTCTACGGCCTGCCGCGCGACGAAGATCTCATGATTCGCAGGCTCGAAAAGGAGATGGTGCATGAACTCGGCCATACGTTCGGCCTTTTGCATTGCCATCAGTTCGAGTGCGTGATGCGCGCCTCCACATACGTCGAGGAGATCGATCTGAAGCAGAACCATTTCTGCGATATCTGCTGCCGCCAGATGTTACGGGTGACGGGTGGAGGGTGACGGAGCAGTATCATTGGTCATGCTTCGTTTGTCGGTTCCTACAGCGGGTAGATGTCCGGCCGGCGATCCGGCAGAAAATGCCTGCGCGCCGAACACTCCTTCAGCAGGGAGAAATCAAGATCGGAGTAAAGGATGTAATCCTGTCCCGCCGGTGCCCGGGCGATGACCCTGCCCATCGGATCGGTGACGAAAGACTCTCCTGCAAAAGTCAGGAGTTCTTCAGGACCGACGCGGTTTGCCAGCGCAGTGAAATAGCCGCTTTGAAATCCGGCCACTTGAAGCTCCGCTTCGTACACTCCCGGCGGCCACTCTGCGATGGACCCCGCCTGCGGTACCGCCACAATTTCGGCCCCTTTGACTCCGAGTCCCCGCATGTACTCCGGAAAATGCCGGTCATAGCAGATATAGACGCCGATCTTCGCGAATCCGAGATCGAACACCGGATAGCCTAGATTTCCCGGCCGAA
>Ga0187878_1002558_pt1 | contig 15996 bp, 8 predicted proteins | sample June2016WEW_17_1_FD_132979 | JGI IMG/M metagenome (GOLD analysis project Ga0187878, IMG submission 132979) | Peatland microbial communities from SPRUCE experiment site at the Marcell Experimental Forest, Minnesota, USA - June2016WEW_17_150 | ecosystem: Environmental > Terrestrial > Soil >...
GCCACGGCGCACCAGACCACCGGCGCCTGACCATGGAAGTCGCCCTTGCTGCGCGGCCGGTTCAGGTAAAACTCGAGGCTGTTCGTCTGCCCGGTGCCGGCGCAGACCTCGCCGATATTGCCGCCGGCATCGATATAGCGGATCAGCGCCAGCCAGCCCTTGCGTGCCGCTTGGGAATAAGCCTGGTCTTTGAGCCAGCCCTTTTTTACGCCGGTGATCATGGCAAAGGTGAACATGCCCGTGCAGGAAGTCTCTTTATAGGATTCCGGGTGATCAATCAGCTGGTGCCACATGCCGTCGGCGTCCTGAAATTTGAGCAATGACGCCATCATCTTGAGGTAGCATTCCATGATCCTGGCACGTTTCGGGTGCCGCGCCGGCAGGTCGCTCAGCAACTCGGCCATTCCGCCCGCAACCCAGCCGTTGCCGCGTCCCCAGAAGAATGGGAAAGCCGGTCCATGATAAAACAGGCCATTCGGTTGCTGCAGCTTATCTAGATAGGCCGCCATCTCCAGTGCCGCCCGATCGAGGTAGGTCTTGTTGTGTGTCGCGCGATAGGCCTGCAACTGCAACATAGTGATCATGTACATGTCATCAATCCAAAATCGGGTTTGGTCGCTCAGGCCGTCTTTGTCCGGTTTCTCCCATTGTTGGTCGGCCAGCATTTTCCCGAGTTCCAAATACTTCGGGTTCTTGGTCCGGATGTACAGTTCTAGGGGAACGATCCCAAAAACGGCGTGATCGACGTGGTGTGTCATCGAGATCGACTTTCGCCCTTCAGGTGTCAGGATGGGATCGAACCTTCTGGTCAGCGCCGTCATGAGATTCTTATCCTTGGTGACCTTGGCGAACTCGAGCGCAGCGTACCAGGTGGAGTCTTCGGCATAATGAACCGTCGGTTTCTGCAAATCATGGTTCCGGGGAATGAGATTGAGTGCAATGCGCCTGCCGATTTCCTTCGGCGATGCTCCAGCCGGCCAGTCCTTAAATTCCGCCTTCTGCGCCATACCCCAGGCGGCCGTCATCCCGAACGATAGCAACCAGGTGATTTTCAGCCAGTGCTTCCGCATCTGCGTCCTTCCTTTCTGCTTGGAGGTCCTCCCAGTTATTTCCGTGGGCGGCATCGTCGGGGTTCGCTTATGGATTTTTGTGCCGATCCATTGGGCAGCCCGAGCCGACCGCTTCAGCGACCCATTGGAGTTCCCTGATTCTGCTCCCGAGAGTGTTCGGAACGATTGTATTTTTCAAGGTATCAGGCCAGTTCCTCCATCGCGACTGCGTCCATATCGGAAAACTCCCGGTTTTCTCCCCCCATGGCCCAGATGAACGAGTATCGCGCAGTTCCGGAGCCGGCGTGAATCGACCATCCCGGCGCCAGCACGGCCTGACGGTTTCGGACCACGATGTGCCGCGTTTCGCTGGGCTCGCCCAGGTAATGGAAAACTACGGCCTGCGGCGCGAGATCAAAGTAGAGGTAGATTTCGGTACGCCGCGGGTGCCGGTGGACCGGCATCGTGTTCCAAACGCTTCCTTCCCCAAGGTCGGTAAGCCCCATGGTCAGCTGGCTGGTTTCGACGGCCGGCGAGTATATGTACTTGTTGATGGTCCGCCGATTGGCCATTTGTGCACTGCCGAGGTTCGTCGATTCAATCTCCGGCACCCCGATTGGTTTCGTCGGGTGGGAGGCATGCGCTGGATAGCTGACAAAATAGAATAGGGCGGGAGTCTCCGGATTGCTACTCATGAATTCGACGCGCCGGCTTCCCCGGCCGATATACAAACCGCCTCGATTCGCCAGCCGGTATTCACTACCATCGATGCGGACAAGCCCGTCGCCACCAATGTTGATTACGCCCAGTTCGCGCCTTTGCGTGAAATATTCCGAGGCAAATTCCGCGGGAGCTTCAAGTCCCAGAGTCCCTCCTGTTGGTACGGCCGATCCAATCACCGCGCGATCAACGGCGGTGTGCACCAGTCTGATGCAGCCGCCTGCAAACAGATCTTGGACAAGGAAACCCTTACGAATCTCGGCGGCGTTCATTCTGGCAAAACTCGTCGGATCGGGTGGGTAGGGCTGTTTGCCGTCCATGTTTTGTCCTTCCTCTGCAACATTGAAGTTACGGGGCAATACCAACGCATGACACTAGCTACGTTTTCATGGCCGCGGAATGGAGATTGTATCTCATCGCGAATTGTTCGGTGCCGTATTACGAAGGCGAGCCTATCTCCGGACAGGCCTGCCGTCAAGAAATATCATCATATGGTGAAATAACATGTTGTATAACGTGAAACGGTGATCGTGCCAAGGCAACGTCTTGCTCACGGACTCCTGCGCAACTATCTCGTGCGCGGCGGCCGCGCGTTAATAAGCAGGTAGCTGCTTTATGTCTGTCGGACTGATGCCGCGCGCGGACGCGTTGCATAAAGAGCCGCGCCCATGCCAGCCAGAACGAGAGCGGCCAGCACCAGCGCCTGCCCCGCATCCAGGGGCAAATATAGAATCAGGACCCCACCTAGCATCACCGAGGCGGCGATCAGTTTGTCGGTGATTTCGCGTTCCCGGAAAATCAACCATCCCGCCAGCACGGATAGCACGATGCCTGCCCGCTTGATGCTCACGGTAATCACAACCGCCAGGTAGGAATAAGTGATCAGCTGCAGCAGGAGCGCGCCCGCATCCATCACCCCCGCGAGCATGGCCCACCTGGGCGTAGTGCGCATGACCACACCGCAATTCGCACCTCGCATCCCGACCAGAAGTGCGAACAAAATGCATAAACCCAGGCAATAGGCGAATGCCTGGGTCAGCGGGTCACTCATCATCACTAGCCGTTTCTCGATCGGATTGGTAATCGAGAGGATGAAAGCCAGCAGCAGGATATAGCGGCTGCCTTTCTCCCGCATGACGGCCTTGATGGGTGCGGCCCAGCCCTCGGCGAACAGGCGCCGGTGCATTACCAGAGATCCGACTACGATCAGCCCGACACCCAACAATTTGACCCACGAAGGGAGTTCGCCGATCATCACATACCCGGTGCCGATGAGAAAAACCGGGGTGAAGGCCATGAATGGAATGCACAGCGACATCGGCGAAACCTGCAGTGCCTTCATCAGAAGGAACTGAGCCCAGCCGATCAGGGCCACGTCAATTGTCAGGTAGATCAGGAAAACCGCTATCGGAGGAAGCGCGAAGGCAGCAACGCCGAATAGGGGGCCGCCGTCACGAATGCCCGGAACGGTGCCGGTATACAGACGGGCTACGATGGCTACAGTCAAAACCAGTGCGGCAAAAATGCGAATCCAGAAAGTAGCTGCTATCAGTTCATTGCGGTCCACAACCTTTTTGCGGGACACATCGGCCAGCACATTGCTGATGGAGGTCGCAGCAGCCAATAGCAGGCCGATAGGAGAAAGAATTAATTCAGGCATGATTCAGCTCACATGGTCTTCCGGTAATTGGCACGGCCGCGCGCCAAGGACCACCTTGCGCTGTCCGTTCTTTTTGCGCGCGGCCAGCAGTGCCGCGCTGAGGAACCACCCGAGAGTCCCGGCAAGGAGGAGGTTGCGATAGCTTGCCATGCTCACCTCCCCCAGGAAAAAGAAAATCGCGATTGCAAGGCAGAGAGTCAGGCTCAGCACGGCAACGATAATCACCATGATTCGGATCACGCGGCTCCTCCTTCCGCGAGGCTAGATAGGATTGCCGGGAGCTTTCTTGAGCATCCAGTTCCAGAGAGTGTACGATATCAACGCCATAAAATAACCGGGCAACCAGCGGAAATAAAGGTGAATCGGCAACCAGGCGCAGAATGCCAGCGTACCTACCCAGACCACCAACGCGCTCCAGTTTATGGCGGCACCGCGTCTCTGGCATCGGTACTGCTCAATTCCCAGCGCCGGAAAAAGCCAATGTTCGGAAACGACGATGGCGCCCACGGGCATGAGCACCAAACCATAAATCGCCACATAATCGAGCAGCTTCATGAAAATGAGGGGGAAACACGAGAGGGCCGTGGTGATCAGCCCTACGACCAGGGTGGCTTTCCACCGCGGCCAGTTCCGTGTGACGCACTGGAGCGCCAGGCCGGCTCGATACAGGGTCGGGTTCGCTGTTGTCCAGCTGGCCAGTACTACGGCAAGGCACCCCGCAATCCCGGCGGCCTCATATGCCATCCTCCCCGGATCCATCTGACGGTTCACCCCCGCCAACATGATTCCGGAACAGACCCAGGCCAGCATGTGGCCGGGGTACATGCCAAAGGCCGAGAACAGGCCATAGGCCCAGTGCCGCGCGTATCGGAACAGCGCCATGTCGGACAGCCCGATGTGCATGGCCAGGTTGCAGAACCACGCGAAAAAGATCACGTGGGCGAGTCCGAAGTGCTCTTGTCCGCCACTGGCAATGCCGTTCCAGATCCTGCTTTCCGCGACCTCACGAAAATTGTCGAAGTTGCTGTGGATGCCCAGCTTCGGCAGCGTGGCCAATGCTCCCGCGATAAAGATTGCAAAGATCCAGGGAGAACATGCCTCGCCAAACTTGCTTAGCTTTTCGAAGCCGAGGATGGCCAGGACGAGGAAAGCAATGCCAATCGCACAAGTGAGCAGCACCCATCCCAGACTGTTCGGAAGCATATCGGTCAAGGCGGGGGTTTGAACCCCAAGCATCAGCCCGATCGCCGTGGCCGAAACGGCAATCATGGCCCCGGCGAGAATGCAATACAGGACGGCATTTGCAATATTGTAGACTGCGGTGAGACCGGGACCCGCGATCCTCTGAAGATACCAATAAAGGGTTAGCCGGGTTTGGGTCGCGATCGGAGCGCAAATAAAAGTCCAGCTCAGAACCGCGAGCAGGTTTCCGAACAGCAGTCCCCAGAGCAGGTTCGCAAAGCTGACTCCATGCAAAACGAAAAACGCACCGATCACAAATTCGGTGCCGGCAACGTGTTCCCCTGCCAGCAAGCCGGCAAATTGGCGCCCAGGTTTGAACTGCGCGGGAACCACCGGTTCCCGATCATACTCGTAGAGTCTGTCCAACTGCGACATCAGCTGCGACAGCCTATGGGTCATGATGCGGACTCCGCTGCAGTGATTGGCGGGATACTATCCAACCCCGCCATTCTAACGTAGAACCTTTTTCAATCTAAAGATGAAATGCCCGGGCTAGTTCCTCCAGTTGGGATTGCGACAGGTCTCCGGGGTCGGACAATTCCCGATGATTTTCACCCTAATCGATGCTATTCTGCCCCCATCAGGAAAAAGCAAACTATTATCGGTGGAGCACAATGGCCAGGCTTCTCTGGCGTTCACGCTGCCGCGCCAGGGAATTTCGCTGCTGGTTCTGGAGTGGAAGTAGATCGGTAAATGCCAGAAACAAGGTAATGCGAATGAACTGATATGAAAGCTCCCCTCCTCTGGCTGGTTATTTACCGCTCGAGGGCCAGCTGCTTGTTTAGGCGGTACCTCTTGCCGGCTTGCGTGGTAAGCTGCAAGAGCCGTTTACCATAGCGGAGCTGGCACGGTCCGCCTTGATTCGACTTAAAGGTTGCAGTGGCCAGCTTCCCATTTTTCCAGCTGATGTCCACTTCGAAATCTCCGCGAGCCCGCAAGCCGGTTACCCTACCTTCGGGCCAGGCGTCAGGCAGGGCAGGCAGGAGCCGGATCACGCCGTTATGGCTTTGGAGAAGCATTTCGGCGATTCCAGCCGTGCCGCCAAAGTTGCCGTCGATCTGAAATGGCGGATGAGCATCAAATAAGTTGTCATAGCTGCCGCCGGCGAACCGCACCGCGGCAGCATTGCTCTGGCCGCCTGCCGGCGACAGGAGTAACGAAAGCAGGCGGTGGGCACGATTGCCGTCGCCGAGCCGCGCCCAGAGATTGATCTTGTAAGCAAGGGACCAACCGGTCGAAAGATCGCCGCGGGCATCAAGAGATTTGCGCGCCGCCTCGGCGAGCTGCGGCGTCTCCCACGGGGTAATTTCTGAGCCGGGATACAATCCCCACAGGTGAGACACGTGCCGGTGCTGCGGCTCGACTTCTTCGTATTCCTCAAGCCATTCGAGCAAGCGTCCATCGGATCCAATTTGATTCGGCGCCAGGCGTGCCCGCTTTTGAGTCAACTCTTTTCTAAGGTCCGCGTCTACTCCGAGAATGCCGGAAGCGTTGATGCAGGCGCCGAAAAGATAGCGCAGCAGTTGCATGTCGACGGCGGGGCCCATGCAGACGTGGGCCACTGAGTGATCGGCGAGACGGAATGCGTTTTCGGGTGAGTTGGCCGGAGCGGTGACCAGCCATTTGTGCCTCGGCTCTTCGATCAGCATGTCGGCATAAAACAGCGCCGACCCCTTGAGAATGGGATAGGCCCACTTTAAAAACGTGGTATCACGGGTATAGAGGTAGTGATCCCAAAGGTGCTGGCACAACCATGCCGACCCGCTGGTAGTAGCCCCCCACGAGGCCGCCTCCCCTGGCGATGTAAATCCCCAGGGATTGGTGATCACATGCGCCACCCAGCCGCGGGCGTCATAATACAACTTCGCAGTGCGCGCTCCCGGCTCCCGCAATGAGGCAATGAGCGAGAACATGGGTTGATGCAGATCCCCCAGATTGGCAACTTCCGCCGGCCAATAATTCATCTGGACGTTGACGTCGAGATGCCAATCGCCGTTCCAGGGCGTGTCAATGCTGTCGGCCCAAATGCCCTGGAGGTTTGCGGGCAGGCCGCCCGGGCGTGAGGAAGAGATGAGCAGATACCGTCCCAGCTGGAAATACAGGGCCGCAAGCCCCGGATCGGGGTTCCCCGTGCCGGCGGCTTTGAGGCGCTCGGGCGTTGGTTTGGCAACCGCATCGGCGTTACCCGGCCCGAGTGCGAGCGTGACGCGATCGAAATACTTTTGGAAATCTGCGATGTGAGCGCCAAGCATTGCCTGGTAAGGCTTCGCGGCGGCCTTAGCCATGTCATCTGCCGTGGCGATCACCGGATTGACCGTCCGCCGTCCGGCAAATCCGCGGAAATCAGTAGCAGCGGTAGTCAGCAGAATCGCCTCGTCAGCGTTCTGCACATGCACTGCGTTGCCGCCAACAGTCACCTTGCCGCTCTGGTTCAGCACCTTGAGGCGCGCAGCGTATTTCATGCCGTTTCCGTCGGTGCCGTTGTTCAGCTGTCCGGTCATGAGCAAACCGTTGGCGCCATCCGCGGCCAGGGAGACCCGCTCGGATCGTTCGAGCCGGACGTCGAAGGAGATTTGCCCAGGCTTGTCAGCGGTGAGGCGCAGCACGATCGCCTGATCAGGAGCACTGACGAAGGCTTCACGCCGATACTGCACGCCGGCCTGCTCGTATTCGACCCGAGCCACGGCGTCGGCGAGGTTGAGCTCGCGCCGGTAGTTTTGCACTACGGTTGCGGCCCCCGGAAAAGCAAGCAGCAGATTGCCCAGAACCTGGTAGGACCCGTAGCGGGCATCCTTGCCGTGTCCTCCGGCCGAACCGAGATCGCGGCAGGTGAAATGAGCATAAACCAGGTTCTCGGCCTCGACATTCTTGCCTGCCAGCAACAAGCGGCGGATCTCAGGCAGGTACTGTGCGGCATCAGGCCGGTCTGCATCCTGGGCAGCGCCGGACCACAGCGAGCTCTCATTCAGCACCATGCGTTCTTCAGCGGTTCCGCCGAAGACCATGGCCCCCAACCGCCCATTGCCCAGCGGCAACGATTCGGTAAATAGCTTGGCCGGTGTGTTAAACCAGATCGCCAGATCCGACGATGCCCCGGAAAGCGGGACAGCCCAGCACAACAAAAACGCGCAAAGAAAAATGACGAGAGGTTTGTTCATCGATCCCTCGCAAAGCCGAGTTTCAACGCTGAAGAAACAATCGCGCTCACTTGTTTACGATTCGACGGGATCAGTGTTTTTTCCCGGATCCAGTCCACCTCGGGTCGTTTTCGGGCAAGTACTTGCCCACCATCTCCATCAATTCAATAGCATTCAGACACCACTGCGCGGTGCTGTTGGTGGACACGCCGGGAACTTCATCCACGGCGATCGGCACATCCGGACTGGCGATCTTTACAGAGGAGAAGACCTCCCCGGCGGCACTTTTGGAGGGTGAACCAAGAAAATCCTGCCAGGCCCGCCGCGCCAGTTTAGGATCCTGTTTAATGTAAGCCGCAAACGCCGCCATCTTGGCGTACCAGTTCCCCTGACGGCTGTTCATTGCAGCGCCCAGGATTTTCGTCTGCTCATTCGCCGGCGCCGTCAGGAGCTCGCAATATTGTAGCCAGGCTTCGTCCCACTCGGGCAGGTGGATCAGGCCGCGCATTTCGAAGCACAGCTCCGGCCCGCCGAACAATGCTGCCAGATGGGGAATGAACACTTCATCGTGCAGATGGTAAAGCGTTCCCGTCTTTGGGTCATACCCGTAGGATTGTCCGGAGAATAGTTTGTGCGGCATGGCCGCCATCGACTTCATCCCGGTAATGATCTTATCGCGATATTGGGTGTCGCCTGTGCGTTCCCAGGCAGCCAGCCAGTTGCTGCAGAAGGCAAACCAATCCGGGCCGACGCGGGCATGGGTAGGATACTGGGTCTTGGGCTCGATTTTGCGGAGCGGGTCGACATCAACAAGCCGGAAATCGGCATTGACGACCTCTTGCATGAGATCGCCGGTGCGCTCGTCGGTCGTGAGGTAATAATAAAAGCGCTTGAGCAGAGCCTCACTGATCCGGGCCTCTTTTGCGCCATCGCCCCAGTGCCGCACGTTATGACGCGAACCTAATCCGGCAAAAGGGCCGAGGTGATAGACATCCACTTCCTGGGTATGCCGGGTCATGGCCTCGGCCATGCGGAATAGATCCGCCCGGCCGGTGCGCAGAAAGCTGTACCACAACCATAGGTCCGGCATCAGTTCGGTGTTGGCCCAGGCAAAACCACCGACATCGTAGCGCCAGGCATGGCGGCCGGGATCATAGCTGTGCATGACATCGCCATAGTCCCAGAAGCCGTACCAGCGCCGCTGTTCAACCTGATCCTGATAAAACATAATCGCCTTGTCCAGCTGGCCCTCAATCCACTTTTTTCCGGCAGTCGAGCGGTCCGGCAGGCTCCAGATGCCGAGCGCCGGAATCGAGTGATAATACTCCGGCGGGCAAACCAGCTGCGGCGTCTGCATGCCGGAGTGGGCTAGACTGAAAAGCGTTTCATTCGAGGGCGTATCGGCAAACGCGCACAGTATCAATTCGCTGGTTCGCGCCACCCCGGTGGCCGTGCTCGATCCCGGATCAATGTCTTCGTAGGATGCTTCCAGCCCATGCTCCTTGTTGTCGTAATGGCGCAGATCCATCGCCGGCACATCCGGAGACCACAGCCAGGCCGTCAATTCCGAAGTATCGGTAGAGGCTTTTTCGATCTCCATCCCGGTCGGGGCAAGTTGCCAAAAATTCTTCATGCCCACGGCCAGGCCGCCCGTTGTGTCGCCGGCAAACGCCATGCCAAGCGATCGCTTCCCTGATGCAACGTTGATCCAGCTGCTGTAAGCGCCGGTGCGCTTCTGGATGGCGAAGGAGTCAGCGGAAGCTTGCACTACTTTGTAGCCGTCCCAGACGGCCATCATTTCCACGTTTTCCTTGCCCTGGAGATCTTCGATGTTGGGTATCGGTTTGCCCGCAATTTGCCTGGCGTATAAGTCCGGAGTCGGATTTCGCCGGCCGGCGATCAGCCGCACCGGCTCGGCGAGCAGCCCCGTCTCTCCAGCCAGCCGCACGTGCCGGTTATGCACCTGCTCACGCATCGGCACAGAGAAGCGCAGGCCCAGGCCGCGGATGAAGTCCTTCTCTTGATCGCCATCGAATACAAACGAGTGGACCATCCGTATCGAACTGAGTCCGGCATAAAAATAAAGACGAAGCGTGAACGGGAGCCACGATCGATTTGACGATGTGGATTTGTGAACGCCCTCAATTTTCACCACGGCGCGAACCGGCCCGGACTGTTCCAGCGCGACCGTCTTGATTTGGCTGATAAAACTTTCGTCGCGCAGAACGCCCGCAGTCTCATATTCCGAGCGATTTTCCAGGATTGCGATCAGCCGGCCGTCCTTCCCGACTTCGCGTCCGTTCATCTTGATGGAACCGATAAAAGATGATCCCTCGCTCGGGATCGTGCACTGAATTGCGCCGCTATCGATGTCAATGCCGCCTGCGTGTTGCAGTGCCCGTATGGCCGCCGGCGGCACAGCCGGATTCCCCGGCAGCAGCGTCAGCGGCCCGGAAAGTCCGGCGTTGGCGCTGAGCGCGTGCCCGGTCCATTTGATCGAACCGTCCGGCCAGTACGCAAGCGGCCAAGATTGGAGCGGAACGGTCTTTCCGTCGGCCGCCGACAACGCCAAGGCACTGTTCTTTTGGAGGATGCCTTGCGGCCAAGGAACCCCGAAACTGACGCCTAGTTCGACCGAGGGCGCTACGCGATCGAGCCAAAGGAGCGAGACGCCTTGTTTCCGGAGTTGGACTCGGGATCCCGTTGTCTCATGGATCCCGTTGCCTGGCAAACCGGGAGCAGCCGCGCGCTGTGCGCTGGAAAAGACACCGGCAGTCAGCAACAGCAAAATAAATGATCGATGTCGATTTCTAGCATCCATCGCAACTTCCAATCTTCCTGGTCGGCTCTCAGATAGTCCATGATTGACAGCCAATTTCGTAACTACTCAGGTTGTTTGACCGAAATCTGGTTGTTCTCGGCATCGGAATCGCTATCGACTTTGTCCATGATATATTTTCCCGTTGCTTCTCGAATCGAGTATCCGCGCTGTCCGAGTTTTGTCAGCATGGCAACGATTCGGTCAAGGAGTTTTTTCGCCTCGGCGTTCTCTGGGGCCGAAAGAGCACCACACACTTCCAGAACGTCTTGTATTGCACCGCATTCGAGGGCGGAACCCCGGGCGATCTCGAAAAACCGTCTCCGGTCACCTTCGGTCGCTTTGCCGTTGCCTTCTGCGATGTTAAGAGGAATCGCTTGCGAGGCCCGAAGCAACTGGTCCTTGGCGTTCCGATGTGCTTTCAACCGTTCGCAGAGACGATAGGCCCAGCTAACGTACTCGATGGCGGCGCGATAGACATGCAATTGTTCATGTCCGAAGGTCATACGGCTCCTTTCGATTCCAATCAGAGTGCTTCTCGGGGTCGGAATCGGAATCGCTATCGAATCTATCGTTGACATTTTCGGCGTGGAAAGGTCATTCGTTTCATTTCGATTCCGATTCCGACCCCGATTCCGACCCCGATCAAAGTCTTCCTGCCAACCAACTGAGTAGTTACTGGAAAACAGCATGCCTCATGGTCGATCGTCCGGCGACGGCCAGCGGCTAATCAAATCGAAACCAATCAAAGTCGGCGTGACCTTGATTCTGCGCCCCGGCTGGTGCCAGGCAGAAGAGCCCAACCTTGGCACCAATCCACCTGCCGGCACGAGCGACAAAAGGCTCACCTAGAGTCGTGAATTGTTTGCCATCGCTGCTGTAGCTGAAATGACAGATCGCACCTGGAGCGACTTGGACTCGGAGAAGAATTGAGCTGCCCGAATGAGCAACGCTTGCTTCTTCAACCTCCTTGCCGGCATTGTTTGCATTTCTACACGAAGTCATGATTACGTGATAACCTGAGGTCGTTTTTTCTACCGCCAGGAACGCGTAGTCCATTCCCATCATCACCAGGCCGGTCCTCGCGCCGGTGGCGAGCTTACTATAGTCTGCCTTGGCAGTGACCGTGAATGCCGGCGCCGGCAGTTTCTGGAGAATCAGGTTCGGAACAGACCACAGGTTCAGGTCTTTGTCCGGCATGGGCACCGAAATCAGCCGCAACCAACCAGGACGCGCAGCAAGCGATGCCCACCGGTCCAGGTAGTTTGCGTGCCATTGCCATTGCAGCCCGAGCTTGTTCGTCGCAAATTCATCGCTCGTCTGCGGAATCGCCGCCGCAACCCGCCTGCCGACATCGGGCTTTTTGTAGGTTAAGACAGGCTCCCCTTTGCCGTCGCCGTCCCGGTCGATGCCGATGACAGGCCAATCCTTAATCCAGGTGACGGGCTGCAGGTGAGTGACGCGCCCGTAGGCGCCGCGATCCTGGAAGTGAATGAACCAGGATTCGCCGGATTTCAACTCTACCCATGCGCCCTGGTGAGGACCGTTGATTTCTGTCCTGCCTTGGTCCATGACAACTCTGTCTTCATAAGGCCCGTAGATGTCTTTCGATCGCAGCACGGTTTGCCATCCGCCGGTCACGCCGCCCGCGGGAGCGAAGATGTAATAATAGCCGCTTCGTTTATACAGCTTGGGGCCTTCGATCGTCGGGTGATGGGCGTGCCCGTCGAATACGAGTTTGCCGTCATCCAGAAGCCTGGTGCCGTCGGGGCTCATGCGGTGCATGGTGAGAATGCTGTTGACCCCTGCGCGGCTGTTAGCCCACGCATGCACCAGATAGGCATTGCCATCGTCGTCCCAGAAAGGACAGGTGTCGATCCAGCCTTTTGCCTCCCGAACGTGGACGAGCGGTTCCCAGGGACCGGCAGGATTCTTGGTCTTGGCCATGAAAATCCCCAGATCGGGATCGCCGAAGTAGACATAAAATTCGCCTTGGTGACATCGGATGCTCGGGGCCCAGACGCCATTGCCGTGTTGCGGTGCATTGAATGTCTCGAAGGGATACCTCTGAAACACGTGCCCCAGAATCGTCCAATTGACCAGATCCTTCGAGTGAAGCACGGGCAGGCCGGGCGAGCAGTTGAAACTCGAGGCAACCAGGTAAAAGTCGTCCCCGACACGGACGACGTCGGGATCGGAATAATCCGCATAAATTATGGGATTCTTGAATGTACCGTCGCCGTTGTCAGGCACCCAGGCCGACGATCCGCCCAAGCGACCCGATTTTGCCGGGTCCACCCGCGGTGGTGCGGGGGCTGCCATCCAGCACACAGCCGAGACCGACAGGAGGATCGTGCGCATCCAGGACTGCCTTCCCTTTTGCATGGCAATCTCCAATCAAACACAAACTCCGCGATCTCCATGAGGCAGCGTAGCCGCAACAAAAATCAAACACCAAGACGCGAAGACTCTAAGACGCCAAGAAATCAAGGATTAAGACTGTTGGTTCCTTGGAGTCTTGGCGGCAGATACCCTTTCCGCCCGGCAAAGGACTTGCGGGTAGGTAGCACCAAAGGCTTGGTTGCCCTTGCGCGCCAACGCCAAAGGCTGCAGGAGTAAATGGAATTCGTCCCAAAGCTGGCCATCCGCGGACGGCGAGAACACTGACGGCTTCCTGCTCCGGCAGGAATACGGCGGGCGGCATCGCTCTTGGAGGCCTCCGCACCGACATAGACCCCAAACAACAGTCCGCGCCGGCTTAGTCACAAGCCGGCGCGGGAGCAACAAATAGAAACCACCGATAGCCAAAACGGCTCAGGCCGCTGCCTGCTCCGTATCAGAAGTTCAGCTTCATGGCGAACTGCAGAATACGCGGATCGCCTGCGGCCGTGATCACGCCGAACGTGGAACTGCTCAGCGACAGGGCGGGCGCGTTGAAGTTGGTGTGGTTGATGACGTTGAAGGCCTCGAAGCGCCACTGCCACTGCCAGCGCTCGCTCAAATGGAACGTGCGGCTGAATGCCAGGTCGAAGTTGATCGCGCCCGGTGCGCGCGCAACATCCCTTCCAAAGTTCCCGAATGTTCCCGCGGTCTGAGTTGCAAATGCATTGCGATCGAGATATTTGACGGGATTCGGATCGGAGAGATATATATTGCTGGACCCCAGGTTGGGTCGGTCATCCCCGATTCCGGTCTGCGAAATGTCCGTGCCATCGGTCACGAGCATGGGCAGGCCGCTGCGGATGGAGACCATCGGCGAAAGCTGCCAGTTTCCGAGAACCCGGCCGACAAACCCCTTCCCCTTGGCCGGACTGATTACAACCAGCGACCCGTTCATCTGGTGCTGGACGTCGAAACCGCAGTTTCCGCGGTCCGCGGCGCGGTTATTAGGATTCTGGTATGCCGAGGATGTTGAGAGCTCACCCCTGAAATCCATATCGCTGATGCAATGCGACCATGTGTAGTTGGTCAGTATGCTGAAGTTCTGCGAGAACCGGTGCTGAAGCGAAACAAGCATGGCGTTGTAGTTGGCATTGCCGCCCTGGTCGCCGAAGGTGTACTGGGCGTAAGACGCCCCGTACGTCGGATTCTGCAAATAGAGCCGTCTTCTCAGGTTGGTAGTGGCGCTGGTGCCGTTGTACACCGCGGGATTCATGTCTTCTGGAGCCCACACGTGGGTCGTCTTATTGCCGAGATAAGTGGCCGATGCCATCCAACTGTTGCCAAACTGCCGCTGATAGCTCAGGCTCCACTGCACCATATAAGGCGGCTTCATATCAGTGGGAAGCCCGACGTAGTTTCCGTAGTTGGGGAAGCTGTAGGTCTTGGGGATGGGCGAGGGCAGCGGAAACGGAACGCCTCCCGAATATCCCTGCCAGGGATTCGTTAAGCCTCCCGCCGGGTACGTCAGGTCAATCGACGTGCCGTAAGGAGTGTTGGTAGTCTGGCGCTCGTTATAGAACATCTCCTCGCTGTCGCGGAGAAGGGCGCTGGAAACACGAATCGTCTCGCGGCCTTTTCCGCTTGGATCCCAAGCCAACCCGATGCGCGGCGAAAAATTCAGAAGGTGGTGATTCTGGAAGCCCTTGGGAACTCCGGGATCGCCGTAGAAAAGCAAGCCCGGGGGGGCGTTGGTGTAAACAGTGCTCCTTGTTCCGGCGTCAAAAGCAGCCTGGGAAAAGCTTTCACCCCGGTTGAAGTAATCGTAGGGTACCAGGGCGGGATCCCAGCGCAGGCCTGCGTTGAAGGTCAGGTGGCTTGACAGCCGAATGCTGTCCTGAACGTAAAATGCCAGTACCGTGCCCCGCGTCGCGTTCTGCAGATTGGCGCTCTGGGTAAAGTCGTTCAAATAGCCAAGCATGAATTCAGCCAACGCATCATTCATAGTTTTGCCGCTTGCGTACTGTCCATTGGCGGAGAAGCTGCCATTCGCATTCCATATGTTGATGGAGTTGAACTGGTTACGCTGGTAATCCACCCCGAAGCCGATCTGGTGCCTGCCCCGGACGAGGTCGACATCATCGGAAAGGTGGACGGTGTTGACGTTGAACCATGCGTTGGCGCACGTGCCGCAACCGACACTGAAGTAATTGCTGACCGCCACCTGGATGAAGTTCGGTACCGGCACAGGCACATTGATTCCTATGGTCGATGGATTGATGTCATTCGCCGGCGAGCCCCGATTGTTCCGGCGCCGTGTCCAAGTGGCGTGAAACGAGTTCAGGGTCTTGCTGTTGAATGTGTAAGTATCTCCCAAGGTAAATGTTTGCGCCCGTTGCGTGTTTCCATACTGGGTGGTGGTGAGCAGATTCTTGCCGTCATAAACAGCGGGGTTGTTGTAATCGTCGATGAAGTACCGGCCATAAAGGCTGTGCTTGGCGCTCTGCATCCAATCCACGCGCCCGATCACCTGCAGTTCGTCTCCAGTCCTGGGGATGCCATAGATAATCTTGCCGCAGGGGTCGGTCGATAGCGGAATCAGCTTTATCAGGTTGAGGGCCTGCTGATTGAAGCGGTTGACAGGGATCTGGTTGTTCGTAAACGCCAGACCGTTTTGTGGGTCTATGACGCTCTTAGCCTTCCCACCCGAGACGCACCCGGCGCCGTCGATGACGCTGAAGTCGCCGTTCAAAACCGCCTGGTTGGGCACATAACTGGTCGTCTGGGGCGGATCCTGGCGGTTATACATTCCCTCGAGGCCGCCGAAGAAAAACAGTTTGTCCTTAATGATCGGGCCGCCGATCGTACCGCCGAATTGATTCCGCTTCAAGCTGTCTTGCGCGGTCGCGAAGAAGTTGCGCGCGTTCAGGTCGCCGTTGCGGAGGAATTCGAAAACGTTCCCATGAAAGGCGTTGGTTCCCGATTTCGTGA
>Ga0187878_1002562_pt1 | contig 15984 bp, 13 predicted proteins | sample June2016WEW_17_1_FD_132979 | JGI IMG/M metagenome (GOLD analysis project Ga0187878, IMG submission 132979) | Peatland microbial communities from SPRUCE experiment site at the Marcell Experimental Forest, Minnesota, USA - June2016WEW_17_150 | ecosystem: Environmental > Terrestrial > Soil >...
GCGGGTACGGCTGAGAATCAACTCCTCCATGGTGCTCAAACGTGCACCCAGTTCGTCGGTGACTACGGGCTTCACAACGGCGTCGGGCACTTTCTGTTGCTCAACAAGCACCAGGGTCTGAGACGTGAAGCGGCTTGGCAACTCCAGCGCAATGCCGTAGGCAAGCATCGGCCCCAGAATCGCCGGGATGATGATCACCCACTTGCGCCGACGTAAAATCGCCAGGTAGTCGTCAAAGCCCAAAACACGGTGTCCCAACATTTAAGCCTCTCACCCACCCCAGATTGCGCAGGGTCGGCGGCCGCTAATCGAGCCGCCTCGGCCGCCCATGCCAATTGATTCCAACTCCCCCCACATGACGAAGGACGAGCGTCCCACAGCTGCCGCCGAAGCAAAGCGGGTTGTTGCTGATCTGCCGCTGCACGTTGTAGTTCACATAGCAGCTCATGTGCGGCCCGAGTTCCCGGCTCAACATCGCCCCTCCCTGCCACGCCTCGTACTTGGTTCGCCGGCTGGTAGTGCTTTCCTGGGTGAGCGACTGGTTGTAGGCATGGCCCAGATTCAGCGAGAAGTGAGTGGTTCGCCACAGCTGCCGGCCTGCTGAAAACTGCGCTACACGGCTCTCGCCACCCAGAAGTACCCCCGACCCACCCGTCATCTGACGCCGGAAGGAGATCGCCACACTCCACCTGGGAAAACGGTACTGGAGCGAATCGTTGGTGTTCCAGAAAGACTTCAAAACGGAGCCGCCCAGTGGCTTGGCGATGTTATTGGCCATTGGGCCCCCCGAGAGCTCCAACGACAGCCTGCCAGTGATCTTGCGCCCGTACGCCAGTTGAAAACCACGATTGAGGATTTCCTGATTGCCGACCCCCATCTGGAAAAGGTAATGCGCATAGGTGATGGACAGCACGTCCCGACGAGAGAGCGCGAAGTTGTATCCGGCCAGCAACCCCCAGTACCGGTTGTCGATGAGCGGGGAGTTCAAGAACCACAGAGCCCCGTAAGTCCCCGTGACGGTCAGGGAGGAGCGCGCTCCCGGCGTGTATTCGGCCTGAGCTGCCACCAAGTTGCTTAGCCGCTGGGAACGCCCCGTCAGAATCGTCTGGTTCGGCTCCAGCATCGGATTCATAACGGGAGCGTCGGCGAGGTAAGAGCCCCCCGAGCCCCCGGAGAAGCTCTCCAGACCCCCAAATCCTCCAAATCCAAACGGCGACTCCGGCAGATAGAGGAGGCGGTCATCCAGGAGCAGCTTCCACCGCTGCCAAGCAAGAACCTCCGCAAACCCAAGTCGGTGTACCATCCCGTTGGTGAGCGAGTTCGTGCCGAGATTGCTTTCGAGGCGACGGCTGTAGAAGAACCCTCCACCGGCATAGTCCAAGTTCAATTGCGAGTGTTTTGCCACCCGCTGCAAAGTGATGCTCCCCAGCACCGTGCTCTGGGTCTCCCGCCTCGAACCCCCTGGGGCGTCACTGCTGTTCGTGTCCGCGAACCCCGTCCACTGCAAAGAGGGGACAACGAAACTGCGGGCTCGTCCTCCGGAGCCCGGAGAAAGATCGTGAGCTCCGGACAGCGGAGCTACCACGGCTGTTCCCGGACGAGCTTTTTCGGTCTCTGCCTCTGCGACTTCCCCCGCCGGCTGACTTGTCTGTTGGCCTGAAGCTGACGAGGGCGTCGTCGCGGTCGAACCAGGAAGATTACCTTGCTGCTGTGCCCAGGAAATCTCAGCGCATGACAGCAGGAGCACCAGCGCTATCACCAGCCGCTCACGTTTCTCCATCAGAAGAAATCCTCACGGGACCACGATTGTGTCCCCGGGCTTCAGAAGAATGTTCTGCGTTCCATCCTTGCCTTGAATGGCTTGTCGATAATTGAACGGAAACCGAAGCTGCTTCCCATCTTCGTTTCGCAACACGTAGATCTGTTTCTGGTTCGCGAACTGTGTGAACCCCCCCGCACTCGAAAGGGCCTGGAGGACCGTCATGTTCGGCATGAGAGGTACAGCTCCGCCGCGGTTGACTTCACCCTGAACGTAAACACGCTGGCTGTTGATCGTGATGACAATCACCGTCACCTGGGGTTGCGCAATGAACTTCTTGAGCCGCTCCGTGATCACCGATCCGAGCTGCATGGGCGTCAGTCCCGCGGCCTGAACATCATTGAGAAGCGGCAGCGAGATCTTGCCATCAGGGCGAACGGGAACGGTCCGGGAAACCTCCGGCTCTTTCCAGACATTGATGTCAAGCACGTCTTCAGCCCCGATCACATAGTCAGCGGCACTGCCGCTGGGGACGGACTTCTGCACATTCCCGGCGTTCCCTGGCGCGACAGCCGTCTTGCTTACCTTCTCCTTCCCGACGACTGTCCCTCCGAACGCAGTGAAGATCATCAGTAGGGAAAGAACAATAAGCCTTCCCGGCTTCACGCACCTGTTACTCATGGGGACTCTCCTCTGGCATCTCTGAATCTGTGGATCGGGCTAAACCAAACTGCTTCAACTTGTAAAGGAGGGCTTTGTAGCTCACCTGCAGATCTTGAGCGGCACGCTTGCGGTTCCAGCGCGTGCGCGTCAGCACCTTCAGAATCAGTTCCCGCTCGGCCTGATGAGAGGCTGCCCGCGCTGCGTCCTTCAGGGAAAGCTTCTCGCCGGTGCTCCGACGGGGCCGGGATTCAACCCCGGGCGACCCCAGATCCGCCACCGCAGCCCGTTCATCACCCAAAGCAACCATCTTCCTGACCAGGTTCTCCAACTCGCGGATATTGCCGGGCCAAGTGTGCTCCATCAACCGCTGCAGCGTCTGCGAGGCAAGCACTGGCTGCGGCCTCCCAAACACCGCAGCATACCTTGCCATGAAGAAGTCAAGCAAGATGGGAATATCTTCCTTGCGATTCCGAAGCGGGGGGAGTCTTAGGCACACGCCGTTGAGCCGGTAGTATAGTTCTTCGCGAAAGCGCCCCGTTCGCATCTCCTCTTCCAGATTCCGACTCGTCGCGGAAATGACGCGAGCTTCTAACCGGTCTTGCTGTGACACCCCACCGTCGGGCAGAACGTGCAGCAGCTTGGACTGGCATACCATTTCGAGTTCATTGATCTCATCAAGGAAAACCGTTCCTGTATTGGCATGCCCCCCGAAGCAGTCGCCATTCGGGGCGCCCTGGCGCTGCCTGTCAAAGAGCTCGGGAGTAATGGCTGCGCAGCCCATCTTGACGAAGGGTTCATCCCGTCGCCGGGAGAGTTGGTGGATCTGCAGGGCCACTACATCCTTTCCGGTACCGCTCTCACCGACAAGTAACACAGGGATATCGGTCGGAGCGATGTCTGCGACAACCTGCTCGAGCGCCTGCATGGCAGGGCTAACGGCGCGCGCAAAGGAAAGACAATGGCCATTTTCAAGCCCGGTGTTGATCCTGGCGTCGGACGCAATGTCACTGGATTTCGACTGCATCTTATCCCCCAGTGGGCAGGTACAGACTACACCATAATCCTGCAGATCGAAAGGGGAGCACGGTGCTTGCCAGAAGATTGCTGCACACCACATTATGTTGACATTCATGAAGCTAAGGCCAAGCACTACGACAACTTACAGTTGTTCGGGAATGGCCAGGGGTCTCCTGGATGAGTCACAGGAAGTTCATAGACAACTCCTTGGAGTGGAAATCTGCTTCCACTTAGTGGCATGACATTACCCTATTGCCCTAACTGGCTCGCCTTGTTGCCCATCTCAGGCGGTTATTGTGGTTCTTCCTTATATTCTCCACTGCGTTCACATTTTGTAGGGCCAATGAGGCTGGCGACAGAGTTAGCCCAAAAGGGAGGTCGAGTGGATCTCTGCCGCATTGTCCTCGCACGGGCCTGGAAGACATCTCTGTTGCTCCTTGTGTTCGAGGCACCCTTGTGCAAAGGCTCCTCCAATCGGCATTGCTAATAGAAGCTAGATTCGATATCCTGTCGCCCCAAGCGCTGGGACGCATGAACCACATCGACGAGAATGCAGTCGGACCAGACGCGGCTCCCCAAGCTCCCATCGGCCGGAGTGTATGGTGGCAAGGGGCGGTGCTGGCAGTTCTCATCGGCGCCCTCTACTACCGCATCGCCGGGATGCTCATCCTAGATTGGTGGAAGGATCCGAATTTCTCCCACGGATTCTTGATCCCCGTTTTTTCTGCCTTTCTGGTTTGGCAACGCCGGAAGCAGCTTGCGCTGCTGCGTCCTAAACCTTCCTGGTTCGGCTTGGTCGTTGTCGCTGGTTCTCTGATGATGCTAATCGTCGGGGTTCTCGGGGCTGAGTTCTTCCTTTCGCGGTCATCCTTTATTTTCCTGGTGGCCGGGCTGGTGATCTACTTCCTGGGCTGGAACTACTTCCGGGCGATGGTTTTCCCGTGGGCGTTTCTTTTCCTGATGGTCCCCATCCCTACCATTATCTTCAACCAAGTCGCTTTCCCACTCCAACTCCTGGCATCGCGATTGGCCAGTGGCCTTCTGGAACTGGTGGGCGTTCCGGTACTCCGGGAGGGAAACGTGATCCTGTTGCCGGCCATGCCGATGGAAGTGGCGGAGGCGTGCAGTGGGATCCGGTCGCTGATGTCGCTCGTGGCTCTGGCCCTTGTCTACGGCTACTTCCTCGAGCCCAAACTTTTTCGTCGCGTTCTCCTTGTGCTCGGTGCCATCCCTATTGCTGTAATTGCCAACAGCCTCCGGGTAGTAGGGACGGGTCTCATGGCGCATTGGTGGGATCCGGAGAAGGCGGAGGGCTTCTTCCACACGTTCTCCGGTTGGGTGATCTTCGTTCTCTCTCTGCTATTGCTTTTCGCAGTCCACCGTGCGATGGGTTTGCTGGACCGCCATCGGACAGGCAGAGAACCATGATGCCGACGACAAGTTCCTGGATTCGTATGTTTCCCGTCGTGGTGCTGCTCGCCGGCGCTGGCCTCTTTCTGCATTCCCGCAGCCAGCCAGAACTTCTGCCGCCCCATAACCCGCTGGCCTCCTTTCCCAGCCGTGTAGGAGACTGGCAAGGGAGGGATCTAGCGCTCTCCCCCAGTATCCGTGAGGTCCTGGGTGAAGGGGAGTTCCTGGTACGGATCTATGAGCGCAGGCCCGACGAACCCTACATCGACTTGTTTCTGGCTTTCTTTCCCAGCCAGCGAATGGGTAGTACCATGCACTCTCCGCAGAACTGCTTACCGGGTTCTGGGTGGATGCCCGCCGAATCATCCCGAATGGAGTTGACTCGCCCAGGTGGCGGCAATATCAAAGTCAACCGATATGTAGTCACCAGAGGACTCGACCATATGCTGGTCCTTTACTGGTACCAAGCCCATGGCCGCGTCGTGGCGAGTGAATACTGGGGTAAGTTCTACTTGGTGGCGGATGCCATTCGAATGAATCGGAGCGACGGCGCCCTAATCCGCGTTACAACGCCCATAGCCCAGAACGAGACCCTGGCGAGTGCAGAAAAAAGAGGTGTCACGTTTGTCCAGGAGGCCCTACCTCTTTTGGATAGTTACATCCCCCGGTAGTCCCCGCTGACGGCACCCCAGCTTAAATGACGCAGTCCACGTAAGTACTCCAAAGGTTGGGACTGCTCGACCGCCAGCCGGGGATAGGAAGGCATTCAGAATGTCTTTTCCGCCCCGGATCAGCCCTTTCGCCCGTTGAACGGATTCTGGGCCCAGCGACATGGGACAGCAAACGTCTTCAATGTTGAGAAGGGCGCATTGGGCTGCTATTGAACGAAACAGGCACTAAAGTGCAACGAACTGCACATTCCCAATACCCCACGTCCGAATTCCCAAGGATGGATGCCTGCGAGCAGCCGTATATGGTTAAAAACACAAGACTTGAGATTCCTTCTCCGGATGATAGCCGGTCTGGAGGTTGGACCCGCGATTGCTGATAACCTAGGTGCCTGCGAATCCTAGAGTCTGCGAAGCGTGAGGTTCGGAGGTCACACGGGGCAATCCCCGCAGGAAAGACACAAGCGATTGGGTCGAAGAAAAACAATAGGGGTGGAGGAGATTTCGATGCGCAAGTTCATGTTGTTAGCAGCGATGGTCGCGATTCTTGGTGTGGTTTCAGCTTCAGGGGACACTCTGGACGATCCCCTGCATGGGTTCTGCTGGGGGGGGCCTGCCTGCACGGATAATGGCACGAACACACCCACAAGCACGAATCCGCCGAACTTTGGCTTCTATATTTCGCCAGGGCCCCAAACAGGGGAATACTATATCGATCTGCTAGTTCCAACGAGCGCCGTGGTCGGCGACCCCAGTTTGCTGAGTTACGGCATCACGGGAGACCTGTCTGGCACTGCCTCCCTGTTCAGCACCACTGCGTGGAGCAGTGACGACCTCTCCGCGTACTTGGGGCTTAGCGGCTTCGCCCCCAACAATCCGATCGGCGCATACGCGGCAGGGGGCTCAAGCTATTACGTTTACATGGTTGACCTCGGACAGGCCACCCTCGCGAAAGCCGCAGGCTCTGGCCCTCTACTCAGCATCACTTCTGGCATTCCGACCGATTCCTATATCGTCGGTTACCTATTTACAGGCACGGGCCAACACCCCTGGGTTGCAGTGGCAAACAGTGCCGCGATATTGGAAACCGGACCACCCCCACCCAGGGTGCCCGAGCCCGGCTCGCTGATGCTGTTTGGAAGCGGACTGATTGGCTTGGCCGGTTTCGTTCGCAGGCGCCTGAAGCAGTAGATCAGCGTATCGTAATCAAGACCTGAGAATGGCCCGTTCTCAGGTCGAAGAGGACGGGAAGGAAAACATCCACTCCTCTAAGGGCTTGCTCACGGCCGCGACAGGTAGTCTGTCGCGGCCGTGATGTCTTTGATAGTCCTGGCACACCATCTGTGCTGCTCTGACCTGACACATTTCCTCGCTGCCACCTTCTCTCTAATCTGAGCGTAAGTGGTCCGGACGGGTTGGGAAGGCGGAAAGATTCTCACCGTCCCATGGGCGTCGAATGCGCCCGTTCGTCCCCCGACTGCATCCGTCCGATAGTGCTCGACCTTCATATTCGCTTTTGCTAATCTGTGCGGGAGCAAAGAGGTGTCCCTGTTGGCTCGCGGCTGATCGTGAAGGGGGTGGCTGGCACCCGAGCCGCTGTGCCTCTCTTGAGTCTTCAAGGGGTGATAACGAAATGAGGAAACATCCTGCACTGTGCTTGGGCTTGGCAGCAACGTTGATGACCGTGATGTTGGCGGGCTGCTCGCGCGACCCCAATGTCCGCAAGCAGAAGTACCTCGAAAGCGGACAACGCTACTTCGAGAAGGAAAAATACCGTGAGGCCGCCATTCAATTTCAGAATGCTCTGCAGGTGGATCCACGATATCCCGAGGCGCACCACAGGCTGGCGCAGTGCTACCTGAAGCTGGGGGTTTGGAGTGGAGCTTATCAGGAACTGATGCGAACCGTGGATCTCCAACCGGACAATCTGAAAGCGCACATTGAGCTGGGCAATCTGGTGCTGGCAGGGCAAGAATTCAAGCGGGCGCAGGAACAAGCGGAATTGGTTCTGCAAAAGGACCCCAACAACGTGGACGCGCACGTCCTGCGGGCCAACGCTTACGGAGCGCTTCAGAACGTTGAGGCATCGCTCCAGGAAATGCAGACCGCCATCCAGCTCGCCCCCGATCGGTCCCGATCCTACCTGAACCTGGCCGTATTGCAGATTAACGCCAAGGACGCCGCGGCAGCAGAGGAAAGCTTCAAGAAGGCAGTGGCGCTCGATCCCAAGTCAGTAACTGCCCTGTTGGCACTGGGAAATTTCTACCAGGCAACGCGCCGCTGGGCTGAGGCCGAACAGCAGTTTCGCCGGACCATAGAGGTCGACCCCAAAAGCCCCACGCCGCGCGCGGCGTTGGCGCGTCTTTACGTAGCGCAGGGGCAGAAGGCGCAAGCCGAGCAAGTGCTGGTCGAAACCAAGAGGGTGCTGGCCGACAATCCAGAAGGTTACCGCATGCTCGGCGACTTCTATTTCAACCTCGGCGAGATCGACAAGGCAATAGCCGAGTTCGCGTCGCTTTACCAGGAACATCCCAAAGACCTCCGGGTGAAGAAGAACTATGTGCAGCTCCTGATCCTGCGCGGCCGCCTCGAGGAGGCCACCAAGCTCAACGACGAGATCTTGAAAGCGAATCCGAAGGACGTGGATGGCTTGATCCACCGCGGGCAGGTGCTGAACCGCCAGGGGCGCCCCAATGACGCAGTTCCGGTCTTCGAGTCGGCATTGAAAAACGAACCCGACAGCGCGGTAGGGCACTACCACCTGGGTGTTTCTTTCAGCTTGCTCGGCAACCTGGCGCGTGCCGAGAGCGAATGGCTTGAGGCCGCCCGGCTGAATCCCAATATGACGCCGGCCCAGTCGGCGCTGGCTGAGGTGGCAATGCGGAAGGGTGACGTCGACCTGCTCAGCAAGAGCGCCGAGGCGCTGATCGGCGCCGACCCGCTCTCGCCCCGAGGCTACATAATCCGTGCCACAGCGCGGTTCGCCCGCAAGGACGTCGCCGGGGGCGAAGCTGACCTCAAGAAGGCCATCGAGGTGGCCCCGCAGAACCCGCTGGGCTATGCCCGGATGGGAGACCTCCGCTTGGTCCAGAAACGCTACGGAGAAGCTGAGAAACTCTTCGAACAGAGCCTGGAACGCGACCCGAATTCTGTCGAAGCGCTGCGAGGCCTAGTCGGCATTTACGCACAGCAGAGGCAGCTCGCCAAGGCCCTGGCCCGCGTGAACACGCAGATTGGCAAGGCCCCGGACAACAGCGCCTACTACCTCATGCAGGCTCAACTTCTGCTTGGGAGCAGGGACCTGGAGAAGGCGGAGACTGCGCTCGCGAAGGCCGTGGAGCTCAACAAAAACAACATGGACGCCTTCCTCCTCCTGGGGCAAGTGCAGAAAGCCCGCGGGTCACTCGACAAGGCCGTCGCGAGCTATCAACGGTCTATCCAAGAGAATCCCCGCGACGTGCGAGGTTACGTTTTGCTGGGAATAGTGGAGGAGGCCCGCGGCAATTGGCAGAAAGCGCAGGAACTGTACCAGAAGGCATTGCAGGTCCAGCCTGATTATCCACTGGCGGCCAACAACCTGGCGTACTCGATGCTGGAGCATGGTGGGAACACAGACGTCGCATTGTCCCTGGCCCAGGTGGCACGGCGCGGAATGCCTAACATACCGAATTCGGCCGACACACTGGCTTGGGCGTATTACAGCAAAGGTGCGTATAAGCTGGCTATCGACCTCCTTGAGGACGCGCTAAAGACGGCGCCCCAGAACGCGACGTATCACTACCACCTGGGGCTGGCCTATCAGAAGACCAACGACCGGGTACGCGCCAAGGATCATCTCGAGCAAGCATTGCGAATCAACCCGAGCTATGCCCGTGCGGATGACATCAAGAAGGCTCTCGCTGAACTCGCTGGGAGTTGAGCGGCTTCACTGCATGGGACCCATCAGATTGCTGCCTGGCCATCTGGCTAGCGAAAGGTGATGAGGAGAGCCTGATTCGCGGCCGCCCAGTCCCATCCGTGCGTAGCGACAAACACCATTGATCAGCCCCCCCACATTGGCTACCTGAAGTCGACTCCTCGCGCCCTGTGTCCGCCGAGTGCTGAGAGCTTGACCCAGATCACACTGTCCTTGGTCCTCGATACGAGGCGGTCGGGCCTTTGCCTCGCGGCACAGGATTATTCAGGATCTCTATAGGCACAGGAATGGCTGGCGCAAGGAAAGGTGGGAATGGCGCACGGGTCAAGTGTAGCGTGAAATGGGGCTACTGATTAGACGCGACAAGCCCTGCTGCGATGAGCAGCAGGGCCTGCCGAGAGTGGTTTGGCCTAAAACCCCTAGGACGTTAGCTTGCGGCGAATAAGGCCCGCGATGCTAAGCAAACCAGTGCCAAGGAGCGCCAGCGTACCAGGCTCCGGCACAGTGTTCACGACATCGCCGCTCAGAACGTGCGTGCTAGCGAACCCTGCGGGTGGATGATTTGCCGCAGTGAACGAGATGTTGAAGTTGCCCGCTAGCGGCTGCCAAACGTAGTCTCCTAAGCCATAGTATTCCAGCAGCTCCCAGCACTTATAGTCCCAGAACGATGCGCCAGCGATCTTAAAGGTGGGCCCAAAAGTCGTCACCGTGGCATCACCGAAGCGCCCGAACAGCAGCCAGGGCGGGGCATTGCTTACGCTGTCGCCAACACATTCGTATCCACAAGAAAGGTCACTCCAACCTGTAATCGCGATGAAGGAGCCTTCCCCACCTCCGAAACTCCACGCGTCGGACGTGGTGCCAGTCAGATTACCAGTCGTGAAGTTCAGAAGCCCGCCTTCGATCGGGACAACAACCCCGTTGTTGAGGGGAGTATTTATGCCCTCCACGCTCACGATACTTATATTCTGGCCGACCAGGGGGCCTCCGTTCCCATCGTACGTGATTGACCCTGCGGTGGATGGTGCTACCGTAAAGTCGAGCATCACACCATCCGCCAGCGCCGCCACCGGTGCCAGCAAGAACGCTAAAGCAAGCAGCAAAACCACTCTCTTCATGTCAGTACTCCTTTTCCCTATTTGGGGACTTATACCAAGTTCGTCCGTGACCTACTATAGCATGTTAGTCTCCAAACCAGAGTGCCGACTTAATACGTTGATATAAAAGGTTTTATCCTACATAGAGGATACGCCACTCCCGGCCAATGTGAAGATGTCTGCACAAGAGTTGAACATGTTTCAACTACCCTAGAGCAAGGCAGTTGGTAACCATGCGCCATAGGCAAATTGTCCATAAAATCAGTATGAGCCCATGGAGCACAGCGGAACTGAGGCTAACGGATGCCTGGAAATGAGCTTGCCAGGAAATTCCAAAGCGAATAATCTTTTCCATCGTTCACGCGAGCGAAGGGCGCCCAAGATGATTGACCAAACTCCGACGGAAGTCGGCGACACGAACCACAATCCCTCCTCGCCCCAGCCGGAGCCTCTGGCTCTTCCCAGCGGCCTGAGCGTTGACGTAGAGGATTACTACCACGTTGAGGCCTTTGCTGATCGCATTACCCCTGAAATGTGGCCGCAATTCCCGAGTCGGGTTGCGGAGAACACCCGTCGCGTGTTGGACCTGTTGGGACACCTAGGAGTCCGAGCCACGTTCTTCGTGCTGGGCAAAGTCGCTGAACAAGAACCGAAGCTGGTGCGCGAAATTGTTGACGCAGGTCACGAGGTAGGGTGTCACAGCCACCTGCACCGCCGCCTATGGAAACTGAGTCCAGAGGAGTTTCGGTCGGACACGCGCCGGGCCCGGCGTGCAATAGAAGATGCGGGAGGGCAGCGCGTCCTGGGATATCGTGCGCCAACGTTTTCCGTCGTGCGGAAATCCCTCTGGGCGATTGAGGTGCTGGCAGAAGAAGGGTTCCTCTACGACTCCAGTGTATTCCCCATCCGGCATGACCTGTATGGGATGCCGGCAGCGCCGCGCTTCCCCTTCCGATGGGTGTGCCGCGATGGGCGGTCTTTGTTCGAGATCCCACCACTGACCGTTCGCCTTTTGGGACGTAACCTGCCGGTTGCCGGAGGCGGCTATCTGCGCATCCTGCCCATGTGGTACACGCGCTGGGCGCTGCGACGGATTCAAGAACGGGATCACCAGCCTGCGGTCGTGTACTTCCACCCTTGGGAACTGGACCCGCAGCAACCGCGTCTGCCAGGGGGATGGAAGTCCAGGTTGCGGCACTACACTAATCTAGGCCGAATGGAGCGTCGCATCCGCGAGTTGGTAAGCGGGGGACGATTTGCGCCGTTGCGAGACTACTTGCAGTGCCAGCTCGAGAGAGGACCGCTCCCCGCACGCTCGGTGGCTTTGGAAACGGGTCAAACGATCTGATGTTATTGGACTGCGCTCTGCGGTTGTTCCCGGAGGTTGGATGCAGGGTGTGTAGTGTTCGTGCCTTCCCTCAAGCGGCGGCCGGGGTCGGGGAGGAGGCAGCTTGGGCCCGTCGCGCCGACCGCCGCGATGGGATGCCGGCATCGCGGACCTTGTAGAGCAGGGCTCGATAGCTAATGCCTAGCGCGCGGGCGACTTGCTTGCGGTTCCAGTTATGGGCTTCCAAGGCCTTCAGAATGATCTTCCCCTCCAGTTCCCGGACGGCTTGCCGTGTCACCTTCTTCAACTGAATCGACCCGTCAGCGGGAATCTCGGGAACATCGGCAGCAAGGGCACTTTGGCTTTGCCCGAGAATCTCGTTCGTTATCGCCTCCTCTGACCCCAGGATGACATACCGTTTGACCACATTCTCCAGCTCACGAATGTTCCCAGGCCAACTGTACTTGTGCAGGACCTGAAGGGTCCAGCTTGACATGGGGGGCACTTGGGACTCGTACTCCTCATTGAAAATCTGCAGGAAATAGCTGACGAGTTCTGGGATGTCTTCTCGACGCTCGCGCAAACGAGGTAACTGCATGTTGAGCACATTGATACGGTAGAAGAGATCCTGGCGAAAGGTGCCGGCTTCCATCTCCTGCTCCAGATGACGATTGGTGGCGCACACGATCCGTGCCTCCACCCGCGTGTCCTCTTGGGCACCAATTCGGCAGAACTGGCCATCCTGGAGCAACTGCAGCAGCTTAGCCTGCAAGCCTGAATCGAGCTCAGCAATCTCATCCAGGAAGAGCGTCCCCCGGTGGGCAAGTTCCACCCGCCCGGGCTTGGAACTGTATGCGCCCGTAAAAGCTCCCCGTTCGTAACCGAAAAGCTCGCTTTCAATCAGGGTTCCGGGAATGGCGGGACAGTTGACCTTGACGAAGGGCCCGGAATGCCAAGGGGAAAGTTCGTGGATGAGTCTCGCAATGATTTCCTTGCCCGTGCCGCTCTCCCCTTGAATCAGCACGGGAATGTTGACACTCGCCACTTTCTCTACTTTCTGCTGCACAACCCGCATGGGCTCGGAATGCCCAAAGATCACGGGTCCGGGAGGGAGGCCTTCCGCAGAAGGGGGCAGGCCAGAAGTATTCGCCTCGGTCATAAACGCGATCCTTTCCCTCTGCAATTAGGCGGTGCCGGCCGCCAGGCCAATGTAACCAGGCTTGCAACTAAACAGCCAACTCTTTCGCATCTGGGGCTGACGGATAAAGCACCGGCACAGCGACCGAGACGCGATTACCCATCCCATTCTCCAACGAGATAGGGAGTTGCGGTCGGACGGGTGAGACAAGTCACCACATGCAAGGGTACACTACGCTTTAGCAGAAGTAAATGGAAAAGTTTTTCACACAGCGGAAGAGTATTTCCTTCTGGGCTTGGTCGAGTGTTTACCTATCAATGGGCGGGAGAATTTCAGACCACACAGGTAGCACTGTTCACTATGGGTAACCGTAACCAATCGTGCCTGCAGACTCTGCACATAGTCGGAACCGATCCCTGCACGCGGCAGGGGGGCGGTAGGAATCTCCAAGGAAATCTGCGAGGAAACCGGCAAATAGCGCCGCGTCGCCAACAAAGCGCCTCCAGCGCTGATGTTCATGGCAGTCGTGAACTCCCGGAACTGTTTTCCTCGATCATCTGTGCCGCAGACAAAAACAGGAATTGCTAGCGGGAGCCTCTCCCACTGACGCCGTTCTGCTCCTTGAGACCGCTCATCTGTGCGCACCATCACGCTCCCTCGCGCTGGCATTGCCTAAGCTAGCAGCACAACAGAGTCCAAACCGACACATTTGATGCAGTCTCTGAGTCGAGCGCCATCTTAAACAAAATACTAGAGATACCGACAACGTTTTGGCGTCAATGGGTACTGACAGAAAGGCATCCGGGCTCCAAGTGCAACGCTTTATCGCATAAAAGCAATACCTTGGCCGCTCGACACTTGACAATACTGGGTGACGAATGCAGTATAGAAAAACTAGCGTAGCTAGGTGGAGTTCAAAGCCCGTTCAAGGTTTTCACGAGCGCTCTTGGCTGAATCGGAGCATTCGCACAGGGGCTGACAAGCATGCCACGGAAGGACCCAAGCGCGTCACGGCAGGGAAATGCGCCAAACCCGGCCACCAAGCCCGCCCCAGAGCCCGCTGGCCCTACCCTGATCCCTGAGTCAATTCTGGGGGCGGCGGAGTTGACCTCTGCCGCGACATTGGAGGAGCTACTCAAGACTATTGCCCGCCTGCAGGAGGAAATACGCCGGCGCACGGTGACGCTCGCTGCGGCCGCGCACGAACTGCGAACCCCCCTCGCGGTAGTAGCCGGATACGTTGAGCTTCTGCTGACTGAGAAGCCTGGCGCGCTCAATACCCGGCAACGGCAGATCCTGGCAGACTCGCAGTCCAACTGTGAGCGTTTGCAGCGGTCTATTCAGGACTTCCTCACGCTTGGTGCCCTCGAGGCCGGCAAGTTAACGATGACGTTCGCGATGGCAGATTTGAATGACTGCTTGGCGGAAGTCTGCGACTTATGGTTGACGCCGTTTCAGGCAAAGGGCGTGGCGCTGTATCACGCTGTCGACCGCAGGGTGGCTCCCTTTCCCTTTGATTATCCTAAGATCCAGCATGTGATCTCAAATCTCCTGGAGAATGCGTTAAAGTTCACTCCGACGGGAGGAACCGTTTGGCTGACCGTGGAACCGCACGTTTGGGATCACCGCCTCGGCCAAGGCTATCGCGTCTCCGAGGAAAGAAAGCAGATCCCGGCCGAGGCGAACGCCGCACACGTGATCGTCGCTGATACGGGACCAGGCATTCCCCCGGAATACCACCAGGAGATTTTTGAGGACTTCTACAAGCTCCCTCAGCCCGACTGCGAGAACACGGGTATTGGGCTGGGCTTAGCCATTGCCCGGCGCTTGGTTCAAGCCCACGGAGGCAAGATTTGGGTCGAAAGCGAGCCGGGATCGGGGAGCAAGTTCTCCGTGGTGTTGCCGTCAGAACCTACCTAGAGTAGCCATGCGTATGGAGAGTCCCAGTACCGCGAAGCGTCCTTCCAGCATTCTGGTGGTTGATGACGAGCCTAGCATGCTCCGCTACCTGCGGATGTTGCTGGAAGTTGAATCCTACAAGGTGGAGACTGTCGGCAGTGGGTTCGCGGCGATGGAGCGCGTGCAGCGGAACCCGGCTCCCGACGTGGTCTTGCTAGACCTGCTCATGCCCCAGATGGACGGCATGCAGACCCTAGAGCAGCTTCGTCACCTTCGCCCCGGGCTGAAAGTGATCATGCTGACCTGCGCCAACGATCCCCGCAAAGCCGTCCAGGCAATTCGCCTGGGCGCTCACGATTACTTGACTAAGCCCTTTCATAAGGCAGAGCTGGACGCAGCGCTCAAGAGCTGCTTGGGCGCCCAGGCCACTGCGGCTGAGGCAACCGCTTGGGACGGAAGGGTTGAGGAGCTAGGCGACGATGCGCTTTTTGTGGCCGCCAGCCCCGCGATGCAGAAGATACGCGCCCAGGCACTCCAGGTGGCCAACATTAATGTTCCCGTCCTGTTGCTGGGAGAAAGTGGGACCGGCAAGGAGGTCGTCGCACGCCTCATCTGGAAGTTTTCCGCTCGCGCCCACCGCACCTTCATGAAGGTAAACTGCGCGGCTCTTCCCTCTGAGCTGCTGGAGAGTGAGCTGTTCGGCTACGAGGCCGGGGCCTTTACCGGAGCCACCCGAGCGAAGCCCGGTAAATTCGAGCTGTGCGACAAGGGGACATTCCTGCTGGACGAAATCGCGGAAATGCCACCGGGCTTGCAGGCAAAGCTGTTGCAGGTGCTCCAGGATCAGCAATTTTCCCGGCTGGGCAGTCGTTCCACGGTTTCGGTCGACGTTCGACTTATGGCAGCGACCAATGTGAACATCGAGCAGGCCCTTGCCACCAAGAAGTTGCGTGAGGACCTTTACTATCGGCTGAATGCGTTCACCCTGCAATTGCCACCCCTGCGCGAGCGCAAAGAGGAAATCCCTCTGCTGCTGAAGCAGTTCATGGCCGTGTGGGCCGACCGCTATGCTCGACCGCCTCTGCCCATA
>Ga0187878_1002563_pt1 | contig 15982 bp, 8 predicted proteins | sample June2016WEW_17_1_FD_132979 | JGI IMG/M metagenome (GOLD analysis project Ga0187878, IMG submission 132979) | Peatland microbial communities from SPRUCE experiment site at the Marcell Experimental Forest, Minnesota, USA - June2016WEW_17_150 | ecosystem: Environmental > Terrestrial > Soil >...
GATGATATTCGGTCCCCCGCCTTCAACACTCCAATTACTCCAAGCCCCCAGGATGACCCCATTGGTCAAACTGGCCAGTTGCATGTAATTCCTGCCGTTGAGGGGTAGGTTCTGAACTTGTGTGTTGGTTACGACATTGCCGATGTCTGCCTTGTCAGTCGCCAAAACGGGCGCCGAGGCATTGACCTCCACCGTCTGCGTTATTGCTCCAACCTGCATGGTGAGGTCGTAACGCGCCGTCTGAGTGACTTGGATCTGTATGTTCTCAATGTCAATCGATTGAAACCCCTTCATCTCCGCGTGAATCTTGTAAATGCCCGGAAACAGCGTCGTGAAGGCGTAAGCGCCCACAGGATTGGTGGGTTGTTCAAATTGATCCCCCGTGGCTTGATTGGTAATTGTTACAGCCACATTGGGCATCGCCGCACCTGATGAGTCACGAACGTTCCCGACGATGGAGGCATAGGTCACCTGTGCCTTTGCCTGGGATGCGAACCCACAGATGAGGAGTAACGAAAGCACAGCCCACAGCCCATTTCGCTTTGAATGATTCATCATCTATCGTTTCCTTCCACTTAAGAATTGGAATGAAGTTGGCTCAAGACCCGACGCGCCACCCTTGGGAGGCGAAATAAGACTTCCAGTTCAGATCTCCTTTCGTCAGCAGTTGCCACGCCCACGCCTTCTCCGCCTCCACACGCCCTTCGGGGCAGATTCTCACAGGTGAGAAAGCCGGTCTGTTGGATTCGATGAGCATGGTGGCGCAACCTAATTTCGGGCCGCATAAAAGCGGAGTTAATTACAACCAGGCGCAAGCGATTGCATCCATGACACGCGTGTTCTACGCCGCTGGGGGTGCGTTTGTCAAGGGAATTATTGGGGGATTGGGGGATTATTGGAACTTCTTGGGCATGGAGATCGGTTATGGCGATTGCGGTTGTGCATCACACGGCGCCCTGCTATAAATCAAGAAAGCGAAATATTGTCTTTATGTCGCCCCGCGTTTCAGCCGGAAAACGGCCAAAATGCGTAATCGCATACGCAGGACACCACCCTCAGCCCTCGCCCTTCACAGGCCAGGGCCGGGCCAAATCCCACTCTCGCGCCCCGCGCCTCTGCTCTAGGCTAGCAGGATGCGGGAAAGGGTTTCCGGCCCTTCATGCTGAACGAAGCGAAGAATGTCGGTAGTTGCAAAATCAACCAACGCTCCCCAGGGTGACAGCCCGAGGGGCTACCCTGCGGCTGCCAGGCTCCTCTGTCATCTCACATCCAATTTGACTATGATCATGCATGGTGGCTGAATTCGGCTGTCGAGACTACTCAGTAGGGAGTGAGCAATAGGAGCCGGCAATGAAGTTACTAGGTCTGTGGGTCTGCACATGCCTTCTCGCCATTTTCCCTGCATATACTCAAACCGCCGAGTTGGCTCGAAAGTCCCAACAGGCGCATGAATTGATGGCCGCGGGGAAAGTCGAACAGGCCATCGAGATCTACCGGGAACTCGTTCAGGTCTCCCCCAACGATCCCGGCCTTCAGTTGAATCTGGGAATAGCGCTGCACAGAGCCGGGCGGGACCGGGAGGCGATCCTGCCTTTGCAGGAAGCCGTGCACACGCAACCCGATCTGTTTCCCGCCAACCTCTTCTTGGCTGCCGCGTATATGGGCATCGGCACACCCGAAAAAGCCATACCTCCGCTTAGCAAGGCTGTCCAACTCCAGCCGCAGAATGCTGACCTGCAGCAGGAGCTGGCCGCTGCCCTCCTGTCGCTCGATCGATTCCAAGAGGCGGCCGAGCATTACCAGAAGCTCACCGAGTTGGTTCCGCGAAACCCGGGAGCGTGGGCCGGGCTGTGCCAGTGCTATGGAGCACTCTCCCAGGAGGAATCCGAAAGGCTCGGGCGAATGGCCAAAGACTCAGCGTACTGGTTCGCGTTAATGGCGGAGGCGCGCTTGGAGAGCCAACAATTCAAGTCAGCGTTCTATTTGTACCGGCAGGCGCTCGAGCGCGCTCCCGGTTTGCGAGGGATTCACACTCAATTGGCCGAGATTTACCGCCAGACCGGTCACTCCGATTGGGCGGCGAGCGAGCAAGAGAAGGAAAAAAATTTGCCCGCCCCGGATTGTACTGCCAGGAAAGCCGAGTGCGATTTCTTCACCGGACATTACGCAGAGGCTATTGCTGCGGCCGGATCGCACGCTACACCTGAGGCTCTCTATTGGCGAACCCTGGCGTATAACGCCCTCGCCAACCATGCCTATGCAAAGCTCCAACAACTCCCGCCTTCGGCGGAGTCGCACCAGGTCACCGCCATGCTGCGCCGGACTCAGTCGAGGTACCGCGAAGAAGTGGAGGAATGGCGGCAGGCGCTGAAATTGGCGCCGCATGACGCGGACATCGAGACGCAACTTGCCGTCGCCCTGATTCAAATCGGGGACCACGAGGCCGCACGCACCATCCTTCAGAGGCTCGTGCAGGGGTATCCCGACTCACCGTACATCAATTATATGTTGGGAGATACACTGTCTAAACTTCAGAAACCAGCGGAGGGCATCCCCTATCTCGAAACAGCCGTCCGGCGGGACCCTCACCTGCTCGCCGCGCAGAGTTCTTTGGCGCGTGCCTACGTGCAGGTCGGCGAAGGTCCAAAAGCCATTCCCCATCTGAAGGCCGCTTTGCCCATTGACGACGATGGCAGCCTGCGCTACCAATTGGCCCGCGCGTATACGGCAACCGGTCAACTAGAACTCGCTCAGCAGGTGATGAAAGAGTACCAGGAGATCCAGAAGGCCAAAGCAGCCGAACTCCAAGACAGTGAGAAGGAAGTTCCCATTGCCGCGCCCAGCGACTGAGCAGCGTTTCCCGCGTCTTGTACCTAAGGGAGAGGAATCGTGCCTGGTTATTTTGGATTTTAGATTTTGGATTAGGTTTCCTACGGTCATGCTAGGGATATTCACTCTCCCGCCTTTCAACCAAACTGCAGGGATTCTTCGGCCCCAAGAAACGGGGCCTCAGAATCACAGCGTTTGGTGATTTTGAATTTTAGATTTTGGATTTTGGATTAGCTTTCCTGCGGTCATGCTGAGGGGTCGCGCTCTGTCTCCTTCGCGCTCTGTTTCCTATTCATCGCGAGGGGTCCCAAGCGCACCCGCAACCTATCAGCTACGCCCAGACAAGCTGTTGGCGTAGCGGAGCAACGCCAGAACTGCAGTGCGGTCGTGCAGTGCCCAATAGACATAATCAGTTCACCGGCTCGCGGACCTCCAGGTACTGATCGGCCACGACGTCGCGAAGCACTTGGGTGATTCCGCTTGGCCAGCGAATTTCAATCCTATCGATCTTCTGCATCTTCCCGAGACCAAAGTGCACTCCGAAATGGCTGGATGAAGGGTACCCCACCGCGCTGGTCATGTGATTGAGCTGATTCCCGATGCGGATGCGTGCGCCGATGCCATCGCGATTGCTCTTTGTCCCGATGGGCCGGATGATGATCCAGTGGTTTTCATCGGGGCTTACATTTTCCCAGAGTTCTGCCGGGCCCTCGAGGGAAGAGACCACCACATCGATCTTGCCGTCCCGGTTGAAGTCGGCGAAAGCGGCGCCGCGGTGGGAGCCAGGCTGCTGAAAATCGGGGCCCGCCTCGCGCGTCACGTCCTGGAAAGTCCTGTCGCCCAAATTGGCGAAGATGCTGTTCGACTGTCGGTACTGCGTCGCCTCGAACATGGCGATGTTGTCGTCCACATGCGCGTTCGCGGAAAAGATGTCCTTCCAACCGTCGTTATTGAAATCGAAGAACCCGTCGCCCCAGCCACTCATGGGCGCGCTGAGTACGGTGAGGCGGCTGGTGTAGGAGGCGTCTTCGAAGAGGCCGTGTCCCAGATTGTGAAACAGCGCAAAGGTCTCGTGTGTAAGGTCTGTCACGATGAGGTCCGGCAGTCCGTCATTGTCATAGTCGCGGAAATCCGCCCCCATGCTGGAAACGGGCGCACCGTTATCGTGGAGCGCTACGCCGGCGGCGAGCGCCACTTCCTCGAAAGTCCCGTCGCCGCGGTTGTGAAAGAGGAAATTGGCCTGCGTATCGTTGGTCACGAAGACGTCCATGAAGCCGTCGTTGTCGTAGTCCGCAAAGGCCAGGCTCATGCCCCGCCCCACAAACTTGCCGATGCCGGACTTCTCGGTCACGTCCTCGAAAGTCCCATCGCCGCGGTTCCGGTAAAGGCTGTTGCTGAGGCCCTCGAAATAACGGGGGTGGCAGTAGGCGCGCAGGTGGCGGCCCGGGTCTCCACAGTAGCGGTCATTCTCCAGTGAGAACTTGGCGTAATTAACTACCAAGAGGTCGAGAAGGCCATCGTTATCGTAGTCGAACCAACCTGCGGCCACCGCCCATTTATCACTCTTGATTCCGGCCTTCTCCGTGACATCCTCGAATCGGCCGTTTCCGAGATTGTGATAGAGCGTGTTCTTGAATACCCCAGCTACGAACAGGTCGACGTGGCCATCGTTGTCATAATCCGCAGCCGCCGCGCCCATGGAATAGCCGGAGCCGCTGACGCCAGCCTCTTCCGTCACATCGGCGAACTTCCATCCACCCAGGTTGCGGTACAAGCGATTGAAATAGCGGGGCGATTCTTTCCGGAGGGAAGGGATGGCGGCCCCGTTGGTAAAGAAGATGTCCGGCAAGCCGTCGCCATCGTAATCAAAAACCGCGATGCCGCCCGTCATGGTTTCGATGAGATGTTTCTGCGGGGTGGGGGAGTTCTCCAGGACGAAATCGAGGCCCGCCGCCTTCGCCAGGTTGCGGAATTTGATGGGAGAAACTTCCGGCGCGGCTTTGGTAAGAGACCCGGAGTGCGAGGCAAACAAGAGGAGGCACAGCCCCCCTAACCCCGCCAGAAGCTGCCAGAAAGGAGGCTTACGGGCCATTAATCCGGGGAGCGAGCGATGCCGCACAATAATCTCCCCACGTTGATGGGATAACTCCCGTATCTTCTGACCGTCTCGTACATCCGCAGGGCGTTCTCAGCAGGAACCAAGTCATGAACTTCGCTGGAGGAGCCGATGAGGATTCCGCCGGACGGGCCAAGCCTCTCCACCAGTTCGAGAGTTTCCTTTTCGACCTCCTCCGGCGCGCCGTAAGGCAGAGTAGTCTCGCAGCAAACGTTGCCGAAGAGCAGCGTACGTGGATAGTTCCGCCGAATCTCGAAGATGTCGTTACAGCCATTCCGCTCAATGGGGTTAAAGCCGTCAGCGCCGAGTTCATTCACCACGATAGGCAGGATCCTCTCAGCCTTGCCATCCGTGTGGTAGAGAAACTTGAAGCCTTTATCCTTGATCGGCCTGGCAATTCGCTTCCAAATGGGTAAGGCCTTCTTGCGAATGAAATCAAGGCTGAAAACCGGTCCCTGACTGCCCGCCACATCCTCACCCATGAACATCAAGGGCGCCGACGGGTTTTCCGCGAACACCTCGGCGATGTACTGTGAGAAGGTCCCGCAAACCTCCATCAGCCGGTCCACCAGTTCTGGAGCGTCGTAGATAGCCTGGCAGAAGAGATTCAGGTCGGAGTAAGTGTACGCGTCGGTAAGCGGGCCTTCCACGGCGCCGATGAACACTACATCATAAAAATCGTAAACCTCTTTGATCTTCTTGATAACCGGCTTGAACCATTCCTCGATCTCGCACTTCTTCGGCATGCCGGGCATATTCTTTTCGAGCCCTTGCAGGTCATGGAAGGGCCGCTTGGAAATCCATGCCGTTCCACCTGTTTCGGAGACCTCCCAGGTGGAAGGATCGACTCCGAAGAAGCGTATCCAGTTTTGGATTTTAGCCCCCATCCAATGATGGTCAGGGTCGTAAATAAAACGGGTGGCGTCCAGACCGATCTTGCTGGCCATGCGCGCATTGCGCTCGATCAGGTCTCCATCTCCTCCATAGGTTTCGAACAACGCGCGGTTATCGACGAAGTCATAAGTCATGAGCCGGTCGGGATTCTGCCAATTGATAGTTAAGGTGAATCGTTCAAGGTTTGTCATAAGTGCCTTCTGAAGATCTACACCCACAGGGGGACGGGCGCACGATGCCGAAACGTTGCGTGGCCATGCGGCCTATCGACGCAAGAACATCGGATCTACGCGCCGACAAGCGAGAGACGCACTGTGTCTTTGAGCTCTGCCCCCTTTTCAAAGGGCATCCGCGTCAATCCCACCGCCTCAGCGGTTCCTTCCCCATTCAGGAACAAGCTACCCAGAGCACTGTACCACGCCACAAGCAGGCCAACTCGGCTGCCGTCCAAAAAGCACCGGGTATGATGCGTGCCGTCGGACAAGACGATAATCCCGTTGCCCGAGGAATCCTTGAGCGAAGCGCGCAAAACATTTCGCCGGGTAGCCCGAAAATCCCTCGTGCCAAGTACATTGGCGTCCATGAACCAAGGCCAGGACGGTTTCTCGCGGTAGGCTACTTCCATCCAATCACCTGCTTTGCCCACCAGGCTTGAGTCCGGCAGCGCCCTGGCCACTCCTTCAGGCCGGCCAACATGGTCCTCCGGATAAACAGACCATTGGGCTTTGCGCTTCCAAGTGAGGGTATCGCACGACCTCGGTGTGTAGAACACGAACCCGATCTGGCGCGGAGTGATCTTCTCCGCCTCCGTGTAAGTAAAGCGATAGCTCACGGTCGCATCGCCATTGCCACCGATGCGAATCGTATAGCTTCCGGCGGCTTCCCGGTATTGCCCCACCACTGCAATCTCGACCGCGTCGCCAGAGTGTTTGCCGCTAACCGACGTGGCCATCCAGTCGCGACAGGTCACGTTAAAGGGGCTATAGGATGAGATCCGTGGTGTAGGGTAGCCCGGCGTCATGGGCTCGAACTTGACCGGCAACACCATGAGCACAGGACCACCCACAAGCACCGGTTGGCCCTTCCGCGTCACCTTGATGATTTCCCCGCTCTGGCGGCTGATCACCCACTCGAAGTTTTTGCCTCGTGCGCTGATCGTTTCCTTCGTCTCGACCCATTCGACGCCCCCGTTTGCAATGGACAGGGCAGTGGGCGCCGTTTCGGCCGCTCTGCCGATCGGCAGCTTGTAGGCGTCGACCATCAGATCCTTGCGGAAAAACTTCAACGAGAGCGTCTTCCCATTCAGATCCGTACCGCGAGCCGGAACGGTAATCGTTCCCTTCCCGTGCGGGGGAACCTGTGCCTGAACGGTGCCGGACTCCTCTCCCACAGACCATTCGATGCGCACTTCACTGAGATCAGTGAAGTCATAGCGGTTCTCCACTGGCACCTCTAACCGGCCGCCGGCCGATAGCGGGATCGGGCCCTCCTGGATCTTGATCGGGGTATGGGCCTTCTTAACGTGCCACAAGTCTGGTTTCGCGCGGCGCCAGTAATCGATTAGCCCCCAGTCGCCGTTACCGAGCACTTGACCACAGGGCAGAAGGAACGCGTCATCCGTGAGGTTGAATACCTGCGCCCCGAGCATGGAACGCGTCTCCCAGACTTTTTCCCAAAAAGGAGTGTAATACCGGCCCCAATCATCCCGCAATCCCGGGTCGGCCATCAATTCGGACACGTTGGTGTAGTAAAGACCCACAGACTGATCGAAAATGACCGGGCGTCTGGAGTTGGCCGCCCGGGCAACCTCTTTCGGGCCGGGGTAGTGAAAACTTGCCAGGTCAAATGGAGATTTACATTCGGGTGATCCATATTGTCCGCACTCCGGATCCCAGGCCATATGCACGGGCCGAGATGGGTCGACCACTCGAACCATCTTTAACACTTCCTGGAAGTTCTTCCCGTAGAACGACTCGTCAGCAAGCATCCAGGTGATGACGCTCGGATGACTTCTGTCGCGTTCGATCATCTCCAGAACCGGCTGAAGATAAAACGGAAAATACTTAGGATCGTCGAATTTCTCGGTCTTCCAAAGGTCAGGTCCCGCTCCCACCCAGCCCACCCAACAGGTGCCGGGTTCGTCCAAGGCATAAAGCCCAAACTCATCGCATAAATTCAAAAACTCCTCATCAGGAAGAAAAGCGCAGGTGTAGGCATTGTTGCAATTCGCCCACAGTGTCCAGTCAATATCTTGCCGCTGGACCTCCGGCGGCACGGTCCGGCCCATCAAGGGATGCGAGTCCTGCCGCGACACCCCACGCAGACGGATCGGTTGCCCGTTGAGAAGAAACCGGCCATCTTGGATGTTGACCTGCCGGAAGCCGAACCGGCGCTCCGTCGTGTACCCATGATCCCCCACTTTCAATTCACATTCGAGAACATACAGGTCCGGATGCTCAGCCTCCCATTTCTTCGGCGCCGCAACCGGAATCTCGATCACCTGCGAGAGAGTCTCCCCAGCCTTTAGGGTCGGCAACTTGACGGTCGCCGGATCAAGCTTGACCGGCTTACCTTCGACCCCGAACTCCCGCAGCGCAAAGTGGGCCTGGGCCGCTTCCACGTCCTTTCCGCCCTCGTTGGCCACGTCCAAGAGCACCCGCAAGGTGGCGTTCCGAAATTCCCCGTCGAAAGTCGTTTCCACGTGCAGCGACGCAATGTTCACCTCGGGCACCGCAAAAATCCGCACCTTGCGAATGATCCCACCCATCGCGTGCCCGACCATTTCGAGCCCGGAGGTCAAAGCATCAGCCAGACTCTCACTGGTCACCGCCAAGGCCAACACGTTGTCTTTGCCCGGCAACACGCTGTCACTGACGTCTACCTCGAACGGCGTGAATGCACCTAGGTGCGACCCAACGGGCATACCGTTCACCCACACCTCCGCCTTGCTGTAAACCGCATCAAAGCGAATTTTGATCCGGTGCCCTGCCCAGTCTGCCGGCGCCGGGAACCGAAGGCGGTAACCCCCGGCCTGCCTCGGTTTGACCGTGAAACCTTGCATCATCCACTCACCCGGCACCTGAATATCCGACCAATTCGTCTCAGACCCATCTTTCCAAAACTCCCCTGCTGGGCTCGGATTGAAGCGCCAAGTCCCATTCAGGTCCATCCATGGTCTGGCAATGCCCGCCACCCCCTCCGGCCGGGGCGTGAGGCGCGGAAGCAGACTCACCGGATTGCTATCACTCACAGAACCTGGAGGGGGTCTGCCGGTGGAGCTTGCCCCCTCCCCCGCACACGCCGCCCCAGCCCCAGCGATCATGCCTAGAAATGTTCGGCGGGACACCGACCACGGTGAACTGCTGGAATTGCTCAACCTGTTGATAGGCTGGGCAACCTTTTGATCGTTCATGTCGTGTTACCTCGCCAAAAAGATCACCATTGAAGCGTTGCCATCGAGTAGCGGTAAAGAATAGCACACCAACAAGATTCTCAGAAACGGTCTTGTTTGTGTACAACCCGTAGACTTCACGAACTGCGATTGACTGACTTTTTTGCTGAAATTCTGCTTGACAAGCCACGAGTGCAGGGCTATAAGCCTGCTCGTATTCAGACGATGGAGCGGCTAGGTCCCGAATAGCCCGGCGAGCAGCCGACCAAACATAAGGGAAAGGGATTCTTATGAAGCGCAATTCTGCTCTGATACTTGCCACATCCTGGGTGATTCTTTTCTGGGTAGCTTGCCGAACATCAGCCCCGAAGACCGAAATCACGATCGATGGTTCCGGAGCAGGAAGGATATTTGAGGGGGTCGGAGGCGTCAGCGCTGGAGCGTCTTCGCGATTGCTGATTGACTATCCCGAAGCTCAACGAAGCCAGATCCTGGACTACTTATTCAAGCCGAACTATGGCGCGTCCCTCCACCACCTGAAGGTAGAAGTCGGTGGCGACACGAACTCCACCGACGGCTCCGAGCCCAGCCACATGCACGCTCGCACGGATGAGAACTATGACCGCGGCTATGAATGGTGGCTGATGAAGGAGGCCAAGGCCAGAAACCCGAAGATCATTCTGGACATCCTGCCGTGGGGCGCACCCGGTTGGATTGGAAATGGAAAGTACTATTCGCAGGATATGGCGAACTACATGGTGAAGTTCATCCAGGGCGCCAAGCTGATTCATGGTCTGGATATTGATTACCTGGGCATTTGGAACGAAACGAAGTTCGATGCAGGTTACATCAGGTTGTTAAAGAACAGCCTTCCGGCGAAAGGCCTGACGACGAAGATCGTCGCCGCAGACCTGGAGTGGGATATCGTCGGGGCCATGGAGAAAGACCCCGCCCTTAAGGAAGCGGTCTCTGTGGTCGGCGCCCACTACCCCGGGTATGGTGACTACCTCATGAGCGGATTCCGCAAGGGCAAGCCGGCCTACTCGAGTCCCTCCGTCGCAAAACAGTGCGGCAAGCCACTGTGGGCGAGCGAAGCCGGCCCCTGGCGAGGTGACTGGAAGGGAGCGGAAGAGCTGGCCAAGATTTACAACCGGAACTACATCGAAGGAAAGATGACAAAAACCGAGATTTGGAGCCCCATCTCTTCCTACTACGACAACCTGCCCCTGCCGGATTCCGGCCTCATGACCGCGAACACGCCGTGGTCGGGACACTACGATGTCCAACCGGCGGTTTGGGCCACGGTGCACACCACACAGTTCGCCCAGCCCGGGTGGCAATACCTCGACAGCGCCTGCGGGTATTTGAGTCAAGGGGGAAGCTACGTCACCCTGCGGTCGGGAAAGGACTACAGCGTCATCGTTGAAACGGTTGATGCCGCCGGACTGCAAGAGGCTGAATTCCGAGTCTCCGGCGGTCTTTCTTCTGGCACGATTCACTTGTGGGAGACCAACGCCGCTAAGTCCTTTGAGAAAGTCAGCGACATTACCCCACAGAAAGGGTCTTTCCGCGTCATTCTGGAACCGGACGCGATTTTTTCTCTGACCACTACTACGGGGCAAGGCAAAGGCGCCGCCACGCCTCCCCCGCCAGGACCATTTCCGTTTCCCTACACGGATGATTTCGAGAGTGCGACAGTAGGCAAGGCTCCGAAGTACCTCTCTGACCAGGAAGGGGCCTTTGAGGTGGCGGTATGCAGGGGGCGCCCCGGAAAATGCCTGCGGCAAGTGGTCGACAAACGTCCGATTCTGTGGCATGACATGCACCCGGATCCGTTTACCTTCCTGGGCAATGCAGACTGGTCAGACTACGAAATTAGCGCGGAGGCGCTGATCGAGGAACCCGGTAATGTAACACTGGTTGGCCGAATTGATTCCGCCGCCTGGTTTGACGATCTGAAAGCGGCTTGGGCCAGCGGTTACGTGCTCAGCGTGGGGCAGGATGGGCGCTGGGAGCTGAACAGCTCGAGACTCAAGGCTCCCGTTGTCAAGCTGGCCTGGGGAAAGGTTGGGTTGCAACTCAACACCTGGCATCACATCGCACTCGCCTTCAAGGGCGCATCCATCCGGGCGAGCATCGACGGCGCCTCGGTGGCGAACGTTACGGACACGAGCCATGCCAAAGGAATGGCAGGTATGGGTGCCGCCTGGAACAGGGCGCAATTCGACAATTTCTCAATCAGGTGAGACAGGGCGGCGGAGGGCCGCAACCGGAAAAGACAGTCACCTGTGGCGCGGGCATCCTGCCTGCGTGCGGTAGCGACACGCTCCCCCCACAGCGGGCGAGACGCCCGCGCTACAGCGCCTTTCCTCGGTTGCAACCCATTCGTCGTTACGCCCCGACGAGTGAGAGGCGCACCGTGTCTTTGATTTCCGCCCCTTTCTCTAAGGGTGTATTTTCGGCCTGCGCGACCTCGCATAGCCCGCGTATTCCCCAGAAGTTTCCCGGCCCACTGTGGCTAGCCACCAGGAGGCCAATTCGGTTGCCGTCCAGGAACGAACGGGTATGATGCGTGCCGTCGGACCACACGGTAACGCCGGTGCCGGAGGGGTCCTTCAGTGAAGCGTGCAAGATGTTCCGGCGTGTGGCGCGAAAATCCCTCGTGCCCAGTGTGTTCGCGTCCAGGAACCATGGCCAGGTGGGTTTCTCTCGATACGCGACTTCCGGCTGGCTTGGGTCGCGAAGCGCGTGGGCGACGCCTTCAGCCCGGCCTATGTGGTCCTCCGGGTAGACAGACCATTGGGCTTTCCGCTTCCAGGCTAAGGTATCGCATGACCGGGCTACGTAGAACACCACCCCGATCTGGCGCGGATCTATTTTCTCCGGGCCGGCGTAAGTGAAGTGGTAACTGACCGTCGCGGAGCCATCGCCGCTGATTCGAAGCGCATAGCTTCCGGCCGCCTCCCGGTACTGGCCGTCCACAGAGATTTCGATTACGCCCGGGGAGTGAGTGGCCGAGACCGAGGCGGCTTTCCAGTCGCCACACGTGGCGTTGAAAGGGCTCGCCACGGGCCGTGGCATCGGGTAGCCGCTGGTGTACTTCTCTTCCTTGGTGGGCAAGAGCATGAGCACAGGACCACCGACCAGCACCGTTCGGCCCTTCCGCGTGGCCTTGATGATCTCCCCCGTCTTGCGGCTGATCACCCACTCGACGTTGTTGCCTCGTGCTGCGATCGTGTCCTTCGTCTCCACCAATTCGATCTTCCCGTTTGCAACGGAGGGGGCCATGGACGCCGGTTCGGCCGCTTTGCCGATCGGCAGTTTGTAGGTGTCGACCATCAGATCCTTGCGGAAAAACTTCAACGAGAGCGTCTTCCCATTCAGATCCGTACCGCGAGCCGGAATGGTAATCGTTCCCTTCCCATGCGGGGGAAGGTGCGCCTGAACCGTGCCGGACTCATGCCCCACGGACCATTCGATGCGCACGTCACGGAGATCAGTGAAGTCATAGCGGTTCTCGACGGGCACCTCCAACCGGCCGCCGGCGGGTAGCGGGATCGGGCCATCCGGGATTTTGATCGGGGTGTGCGCCTTCTTAACGTGCCACAAGTCGGGTTTGGCGCGGCGCCAATAATCGATCAACCCCCAGTCGCCGTAACCGAGAACCTGGCCCGAGGGCAGAAGGAATACGTCATCCGTGAAATTGAACACCTGAGCTCCCAAAATCGAACGCGTCTCCCAAACCTTCTCCCAGAAGGGGGCGTATTGCCGGCCCCAGTCGTCGCGTAACCCGGGGTCGGTCATTACCTCGGAGACGTCACCGCAATACACGTGAACCGACTGATCGAAGAGGACAGGGCGCTTGGACGACGCGGCATGGGCAAACTCTTTCACGCCGGGGTAGTGCCAGCTCGCCACGTCGAACGGAGATGGGACGAGCTCAAACCCCGCAAGCTCAGCCCCGCTTTCCGGGTCCCAGGCGATGTGCACGGGTCGAGAGGAATCGACCGCCCGCACCATCTTCAGCACTTCCCGGAAGTTTTTCCCACATACCGATTCGTCCGCGAGCATCCAGGTGATGACGCTGGGATGGCTGCGGTCACGCTCGATCATCTCCAAAACAGGTTGCAGGTAATAGGGGAAATACTTCGGATCGTCGAAGCTCTCGGTCTTCCATAAAGTCGGCATATCCTCCCCCAGCAAACCGACCCAGCAGGTCCCCGGCTCATCCATGGCGTAGAGCCCCGCTTCGTCACAGAGGTTAAGCACCTCTTCGTCGGGAAGAAACGCGCAGGTATAAGTGTTGTTTGAGTTCGCCCAAAGCATCCATTCGATGTCTTGACGCTGGACCTCCGGGGGCACCGTCCGCCCCATCAGCGGATGCGAATCCTGCCGCACCACCCCCCGCAGCCGGATCGGCTGACCGTTCAGTAGAAACTGCCCATCTTTGATGTCCACCTGCCGGAAGCCGAAGCGTCGCTGGGTTGAGTACTGCTTTCCGCCAACCTTCAACTCACAGTTAAGCGCGTACAGATTCGGATGCTCAGCGTCCCATTTTTTCGGGGACTCAATCGGGAGCTGGATCACATGCGACAGAACCTGGCAGGCCTTTATAGCGGGCAGCTTGAACGTTGCGGGATTGAGGTTGACCCACTTGCCGTCGGGTCCGAGTTCCCGCAGGCGGAATTGTATTTCGGCGTTGTTAACGTCCGTTCGGCCCTCGTTGGCGATATCCGCCAGCACGTGCAGAACCGCGTTCTTGAAGTCGCCATCAAAGCTAGTATTCACGTGTAGGGACGAGATATGCGTCTCCGGGACGGCAAAGATTGACGCTTTGCGGATGATTCCGCCCATCTGGTGCCCCACCATGATGTACCCGGAGACGAGTTCTTCGGAAAGGCTCTCGCTGGTGACCGCCAAGGTCAGGACATTGTCTTTACCAGGCATGACGGCTTCGCTGACGTCCACCTCGAAAGGCGTGAACGCACCTAAGTGTGACCCAACCGGCGAGCCGTTCATCCACACTTCGGCTTTGCTGTAAACCGCATCAAAGCGAACTTTGATGCGGTGCCCTGCCCAGTCTGCCGGCGCCGCGAATCGCAAGCGGTAACACCCAGGCTGCCGTGCCTTGACACTGAATCCTTGCATGGTCCATTCGCCGGGCACTTGAATGTCGGACCAGCCCGCATCCGACGAGTCCTTCCAAAACTCGGCTCCCGGGCTTGGATTGAACCGCCAGGTCCCCGTCAGATCCACCCATGGCCTAGCAACACCTGCCACCCCCTCTGGTCGAGGCGTAAGGCGCGGAAGCAGATTCACCGGATTGCTCTCACCCACAGGACCTGCAGGGGATCTGCCGGGGGCGCTTGCACTCTCCCCCACACACACGGCCCCAGCCCCAGCCACCATGCCGAGAAATGCGCGCCGGGACACCGAAAACGGTGAACCGCTGGAATTACTCGACGTGTTGATCGATTGGGCATCCTTTTCATCGTTCATGTCAGGAATCTTCAGCATAGGAGGGTCTCCATTTCTCACAGCCTGGTAGCGGCGACTTTACATCGCCAGAGCTTCAATCAGTGCAACACAATTTGGCGGCCTAAAGCCGCCGCGACGCGTCTTTTTGCAGCCTGTTAGTCTGGTTGCGGCTCGCCCCCCAAATTGAGACGTACGCTGCCCATGATGACATCTCCCTTGCGAAGCGTTTTCTGTTCGTGAGCATACTGTTTGAAGCGCAGCACGCCCTGGCCGCCTCCATTCGAGAAGTCGGAAATCAGCAGCTTGATGCGGGAATGGTCTACCCAGGCGCGGACGTTCTGGCGTCCATCCGATTCGACGCGCACCCCGTGTCCTCCGGCATCCGTGAGGGACGCCCAAAGGATGTTGTATTTGGTGCTGCGGAAATCATTGGTCCCGCCGTCCGTGCTATCCAGCTCCCAGGGCCAGGGGGGCGCTTGCCCAAAGACGGCTGGAGGCCACTCCCTGGGGTTGCGGAAGGCAGGCGCGCGGCCTTCTGGCCGGCCAATGTGTCCGGCCGGGTACAGACTCCACTGCGACCTGCGCTTCCAGCTCAGCACATCGCGGTTGGCCGCAATGTCGAACATGATGCCGATTTCGCGTACGTCCATGTCACTACCGTTGTATTCAAATCGGTAATCCAGAACCATGCCACCTGAATTGTCGAGGCGGATGGTGTAGCCGCCGCTAAGCTGCTCGTAACGTCCCGTTGCCCGGATTAGAGTCTCAGCCCCCTGCGTTTCCGTCTCGACTTTGGAAGACGTCCACGGCATCGGAATGGGCTGCAACGCGGTAAACGAGTCCGCCCCAATATACGGATAATCGAAGGGGGGTATTTCCAGGGGCGTTACTGCAAGGTAAGGCCCGCCGACCATGGAAGCCGGGGAGTGCGCCGGCCCGGCGACAATCATGTTCGTTTTTGGATCAACCATCCAGTAGAAATCCGATCCGCTTACCAGAATTGACTGCGGGGCCGGCTCCCAATGCGGAGCGATACCGGATAGCGACGCCACAGCTTTCCTTTCAACGCTGCGGCTGCCGACCGGCAATTTGTAAGCATCCACCAATTCCCCGCTCGTATTGAAAAACTTGAGCGTCAAGTCGCAGAGGTCACCCGCGCTTTGCGGCAGTGAAACCTCGACGGAACCGCTAGTGCGGGGGGGCACATTGGCCGATGCCGCGCATTTCACTCCCTTCGCACTGCACTCGATTCGCAGCTCGTTGAGGTTTGTGAA
>Ga0187878_1002564_pt1 | contig 15979 bp, 12 predicted proteins | sample June2016WEW_17_1_FD_132979 | JGI IMG/M metagenome (GOLD analysis project Ga0187878, IMG submission 132979) | Peatland microbial communities from SPRUCE experiment site at the Marcell Experimental Forest, Minnesota, USA - June2016WEW_17_150 | ecosystem: Environmental > Terrestrial > Soil >...
CCCGCATGTGCGGCTACGAGGGACCTGCCTGTTATCGTCTGGGCGCCGTAGTGGAAATGATCCACTCTGCCACGCTCGTGCACGACGATATCATTGACGACGCCAAAGTGCGCCGCGGCCGCGCCTCGGTCAATGCACATTGGGGAAACGAAATCACCGTGCTGATGGGCGATTGGCTCTACATGACTTCTTTCCAGGTCGCCCTCGGCGAGCGGCGCTTCAAGATTCTGGACATTCTTACGGAAGTCACGCGAAAGATGATCGAAGGAGAACTGATTCAGCTTAGCGTGAGCCACAATCCCGACGTTACCGAGGAGCAGCACCTCGACATTTCGATGCGCAAGACGGCATTCCTCTTTTCGGCCTGCACTCAGATGGGAGGCGTATTGGCTTCCGTGACCGAGGCTCAGGCCGAAGCGCTCCGGCTGTACGGCGTTCACGTGGGAATGGCGTTTCAGTTAGTGGATGACGTTCTCGACATCACATCGGACGAAACAACACTGGGGAAGCCCGTTTGCAGCGACCTGAAAGAAGGCAAGCTCACTCTGCCTCTCATCTATCTGATGCGCGAAGGAAAGCCGGAACATCGCGAACTGATTCGGACTATCATTCGCGAAGATGGATATGGCGGCTCGAACCGGGATCAGATCGTAGCGCTGGTGCGGGAGTACAAAACGGCGGATCGGGTTCTTGGGATGGCCCATGATTTCGCCCTCCAGGCCAAGAATCATTTAGCCGGTTTCCCCGACTGCGCGGCTCGCGATGCGCTTCTCTCCATACCCGATTACATCGTGGCGCGTGACCGGTGACGCCACAGCCGCAGCAATAAACTTTCCGGGAAAGAACCGCTGATGGGCGCTTGGGCTGCCCTATTTTTTGCTCACGGGCGTAGATCCGGGGAGATCCTGTATGACCAGTTTCCTCGGCTGGGTGGGGTTGATTGAGGTGCTATCGGAGGACTGTTCCGTGAGGACCTCCAGGGTAGCGAACGATTCCACCGCCTTGTTTTTGAGTACCTCCTGCATGAACTGCATCCAGATTGGCAGGGAGACCACCGCTCCGGCTTCCTTGTCCCCAAGCGTCCTCTTAGAGTCGAATCCAACCCAGATGGCGGTCGTGATCGAGGGGCTGAAGCCGACGAACCAGGCATCAGCGAAGTCATTGGTGGTGCCGGTCTTTCCTCCGAGGGGGCGATTCAGGGCTCGGGCCGCCTTGGCTGTGCCGTTCTGGACAACATCTTGAAGCAAGCCGAGCATGCGCTGCGCGATTTCCGGGTCGAGCACCTGGTGGGTTTGCGGTTCCGTCTGCTCTTTCTTGACATGTTCGTAATCTTCGATCTTCCGGATGAAGTAAGGCTTGGGCTGGCGCCCGAGGTTCGGAAAGACCGTGAAGGCTGTGGCCATCTCCAGCGGAGTGGCTTCGCAGGCGCCGATTGCCAGAGGCAAATACGGCTCCATCTGGCCTGAAAGTCCGAAGCGCCTCGCCATTACCAGAACATTCTTGATCCCCAGCAAAGAGGCCAGCCGGATGGTAGGCACGTTGCGCGATTCGATCAAAGCCTGTCGCAGAGTGATCTGACCCTCGTACTTTCCGTCGTAATTGACTGGCTGATAGACTCGTCCCAGAGAATCCGTAAAGCTGATCGGAGCATCAAGAATCGTACTCTCGGCCGACCATCCTTTTTCCAATGCGGTCGAATATACAATCGGTTTGAATGTCGAGCCGACTTGACGCATGGCCTGCGTCGTACGGTTGAATTCACTTGTCTCGAAGTCGTAGCCGCCGACCATGGCTTTGATCTCCCCGGTTGCATTGTCCAGCGTGATCAATGCGCCCTGTACTTGGGGAATCTGATCCAATACGGCTGTTGCGGTCTTATGGATGTCGTCGAGGGATGTGATCTGGATGGTCGCAAGGTCGCCGGGTTTGAGAATCGTGGAAGGCACTTTTGCCTTGGTCCAGGCGATTTCCTTCGGGCCCAGAGTAGTGCGATACTTGCCGAAACGTATCTTTATCTCCGGGTCGTCGACGCTTTCGACGAGTCCGATGACAAGGTCTCCCGGCCTCAGAGTCGCGCGCCAATCCGGATTGGTGTACGCATCGAGTGAGACAGAAGGATCCTTGAGCACGTTGTCGACCGGGCCCCGCCAGCCGCGCTGTTTATCATAAGCACGCAACCCTTCATGCAGCGCTTTGTTCGCGGCGGTCTGCATTTCGATGTTTAATGTCGTATGGACGCGCAGGCCCTGCCGCCAGATGGTATCCGTCGTATAACGGTCTGCCAGGGATTGGCGGACCCATTCGACGAAATAGGGCGCAAAATCCGTATTTCTGGTGTGTGGCTTCAATAGGATGGGCCTGGCCTTGGCTTCCGCAGCGGTTTGCCGCGAGATCATTTGCTCGGCGACCATCCGATCCAGGATGTAATTGCGGCGTGACAGCGCGGCGTCCGGATGAAGGATCGGAGAATACATTGCGGCGTTTCTCGGCAACCCGGCAATCAAAGCGCATTCATCCAATGTGAGATCTTTCAGTTGTTTCCCGAAGTAATTGTCTGCGGCGGCGGCGACACCAAACGTGCCGTGCCCGAAATAGTGCTGGTTGCAGTAGAGCGTGAGGATCTGCTGCTTGGAGTAGCGCTTTTCGATCTGCCAGGCGACCAGCAACTCCTTGACCTTGCGGTCGAATGTCTTCTCGGTATTTCCCATGAGCATGCGTGCCAGCTGCTGAGTGATCGTGCTGGCGCCTTCCGCCCGCCTCATTGAGACGACGTCTTTGACAAGGGCCCGGAGCGTCGACAGGTAGTTGATGCCAGAGTGGTTATAGAACTTATCGTCCTCGGCGGCCAGGATCGCAAGCTGCAGGTAAGCTGGGATTTCCTCGTAGGGGACGACGATGCGCCGCTCGATGGCGAACTCACCTATCACTTTGTCATCGTCGGAGAAAAGATCCGTGATGACGTCAGGCCGAAAGTCTTCGAGACTCTGGATCTTCGGCAAATTGTACTGATATCCGATCAAGACGCCGAATGCCACCCCTGCCAGAGCAAAAAACAATACGACCACTCCGTACAAGAGCCAGAGCCACCGCGGCAGCTTGCGCCGTTTGCGCTGAATTCCATTTGCCGAAGCCATGACGGAGCGAATTATAGCACCAACGCGAATGATGCACGACGATGGGCGGGTGACGCGTGGTAACTGTTGAGCATTTTTCTGAGACTTGGCGGTTAATTCGGTCGTCGATCCGAAAACACTGTACCCTTTTGCTGCTAAACAGTTGCAGCGCGTGAGAGGTAACTCGAAGACACGTCACACGTCTCGCGTCACGGGGCGCGCTTCAAAACTCTCCCGCCTCGGCATTGGCCGCTTCGTGTTGTGAGGATTCAGCGGCTTTCGAATCAAGAAAAGTCACGCGGGCCGCAATGATCTCGGTCGTGTAATGTTTCTCGCCAGGCGGTTTTTCCCAGGAGCGAGTTTGCAGCGACCCTTCGACGCAGACCAGCTTGCCCTTATGCAGATACTGATTGCATTGTTCCGCAATCTTGCCGAAGGCGACAATGCGATGCCATTCGGTCGTTTTCTCTGCCGGGCCGTTGCCGTTGCCGGGATGGAACTGATCCGTGGCCAGGCTGAAGTTCGACACTCGAGTGCCGCCGGCGGTGACGCGATCGTCCGGTTCTCTCCCCAGACGTCCGATGAGAATCACTTTGTTGATACTGCCCATATGTCCTCCAGTTGCCCTTGAAGGCCCTCTTGCAGCGCTTCATTGCGCTGCGGCGACGGCCCCCGCAGGAGCTAACTTATCTAACGGCCGGACCGCTGCTTGAGCGAAGAAATCTGGCGCTCCGGGCGGGTGTTTCCGGATTGCGGAGAATCGTGATCTCGCATCCGCCGTATTTGATCCGGCTATTTGCTTGACAGCTATGACCCTGTTTGCTACATTTGTTCGGTTTTTCCCTATGGCTCTGGCGCTCTGTCCGAGGTAGGACTAGAGGAGCGTTTAGCCGTTGGAAGGTAAAGGAGAAAAAGGTTTGCCGACCTTCAATCAGCTGGTTCGATCTGGCCGAAAGAAGATTCGTTACAAGACGAAGAGTCCGGCTTTACAGGGGAGCCCGCAGCGGCGAGGAGTCTGTACCAGGGTGTATACATCAACACCCAAGAAACCAAACTCAGCTCTTCGCAAAGTTGCTCGTGTCCGGCTCACGAACGGGATTGAGGTAACTACCTACATCCCGGGTGTCGGACACAACCTGCAGGAACACTCCATCGTTCTGATCCGCGGTGGACGTGTCAAGGACCTTCCTGGGGTTCGCTACCATGTGGTGCGGGGGACCTTGGATTCCGTTGGAGTCCAGGAGCGAAAGCAGTCCCGTTCCAAGTATGGCGCCAAGCGGCCCAAAAGCTAAACACTCCTTCAAAAAGCCGTCCTCGTGACGGACTTGCGCCTTGCGGGAATCTTCGGAAGGCATTTGCCAGAGCCGACGCATTTTGCTCTCTGGGGTAGCATTTCTCATCCCGTGACGGATGGGAAAAAACGAAAATGAGATAGAGGTAGCGGGAGATCTTCAGGTATGCCGAGGCGTAGAGAGGTACCGAAGCGGGAAACCTTCCCGGATCCAGTGTACAGCAGCACCCTGATCACCAAGTTTGTCAACTGTATGATGCTCGCGGGGAAGAAGAGTGTGGCCGAGGGCATTTTTTACGGGGCGTTGGATTCGATCAAAGAGCGTGCGAAAGAGGATCCGGTCAAGGTGTTCAAGAAAGCGATGGATGCCGTCAAACCGGTCCTCGAGGTGAAATCCCGGCGAGTCGGAGGCGCCACGTATCAGGTGCCGATCGAGGTCTCGCAGGACCGGCGCACATCCCTGGCGATTCGTTGGATTATCGGAAACGCACGCTCGCGCAGCGAAAAAACGATGCAGGAAAGACTCGCTGCTGAAATTCTGGATGCCTCGAACAATCGCGGTGGCGCAATCAAGAAGAGGGAAGATACGCATCGCATGGCCGAGGCCAATAAGGCATTCGCCCATTATCGGTGGTAGTGAGGTTTGACTAAGGTGGCACGTCTAGTACCGCTGGAGCGGACCCGAAATATCGGAATCATGGCGCATATCGATGCGGGTAAGACAACTGCGACCGAACGAATCCTCTATTACACCGGCATCACACATAAGCTCGGTGAAGTGCACGAAGGTACTGCCACGATGGACTGGATGGAGCAGGAACAGGAACGTGGCATAACCATCACATCCGCTGCGACCACATGCTTCTGGGGAGACTACCGCGTCAACATTATTGATACACCCGGACACGTGGACTTCACTGCCGAGGTGGAACGCAGCCTGCGGGTGCTCGACGGCGCCGTTGCGCTTTTCGGGGCTGTGGAAGGGGTCGAGCCGCAATCGGAAACCGTTTGGCGGCAGGCGGATAAGTATCATGTACCGCGCATCGGCTTTGTCAATAAGATGGACCGTCCCGGAGCGGACTTCCCGCGCGTGCTGAGCATGATGAAAAGCCGCCTGGGGACCGTTCCCGTTGCGGTACAGATCCCATTCGGCATTGAAGATCAGTTCCGCGGCGTCATCGATATTATCCTCCAAAAGGCAATTGTCTTTAGAGAGGAAACGCTGGGTGCGGATTTCGCCGTGGAAGAGATTCCGGAAGAATACCGCGAAGAGGTAGCCCGATACCGCGAGCAGATGATTGAAGTGATTTCGGACGTCGATGATCGCCTCATGGGGAAATATGTCGCCGGCGCCGCGCTTTCCGAACAGGAGATCGTTGCCGCCCTGCGAGAGGGAACCATTGGACTGAAATTCGTGCCGGTCCTCTGCGGTGCGGCGTTCAAGAACAAGGGCATTCAGCAGTTGCTCGATGCGATCGTCCATTTTCTTCCGTCCCCGCTCGACGTTCCCGCTGTACGAGGCATTGTGAAAGGGGATAAAGAACCTCCCGTGCGCCATGCTTCGGACGACGAGCCCTTCGCCGGATTGGTCTTCAAGATCATGACCGATCCCTTCGTCGGGCAACTGGCCTTCTTCCGAGTCTATTCCGGGCAGGCGCAGACGGGGGCGACGATATACAACTCTACCAAGGATTACTCTGAGCGCGTGGGGCGGCTTTTGAAAATGCACGCGAATAAGCGCGAGGAGATCAAGGAAGTATATGCCGGAGACATCGCGGCGGCGGTGGGCCTCAAGAATGTCAGCACCGGCGATACCATCTGCGATAAGCGACACCCGATCGTGCTCGAAGGGATTGAGTTTTCAGCCCCCGTGATTGCCGTTGCCATCGAGCCCAAAACCAAAGCGGATCAGGAGAAACTGGCGATCGCTCTTGGCAAGCTGATCCGCGAGGACCCGACTTTCAAGGTGCATACGGATCCCGATACCGGCCAGACGATCATTGAAGGTATGGGCGAGCTCCACCTCGAGATTCTCGTCGACCGAATGGTGCGGGAGTTCGGAGTGGCTGCCAATGTGGGGAAACCGCAGGTCGCATACCGGGAGACTATCCGGCAACGCGCCGCGGCGGAAGGCAAGTTCATTCGCCAGACCGGCGGGCACGGACAGTACGGGCACGTCAAGATTGCGATTGAACCGAATGCGCCGGGGGCGGGCTTTGTATTCGAGAACGAGATCGTCGGCGGCGCCATCCCTCGTGAATATATTGCGCCTACGGAGCAGGGGATACGGGAAGCTCTCGAAACCGGTGTTTTGGCCGGATACGAAATGGTGGACTTAAAAGTCACGCTCCTCGACGGCACCTATCACGAGGTTGATTCTTCGGAAATGGCATTCAAGATCGCCGGCTCCATGGCTCTGAAGGAAGCGGTCAGACACGCAAAGCCCGTATTGCTGGAGCCGATGATGGATGTCGAGGTCGTCGTGCCGGAGGAGTTCATGGGCGCTGTTACGGGCGACCTGCACGCGCGTCGAGGCCGTGTCGAATCAACGGATGCGCGCATGAGTTCCACCATCATCAAGTGTAAAGTTCCGCTTTCCGAGATGTTCGGCTACTCGACTGATTTGCGGTCTATGACCCAGGGACGGGCTACCTATTCCATGCACTTCTCGCATTACGAAGAAGCGCCCAAAACCGTAAGTGAAGAGATCATATCGCGGGTCCGCGGGAAAGCAGTAACCAGATAGGCAGGTTTGGAGGTTTCTATGGCGAAGGAAAAATTCGATCGCAGCAAGCCGCACGTGAACATAGGGACGATCGGGCACATAGATCATGGGAAGACGACGTTGACATCGGCGATCACGCAGGTACTGCACAAGCTGGATCCGAAGGTAGCGATACGGAGTTTTGATTCGATCGACAATGCGCCGGAAGAGAAGGAGCGTGGGATAACGATCGCGACGGCGCACGTGGAGTACTCGACGAAGAACCGGCACTATGCGCACGTGGACTGTCCTGGTCATGCGGACTACATCAAGAACATGATTACGGGGGCTGCGCAGATGGACGGGGCGATTCTGGTGGTATCGGCGGCGGACGGGCCGATGCCGCAGACGCGGGAGCATCTTTTGTTGGCGCGTCAGGTAGGGGTGCCGTACATCGTGGTATTCATGAACAAGATCGACATGGTGGATGATCCGGAGTTGCTGGATCTGGTTGAGCTGGAGATGCGGGAGTTGTTGACGTTCTACGAATTTCCTGGGGATGAAGTACCGGTATTGAGGGGGAGTGCTTTGAAGGCGTTGGAGGGGGATCCGGAGGCGGAGAAGCAGTTGTTGGCGCTGATGGACGCGGTGGACAGTTACGTACCGTTGCCGAAGCGTGACATAGACCTGCCGTTTTTGATGCCGGTGGAAGACATATTCACGATATCGGGGCGAGGGACGGTGGCGACGGGGAGGATAGAGCGGGGGAAGGTGAAGGTCGGGGAAGAGATAGAGATCGTAGGGATCCGGCCGACGTTGAAGCGGGTGGTGACGGGCGTAGAGATGTTCAAGAAGTTATTGGACGAAGGGATGGCGGGTGACAACGTAGGGTTGCTGTTGCGAGGGACGGAGCGGAAGGAAGTGGAGCGTGGGCAGGTGATCGCGGCGCCGGGGAGCATCACGCCGCACACGCATTTCAAGGGGCAGGTATACATATTGTCGAAGGAAGAAGGGGGGCGGCACACGCCGTTTTTCAATGGGTACCGGCCGCAGTTTTATTTTCGGACGACGGACGTGACGGGGGTAGCGGAGTTACCGGAAGGGACGGAGATGGTGATGCCGGGAGACAACGTGAACCTGACGATCAAGCTGATCACTCCGATAGCGATGGAGAAGGGGTTGCGGTTTGCGATTCGCGAGGGCGGCCACACGGTGGGAGCGGGCGCCATTTCGGAAATTCTGGAATAGGAGAGCGGGAATCATACGGACCTGCGCCCATTGGCGCAGGCGCCGCCCCGGATTAAAACGCCATGCGAGAAATTATTACTTTGGAATGCACGCAGTGCAAAAACAGGAACTACACGTCGACGAAAAACAAGAAGACCACCACCGAGCGCCTGGAATTAAAGAAGTTCTGCAACCATTGCCGCGCCCATACGGTGCATCGGGAGACGCGGTGAGGCTCTTCGGGATAAACATGTATAGGCCAGTAGCTCGAATTGGTAGAGCGGCGGTCTCCAAAACCGCATGTTGGGGGTTCGAGTCCCTCCTGGCCTGCCAATATTCCTGATCCTCGATCCGCGGGTGTCTGCAGCTGACACCTGCGGCTTCGCGGAGTGAACTCAATGAATGGACTACTGCAAAAAACGAAGGACGCTTTTAAAGGCTTTATAGAGTTCGTCTCAGATACCCGCAAGGAGCTCAAGAACGTCTCCTGGCCTTCCCGGCACGAACTGGTATCCACGACGGTGGTGGTCATTGTCGCCGTGTTCTTTTTTGGCGCGTTTCTTGCGGTTGTTGATCTCGTCGTCAGTCAGTTGATGGAATTCGTGATCAACAAGCTCGCTTCCTAGCCCAAACAGACGGACGGATGAAAGTATGGGGGAAAAGAAGTGGTACATCATCCACACCTACTCCGGATACGAAAGGAAGGTTGCGGAAAGTCTGATGAATCGCATCCAGGCCTACGATCTGGGCGAATGTGTCGGCCAGATCCTGATCCCGACCGAGGATGTCGTGGAGATGAAAAGTGGGAAAAAAGTGGTTACGACGAAGCTCACTTTTCCGGGCTACATCCTGGTAGAGATGGACATGACCGATACAGCATGGCATGTCGTGAGGGGGACTCCTAAGGTTACGGGGTTCATCAGCACCGGCAAAAAGCCCACGCCATTGACGGATGAGGAGATCAACGAAGTCGTCAACCGCGTGTCGGTAACGGCTGAACAGCCAAAGCCCAGATTTACATTTGACAGGGGCGAGGCAGTGAAGATCATAGACGGGCCGTTCAAAGACTTTGCAGGAGTGATCGAGGACGTGAACCCGGACCGGAACACCCTCAAAGTGATGCTGACCATTCTGGGCCGGGCAACGCCGGTGGAATTGGAATCGGAGCAAGTGGAAAAGGCTTAGGGTACAAGGCGCGGCGCCGGAACGCAGCGGCCGCGCGTTGACAGGGAGTTCGCATGGCGAAGAAGGTGATTGCAAACGTGAAACTGCAGGTATTGGCAGGGAAGGCGACTCCGGCGCCGCCGGTAGGATCGGCTTTGGGCCCCCACGGCTTAAACATCATGGATTTCTGCAAGGCGTTCAACGCCAAGACCGCCAAGCAAGAGGGGCTGATCATTCCGGTGGTGGTGACCGTTTATAGCGATCGCACCTATTCGTTCATAACCAAGACTCCGCCTGCGGCCGTCCTTTTGAAAAAGGCGGCCAATATTGCCAAAGGTTCCGGCGAACCCAACAAGAATAAAATCGGCAAGGTGACCCTGAAACAGGTCCGCGAGATTGCCCAGAGCAAAATGCCGGATCTGAACGCATCTACTCTCGATGCCGCCGTGAACATCATTCTGGGCACGGCCCGCAGCATGGGGTTGGAAGTCGAGGGATAGGGAGAATCGGCGAATGCTAAGACTCGTCGATCGTCATTAGGATTTGTGAGGTATTGCAATGGCCAAAGTTGGAAAGAAATATACGAAAGCCGCCGCCGTGGTGGAACCGCGCCACTACTCACTGGAAGAAGCAGTGGGGCTTCTTAAGAAGGCCGCGTTCGCCAAGTTTAATGAGACCGTCGAAGTGGCGATGAGGTTGGGTGTCAACCCAAAGTATGCCGACCAGATGGTGCGCGGCACCGTCGTGCTCCCGAATGGCCTCGGGAAGAGCAAGCGAGTGATCGCGATCGCCTCGGGGGATAAGGTCAAAGAAGCACGTGATGCCGGCGCGGATGAAGTTGGCGGCGACGATATCGTGGAACGTATCGCAGGAGGCTGGATGGACTTTGACGCCGTGGTTGCCACGCCCGATATGATGCGCAGCGTCGGCAAACTCGGCAAGGTGCTGGGCCCGCGTGGTTTGATGCCGAACCCCAAAACGGGCACAGTAACATTCGAGGTATCCAAGGCTATCAAGGAGATCAAGGCCGGCAAGGTCGAATTTCGCGTCGACAAGACGGGAATCGTGCATGCGCCCTGCGGCAAGATCCAGTTTGACGAAAAAAGCCTTTTTGAGAATGCCAAGGCACTTATCGACGCCGTTGTCCGGGCAAAACCGGCGAGCAGCAAGGGGAAATACGTGAGGAGCGTTTCGATATCCTCAACGATGAGCCCGGGCATCTGGATTGATGAGACAACGCTGGAGTCTCGAGCCTAGTGAGGACCCGACGGATTTGTTCGCCTGACCGCGGTGCGCGGTAATGCGAATCGGGAAGTGGGATAAGCAAAATCGGAGCGATCCTTTCGGAAGCTCCCATAGCCATTGAAGGTCTCGTAAAGTTTATGAACAGATCAGAGAAGCAGCAGGTGGTGGAATCTCTCGGCGAACAGTTCCGCACGGTCAGCAATATGTTTCTGATCGATTACCGTGGACTGAAGGTCGTCGACGCGACAGAGTTGCGCCGGAAAATCCGTGAGTTCGACGGAACTTACGTCGTGGTGAAAAACACGCTCGCGCTCCGGGCTGCCAAGGAACACGGGCTGGAGCATGTAGGTCCCTATCTGGAGGGGCCGACCGCCGTGGCGTTCCATAAGCGTGACGTGGTCGGAATGGCAAAACTCCTGACCGAGATCTCGAAGTCCAACCCAAACTTCCGTTTTAAAGGAGCTCTGATTGAGGGCAAGGTCGTTCCCGCATCAGAGATCCAGGCAATTGCCTCGCTCCCCTCGCGCGAGGTGTTGCTGAGCAAGCTGGTTTTCCTACTTAAGGCGCCTTTACAGAGGCTCGCCGGCGCCCTGAAGGCTCCGGCCAGGGATTTGGCCCTGGTGTTGAAGCAAGTTCAGAAGTAGGAGCCCTGGAAACTTTTAGCTATCCATTTCTACCAATCCTCAAGGGAGTTAACAAAGATGGCAATTACGAAGAACGATATTTTGGCATGGATCGATCAAGCCACGATGCTGGATATCTCGGATCTGGTGAAGAGTCTCGAGGAGAAGTACGGCATCACAGCGGCAGCGGCGATGCCGATGGCCATGGCCGGGGGCCCGGCCGCTGGCGAAGCCAAACCTGCAGCCGAGGAGAAAACCGAGTTCACCGTCGTCCTTGCTGCCATAGGCGACAAGAAGATCAATGTGATCAAAGCGGTGCGCGAAGTGACCAGCCTGGGGTTGAAGGAAGCGAAAGACCTTGTGGAAGGCGCGCCCAAGCCCGTAAAAGAGGGCGTCAACAAGGAAGAAGCCGAAGCAATCAAGAAGAAGTTCGAAGAAGCAGGCGCCACCGTAGAGATCAAGTAGCACCCGACTTGTTTCTGCTCTTTCTCCATGAAGTGCTGGGTGCTGGGACCTGAGTGCCGAAGGAAAACGCAACTCTCAGGACTTGCCACTCAGCACTCAGCACTTAGAACTCAGCACTATAGTGCGAGGTCGCTGTGCCGCGGAAAAGTAACAGCAGAAGGCAGAAATCAAGGCCCGTACCTGCCGCCTTCGTTTCCGTGAAAGCAGAAGCCGAAGACCGGACGGCGATGCTTGCCGCTGGAATTTCTCTGCTGCCCCGCATTTCCGTGCCACGGTTTTACAAACGGAAGATGGAAAGTCAAACAAGCACGTCGAGGTAAATCAATCGATGACCAATATCACCACCGCCAACGTCTATCGGGACCGCATGGATTTTGCCAAGATTCACACCAGCATCCCGATTCCGAATCTGATTGAAGTCCAGAGGAAGTCCTACCATCGTTTCCTGCAAATGGATGTGCTCCCCTCTGAGCGGGAAGACGTAGGGCTACAGGCCGTGTTCAACTCGGTTTTTCCGATTAACGATTTCCGCGGGACTTCATCTCTGGAATTCGTCGAATACTCCATCGGCAACTGGCAGTGCAAATGTGGGAATTTGAAGGGGCTCGATTACCTTCGCGCCAATTGTGAGGAGTGCGGTAAGACTATCATCAACAGTCCTTACAATCCCGAGGGCAGCGACTGCAGGCATTGTGGCGCCAGGAACGAAATTGAAAATACGCGCTGCGAATTCTGCGGCGGCGCCGTGGAACTCAACGTGAAGTACACGGTGGAGGAATGCCAGGAACGCGGCATGACCTTCGCGGTGCCCTTGAAAGTGACTGTGCGCCTGGTAGTGTGGGACAAGAATGAAGGGGAGGGGCGCAGCATCCGTGACATCAAGGAACAGGAGGTCTATTTCGGCGACATCCCTCTGATGACCGAGAACGGAACCTTCATCATCAACGGCACCGAGCGTGTGATCGTAAGCCAGTTGCACCGCTCTCCCGGCGTTTTTTTCGAATCCAATCCCGGCCGGACTTTCATTCTGGCCAAGATCATTCCGTACCGCGGTTCCTGGGTGGAGTTCGAGTACGATGCCAAGAACATCCTATACGTCCGCATCGACCGCAAGCGTAAATTCCTGGCATCGACTTTCGTACGTGCGCTTGGTCTGACGAGATCCAGGGAAGAGGAACTCCAAAAGTCAGGGATCAAAGAACCCAAGCAGAGCGACTCCGAGATCCTGCGCATCTTTTACCAACCCGTCCAGATTCGTTGGGAAGGGAAGAACCTGTATCGCAGCCTCGAGCGCGATTTGATCGGCTCCAAGGCAGCCGAGGAGATCCGGGACGCTGCCGGCAAGACGGTCCTCGTGGCAAAGGGCAAGAAGATCACGGCAGGACTGTTCAATCAGATGATCAAGGCAGGTGTGGCCGAAATCAGGATGGACCAAGACGGGCTCGAGGGGGCTCTTTCGTTGTCCGAGGTGATCAACACCGAGACCGGCGAAGTCCTTCTTGAGCCCAACGCCGAGGTGACTTCGCAGATCATCAACAATCTGAGTGAAGCCGACATCCAGACGGTCGATGTGTTTTTCCCCGAGAAGGAAGACACCGGGGTCACCATGTCGCAGACGCTCAAAAAAGATCACATCAAGTCGCAGGAAGAGGCGCTCATCGAGATCTATCGCAAACAGCGCCCCGGCGACCCGCCCACGATCGAAACGGCCACGGCGCTTTTTGAGGGGATGTTCTACGATCCCCGCAAGTACGATTTTTCGAAGGTCGGCCGCCTGAAGTTCAACATCAAGCTCGATCTGAACACGTCGCTGGACCAACGCACGCTCATCGCGGAAGACTTCCACTCCGTCATCCGCTACGCCCTCAAGCTGCCCAAGAATATAGGCAGCGTGGATGATATCGATCACCTCGGCAACCGCCGCGTGAGAGCGGTAGGCGAGTTGCTCGAAAACCAGTTCCGCATCGGCTTGGTGCGCATGGAACGGGCAATCAAGGAAAAAATGTCCGTGCATCAGGAAATGACCACGGCCATGCCCCATGACCTGATCAATGCCAAGCCCGTCATGGCATCGATCCGCGAGTTCTTCGGCAGCAGCCAGCTTTCCCAGTTCATGGATCAGACCAATCCGCTTTCGGAGATCACCCACAAGCGCCGTCTCTCGGCTCTGGGGCCGGGCGGATTGAGCCGCGAGCGGGCTGGGTTCGAGGTGCGCGACGTGCACCCGACCCATTACGGGCGCATCTGTCCGATCGAGACTCCGGAAGGGCCCAACATCGGCTTGATTTCCTCCCTGAGTTGTTATGCCCGCATCAACGATTACGGGTTCATCGAGTCGCCCTACCGAAAAGTGAAGAACGGCAGGGTGCTGGATTTCGTCCAGGTCGTCTTTCCGGGCGACTGTCACTTCAAAGTCGGCGAGCAGGTGGAACGCGATCTGATCGAGAAAGAGAATCGCCGCTGCGAATCGGCCTCGAAACGCCCCGCGCAGTTCGAACCATTTTCCTTTTACCAGACAGCTTGGGAAGCGGAGAAGTACACAATTGCGCAGGCGAACGTCGAGCTGGATAAGAACGGCGAGATGATGCAGGATCGCGTCAACGCGCGCATTGCCGGCAACTTCGTGCTCGTTCCGCGGGATCAGGTGCAATACATTGACGTGTCTCCGAAGCAGCTCGTGAGCGTTGCCGCCAGTCTCATCCCGTTCCTGGAACACGACGATGCCAACCGGGCTCTCATGGGGTCCAACATGCAGCGCCAGGCCGTGCCCCTGCTGCGCGCGGAAGCTCCCTATATCGGCACAGGCATGGAGTACATCACCGCCAAGGATTCCGGCGCGGTGGTGATCTGCAAGCGGACCGGAGTTGTCGACAGCGTCGACTCAACACGCATCATCGTGCGAGTCGAAGGCGAGAGCGAAAACGGCAAGGGCGCCCGCGATGCCGGCGTCGACATTTACTCGCTGACAAAATTCAAGCGCTCCAACCAGAACACCTGCATCAACCAGGTGCCCCTCGTCAACAGGAGCGAGCGGGTGGTCAAGGGACAGGTGCTGGGGGACGGTCCGTGCACGGACAAGGGCGAGCTCGCGCTCGGCCGCAACGTCCTTGTAGCCTTCATGCCCTGGCGTGGGTACAACTTCGAGGACGCCATCCTGGTCAGCGAGAAACTGGTCAAGGAGGACAGCTACACCTCGATTCATATCGAAGAGCTGGAAATCGAGGCGCGCGACACCAAGCTGGGACCGGAGGAAATCACGCGCGATATACCGAACGTCAGCGACGCTTCGCTGCGCGACCTCGATGAGAGCGGCATCATCCGGATCGGCGCCAAAGTGCGTCCGGGAGACGTTCTCGTCGGCAAGGTCACACCCAAGGGGGAAACGCAACTTTCGCCCGAGGAGAAGTTGTTGCGGGCCATCTTCGGTGAGAAGGCCGGCGAAGTACGCGACGCTTCCCTGGTCACGCCTCCAGGCATCGAAGGGACGATTGTCGACGTAAAGATCTTCTCCCGCAAGGGTGTGCCCAAGGACGAGCGTGCCAAGGCGATCGAAGCGGAGCAGGTGGAGAAGATGGAAAAGGATCTCAACGACGAGATCCGCATCATCAAAGAGGAACGCACCAAGCAGCTGATCGACATCCTGGCCGGCGAGGTCCTGCTCGAAGACGTCACCAGCCGTTCCGGGGAGGTCATGCTGCGGGCGAAGACGAAGCTCACGCGCTCGATGCTTGTCGGCCTCAGCTCGACGGAGCTGAACAAGATCAAGAATGATTTCAAGGCTGAGAAGGAAGGCAAGGTCGTCGACGGCATCAAGCGGATGGAAGAGAAGACCGACAAGCAGATCCAGATTCTCAAGACCCTGCACGAAGAGCAGCTCGCCAAGCTGCGCCGCGGCGATGAGCTGCCGCCCGGCGTAATCAAGATGGTCAAGGTTTATGTCGCGATGAAACGCAAACTTTCCGTGGGTGACAAGATGGCTGGGCGCCACGGCAACAAGGGTGTCATCGCGCGCATCCTGCCAGAAGAAGACATGCCCTACCTTCCAGACGGATCTCCAGTTGAGATCGTGCTCAACCCCCTGGGAGTGCCCTCGCGCATGAATGTGGGACAGCTCCTCGAAACCCACCTCGGCTGGGCGGCAAGATCG
>Ga0187878_1002565_pt1 | contig 15977 bp, 16 predicted proteins | sample June2016WEW_17_1_FD_132979 | JGI IMG/M metagenome (GOLD analysis project Ga0187878, IMG submission 132979) | Peatland microbial communities from SPRUCE experiment site at the Marcell Experimental Forest, Minnesota, USA - June2016WEW_17_150 | ecosystem: Environmental > Terrestrial > Soil >...
CATGCCAACATTAGAAAAACCGACAAACGAGTGGGTTGAAAGGCAATTTGAAGCCGCCGGATCTCGCTGGAAACAGGATAGAAGGAGTTCTTAAATCACCTCAGTGCACAGCCTTCTCGCCAGCTTCCATACGCGTTCGACTGGATTCAATTCCGGGCTGTAGGGCGGCAGAAATGAAAGCGACAGAACATGACGCCTTTCCGCAAGAAAGGGTTGCAGCATGGTCGCGTGGTGATAACGAGCATTGTCCAGAATCAGAATAAGACGCCGGTCCGCTGGCCGGTGGCGCACCAATTTCTTGGGAAAGTCCCAAAACGTGACGGCATCGAATTTCGCTGAGAATTGGGTCACAAGTTGCCCATCCTGTAAGTTGACCGCACCGAAGAGAGCGATGGACTTGCGTGTCGGAGCATGCAGCAGCGTCGGATCCGTTTCTTTCGGCGGCACCCACATCACGCATCGGCTTCCATGCTGCTGGAAGTGGCATTCGTCCAAACTCCAGAGTTCAAGACTTTCGTCGCGAGCGAGGCGACGCAGTTTTTTTATATGCGGCTTGCGCCGCGGGATCAGCATGGGCGATCAGCGGTCGGGGTTTTCTCAAACGGAATCCCATTTGGCGGAACAGGCGTTGACACTGCCGTACACCCAGCGACATCATGAGACTCTTCCAGGTGATGGGCGAGGATTTTCCCGTCCCAGAGATTCTGCGTGTATCCAAACTCCCGTGGGTTTCGCCGCAAATCACGGTTGACGGCTTCCCACTGGGCCTCGCTAAGATGTCGCGGCCGGCCCTCCCTTTCGCCTTCATGCAATCCAGCGAAGCCGCGTTTCTCAAAACGCTGCACCCAGCGTTCAACAGTACGAGGGTCCTGCCCGAGAATATCGGCGACGTCATAACAGTTAAGGCCGTGACAAATCAGGAGGATGCCATGCAACGGGTGATCGTAGCGGGACTCTTCAGAGCGCAAGATTTCCTGTTGCACTGCAACCCTCATGATCTCCGTATCAGAGATCTGCAATTTACGCATGCGCGTGCCCTCCTGTCTCTCAATATGGCAGGAGGTACCGATGAAGGCAATCTAATTATGCGGCATTACTTATGTCGCTCTGTATAGCGGCCTGAATGCACAGCGTGAATATTATACGGCTGCACTTTTTAACGAATTGGCTCCTAAATATGGAGTCGCCGTGGTAGACCTCACTCCGGCTTTCGTAGGTGAACGGAGATCGCTCGATTCTCCCTGCCGTCCATTAATATGTGCGGGCCAACCGAAGAAGCGTTCCAAAATTGTCGCTTCTAAGACGTTTCTGCCTTCACTGAGAAATCTGCTGGAGTCCCCCTCACAGTCTCATGGGAAATGAAATGAGAGTATTGATAACAGGAGGAGCAGGATTCATCGGCTCGAACTTGGCTGGGAATCTGGTGGGCACCGGGCACAAAGTAACCGTATTGGACAATCTGTTGTCCGGCTTCCGTGACAATCTGAATGGACTCGATTCATTGGATTTCATTGAAGGGGATGTGCGTGACCCGGAGAGGGTTGAGCTGGCCACGCGAGGTGCAGAGGTGGTGTTCCACCTGGCCGCATCGGTCGGAAACAAGCGCTCCATCGACAACCCGTTGGAAGACGCCCAGATCAATGTGATCGGGACGCTGCAAGTGCTCGAAGCGGCAAGGGCCGCAAGGGTGCGCAAGATTGTGGTGTCATCGTCAGCGGGAATATTCGGCGAGCTCAAGAGGCTGCCTATCAGCGAGGACCACCCGGTGGAGCCCGACTCCCCCTACGGTTGCACAAAACTCTGCGAAGAGAAGGAAAGCCTCGCCTATTCCAAGCTGTTCGGGCTGGAGGCGGTCTGCCTGCGTTACTTCAACGTGTATGGTCCCAACCAACGGTACGACGCCTACGGCAACGTGATCCCGATCTTCGCTTTCCAGATGTTGCGAGGAGAGACCTTGACGATCTTTGGGGATGGCGAGCAAACCCGGGACTTTGTCAACGTCCATGACGTGGTTCAAGCCAACATCAAGGCTGCCCAAGCCAAGGGCGTCAGTGGCGCATTCAACCTCGGCAACGGGACACGGATCACCATCAATCACCTGGTGGAGCTGATGCAGGAGGCGTCCGGGATCAAGGCCAAGGTTGTCCACGGCCCTCCACGGCCCGGGGATGTCAGGCACAGCCTCGCCGACATTTCGGCTGCACGAGCGGCATTTGGGTTTGAGCCAGCAGTCCCCCTGGGGGAAGGGCTGCGAGAATACATGGACTGGGCAAAGGTTGAGGTCAAACGGTCATGAAAGCGCTGATATTGGGCGGGGAGGGGATGCTCGGCCACAAGATGTTTCAGATTCTGCGGGCCCGTTATTCGGATACCGGTTGCACGATCTTCGGTTCCCTGGCTGAACCGTTCTATCGCCGAATTGATCTTCTGCAGACGGGGTTCGTCCTGGAACGGGTTAACGCCATGGACCTGTCAGTGCTGGGGCAAACATTGGCAAGCTTAAAACCGGAGTTCATTGTCAATTGCATCGGGATCGTCAAACAACGCGAGGAGGCCAAGTCTGCCATTCCCAGCATCACATTGAACTCCCTGCTGCCACACAAGCTGGCAGAGTATGCCCGCGCCTGGGGTGGCCGCGTCATTCATTTCAGCACGGACTGTGTTTTCAGCGGCAATAAGGGCCGATATACCGAAGAGGATCCTTCTGATGCCGAGGACTTGTATGGGAGGAGCAAGTACCTTGGAGAAGTACCAGACGAAAACGCATTGACCTTGCGCACCTCGATCATCGGGCGCGAGCTCTCCCAATTCAAATCCCTCCTGGAATGGTTCTTGGCGCAACGCGGCAAGACGACCAAGGGATTCAGAAAGGTAATCTACTCGGGAGTCACTACGAACTACATCTCCGAACTGGTCGGCAGGGTTATCTCCGAGCATCCGACACTCCACGGCCTCTATCAGGTCACCAGCCCGCCCATTTCCAAGCATGAGTTGCTTTGCCGATTGCGAGATGCTTATCAGCTTGACGTGGAAATCCAGCCGTATGACGGCGAGGTATCCGATCGCAGCATGATCGGGGAGAAGTTCATTCATGCCACGGGCTATCGCTACCCAACCTGGCGCGAGTTGATCGCCCAACTCGTCAACGATCCAACCCCTTACAAAAATTGGAGGAGCTGAATTGGTGCCAAAGACCAGCAGCAAAACCAAGTCCGCCAAAGAATCCATCTTCAAGGGCAAGACCCTGTTCATTACCGGTGGTACCGGAACCTTCGGGAACGCGGTCATGCGTCGCTTTCTCCACACCGACATCAAGGAGATCCGGATCTTCAGCCGGGATGAGAAGAAGCAGGAGGACCTGCGAATAACCTACAGCAACTCCAAGCTGAAGTTTTTCATCGGGGATGTTCGGGCCTATGACAGCATCCTCTCCGCAATCGCCGGCTCAGACTATGTCTTCCATGCGGCGGCACTTAAGCAGGTCCCCTCTTGCGAGTTCTATCCGCTCGAAGCCCTCCGGACGAATGCCTTGGGCGCCGAGAACGTTCTCAATGCTGCCATGGAAACCGGCGTGAAGCGGGTCATTACCCTGAGCACGGACAAAGCGGTCTATCCGATCAACGCCATGGGTATCTCAAAGGCTATGATGGAAAAGCTCATGGTGGCCAAGTCGCGTGTGGCAATCACTCGAGGCACCATCATGTGCGGCACCCGGTACGGTAACGTAATGGCTTCGCGCGGCTCCGTGATTCCGCTGATGGTCAGTCAACTCAAAGCCGGCAAGCCCCTGACGGTGACGGATCCCCACATGACCCGGTTCATGATGTCGATTGAGGATGCCGTGGATCTGGTTCTCTATGCGTATCAACATGGGCATGCGGGGGACGTTTTCATCCAGAAAGCACCGGCGGCCACCATCGAAACCCTGGCCCTGGCGATCAGGAAAGTATTCCAAGCCTCCAATCCCATCCGGATCATCGGGACCAGACATGGCGAGAAACTCTACGAAACCCTGTTAACCCGGGAAGAGATGGCCAAAGCTGAGGATCTCGGCCATTACTATCGGGTGGTTGCCGACAACCGGGATCTTAATTACGCCGCCTACTTCACCGAGGGGCAGGAGCAGATCTCTCAAATGGAAGACTATAATTCCCACAACACGCGACGCCTTACGGTCGATCATATGGCCAAACTTCTGCTCAAGCTCGATTACGTTCGTGACGAGTTGAAGGGCTGGAAAGCTGAGGTGTCAAGGGGTGCCCGATGAGCAAAATGAAAATCATGACAGTGTTGGGGACACGGCCCGAGATCATCCGGCTCAGCAGAATCATCCCCATTCTGGATGAGCATTCAAACCACATCCTGGTACACACCGGCCAGAACTATGACGATCGCTTGAATAAAATCTTCTTCGAGGAATTGGGGGTGCGCGCCCCGGATGTGAACATGGGTGTCCGTTCGGATACCTTCGGAAGCCAGATCGGACAGATTCTGGAACGGTGCGAGAAGTTGTTCTTGCAACACCATCCAGACCGATTGCTGATCCTGGGGGACACTAACAGTGGGCTCTGCGCACTTGTGGCTCGTCGGTTGGGCATGCCCGTTTATCACATGGAGGCGGGGAACAGGTGTTACGATGATCGGGTCCCCGAAGAGGTTAACCGGAGAGTCATCGACCATTCCAGCACCGTCCTGATGCCGTACACCCATCGAAGCAAGGAAAACCTCCTCCGAGAAGGCATCCCAGGTGAGCGGATCTTCGTCACTGGGAATCCCATCAAAGAAGTCATCGATCATTACCAGCCGCGGATCGATCGATCCAAGGCGCTCAAGAATCTGGGGGTTGAGCCAGGCAAGTACTTCCTGGTGACCATGCACCGTGCCGAAAACGTCGATATCGAAGAGCGCCTGCGCAATCTTGTCGATGCGCTGGAGATGCTACACAAGGGCTATGGCTACCCTGTCATCTGCTCATTTCACCCGAGATCCCGAGCCAAGGTGGAGGCTTTTGGGGTCGATATTCAGCGTGCCGGGCTTAGGTTCATTGAGCCGATGGGATTCTTTGATTTCATCCTGCTGGAGCAGACGGCGTTCTGTCTGCTCTCGGACAGCGGGACTGTTCAAGAGGAAGCCTGCATCTTCAAGGTTCCGAATGTGACCATCCGTGATGTAACGGAACGGCCCGAGACCGTCGACTGCGGAAGCAACATCCTTTCCGGTGTGGACCCTACGAGGATCCTCCAGCTCGTCCATCTTGTCAGCAACGACCGCCAACGGTGGTCCCCTCCACGAGAATACCTGCGGCTCAATGTTGCGAGCGCGGTCTGCCGGATCGTGCTGAGCTATAAACTTCCCGATCCCGCGGGAGTATCTTGGGCTCAGAATCAGGGCCGGCAATAGGTTTAGTCGCGAAGGCGAGAATCAGGCTGTTTCTGCAATCCAGTTCGTTTTAAAGACCGCTCATGGCTAAAATACTGATCCATTCGCTCATTTTTTCGCCAGACTGTGTTTCGACGGCGTATCTTTACACGGACCTGGCTATCGAATTGAAGAAGCTTGGCCATAAAGTGGCGGTATTGACGACGACGCCGCATTTCAACGTCGACCGTGAGCAACAGAAACGACAGCCGCTGATCCAAAAGAGGGGCCAGTGGCTATTTTACAGTGAAGTTGATGGAATTCCTGTCTGGCACATTGCGATGCCCCAGAAGTCGGCGGATTCTGGCGCGCGGATGAGGCACATGTTTTTCTTCCATGTGGGCGCCCTGCGGTTTGCCTTGCAACACGTTGGGAAATACGACGTGGTCCTTTCCCCGTCGCCGCCGCTGACTATTGGTGCAATTTCCTGGCTGATTGCGAAATGGTACAAGGCCAAGTCCATTTACAACGTCCAGGAATTGTACCCGGACTTTGCGATCAACCAAGGTGTGATCAGGAACCCTTTCCTGATCTGGGGCCTCAGGAAGTTGGAGGCGTTCGTGTACGCCAGAAGCGAACGGGTCGTCACTATCGGGGAGAAGTTCCGAGAGGTGGTTGTGTCTCGTGGGGCCTCCAGGGGCAAGGTGCACACGATCCCGAACTTCGTGGATGTTGACCTGTATCGACCCATGCCGCGGGACAATCCCTTCGCCCGACAGCACGGGCTGGTAGGCCGGTTCGTGGTTATGTACGCCGGGAACATCGGGCTGGCGCAGTACTGGGATCCGATGCTTGAGGCGGCCGAGCGTACCAGAACAGAAGTTCTTTTCGTGGTGATTGGCAATGGGTCCAGGAAGGATTGGCTGGCGAAGGAAGTCAGCAGGCGTGGATTGAGTAACATTCTTCTTCTCGACTACCAGCCAAGGGAGAGGATGGCAGAGATAAACGCCAGCAGCGATGTTGCCACGATTATCATGGATGCTCGGGTCGAAGACGATGGTTTCCCATCGAAGATCTATACGACAATGGCCTGCGCGCGGCCCTCCGTTGTGTGCTGCTCCGAGGGCTCTGAGCTGGTAAGAATAGTCAGAGAATCGAAATGCGGTATGTGGGCCAAGCCCGGGCAGACCGGGGATTACATCGATGCACTGATGGTATATCGGAAAGATCCGAATCGCATCGCTACGGAGGGTGGGGCCGGCCGTGCGTTCGTTGCAGGCCGATACTCGCGGCAGGTCGTATCCCGCCTGTATCATGAGATGATACAGGACGTGGTCGGCTCAAGGGGGGACCAGGACCTGGTCGCGGCGAATGAAGTCCCGCGGACGACTACCAGGCTTCACCGATAACTTCGACGTAATGGTTTTCATCACGGGCATGGATGGATTCACCGGAAGCGAGATCGGCCGATGCTTGCGTGGGTCGGGATGGGATGTTGTAGGCTTCGCGAATGGACCGGCGGCTGGGAAAAGGCCATCCCTATACAACATACAATGGCTCTGTCACGGACCTCAGTGCGCTAAGGGCCGTCTCCAACCAGGAGCGGCCGAGCGCATGTGTTCACCTGGCGGGTCTTGCGCATGCAAGTGTGAGCCGCGATGAATTAGAGGTGTTGCGGCGGATCAGTGTCTCGTGCACATTGAATGCCGCCAAAGCGGACGGCACACTACGGTTGCCGCCAGATTCCGTGGGATTCGAGGACTTACAATTCAAAAATGATGGGTAGCCCCGTTCTGGTTACTGGATCAACCGGCGCGTTGGGGCCGCGGGTCGTCTCCGCTCTGTTGGCGGCCGGTCGATCGGTGCGCACTTTTTCACTCGCGGGTACTCCGACGCAACTCGATGGCGGCGATATCGATATACGTGTCGGGGACATCACCAGTGCGGCTCAAGTCCGTGACGCGGTTCACGGAGTCGATTCGATCATTCATCTGGCTGCATTGCTGCATTTCAACAACCCGGCCGCCTCAATGAGATCGGAGTACGAAAGGATCAATATCGGCGGCACTCTGAACATATTGAGGGCAGCACGTGAGGCTGGGGTCCGTCGAGTCGTTTTCTTTAGCACGATTGCAGTCTACGGGCCGTCCTCAGCACCTGAAGTGATCCTTGATGAGTCGACTGCTGTAAGGCCGGAAACTATGTATGGGGAAACAAAGCTGGAGGCAGAGCGTCGAGTTCTCGATGCAGTGCGCCCTGATGGCACACTACTCGGAACCGTGCTCCGGCTCGGCGCGGTGTACGGCGCCAGAATCAAGGGCAATTATGCGCGCCTCGTGAGGTCGCTAGCACGGGGCCGATTCGTCCCCGTGGGCTCCGGCTCCAACCGGCGCACTCTGGTCTACGATCGCGACGTCGCGAAAGCGGCCCTTTTGGCGATGGAGCATCCACTGGCAGCGGGTCGTGTATATAACGTCACCGACGGAGGGTTTCACCCCCTGCGGGAAGTGATCTCGGAGATCTGCCTGGCACTCAATCGCAAACCTCCACGCTGGGCTCTCCCCATCGGCCCCGCACGCCTTAGTCTCGCCCTGTTCGATGCTGCCGCAAAGACTGCTCCATGGCGACTTCCGAGCGGTTGTTCGATGCTCGACAAGTATCTCGAGGACGTTGCTGTCGATGGCTCGCGGATCCAGCGGGAATTGGGGTTTGTCCCTGAATACGATCTGCGGAGGGGTTGGCGGGAGACCGTCTCCGAGATGCGGACTACCGGCATTATGTAGCGATGAAGAATTCCGAAGGTTGAACTTCACGTGGGACAGTGTTTTTTCCTCTTTGTCTTTGCGGCTCCCTTGAGTTGGGGATTGACTCGGGTTGTGATGCATTTCGCCTTGCGACGGGCCCTCCTGGACATCCCGAACGTGCGGAGTTCGCATTCCACTCCAACGCTACGCGGTGGTGGACTTGCGATAGCGGGAATTGTCCTTGCCGGGGGCATAGCGGCCGTACCGCTCTCTGCCCTGCCATGGGAGTTTTCATGGGCCTGGTTGAGCGGAAGCTTGGTTATTGCCGCTGTCGGATGGCAGGATGACTTATACGGCGTTCGTCCGGGAAAGCGGGCTCTGGTTCATCTCGTGGCATCGGTCGCCGTCATGGCGGCTTTGGGCGGGTTGCCACAGATCCGGCTCGGTTCATGGACCCTGTCCCTGGGATGGACCGGCTCCGTTCTCGCCGTGGCCGGAATCATGTGGTTTCTGAATCTGTACAACTTCATGGATGGCATCGATGGAATTGCCTCCGTGGAGGCGGTCACCATGGGAGGATTCGGAGGAGCACTCCTCTGGTGGCAGGGGGAATCAGGGTTGGCCTTCCTGTCCTTCCTGATTGCCGCGGCCTGCGCGGGCTTTCTTTGGTGGAATTGGATGCCGGCGAAAATCTTCATGGGCGATGTGAGTAGCGGGTTGCTCGGGTACCAACTGGCGAGCCTCGCGGTAGCCTCCGAACGAAGGGGAGTTCTCCCTTTGCTCGTCTGGGGCATACTGGGCGGAGTATTCATATTTGACGCGACGGCCACCCTCCTTCGACGGGTGCTGAATGGAGAACGGTTGTACGAGGCCCACCGATCGCACGCCTATCAGCGCGCCGTGCAGTCCGGGTTCAATCATGCGCAGGTCACCACCGCGGTCCTGCTAATCAATGTCTGCCTCGGTGCTCTGGCTTGCATCACGGTTGTCCGACCATCCTTGATGTTGCCGGTTTTCCTCGTGGCATTCGGCGGGCTGGCCGGCGTCTACCTTTGGGTTGAGCAGAGGAAGCCGATGTACGAAAGCCGCCGCGGGCTACCCTAAGACGAATCTGGACAAGAGTACTCGGCCCTAATGTGGCGGCATTGCGGTGTAATAAAAAATGCGCGAGACGATTTGAGTACTGCGTGAGGAATTTTGATAAGAGAGTGATTCGGTAGACGCAGAGGCACACAAACGTGGCTCCGCGGCAACAATGGTGTAGAGGTGGAGTGGAATCTCGGGAAGCGGAAGCTGATCGTAGGAGTATTCGTCTCCGGTAACCTCTTCTCAGTCTCGTTAGTAATGAAGGATTTGCGGCGCACGCCGATGCAGGCGTCTCGAAATGGAACGAGAGGCGACGTTTCCATGATCAACGTGGAAACGGAAAGAACATGAACGTTGGACTCTGGAAATCTTTATTTCATGAACACGCGCGCTGAAAAGGTCAGGCAAGCATTACTCGGATTGGTCTTGGTGCATGTATCCCTTATTGCCGCATTAACCGCGCGATTCTTGATCGTGTATTTTTTCAAAAAGATCGGCGCCGGTCCCAGCTACCAGGAGTTCGTGCACTATAGTCTGCTCGGCTATCGTAATGCTAGCCTGCCAATGATAGTGATAGGTTGCTCTGTGCTCTATTTCCGAAGCAAATGGGTCGCCTATTTTCATAGAAATAAAAGTCATTGGGAGCAGATAGCGAGCTTGTCCCTCTTCTATGGCTTGATGGCGCTCGCTGGCGCGGTCCTCGGCAGAGATTTTACCTTTCCTAGACAGACATGGTTGGTCGCTTGGTGCTTCTCTGTAGGGGTTTGCTATGCGATTGCGACGGTCAGAGGATTGGATGACGGCGTTCGTGACAGGCTCGTTTACAACCGTTTTTGGCATTTGCTTATTGATTCCGCGGTTGTAGTCACGGCATTTCTTGCCTCATATATTTTTCGGTTTGACGGGTTCCCGCCGACCGCATATCAGCACCAACTTTTGTTGATACTTCCTTATATGGTCTTTCTATATATGGGTATCAACCTCTGCTGGCGGGTGTACTCCCTGGTATGGCGTTTCACAGGGCTCAGGGAAGGGCTCGTGCTGCTTCTTTCCACGGCTTCATCTGGCCTGGTAGCGCTTACCGTCCGAATTCTTTTTCTTCAACAGTACACTCCTTTGCATGTCCCGTTTGGAATTATGCTTGCCCAGCCACCGCTGACCTTCATTGGCTTTCTGACTACTCGGATGACGAGACGAATTCAGTACAATTATCTGATCCGTAACAAGTCGGAAGGGTCGGGGCCATCCAAAGAAAGGCGTGTACTGCTGGTGGGAGCTGGCAATGCCGGCCTCATGCTGGCTCGCGAGCTGGAGAGCCATCGAAACTTCAAGATTGTAGGATTTCTCGATGATGATCGGCGCAAGCAAGGGACGGTAATTAGTGGTATCCGGGTATTAGGTACGACGCGTGATGTGTCCTTGGTGGTCCGAGATAGAAATGTTCATGAGGTCATAATCTCTATGCCGACGGCGCCGAGGTCGGTCATTCAGAGAATTGTCCTCGATTGTTCGGGATTGAACGTCGCAACATCCACGGTTCCCAGTCTGTCGGAGATCATCCTCGGCAAGGTCAAGATCGGCCAGCTGCGACCCGTCCGGATGGAGGATCTGCTGGGTAGAGCAAGTGTCGTATTTGATACCAGTGATCGTGAGCTGTTTGACGCCTATGGCGGCAGGCAAATCCTGGTGACAGGAGCAGCGGGATCGATCGGGTCTGAGCTTGTCCGGCAGCTCACCGAGTTTAAGCCTCGAAGCATCCTTTTGGCAGATAAGGATGAGAATGGCCTTTATGAGATCGGCCTCGAAGTTCGCGATTACTTTCAAGGCGAACTGATAGAAATTCTGACCGACGTTCGGGACCGCGCGCGTCTTGAGAAAATGTTTCAGAAGTGGAAGCCCGAAGCAGTTTTTCATGCCGCCGCGTACAAGCATGTTCCCATGATGGAGTACTATCCGTCTGAATCTGTGTTTACTAACGTCCGCGGAACCAAAAACGTATTGGAGCTTGCGGACGAGTTCGGAGCCCAATCATTCTTGTTGATTTCCACCGACAAGGCTGTCAACCCCACGAGTGTCATGGGTGCCTCAAAACGTGTGGGCGAGATGCTGGTGCGTTTCAGAGCACTCCACGGCAACGGGAAGATGCGTCTTTGCTGCGTGCGCTTCGGCAATGTTCTGGGAAGCCGCGGGAGCGTGGTGCCGCTATTTCAAAAGCGTATCGCCGAAGGGAAGAACATCCAGGTGACCCATCCTGATATGAAACGGTATTTCATGACCATACCGGAGGCGGTGCAACTGGTAATCCAGGCTGGTTCCCTTGGCCGGCAGGGAGAGACGTTTGTGCTTGATATGGGCAATCCCGTCAAGATCCTGGACTTGGCCAAGGATCTTATCGAGCAGTCGGGATTAGTCCCCGGAAAGGACATTCAGATAGAAATTTCCGGGCTTCGGCCAGGCGAAAAGCTATTTGAAGAGTTAATGCTCAGCGCAGATTCGGGCGCGAAGCACACCAAGTACCCTAAGATCCTTGTTGATAGGGCGATCGATTATGATTGGGAGCTTTTGGATCGAGCCATAAAGGGCCTTGAAGAAGCTGCCCTCGCCGACGATGTGGAATCGATCCTCCGAATTTTCGAGTCACTCAACATCGGTTATCGCCGAAGGACTTTTTCTTTGTCCCCTTCGGCCAGTGCGCACCGTTCCTGAATGACTCATGCTGGCGGTACGACAAGCAAACGCAGCCGCCAAGACAAGCCACGAAGACGCCAGAGCTAATTTTATTCTTAATATGCGTATTCGGTCCTGCCGCATTGGAAGATGCTGAGCGAGAGCATGGTTCGAGATTTGGTTAGACCCGGGGTTCGATTGCTGGTGGGCGCGCCCGGAACGCCCTTTCGATTTCGGGTGTGGGATCTCGTCTGTTGGTGGCTCCTGATCAGTCTGGTTTCGATTTCCTTTGTTGCAGAGCATCCGTTTGTGGCTTTGACTATTACCATATCGGGAGGTGCGTTAATCGGAGTGCTATGCGTCGTGGGATCGAAACCGCTCCGATGAAGAAAGAGGGACACGATCCAAGGCAATCCTACGCCTGGCTGGTCTGGCTCGAACCGGCGCTGGTATTACTGCTGGCGCCGGTCTTTCTTTTCCCAAGCCCCCATCGCAGTATCCTGTTCTTCTTCATGCCGCTCATCTTCGTCCTACACTTCTTCGCCCGGAGGCGGATTGTGGAGCCCAGCCCTGCGAATGCACCGCTGGGATTACTCATGCTCATGGTACTTGTCAGCCTGTATGCAACCTATGACATCTCCTTTAGCTTGCCCAAGGTGGCGGGAGTGCTTCTCGGAACAGCCGTTTTTTTTGTCATTCTCAACGTGACTTCCTCATCAAAACTGCTGGCGCAGGTGCTCGCCGTGGCCATTCTCGGCATGGTTGCGCTTTCGTTGTTAGGCTTGCTGGGTACCCAATGGTACTCGAAGGTGCCAATTCTGGGAAGCATCACGGCGCACCTACCGCCCCTCATCAAGGGCGTTCCCGGTGCCGAGGAAGGCTTTCCTCCCAATGCAATTGCGGGGACGCTGATTTTGTTTCTACCTCTTCAAATCGTCGTACTTCTATCCGCCTTCCGGGATCAGAGGAAGAATTCGAAGTTTGTGCTTTCAACACTTGCCAGCATATTCATAACCGCCGGCGTCCTGCTTCTGACTCAATCGAGAGGAGCGTGGATCGGGTTAGCCGTTGCACTTTTATTGCTGTTCGCCTGGATGGGCCGCTGGGGTAAATGGTTAGCCTTGGCGGTAGTCGTTGCGGGTATGGTTCTTGTGCTCCGGGTGGGTCCCGAAAAGGTCGGCGATGCCGTGATGACCGGCATCGGAGGCACACCCAGTGCGGCGCGCACGATGGAAGTACGAGCGGAGATCTGGAACCGAGCCATCTACGGTATTTCCGATTTTCCTTTCACCGGCATGGGGATGAACACGTTTCGCAAGGTGGTAAACGTCCTTTATCCCCTTTTCCTCATACCCCCGGACGTCGACATTGCCAGCTGCCATAACCAGCTGCTGCAAACGGCCCTCGACCTGGGCATCCCCGGCCTCGTCGCTTATGTGGCGCTCTTAGCCGTTGCGATTACCATGGGAATCCAGGTGTGGCGTCACGCCAAGGAATTTTGGATCCGTGCTTCCGCACAGGGGTTGGTGTGCGGCATCGTGGCGCAGCAGGTCTTCGGCATCACCGATTCCATTCCGCTCGGGGCCAAGGTCGGCATTTTTTTCTGGATCGCCCTGGGCATCCTTGCAGCGATGCACCGACTCATGAAGATGGATCTTCACGATTCCTCATCGCACGGGGAGGCAAGTGCTCGTTGATGTTCATGAAGCCCTGGGCCCCTTTTTCACGTTCCTGGAATATTCTGCATTATCACCACTCGCCTCGATGATTTCCGCGCGTTCGCAAACGCCGTGGCTCGCTCCGCCGGATTGTGATCTCCGGCTTTGCCCGAAGTTTCTGACTGAATCGGCCCTGGGATCGTTTGTTGTGCCGGGGCAGGAATTGTTCTGATTGGCATGATCCATACGACAGCGGCCAAATGGGCCAGATTAGTCGGAGCAATACTCCTGACTGGAACTCTGCTTTATCTGGCCATGCGTGGAGTGGCATTTGACGAAGCCTGGCAGGTCATGCGCCGAATGCGGTGGCTTTATATGGGCGCCGCCATAGTGCTGACGCTCATCTCCCCCTTCGTGAGAGCCTGGCGCTGGCAAGAGCTGTACGATTGTGATGCCCCAGGATTCTGGCTGCTCTTCCGAGCCATTGTCACAGGACAGACCCTGAACCTGGCCGTGCCGTTTCGCACCGGTGAAGTTGCCAGGGTCTTGATCGCAGGCGGCCGGAAGCTGGATGCGGCAGGTACCGTCGCACTCGAGAAACTATTGGATGCCGGTTTTTTTGCGGCCCTCTGTCTCCTCCTGCCCTTGGTATGGGTAATCCCAAACTGGCTGCAGAAGCCGCGTGAGTCCGTAATCGTCATGGCCGCGGCCTTTGCGGTGGTGATTCTGTCTGTATTCATCGTCCCGCGTATTTCGAGATTTCCGCGGATCCTGCGGATGCCTCCAATTACGCGGATTCCAATTCTTGCGATCACGACTGTTTTTCTGGGCATGAGTGGTGTAGCGGTGAATGATTTGGTCCTGCGTTCCCTGGCCATCCAGACGCCATTCATAGCTGCCGTCGTGCTGCTCGTCATCCTGCAAGCGGGCGTGGCCGTTCCTTCGACTCCGGGAAAGCTGGGCGTCTTTCAATACCTGGCCTTCCTGGGGCTCTCTTTGTTTGGCGTGGGCCGCGCTCCCGCCATTGCTTTCGGCTTACTTCTGCATTTGCTCGTTTTCCTGCCGCCGGCTGCAATGGCAGCGCTCTTCCTTGGCTGTGGCAAGGCAAAACCTGAGGATGCATCCCAGCGGCAATCGACGACTCTCGGATGACTGACAACCTGTACGAGCCGGAACAGGGCCGCCACCCAGCTGTTTCTATCGTGATTCCTGCGCGGAACGAAGGGCGCAGGATCGTTCAATGCCTTCAAGCATTGAGCCGACAGTCTCTGGACCGCGGCCAGTATGAGGTAATCGTCGTCGACGACGGCTCGGACGATGATACTGCCGATGTGGCCATACGCAATGGCGCCCGTGTTATTCGGCAGCAAAACAAAGGGCCTGCGGCCGCGCGCAATCGGGGTATCGAGGAAGCACGTGGAGAAATCGTTCTGTTTACGGATGCCGACTGTATTCCTGATGAGCACTGGGCGGGCCGGTTAAGCAAGCCATTATTCCAGCCAACGATTCAGGGAACCGTGGGCCGGATCCTCTCACGACAGTCCAACTGGATCGCCGGCTGGGTTCAATTGGAACTGGAAGAACGCTATTCGCGAATGGGACAACAGGAGCGCATCGATTTCCTGAATACTGGGAACTGCGGCTTCAAACGGGCGGTCCTCTCTCAGAGCCGTTTTGATGAATCGCTGCGATGGGCCGAAGATCTGGAACTCTCTTTTCGCTTGGCCCAGGCCGGGAATCGCATGGTTTTCGTTCAGGATGCCCTGGTAGAGCACGCGCACCCGGAGAATCTGTCTTCCTATATGCTCAGGAAATTCCGTTATGCCAGCTGCGCTCCGCGAATCTATCGTCGCCATCCGAACAAGCTGCTCTCAGACTCGCGCACTCCAGCAAATCTGAGATGGCAACTTCTATTGATCGGTCTATCCCTGGCTTGGCTGCCTGCGACATTGCTATCTTATAAGGCCCTGCTATTCAGCCTCGGCTGTTTCGCGGGATGGCTCGCGCTTACGTTCCCAATCTGTCGGAGAGCTGCCGGCAAATCGACCGCGCTCGGGATGGCAGCGCCCTTCTTTGTATTGATGGGAAACTTAGCTTTCCTTGCCGGCACGGCTTGGGGAGTTGCTGCAAAGCCTGGATTTAGTTTCCGGGGCGTTGATAGCGGTCGTCGCATGTAAGGGTCTGTCACGAAATAAGTGGCGCACTTAGGCGCGAGCGCCGGGCGGGCAGATGCAAGGCGACGCGACGTAGGCGATGCCGGTGTGCATCGTCGAGGAGCGGCAACGCCTCAGATGCCCGCCCGCCTGGGGGCCCGCGGCAAAGTGCTCCACTTAGTAATCAGTGAGGTGATTTAAGAACTGACTGGAGTTTTCGGCTAGAAGTGGCCCGCCTGGCAGCGGTTCTTTTTTAGCTGGCTTTCGACGTGGTTATCCTTGTTTTGACGTGAAAATGGAGCTGAAACGCC
>Ga0187878_1002568_pt1 | contig 15969 bp, 15 predicted proteins | sample June2016WEW_17_1_FD_132979 | JGI IMG/M metagenome (GOLD analysis project Ga0187878, IMG submission 132979) | Peatland microbial communities from SPRUCE experiment site at the Marcell Experimental Forest, Minnesota, USA - June2016WEW_17_150 | ecosystem: Environmental > Terrestrial > Soil >...
ACGCGCCCCTTGCCAAACGGGCGCCGATAGAGTATTTATACATTGTCTGCATAAAGTTGCATGGACAAACTGTACCGGCGCAATCAGATCCTGGAACTCCTGCATAGCGAGAGCGTGGCGACGCAAGAGGAGCTACGCCGGAAGTTGGCGCGCCGCGCCATCCACGTGACCCAGGCTACGGTCTCGCGCGATATCGAGGAGTTGGGCTTGGTGAAGACGCGGCATGGGTATCGGCTTCCCGAAGCGGCTGAGCCTGCTCCACCTCAGCCCACGCTGTCCATTGTCCTCAAGGAATTTGTGTGCGAAGTCTGCCAAGCCTCCAACCTGATCATCGTCAAGACGCACCCGGGCAATGCGCACACGGTGGGCGTGGTGCTCGACGCGGAGAAGTGGCCGGAGGTGGCGGGAACGGTGGCCGGGGATGACACAATTTTCGTGGCGACTGCCCGGGCGCGCGACGCGGCGCGCGTGCGCAAGAGGCTCCAATCGCTCCTGGCAGCCTGAAGCGTGGGGTGGTACACCGTGGTGGGTGCCGCGGCAAAGCCGGGGGCCGTCCGGCAGAAGATCCGAAAGGAAATCATATGCCTGAAGCATCGCCGAAGGTGAGGCGCGTTGTCTTGGCCTACTCGGGAGGGCTGGACACCTCCGTCATCATTCCCTGGCTGCGCGAGAACTACCGATGCGAGGTCATCGCCATGATCGGCGACGTGGGCCAGGGCGACGACTACCCGGCCCTCAGGAAGAAAGCCCTGCGCAGCGGCGCCTCCAAGGTCTTTGTCGAAGACCTGCGCGAGGAGTTCATCACCGGCTATCTTTGGAAGGCTTTGCAGGCCGGCGCGGTCTACGAAGGCAAATACCTGCTGGGGACCTCGCTGGCGCGGCCGGTTCTGGCCAAGCGCCAGGTGGAGGTAGCGCTCGCCTGCCATGCGGACGCCGTGGCGCACGGCTGCACGGGCAAAGGAAACGATCAGGTGCGCTTCGAGATGGCTTACAAGGCTCTGGCCCCCCATCTCAAGGTAATCGCGCCCTGGCGTGAATGGACGATTACGTCGCGCGAAGATGCGATTGATTATGCCCAGGCCCACAACATCCCGGTGGCAGCTACCAAGAAAGAACCGTACAGCCGCGATCAGAATATCTGGCACTTGAGTCACGAAGGCGGCCCGCTGGAGACGGAACTCGGTGAGCCGCCAGACGACGCCTGGATGATCAGCCGGTCTCCCCGCAGCGCTCCTGACCGCGAGAGCCCGGTCTCCATCGGATTTGAAGCGGGGGTTCCAGTTTCGGTGAACGGGAAGAAGCTCAATCCAGTCCGGCTCATCGAAACGCTGAACGCTATCGCCGGTGAGAACGGAGTGGGACGCACGGACCTGGTGGAGAACCGTTTCGTCGGCATCAAGTCTCACGGGGCTTATGAAACTCCCGCCGGGACGTTGCTCCACGCTGCGCACCACGAATTGGAGGCGCTCTGCCTCGATCGCGAAACCTTCCACTACAAGCAGCACGTGGCGCTGCGTTACGCTGAGCTGGTCTATTTCGGGCAGTGGTTTACGCCGTTGCGGGAAGCCCTGGACAGCTTCGTCGAGGCCACGCAAAGGAACGTGACGGGGTCCGTGACCCTCGGCCTGTACAAAGGGAACGTGAGGGTGCTGGACCGTCGCTCGCCTTTCTCGCTCTACGACACCAGCATTGCGGGCTTCACGATGAAGGCCGACTACGACCAGAAAGATGCCGAGGGCTTTATCAACATCCTGGGCTTGCCGGTGAAGCTCGCGGCGGCCAAGCAAGCCGGCGCTCGAACTGGCCGGGCTCGTCGAAGGAGAGCAAGATGAAGCTCTGGGGCGGACGCTTCGCTCCCGGCAGGCGCGATCCGCACTTCGAAAAGTTTTCCGAATCCTTCTCCGTTGACCAACGGCTGATCCTCTACGATCTTCAAGTCAACCGGGCCTACGTTCGAGCCCTGGGGGCGGCGCGGGTCCTGTCCGCGGGCGAGGTGCGCCGGTTGACACGTGGGCTCGACGCGCTGCGGCGTTACGTCGAAACCCATCCTAGCTGGGCGCGTGGCCAAGCGAGCGAAGACGTTCACACCTGGGTGGAAGGCCGGCTGGAACGCGAAGTGGGTCCGGTGGCACGGAAACTGCGCACGGGCCGCAGCCGGAACGACCTGGTGGCCACGGAAACGCGCCTCTTTGTGAAATCTGAAATCTTGAATCTTGAATCTGCCCTGGCCCTGCTTCTCGCGACCTTGCTGGCTCAGGCCAAACGCCACCCGTCGGTGGTTCTTCCCGGTTACACGCACCTCCAGCCTGCTCAGCCCATCCTGTTTGCGCACTATCTGCTGGCATACTTCGAAATGTTCCAGCGGGATGTGAGCCGTCTGGAAGACTGTCGAGCGCGCGCGGACGAACTGCCGATGGGCGCCGGCGCGTTGGCGGGGACCGCATTTCGCTTGGACCGGGCGCGCCTGGCGCGGGAGTTGGGCTTCGCGCGCGTCGCCCGCAACAGCTTGGACGTAACTTCGGACCGGGATTTCGTGTGCGAATTGCTCTTCGCTTGCGCGTTGGTCATGGTCCACCTGAGCCGCTTGGCCGAAGACTTGGTGATCTATTCGTCGCCGGGCTTCGGCTACGTCGAAATTGCCGACGCTTACTCCACCGGCAGCAGCCTGATGCCGCAGAAGAAGAACCCGGACGCCTTGGAGTTGATCCGGGGCAAGGCGGCCACGGTCTTGGGAAAGCTCACCGGGATGCTGGCGCTCGTCAAAGGACTGCCGCTGGCCTACAACCGCGACTTGCAGGAGGACAAGGCAGCGCTGTTCGGGGGTGTGGACACAACGCGCGACGTGCTGGTGCTGGCGGCGCGCGTGGTTCGGACGCTGCGGATTAATCCGGAACGCATGCAAGCCGCCACAGCCCAGGGTTTCCTGACCGCCACGGATCTGGCCGACGAGATTGTGCGTCGCGGCGTGCCTTTCGCCGAAGCTCACGAGCAGGTTGGCAAGCTGGTGCGCTATTGCGACGAGCGGCGGATGACCTTCGTGGACCTCGCGCCGCGCGAGGCGCGGCAGTTCATTCCCTCCTGGGATGGGAAGCTCCGAGCCGTGGCGATATCACCTGAGCGGGCGGTCCGCCGGAGGAACGTGCTTGGTGGTACCGCGCCCGCGCAAGTTGCCCGGCAACTTCGCGCCGCAGAGCGCACCCTGAGAGCCCTGGCTCACCGGCTCGCCCGCTAGCATATGAGGCCGCTGGCCCGCTCGACTCTACTCCTGGCACTGCTATTGGCGGCGCTCGTCGCTTCTGCCTTCGTATGGGCCCAGCAGAACGAGTCCCTGCCTAAGGGTCAGATCGTCGCCAAGGTTTTGTGCCGGTCTGACCCGACCGAGAGCTACGCCCTTTATCTCCCCTCGAACTACAGTTCCCAGAAAGCGTACCCCATCCTTTACGCATTTGATCCTGCGGCGAGAGGCAGCGTTCCGGTCGCGAACTTCCAGGAAGCGGCAGAGAAACACGGCTACATTGTGGTCGGTTCCAACGACTCGCGGAATGGACCTTGGGAGATAACCCTCCGAGCGGCCCAGGCGATGTGGGAGGACACCCACCAGCGCTTCAGGCTGGATGAACGGCGCGTTTATATGACGGGGTTCTCCGGGGGCGGGCGCGTGGCGTGCGCCCTGGCCCGGGTGCTGAGAGGACGCGTGGCGGGGGTGATTGCGTGCGGCGCGGGTTTCCCCATCGGCCCGGGCGCGGGACCAGCCAAGGATACGCCTTTCGTCTTCTTTGCCACCATCGGCATCCGGGACTTCAATTTCACCGAGCTGAAAGAGTTGGACAAGACCCTCGATGATTTGGGTCTGGCCCACCGCATCGAGGTGTTCGCCGGCGGACACGATTGGCCGCCGAGCGACCTCTCCACCCAAGCCATCGAGTGGATGGAAATCCAGGCCATGAAGAGTGGAAAGCGAGAGCGGGACAAGGCGCTGCTCGACGAGCTCTATGGGAAACGCGCCGACGAGGCTCGCCGGTGGGCGGAATCTGGTGACTTGGCGCGGGCGGCCCACCGCTATCGCGCGCTCGCCGACGACTTCGACGGTTTGCGGGATGTCTCCGAGGTGAGAACGAAGCTCGCTCAGTTACAGGGCTCGAAAGACGTCAAAGAGGCGTTGAAACGAGAGACCAAGCGGGAGAACCGCATCGCGGCTCTGGAAGCAGAGTACCTGAGCGGTTTTTACGAACTGATGAACGCCTTCCGGACGGCCGACGGCGGCCCGGCGGAAATCCACCAGATGGTCCAGCAACTGCAATTGCCCGAACGCCGGGAACAGGCCGCGGCGAAGAAGGAGACGGAGGAATCGATCGCGGCCGAAAGGTTCGTCCGTGGGGTCCTGTCGCACACGTACGAGCAAGCCATGGGCGCTCTGGCCGCCAAGGATTTCCGCCGGGCGAAACTCAACCTGCAAATTGCTGCGGAATGCGCGCCCGACAGCTCCTACATACATTACACACTTGCCCGCGCCTACGCGCTGAACAAGGAAAACAAGAACGCGCTGGCCGCGTTGCGCCAGGCCGTCGAAAAAGGCTACGCGGACCTGGACGCGATGGAGAAAAACCAAGAATTTGATGCGCTGCGCCAGACGCCGGGCTATCGAGACCTGGTTCAACAACTCAAGAAAAAGTAGTGCCAGCCCGTGAACTCATCTGTCGAGATGTCCCGACCTTAGAGGCCGCGGAGTTGGAAGACAACTCCGCGCTACCTTGCTGCGATCAGGCGCCGCCCTCCAGGCGGCGCCGGGCCCGCCAATTCTGGAAACGGACGTAAATGAGGGCGAGCGGCCAACTCATGACGGTAACTGCCAGGGCCCAAATGGAGAAAATGTAGACGCTGACGGCCAAATCGTCTGCTATAGATGCTCTGCTATGTCCCAGGCGCCAGACCAAAACTCCGCCAGCGATGGTCGGTATGGGAATGCACGCCGCCGCGCTGGTAAGAAGTGATCTCAAGAGCAGACTTTTCCAGCGCTTGTTTACGGACTGCACCGCCCCTATTGTCGAAACTACGACGGCAATTGGGGTAAGCATGAGCATGCAATACCCGATCCACGCCGATACGCTATCGAGGATGCCGAACATTACCGCAGCGGGGCCACTTCCAAAAACTAGCCCGAACAATAGTGGGCCCAGGACGGGTCGTTGCAGAATCGCCGATACCCTTTCGAGGAACGACCGCCGCTCCTTCGCGGTTTTCACTTTGCACCCCCGCTTCGCAGACTGTGCCGTCAAGGTTAGGTACTTGCGTTCTCTCGTACGAGCCTTGGTGGAGCCAGTTGGTAGCCACGGTCAGTGCTTTTCTGACCGTGGGTACCTCGTGCCATCCACACCTCACGCGCCACTTTGACGTGAGATTTCAACGCAGCGGGCATGGGGAAGACCACCTCCAGCCAGATTATTAACCAAGTAGCGATGTATTGCCAATAGACAAATTCAGTCGCCGGGTGGCGTGTCCATCGTGCGGGTTGGCGCAGGCGCTGCGGGCCTGCGATGGCACGTGCGCCAATTTGCACCAGCTCTTTCAGCCTGCCCCAGTTCGTCAGGTTCGGCACGTGCCGTAGATGGAGTGCTCCAGTTCTGAGGGTTCTTCGAGGTTGATGAAGACCAGATGGGGGCGCTCGTGGTCGCAGCCCGGATTGACGACTGTGGTCTTGCCCAAGCGGTCACTGAAGGCGCCGGAAAGCTGTGGGCTCTCGTGGATGTGGCCGTGAAGCGTCAACAGAGGCTGGCGCCGCTCGATCCAACGCCGCAGCGCCGCGCTGCCGATGTGTTGCCCGTTGAAAAGCACGTCGCACCGCGTCTGGTAAGGCGGGCAGTGGATCACAGCAATCGTGAACTCAGGGTCGCTCAAGGGCAGCCGGTCGAGTTCTTCCTCGATGGTTGGGTGAGAGTTCAGGTAGGTCTCGAAATCGTCCACGACCGTGAAGCCCCGGGGTGTGCCTACAACAGACCGCGCGAACTGCGGCTGGCGCAACACATCGTGCTCTGAATCCCAGCGTTCAAAATCCTTGATGGAAAATGGCGTGGGGGGAACATACGCCAGGCCCGCCAGTGTATAGCGAGCCAGCTTGGCCGTCTTGCGGTGCAGATTTTCAACCAGACCTTTCTGCTCCAGCTCATCTAACGCCGGCAGGATGGTCTGGCAGTCGTCGTTGCCGGGGATGGCGAGAACGCGCAGCGCCGGGCGGGCTTGCTTCCATGCCTCGACCATCGGGCCGACCTCACGGAGGAGGAATTCGGGCTGCGCCTGAGGGAGATGCGTAGAGGAAGCGCTGGGCGTGCCCGGACACAGGTCACCGCCGAACACCACCGCGTTGGCCTGGATGCGCAAGGCGGCTTCACCCGCGGCCCGATAAAGGGCCAGGTTGCCGTGCAGGTCGGCAGTGTAAACCAGCCGAGTCATGGGCACCTCTGCCGCGCCGATTGTAACGGCTCACTTCGGGCCACGGAAGCAAGATTCCTCCTGAAGTGGGCGGGTTCTCTCGTGGGATGACCAGGGGCTTGGGCGAGCTGTTCGTCAGGGGAGGCGGACACCATGCGCCGCGCCGTAACGCTCTCCTGGGGAGTGCGTTCCCGGAAGCCAGCGCATCCAGCCGAACGCCGGGACCAAGCGGTGGTAGGGACCAAAGAAGCGGACCACCAGGAAGGCGTAGCCGAGGATCAGATGGAACCGCAACGTCAGCCGCAGGAGTTCCCAACTGTTCGGGGCATCGCTTGCGGTGCCACTGGGCAGTAGGGGCTCAGGGGTGCGGACCAGTTCGTCAAACGATCTGCGCACGGCCTTCAACCATTTGATCGCCATTTGCTGGCGGGAGCATGTGAGTGCCTCGGCGAGTTGGGGAAATCCGAGCTCGTCGCGCAACCAGAGGTAGTCAGAGGAGTCGAAGATCCTCTCCGCGAGACTCCAACCGGGTCCAACCCACAGGCCCTCCACGTACTCCGCACCGATTTCGGCTTCGGCGCTGGCGTTCTCGTACCGTGGGCGCAGCAAGAGGGCCGCCACGATGACCACTAGGAGGGCGATAATCGAATAGGCCAATAGGGAGCTCATCTTCGCAGCAGCCTCGTCAACTCCGTGTTGAATCTCTCGAGCTCATCGCTCAACGGCTCCGGAGCACGTCGGGTGCCACTCGGAAGGGCGCGAGCCGTGAGTACGACAGGTTGGTAGCGCCACAACGCTACCGTCCAGATCAGCAAGGCGATGGTGTAACTCAGGGGCCACACTACGCCCAGCGTCCGGGCGTAACGCGCCGGACCGTACGCCTCCGCCAGGGCAAAGTTGATGATATTGATCCCGAGATAGACACAGAATCCCAGAGCCATTCCCGAGATGTTCTTTCCCAGGGGCAGCCGGTAGTAATAGGCCGCGGTCAGAAGGGACAGGACCGCCACCGCTTTGGTCAACGACGTCCGCTTCACAAATTCGAGCATGATGAGGCTTGCCTGCTGGGACTCGACAAGCGAAGGTAGAACGTAAAGCACAAAGAAGATCGCGCAGATACCCAAGGCGAGAGAGCGACCCAACAGGCGAATGACGGGATAGGGCTTGAAAATGTGGTCGGAAATCTCCACCACTACCGCGAATTCAATCAGGATGCTCATCAGGAGGCGGAACCAGGCGGCATGCGGGTAGTAGGGTGATACGGACAGGTACATCACGGTCACAACGACGCCGCTCAACAGCATGAATGCCGCAGCGGAATAGAAGAACGGGAACTGGGACACAAACCGACCCTGGGCTGCCCTTGCCAGAAGAGTCAGCTCGAGTGCCAGGAATGAGATTATCAAGACCGCAGAAAGCAAGCCACTCTCTCCGGCCCCGCCCGGGCGGGGCGCTTGCGCCACCCCGCCCGATTGACTACCTCCGCGTTTCCAAACTACCGGCCCGGTGGCCACGGGAGGGGTGGGCCTTCAAGATACACTAACATATTCGTTACCTCCTTTCTAGCGGAAACTTATAACTCGGAACTAACCCGGCCTGTAGGCCGACCCGCAGAATTCCAACATATTTGAACTCCGCTTGATCTGGCGCAAAGTGGAAGCAGGGGCGACCCTGGAATGTTGCGCCGAATCCTCGGATTGCGGCTTGATTCGGGCCCTGGCGACCGGCCTTCCCAAGGGCGAAGGTTGGCCGCAGCCCTTCGGAGGGGATTCCAGCCCCAACTGCCCGGATCAGGTGGGGAGGATGATTGACAACGTGAAAAGGGGTAGCTTAGTGTAACTTGGCTTCCATGCGGTGGGGCGGGCCGACCGTGGGCGTGGTCGACCAAGAGCTGAGGGGGAGTTCACGGTTTCTAGCGCACCACCAATGGCCCCCTTGAAGACGTGGGGGTAGCGGGGAGTACACGGCGGTCGACGGCGGAGCTTCATGGCTTTAAGAGAGACTGAGGCGCGGCGACAGGAGGCGTCGGACGTCGCCGGCAGGGGCAGAGGGGTCAGCAGATTAGCCAATTGCGTCCGGACGGGAGTTGCTTTAGCCAAGGGCGGTATGACCTGGAGCAGTATTCTCTTGTTTCCGATCAGGCGCCGTCTGCCGCGTCCGCGCGGTGAAATCGCATTGAGGACTGGCGTCACCGACCAGGCGCCGCAGGAACTCGCGGATTTCCTCGCGTCGCGTGGATTTGAGGTGGAGTTGCTGCCGCCGCTGGACGTGGAGAGTGCGTACCCCCATGCTGTGCGACGGAAGTGAGAGAGAATCACCCGCTCGGTGGGGCGAGCGGTGAGGAGCGCAGATTGACGCGAGGACCGACAGCACAACCCGTGACCCCAGTGCTATCCCGTTATTCCGGACTGCGCCGAGTGCTCCGCCGGGTTCCCTTCCTGCGGAGCGGGTGGGGTCTCACTCTGACCTTGAAGCACTTTTTGCTGGACAGTAGTAGGCGCACGCGTTCTGATTTCGACCGTGAATTCACGCAGTGCGAGGATCCCTGGGGCTACGACGCGCCGGAGGGACAGAAGCGTCTGCGCCGCGCCATCGGGATGCTCGATGCGGCTCGCGGAGCACAACGCTTCCGGCAGGCGCTGGAGATAGGTTGCGCGGCGGGAGCGTTCACGGAACTGGTTGCCTCAAGATGTGACTCGCTGCTGGCGGTTGACATATCGCCAGTGGCACTTCAGCGAAGCCGCCAGCGTTGCGCCTGGCCCGAGCGTGTTCGCTTTGCGGAATGGGATCTGCGACGCGATCCGCTACCCGGTATCTTCGACCTGGTTGTGGTGATGAGCGTACTGGAGTACTACGGTCGCCCCAGCGACCTCCGCGCCGCACGGGAGAAGCTTGTCGAAGGGGTGAATCCGGGCGGTTATCTGCTGGTGGGTGACGTAAGGCAAAGCGAGCTCTATGAGACCACCTGGTGGGGCAAGCGCCTCATCCGCGGCGGCAAATGGATCAGCGAATTTGTGGCGGAGCACCCAGCGCTGAAATTGGTGGAGAGGGTGACCGAGGATTATTACGTCCTGGCGCTGTTTCGGAAGGTCGCATGAAGCAATTGTTGCGTCGCATCCCGGGGCTCACCACCATATATCAGCACGCCAGTGTGCTGGCGACGATTGCCTATGAGCGCTGGTGGGCCAATCCACAGGTCATGAACGACCGTTCCCACCTGCGGGGAGAATGGGATTTTGCAGCCCCGGCGGAGCAAGAACGGTACGGGCGCGTACTGGCCGCTGTTGTTAACCAGCGCGGCGCGGGTTCTTGGGGGGAGGTTCTCGAGGTCGGCTGCTCCGAGGGCCTGTTCACGACGGAGCTGGCCCGCCGCTGCACCGCGGTTACAGCATGTGACATCTCCCCTGTCGCGTTGGGACGCGCCGCGGAGCGCCTGGCGGCGTACCCTCATGTTCAGGTTCGGCAGTTGAATCTCCTGCGCGATTCGATTGCTGGTGTGTTCGACATCGTTCTTGTGATGGGGGTGCTGGAGTTCATTCACGGCCGGGGGAACCTGCGACGGGTAATCGGCAAATTGGCAATGACTCTCCGGGCTGGCGGTTTGCTGGTCGTGAACGCGGTACGGCTTCCGCCCCAAATGGAGCGGACTTGGTGGGCGCACTGGCTGGTCGAGGGCGGCATGAACTACGCGGACTTTATCCACGGTCAGCACGGGTTGCGCCTCATTCACCACGAGGTCTGTCCGGGCTACGTAGTCGCACTCTTCCAACAGACCGGCAAGGAGCAAGTCGTCCGGCAGAGTTGGAAACGTCATGTGCCAACTCCGATACGCGAGGCCTATCGAAATGCGCGGGTCGGCTGGCGACTGCTTCGAGAGCTCGATGTCTCTGCGTCGGATTCGCTGGGGGAAGCACTGAGCCTCGCCAGGGCGGTCCTGCGGGCACGGAAAGATTCACTAATCGAGGTCAGTTGGCTGAAGGGGCTTTACCGTCTGGCGCGAGAAGTCGAGCGAAAGGGAGTCGCAGGAGACTTTGTCGAGTGCGGAGTTTATCGAGGCGGGAGCGCGGCGATTCTGGGTCATGCCCTGAAGCGTTCGACCATCGCCCGCCAACTCTGGTTGTTCGATTCCTTCCAGGGTATGCCCCGACCGACAGAAGCCGACGGCCCCAGCGCGACGGCTCTAGAGGGCGACTTCGTGGGGGATGAGGAGAACGCCCGGCGGCTGCTCAGGAAGGTGGGTGCGCCGCTCGAGCGGGTGAAGGTCGTCGCCGGTTGGTTTCACGAGACTTTTCCCAGCGTGGCAGTCCCCCGGGTCGCGTTGCTCCACATCGACGCCGACTGGTACGAATCCGTTCGATTGTGTCTCGAGCGCTTCTACGACGCCGTGGAGCCGGGCGGGATTGTCGTACTCGACGATTACTTTGACTGGCCTGGCTGCAAGGCGGCGCTGGACGACTTTGCCCGCGCGCGTGGCCTGCACATCGAGGTGAAGGGCGGCGAGAATCTACCGCCGCACTTCGAAAAGCCTGCATGACCTCTCCCCTCAGACTCTCGGTCGTCATCGCCACCTACAACCGGCGTGAAATCTTGGCGCAGACTCTGCCTACGGTTCTGGCGCAAGATTTCCCACCGAACGCCTATGAAGTAATTGTAGTCGTGGACGGCTCCACGGATGGTACGGCCGAATGGCTCCGGAGCCTCGGTCCGGCTGGCGCGTTGCGAATCCTGGAACAAAGCAACTGTGGTCAAGCCGTCGCCCAGAATGCCGGATTGCGCGCCGCCCAGGGCGAACTAGTTCTTTTCCTCGACGACGACATCCTTTGTGAGGCCAACCTTCTCCAGGAGCACTCCACCGCGCATCGGGCTGGTGAGTCTCTGGCGATCTTCGGACCCGTTCTGCTGGCCTCGAACAGTTCGAACACGCTGGCGACCGAGTGGGTGCGGTCCTGCACAGACCAGTACCTCCGCCGGCTCGCTGAGGACAACGAGCCGCAATGGCCGCAGGATGTGCTGGTGGATGCGAATGTCTCAGCGCTTCGCTCGGTGCTTCTTGCATGCGGCGGCTTTGACGAGCGGTTCGTCGGGGCCCGAGATAATGCTGACTTTGGGATGCGCCTTTGGAAGATGGGTGTGCGGTTCCGATATCACCCGAGTGCAGTCGCGCGCCAGATTTATGTGAAGACCAGCCGCGAGTTGGTTCGGAAGGACGCGCCACGGTACGGCCGGAACGAAGTGCATCTGTGCCGGAAGCATCCCGACTATCGGCCGTTCTCCGCGCTGGCTAGCGTCGGACGGGGCTCTCGGTGGAGAGGTTGGCTGCGAGAGTTGGCCGCGCGGTCTCCGCTATCGCCGGAATTGCTGCTCCGCGCTCCGTGTGCGGTGGCAGAGTGGTTGCGCTCGATTCCGTGGGTGCGCCGCGCTGGAGTCCGCGTGCTCCAATGGCGCCAGGGGATTGAAATGCTGCGGAGCGCGCTCCGCGAAGTTGGCTCCTGGGAAGCTTTTCAGGCTGAATTTGGAGTGCGACTGCCGGTGCTCCTCTATCACCATGTCGGGCCGCTGCGGCCTGGCACGTACCCTGAATTGACAGTCTCCCCTGAGAAGTTCGAGCGCCAAATTCGCTGGCTCGCGCGCCGGGGCTATGTTGGTGTTTCTCCCTCCGCCTGGCTGGCCTGGTGCAGGGAAGGCAGGGCGCTTCCCGGCAGACCGGTTTTGTTGACCTTCGACGACGCTTACGCTGACTTGACTGAACACGCTTTTCCGGTGCTGCGCCGCTATGGGTTTAGCGCCGCAGTATTTGTTGTGACGGGTCAGATCGGCGGCATCAATGCGTGGGATGAGAAGCTAGGTTCAGCAACGCATCAGTTGATGACCGCTGAGCAGATTCGGTACTGGGCTGGCCAGGGGATCGAGTTTGGTGCTCACAGCCGTAGCCACGCCGACCTGCGGGCTCTCCAAGGTTCCGACTTGGCAGATGAAGTCACGGGGAGCGGGAGGGATCTGGCTGAACTCCTCGGGACTCGGGTGCTCTCGTTTGCGTACCCTTACGGCACGCACAACGATGCGGTGCGGAAGCAGGTTGGGAGTTCCTTTGCGTTGGCCTTTGGTGTCGAAGAGGGCCTGAATTGTCTCAAAACGGGCCTATCTCTACTCCGAAGAACGATGGTTCAGCCTGACGACAGTTTCGGCGACTTTGCGTGCCGCGTGCGCCTTGGCTGGAGCCCGATCCGGCGGTTCCGGGCGCGAATCGTGCGCGCCATCCGTCGGCCGCGCGTCCAAGAACAATGAAACCGCACAACGTCCTGCACGTTCTCGGAAGTGCCCAGCCTGAAGGCACAGGCATTGCCCGGATTGTGGCCGCGCTCGCCGCGCGTCTGGATCCCCGCCGGTTCCGTGTTCACGCTTGGTTTCTAGGTGGGGACGGGCCTTTGGCAAAGTGGCTGGAAACCGCCGGAGTGCCAGTCCGAACTCTCGCTTGGCAGTATGGGGTTCGCGATCCTTTGGGTGCGTGGCGGTTCTGGCGGACCCTGCGCCATCAGGATTTCGCCGTCATGCACCAGCATTATGGCGGGCGCTCGGTTCGCTGGCTCGCTCGCGCGGCCACGGGGTCGAGCATCGTTGTCCATCTTCACGGCAGAGTAGTGGAATCCAAAGGACCTTTTCCAATTCCAGTTCGGGTCCCTGGTGCTGACGTAGTGATTGCGACGTCCCGCGCCGTGGCCGATCGGGCGATGGGTGTAAGACCTCACGTAGTCTATCCGGGTGTTGAGGTTCCAGACGACGAGGGTAGAGGCACAGGAATTGCACCTGTCTCAACCGCTAGAGTCATAGGCACCGCCGGCCGGCTGGTGCCCATCAAAGGCATGGTGTACCTGATTCGCGCGCTTGCGTCTTTGAGGAGGGACATCCCAGATCTGCGCTTGGAGATTGCCGGGTCGGGTCCGGAACGAACCACAATCGAGAAGGAGATTCGGTCGCACGGCGTGACGGACTGCGTCACGTTCCTGGATTGGCAGGCAGAACTCGCACCGGTGTTCGCAAGATGGGATGTCTTCGTTCTCCCCTCGCTCGAGGAGAGTTTCGGCATTGCGGCTCTCGAAGCCATGGCGGCGGGGCTCCCCGTAGTCGCCACCGCTGTCGGTGGAGTCCCGGAGCTCGTGGAAGAGGGCCGGACCGGTTGGCTTGTTCCCCCAGCTAACCCTGATGCTCTGGCGGACCGCTTGCGCGACCTGTTGCTTGATCCAGAGAAAAGACGTGCCATGGGAGCCGCGGGACAAGCGCGCGCCCGCGAAAGCTTCTCAGCCAAGCGGATGGTCACCGCGATCTCTGAGATCTACGACCGGCTCCTGGAGGCACGCCGGGTAGCGAAGCCTGCGATTTCGCGCACTGACGAGATGATGTAGCGGAGGTCACGCTCGCTCAGGCCAGGATGAACCGGCAGGCAAAGCACAGTCTCAGCCAGCCGGGAGCTGACGGGGAAGTCCTGATCGCTGCCGCAGCCGTGGAATATTGGCTGACGATGAAGGGGTAGGGGATAGTGTACAGCCGTTTCGATGCCCCGCTGGGCTAGTGTCTTTTGAAATTCCTCACGCGAGACCCCGAGCACCGCTGGATCGGCACGAATCGTGAAAAGGTTGAACGCGTGACCGACTCCCTTGGCGACGTGAGGGATCTCGATTCCGGGGGTGTCGGCAAGGCCGTGGGTGAGAATGGCAGCGTTGCGGCGTCGCTTTCGGACTGCTGAGGGGAGTTTGCGCAGTTGCTCGCGGCCCAGCGCGGCGGCCACGTCGGTGAGGCGGAAATTGAAGCCCAAGCAGACATGGTGGTAACGGCTTTCCTCGCCGTGCGAGCGAGCCAGCTTGAACTCGGCCGCGAGCGCGGGGTCGGAAGTGGTCAGCATGCCCCCTTCGCCGGTGGTCATGTTTTTTGACGGATAGAAGGAGTAGCAGACGACATCAGGGAACGAGCCCACATCCCGGCGTTGGTACTCCGCGCCATGGGCCTGCGCAGCGTCCCAGATTAGCCGGAGGTGATGGCGCCGCGCCAGGCGTGTCAGCTCTCGAATGTCCGCCGGGTGACCGTAGAGGTGCACAGGGGCGAGGGCCCGTGTGCGGCGCGTGATCCGGCGCTCGACCTCCGCGGGGTCCAGCGTGAAGGTCTCCGGGTGGACATCTGCGAAGGCAGGCTTTGCGCCGGCGGCAACGAGCATTGAAGCCGTCGCCACGAAAGTGAAGTCAGGGACGATGACCTCATCGCCGGGCTCCAGCAAGGCCCGGTAGGCAAGCTCGAGGGCCGCAGTCCCGGAGCTGACGGCCACGGCAAAACGTGCCCCAACCGCGTGGGCGAAGCGTTTCTCGAAATCTTCTGTGACCCGACCGGCGCGAAGTCGTCCACTTTTCAGGACTCGCTGGACCGCCTGCAATTCGCGCGGGTCGAGAGATACCTGCGCTATGGAAATCCTGCGAATGGCACATCCTCCGTTGCTTGTTCGCTCAGCCCTGCTATCCTATGCTGCGGCTTGGGATTCGGCAAGAGTCGTTGTGCGGGGTGGCAAGCTTTGGTACTTACACGATATTCTTCCTGAGGCCGGCATCCCGGCCAGTGAGACATGAAACTGACTGCGAAAAGGGCCGCGCTCGTTTTCCTCTGCTTGGTGGTCTGTGGCCTTGCTGCCTACCTGGCTCGTCCGCTGTATCTGCCCTATTTCGGTAAATTCCTGATCTGTGCTGATCCCCTGGAGAAGGCCGACGCGATCATCATCCTGGCCGGGGACGACACGGCGGGGAACCGGGTTTCGGAGGCAGTCTCGCTGTGGCGCGGCGGCTGGGCCTCGGTGTTGGTAGTCAGCGATGCGCCGATTGCCTGGGGTATCACTTCTGCTGACGTCACGCGCCAACAGGCTTCGGCGCTGGGGGTTCCGCCGGCCCAGATCATTGATGTTCCCGGCCAGTCCCCGGCGGGGCGAGGGCTGCTCCTCGATTCCACGCTGTCGGAGAGTCGGGTTCTCCTCGCGGAGTGCCGGAAGCGGAACTTCAAAACGGTCATCGTAGTTACGTCCAACTTCCACACGCGTCGGGCCAAGAGAATTCTCGGCCGTCTATTCAACGGTGCTGGGATCCGTGTGCTGATCCATCCTTCGGCGGACACCTCGTTCCGCGTGGACCACTGGTGGACTCGCCGCGCCGACGCGCGAATGTGGTGGTTGGAGATGCAGAAGCTGGTCTTCTCTTACCTGGAGTTGCCGTGAGGGCCCTGACGTTGAACATCAGGCACAAGGCCCCCCTGCGTTCCCGGCTCGGGACACGGTGGGAAGTCGCGGCCTTCCACCGAATCTGTGAGGTGGTTCTTGTTTTCTGATGACCCTGCTCCATTCAGACCCGGATGCGCGGTTGTGATCTGCACTCGCAACCGTCCGGAAGATCTCAGCCGGTGTCTGGAGGCCGTCAAGCGTTTGAACTACCCGCGGTTCGAGGCGCTGGTGGTGGACAACGCACCTGCTGACGAGCGGACCCGGGTGGTGGCTGGCCGTTGGGGCGCTGGTTACAC
>Ga0187878_1002569_pt1 | contig 15969 bp, 13 predicted proteins | sample June2016WEW_17_1_FD_132979 | JGI IMG/M metagenome (GOLD analysis project Ga0187878, IMG submission 132979) | Peatland microbial communities from SPRUCE experiment site at the Marcell Experimental Forest, Minnesota, USA - June2016WEW_17_150 | ecosystem: Environmental > Terrestrial > Soil >...
ATATTCAGCAACTTGTCTAAGGAAGCGCGGGTTAGGCAGGACATGGAGTCTGAAGTAGTTTTCAAGTACGTAGCTAGTAGCCGATCGCATGAAAGCTGGAAGACCGAGAGCGGGGATCCGAAATACTCCGTGGCCTTGATTGCAACTAACATCCGGTTGCCAAACTGGCCGCCACTTTCTGCTCATATTGAACGTCATGACGTCAGTTTCTAGGCCGCAGAGATTCAATCTCATTGCCAACAGCTTAACGTATGTCTCGGTTCCTCCAATAATCGGGTCATAGGATGGCGTTATCTGCAATATCCGCAGAGCCCTCACCGCCTACCTATCTGCGACCCGTGTGGACCAATGGATCCGGCAAAGGATGGCTGTGGCATCGAATGTATTTTCATCACAAGCTTCTGTTCTGAACGGGCATTTTCGGTGGCGTTTGAAGCGGGGTTGGCCCACACGCTGTCAGCTTCTGTGTCAATAGTAATGGCGAATGTTGTCAATATGCTGATTCCACCGCCAGAGTTTCAAGATGTGTCTTGTCTCACGCTTCCTGTGAGTTGCTTCGGATGCAGGAATTGTCCAATTCTCCGTTTAAGCATAGTTGAGGCGATCCTTTCAAATCGCTTTCCATCAATGAGCGTAATGTTTCCCGATGAAGATACCGTGTGTAAACCGTCAGGATATGGACCACCAAGGTGCGGGTCGACTATCGATGCTACTTCCTCACGAAACTTGGTAGGTGTGAGCGTCACGATTCTGTTCAGAACAACACGTCCTCCATAAGTTCTCGAGCAGTCCTGGGCTGGGCGGAACAGGTTGTTGTTGTACATGAACGGAGTGCCTGCAGGGCGCGAGGAGCCGATGTCAGTTTTCACAGGATTACGTTCATGAGGTATCCAGGGCCCTTTCGGCTCTTCAGCATGCCAGATGAACAGCCTATCCCAACCATGGGACAGTTCCTCGTCACCGCATGTCAACCACCAATGTCCCTCATGATGGAATATCGTCGGATCTACTCCGGCGAAGTCGTCGAGAAGCGTTTCAACCTTTGTCCAATTACTTGGAAAAGCCAAGGCCTTATAGAGGCATACCTCTCTCGCCTGATGAGTTTCAGGAACACAGTAGATGTCCCCTTGATATTCGAGCAAGTATGGATAGGAGAGATGGCAAGGGAGCTCAAGGGCCACCTTCGGCTTCGAAAGATGGTCCGTGTCTAAAAGCTCAAAGTAGACGATCCTTCCTTTACATTCACCATAATCGAACTCCTCGCAAAGAACGTAGACCCTCCCATCCTTGGCCATCACAAAAGGGTCAGCCAGACTCTTTTCCGGAGCACGCGGGAACCAAGTAACGTGAGGTCTAGCATCAAACCTTAGCAGGGTGGTTATTGGTTCGTGAATCAGGCCAACGCCCCATGTCTCCCGAAGGAAGTGGCTTTCCCAAGCTCTTGTGAGCCGACGAGCGATTGTTACGATGGTGTCAAACCTCCCCTATTCTGCGGGATCTACCGATCTTTTGATGATATAACTCGCTTGCCAAAACAGTCCTGCCCTGCTCGGCACTGAGAAGTTGTGATCGAGTCCCAACTCTCTCCTCAAGAGAAAGGTTATTTGTGTTCCGCTAGGAAAGAAGGTTCCGTTCCGAAAGTGTCTAGGGATTGCGGTCTTTATACGTTGCTCAGCTAACTCCGAGCTTTTTGCCGTTAGTTGGTGGGACTGAGGTATATGTGGACAGTCTGTCGTCATATCTCAGCAAGCAGGGAGTTTCGAGCGAAATCATTGCCTTGTGCGTTACAAGAAAATGGGAACGCTCAAAGTACCTAACTGAAAAAGTGATTGACGCAAGAAGAGTGTGTATGTGGCCTTCTTATGGAATTGGACCCCTGAGATTCCCAATGACCCGGATACTCCGCGCACACTATCTTCCGGCGCATCCGTCACTCTTGCGAGGGCATTTGGAAACGTTTGACCTACTTCACTTCCACGATGAAGTTGACCTATCGTTACCCACTATCTTGATAGGAGTAAATAAGCCAAAGTTGTTCACGCTCCATTCATTTGAAAACACTTTTCGTTACTACCAGACTAATCGAATTGCTCGCGCCATGCTTCTGAAATCAACAGACATGTTTCACGTTTTTTCAGATAGCCAAAAAACGAAACTGCAGAGTCTCGGTGTCAAGAATGAAGAGATTACGTGTATCCCTCACGGAGTGGATGTTAGGGAATTCAAACCCGCGACTGGGAGGATTTCTCGGAAAGCTATACGAATAGTCTGGTTGGGTAGAATCGAGAGAGGAAAGGGACTCATTAATCTCTTGGAATCCATCAAAATACTCAAGACGACTGATGCTGCAAAAGATTGTATTGAGGTTCGAATAGCGGGGAGCGTTTGGGATTCTCGATATTATGACGAACTTCTCGCTTACAAACGGCAGATGGAACTTGACGAAGTGAGGTTCATAGGCCCCGTTGACAGAGCAACAGCGAAGATTCTGCTCAGGCAAGCCGACATTTTTGTCCTCCCCTCTTTGCGAGAGACTTTCCCATTAGTCAATCTAGAGGCCATGGCTTCGGGTCTGCCCGTGATTGCGTCTGCAGTGGGAGCTATACCTGATGTCGTGATGGACGGAGAGACAGGTTTCCTAGTTCCGCCCAATGACTCTGCGAGCATTGCGGAAAGACTATCTTTTCTTGTCGCTGATGACAAGCTCCGACGAAGAATGGGACGGAAAGCGAGGAAGAGAGTGGAAGACTACTACTCGATGGACGCTGTTGCCAAGAAAATACTTAATCTCTATAGTGAACTCGCATAAGCTTACCAGGAACGTTTCACAGTCGTGTCACGTTTGCTCCAAGAATTCAGCCAAGACCAACAATGACGTGCCGTGGACTCGATTTCTTCGTACGCCTCAATATGCCCTACATGCGGCGTTTATATGGACATTCACAACACACCCAATAGGAATCAAGTTTTGGAGGTTGAAGCGTACGCGTATCCCAGCCTACTCAACTCGCGTTTTGGCCTTTGGTCTCCAGTTCAGGAAGGAGGTTGCGATGGATACCGATTGCTTGATCTACCGTCTCGCGGGCCCATCATTTAGAATAGCATATTCCAGCGAGCGCGCGACTGTGTTTTGATATTTCTGGGTGAGGGAAAATAGTTCGATCGATAGCTCTCGTTGGATGCGGAGCAGTAAGTCGAATGTACTACGTTCCAGCCTGCCGGAGTATCCCCGAATGCAGAATTGAGTGGTTCATCGACAAGGACCGCGAAAGGGCCGGGGAACTGGCACGAGACTACGGGGGAGGCCAACTCACATGCGATTACAAAGAAGCCATCAACAGCGTAGACGCCGCTATCATAGCCCTCCCGAACCACCTCCACGCAGAGGTGACTCTGGATTTCCTCAGAGAAGGCCGCGATGTACTTTGCGAGAAACCGATTGCATCTAGTAGCGCAGACGGTGCGAAGATGGTCGAGGCAAGCAATGAGTGCGGAGCAAGACTTGCTATCAACCTCATCAGGCGTCGATACAATAGCTTCCGAATTGCAAGGCAACTGCTAGATGAGGGCATGCTCGGCAGAGTGAATGAGGTGAAGTGTCAAGAAGGACGCATTTTTGGATGGCCAATTTCGTCGATGGATCTGCTCGATCGACAGCGCGCAGGCGGGGGCCCTTTGATGGACTGGGGGACACACGACTTGGACATACTGAGATGGCTATTTTCTGCCGACCTCGAATTGATATCATATGAAGATGACTCGCTCGGCGGAATAGAGGCGAATTGCGATTTGAAACTGAAGATCAAGAATGAACACGACGAAATACCATGCCAAATCGTGCTGGGAAGGAGCAGGATACTACCGAACAATGTCGTCATAGCCGGGGATCGGGGTTCCCTTGAAATCCATCTGGACGACATCAATTGTGTCTATCTACGAACTGGCAACAGCTTTCTCAGGATGGAACCGTCGGAAGAAAAGAACAGGCCACTCCAAGAGAAAGACTACTTCGCGGAACAAGTGGCCAAGTTCCTCGACAAATCCACAAACGACTACGCCCAAGGCACAGACGCTGTGAAAGTTCTCGACTTCATAGAGAGATGCTATAGGAACAAAGGTCAAATGACGTATCCATGGGAACATTCACAGTCAAAACTGATTGACAGACTTTCCTCCGACACTAAGCCCATACTTATAGTTGGAGCGTCTGGGTTCCTGGGGACAAGGCTCGTTGAGAAGTTATCACTTGACATGGGCGCAAGAGTAAGAGCCGCTATCCATCGTCCCGGGTCCGCCGCCAGACTGGCCAGGCTTCCTGTGCAGTTTGTGGAATGTGACATTCTAAACCCTCAACAGGTTGACAAAGCCGTCGCGGGATGTGACGCCATCATAAACTGTGCATCCGGAGACGACCGCAGCACATATGATGTATCCGTGAAAGGTACTGCGAATCTGCTGGAAGCTGCTGCGCGGCATCATGTGAAGAAATACGTTCATTTGAGTTCGGCAGCGGTGCATGGATTCCACCACAGGAAATCTGTAGTTGACGAGAGATGCCGATTTGTGTTCTTCGCAGGCGCCTACGAGAAAGGGAAGATTGAGTCTGAGAAGCTGGTTGCGGAATATGCAAAGTTGCTACCGGTTGTGATCCTAAGGCCGACACTGATCTACGGCCCGTTCTCCTCAAGTTGGACGACTGGCATTATCTCGAGAATTCGAGACCATCGGACCACTATTGTGGACGGGCAAGGGCTGGCCAATCTGATCTACGTTGACGATGTAGTGGACGCAATAGTCTGTGCGCTCGAGAAGAACAATGCCAACGGTGAGACATTCATAATAAACAATGACCAGAAGGTGCCGTGGGCAGATTACGTTCGAGCCTACGCCGAACCACTTGGAATCATGCCCGTCACGTCCCCGGTATACAACCCTGATCTACGAAAAATGAGAGCGACCTTTTCAATGCTACGAGACTCCTTAACCCTCACGGTAAACGTGTTGAAGTCCCCTCAATTCCTGGCCTTGCTCGCTCAGGTTCCCATTGTCGTCAAGGTTGGTTCTATGATTATTAAGGGGAAGAGAAGGCAGAACATTGAAGCCAGCGTCACTTCAGAGATGAAGACACCCCGGCCCGACCCTAGGATTCTTTACAAATACGAGGGGACTAGCAAGCAATTCTACGAACTGCTAACGTGTCAGACAATCTTCTCCGCTTCGAAGAGCAGGAAGCTCCTCGCTTTCGAGCCTTTGACTTCAATTGAAGAGGGGGTTGCTAGGAGCATAGAGTGGGCAAAATGGGCGGGCCACTACGGTTGGCCAAATCAATAGATGATGCCCAATTCGCGTAGCACATGTTTCGGGACGCTCCTTTCCAAAGCTACTGAGTAGCCTTTGATCTCTCCGCCTGGAAATGAGACTTCGTCAAGGAACAGGATAAGAGAATTTTCGTTATCATTTTCCAGCTCACTGTTTCATGCTAGGAGATTCCTTACGACAGAGATCATATTGCATATCACTCATCTTTCACCAAGCGTCCACCCCTAATTGGTGACTGAGGCTATCGGCTTGGATTTTCTTTCTACAGTAGGTCACACTTTCCTCATCCCACAGAACTTGCTAGTGCTGGATTCTCTCTCAATCAGTGGTTCGTTTCTTGTTGACGATCGCGGACGCGTACCCTGCTTCTAGGGAAGTGCCAACAGCCTGGGGTGAAAACAATCGATCAGCTAGCCGCCTATTTCGAGCGCCCAAAGTGTTCGCTCTATTTCGGCTGTTTAGAAGAGAGCATGCTGACTCTACCATTTCTTCGATAGAATCACACACTATTATCCCCGATTCATTCAGGTAAGGCACGAGCCCACAACAAGCTTCTTTCGTTGCCACGACTGGCCTTCCAGCTACCATAGCTTCCACAAGTCGACTGTGCAATCCCATGGTTAAGTCCTTCACAGGTAGGATTATCAGATCGGAGTTTAGCAGAAAGTCATATGGATCACTGACATAACCCAAGTTGATGAGGGGCTCATGAAGCCTACCTAATTTATCAGATCCAGGCCCCGCTATGGAAACTCTAAGGCTGTATCCTCTTGCTTGTATCTTGCGGGCTATTTCTGATAGACGTGCGAGTTCGCGTACGGATCGTTCCAAGAGAAAATTGGCGTGAAAGAATATTCGCCACTCCGAACTCTTTCCAGAGGATCCGGCCAAATGAATATCTTTGGTTAAGTACGCTGCGCAGTTAGGAACGGCAACTACATTCTTGTTGTATCTTAGATGAAGAAGTTCCCGCAACTCTTCAGTAGGGGTTATTATTGCATCCGAGAACTTCAACGCAAGTTCCTCGTAGATGATAGCAATTAGTCTTCTCCACAGAGGCAGTTGTAATCCTGGTTCGTGTGACGGCGAAGATGCGAGAGCGTGCAGATCCGAGACGATTGGCACGCTGAACGATCTCTTAATCAGTGGATAGAAGAGGCAGTTCATGCTGTAGTCAGCGAATTGCAAGACGTCAATACGGGATTTGCGGGGGATTGGCTTTAGTTTCCGAATGAGTCCAAGTGCGAAAACCAGTGAGCGTGCAGATCCGGGCTTGATTGCGAACGAGCATACACCAACATAGTTAGCACCCAGCGATTTTACGAGGCTGACCTCTGTAGGGTTCTTTTCGTTTGGCCCAAAGATTGTAACTTCATGGTTTCTGCTGACTAAAGCCTTAACGAAGCCCAGTGTCCGGGCTGATGTTCCTGTTTGAGGCAGCAACTCGTAGCTGGCTATGGCTATTTTCAATTGGCACCAAGGCTTCGTGCGGTCGCTTGATTCTGACTATTCAGGTTCCATTTAAGTCACTTGATTCAGATTCGTTGTCCGACTAATCCATCCACTTTTCGAATTTCGTCGCAACTACGGAGCTTGAGAACCCTCATTGGCAGAGACTCCATGCACGTCACAGTTTCACTCAAGCAAGGTCGTGGTCCCTCATAACTAGTAGAATTTGGTTAGCGGGGTCTTCAGGGTTGTCGGGTTCGAATCGAAGAGCGTTTTCTGCGTTACTTCACTGATAGGCGTGTCATAGGCGCGTCATACCGGCTTGCAGTAATGACTTGTCCCCACCATTACTTCGGCGGGTCCGAGAACAATCCTTCTGGCCACAATTAGGGTCCTAGAGTTATTGCGGATTGTTTGAACATAGTATTCGTTCACGAATTTTGAGGGATAGAAGAGTAGTCTGTAGGTGCCGGGCTGCCCTGCAGGTCGCATGCATTTCATTAGGATAGAACATTACTTCCACCATTGGAATAAATCACATTTCTGTCGTTTACAAGATCGGTGATTCCGGACATATGCCAAAGATACGGTACGTGGTATTGCGACGCATCTCCAGTACCATATATGACGTTCTGATAGCGAAGGTAGATGTACCCGCAACTTGCTGTCGAACCCGGATACAGGAGAGTAATGTTGGCGCCCCCCTCCTTAAGTAGGCCCCCCTGCTGAAGTGGAATCCCCGAATACGCCAAGAGGACCTGAGTCCCAGACGTATAGTCTCCGCACACGCTTGAGCTGCGCACCATGTAAGCATAGAGCCATCTCGTGCTCATGAAGTCCTGTTCTGGAATATATGTAGAATAGAGATATTCCAACAGCTGTGGGTCATTACTTTCCCTTATCCTGTTAAATCCCAAAGAGAAAGTTGAAGGTGCGGCACCTGCAATCTCGTTCACGAAGCCCGTATTGAACAAGAGGAACAAGATGATTATGGAAGCAGCGAATCTTAGGTTCCTGTCGCTGTTCGACAGACGTGCATGCCACGAGCCGGTGGTCAAGACAGATAATAATTGGAACAATCTCTTGAAGAGACTTTCCCCTCCTAGAACACACGCCGGTGACAGAAATATCAGTGCTATCTGATAGATCCGTGTTACGTTAAGACGCTGTGCGAAGTTTGGAATCACAATAGAGGATACCAGCAAGAACAGGGCTATGGAAGCATAGGAAATGAACTCTAGGTTTACCACCTTGCGTTGCTTCCACAGTCCAATAACTCCTACGATAATAAAGAGCTGAATAGAGTATTGGACCAACAAGTCAATTGTATTTACGATACTCGTCCTTATACCGACTCCGAAAAACTTGAGTACAGTCGATCCTCTTGATGTGGGGTTGAAGAGCTCAGAGATCATTGTTCCAAACACAGAATTCGCAAACTGAACGAGTGCAAAGAAAACGGATCCTCCTGCTGTAAAAATGTACCATCCAAGAGCAAGTACTGCAGATAGGGCCACGAATGAAAGTGTGATCACAGACCTTTTCTTCAGCGCGGCCATTGCTAGCCAAGACAGCAACAGAAATGATATGTAAACATAGGATAACGAGTAATGTGAGGCGATTAGCCCCGCAATTAGCACCATCATAGCGATGGCTCTGCCAGAGTGTTTGGGTTCTGATCTGCCTCGAAACGTCAACAAAATCAGGGAGGCTAAGATTATTTCTGCGATCTCTTGTTTTCCGATGAAAGAGACCTCTAGGAAGTAGGCCGTGTATGACATGAAAAAGAGGGAGGAGACGAATGCCCGCTTGCTACCAACCACATCTCTGTATGCTAGGTATAGCACGGCAGGCACGAGCGAGAAGGCGAGTGGATATAGCGTTTTGAAAATGGTCGTGTCATCGACCGCAAGTATTGACTGAACCATTGTTGGCAATATTGTGACGCTGAGAGCACTATTGTACAACTCGGGAATGGCGGGGCTCCAATGACCTGAACTTCTCACCGCCTCAAATATGAAGTACTCAACAGTATCGTCCCCATACCCCACCAAGTATGGCGATATCCACTGGACATGGAATAGTAAGCAGAAGGAAATCGTTATGATTGCTAGCGGATAGAACTTCTGCGGTATCAGGTCTCCAGGAAGACTGATCGCGAAAGCTACGACGGCGACCAAGAAAATCATCATCAGCAGCAGAGAATTGTTGTTTGCGGCATTCAACATGCTACCGAAATACGTGAGAACTGGCAAAACCAAGAATGCCAGAACCAAAATCATGTCTCTCGGCGAAGCCTCCCCTGTCAAAGAATCACTCATTCTATGGCACCAAATCCAAGCTTGCACGATGAGGCATTAACCAAATACTCATGAGAAGGGACCTTTTCAAGTTTGTCAAGGATCCATCAGGAGAGCGAGCTGAAGGCAAACAGTTCTCTTATGATTTTTCTCTTCTCACTGCAAATATGGAAGCAGCAGAAGAATAGCCGCAAGAAACAAAGGGCGAATGATAAGTGCGCGAGGAAAACAGCCAAACCTTGGAAATCAACCTCGGCGCTTTGATACCGATCCTCGCGTGTTACCAAACAGACGTCGTTACTGCAGCGTGTAAGACCCTGGAGAATCTCAATCTCTGATGTCTTGTGCAAATCCTTATCCAGACTTCGTTCAACTACAAGAAGAATGTCTCCCTTGAGTTCCTCGGTGTGATTGTATCGAGACTAGCAATCGATATCAGACTGAATTACACACGTACTTGTAGAGATCGCGGTATTGCATAGCCTTCAGTTTCATGTCGAACTTTGCTCGTGATGTTCGTTTTATCGTGGCCTTGAAATCTTGCAGATCCCTTTGTCGGCTCATCGAGATGATCTTTGCGGCCATGTCTTGCGTATCTTTCGCTAAAATGCCGTTAGCTCCATTCTCAGTGAGTTCACGTGCATAAGGCAGATCGAACATGACTGGGATCTTGCCTAAACACATCCCCTCAACAAGTATCATGGGGAACCCTTCATAGAAGCTGGGTAATACGATGAATGTGCTTTTGGCCATGCTTTCCATCAATTCGGTTTTGCTTGTGAATCCCCTTAAATCAAGATTCTTCAGGCCTAGTGTAGTGGCCAAGTGCTTCATCTTATTTAGAAGAGGGCCTCTACCATGTACGATTACTTTCAACTCAGGCTTTTCCGTCAGAAAGCAAGTTGCCAGGTGAATCAGATTGAGAGCGCCCTTCTGCCAGTTGAGTCGGCCAGCAAACAATATCGTGTCTGGTGACTCTAGTCCATCATGGTACTCTCTGTCAAGTTCCTCAAGATCAACACCATTTTCGATGGCGCACAGCTTTTCGGAATACTGAGTGCCCATCTCGTCCAGCAGTTCACTCACAAGAACCCTTGATACCGCCACAGCGGCACGTGAGTCGCGCAATTCCCTTTTGTATGTAAAATATGTTAAAGGATAACCTAGTACATATGTCAAGAAATCTTCGGGCGTGCCCCCATGTAGGATTGAATGGGTACCAATGATTTGCCAAGCTTTCGGACTAGAATGAAATGTCACAATTATGGGCGCCAACGTTTTCAGTTTGATTGATGCTGGATACACTGATCCTTGTTGACCGTGGATCACATCAGGGTCGATGGTCTTGATCACTCGGCACAGATCCTTCATATTTAGAAGCTGAAGCCACGTATGACGAGGTGGAACATCAGGGTAAGGAAACCTAATCACATCTACCTGAGAGTTTGCTTCAGTTGTCCGAAGAATCCCTCTTCTGGACCCGGGATAACCTGACAGTACGGTTACCTTGACGCCAACTTTGTTCAGACCCAAAACTAAGTTTTCGACATAGGTTCCTACGCCGCCAACGATAAAGGGTGGATATTCACTCGACATGACGGCCACACGCATTCTAGTTTAACCCCAAGGTTTTGATCGCAGGGTCATCTCTATGTTTTTCGTACCGATTATCAAATTGAATGTTGGAATGATTATTGATACAATGGTTGCCCGTTGCTTCTGGCAGATAATTCAGACTCGTTACCTGTTTTGGGGGAAACTGCTATCTTGGTGAGATTCATTTCCGTATGGAATCGAGGAATTCACACCAACAAGCTTCGGCTTCTCAGTGCTGAGATACCATGCAATAAATTCTTTCAGGCCGTGTTCCAGACTTGTCTTTGGAGAGTATCCAAGACCTTGTAGTTTGTCAATATTGGCAACGCTTGATCTGATATCGCCCATCCAAGTTTTCCCTGTGAACTTGATTTGAGGGTGAATCGCAAGAATTCGAATTATCTCGTCCACCAAATCTTTGATTGATGTCGGAATGCTTGTTCCTAAGTTGAAAACCTCTCCGTATGCTTCCTTTGCACCGAGGTGGATCAACGCATCGACAACATCGTCAACATAAATGAAGTCCCGCAGTTGATTGCCGTTACCTAACACCTCCAACAAACTAGGGTTTCTATAGAGGCGTTCCAGTATATCGTACATGATGTATTTTCTCTGTCGTGGTCCGTATGCGTTGAAAATCCGGACGACGGATACAGGAAGGTCATAGATCCTGTGGTATAAATTGCAGAACATCTCCGAGGCCAGCTTCGACGTCCCATAAGGTGATACAGGCGTTACAGAGCTAGTCTCTTTGTTGCGGGGCTCGTTTGTTTCACCGTACACCGCTGCAGTTGACGTATAGACTGTTTTGACATGGGATTTTCTTGCGGCTTCAATCACATTCAACGTACCACGAAGATTCACGTCAAAGTCTAACAGGGGATTGTTTGTTGAAAACTTGACAACATGCCCATATCCATACTGTGCAGTGTTGGGTATGAACTCAGCAAGGTGGTAGATTGAATCAACTTTGCCGACGAGCGCGCTTACGAGGTCGAGGTCCAATATGGTTCCTCGCACAAATTCAAGATTCGCATTAGAAGGCAAGTTCGAAACATCACCTGACGAAAGATCGTCAAGAACAATTACGCGATGACCGGTCGCTAGTAGTCTCCGAACTAAGTGGGATCCTATGAATCCCGCGCCACCAGTCACCAGAGTTCTGTTCTGAACACTCATTTCAGTTCAAGACCAAGAGCACCATGGCATAAGATTACAGTATGTAACATCGCAGAGATGAAACTTCGTATCGGTCTCATGGGTATCATCGTCTGAAGCGCCGTCAACTATCACAATCTCAGTCACATTTGGAAAAGCGACTAGTTTCTTCACATTCTCATCTGAAGTGCGTGCTCTTATTCTACCGGCAATGATCACGCGAATCTCTAACGAGGAAACTCGTCGTCTGTTCGAGCGATACTGAGAATTGATCACGTAACACGAGGCCCCATGAGAGTCCCCACTTGCTCAAGTAGGAAACCGAATGTGAACGCGATATACTTCAGTAGCAAGAAGGGTATGAAGAGAAGGGGGGGAAGCAACCCTATTTGTACGTCGATGCGAGTCTCCGCGTTTCTCTTGGTCAGGGAGAAATAGTTTCTCAGCATTCCTTTTGGAAGTCGTTGACCGCTCATTCGTCTAGTGACTCTCCCATATTGAATGGCTCTCAGGATGAGCCATCTTGCAGACTGTGGGCGATGATGAAATACGATCCCCCTGACGTAACCAATTCTTGGATGTTTCCTCAAAATCTGTGCTCTAAAGTAGTAATCCTCCATAACGGTGAGTTCCTCGGGAAAGCTCGCACCAGACACGACACTCCTAGAATAGCAGTAGATCCCATCTGAGGGCTCAGCCCCAAGGAAACGTTCAAAGTTGTGGAACCGGTTACAGCGTGAGATCCCTCCCAGCGGATCCTTGATGATCTGTCTGTACCCGATGCAGTCTACCTTCCGGGACCTTATTTGATCTACACATTCCTCGAGGAAGGTGCGTGGCAATTCCTGATCAGAGTCAAGGAAAAGGAGGTACTGACCTTTCGCTTGTCGAATTCCAAAATTGTTTGCGACCGCTATTGGCCCAGAAACCTGAAAGAATCTCGTGGGAAATGCCCGTACCAGCTCGTGAGTACCATCTGTGCTGAAACCATCTACAACGATTATCTCCCATCTGCAGTATGTCTGTTTGACGATGGAGGATAGCGTGGCAGAGAGATTCTTTGGCATAGTCGCAGAATTGAATGTCGGAATTATGATTGAGAAGAGAGGTCGGTCACTAGCTGCTCTGCCCTCTGATTTCAAAGCTATCGTGTCGCTCCAAAGAGAAAAGGTGACACAATTAGCCACCAATTCTCGGACGGTTGAATCTTGACGTAACCATCTTTTGACCTTTACTCATTCTGCCTGGCTTCCGTATCAGGACTCATGTATGGTACCTTATTCAATTACCTTCGCGCTCCAAAGAATAGCATTATGAGAGGAGAGAGAATTGGCCACCAATCCTTGAGCGGCTGTATCTTTGAATAACCGCCCTTGTTGCCAAAAGGATAGGTCTTTGAAACTGGCACTTCTTTTACTCTGTAACCTAGTGCCAAGACCTTGTAGTGAAGATAGTATTCGAGACTGTAGCCGTCGAGCCAGTCCTGATTCAAGTCTAACCGACGGTCCCTAAGAATATCGAGGGTATAGCATCGATATCCATTCGTTACATCCGTGCATTTTCTATGAGTGAGCAGGCTCCATATGAGCGGATAGACGCGGTTGAAGACGACCCTAACCAACGGCATTCTACTCTTCCTACCTCCGGGCACATACCTTGAACCTTGCACGTAGTCGTATTCCCCTCTAACAACGGGTGCGACAACACGGTCAATCTCAGCTGGATCGTCTTTTCCATTCCCAGCCATTATGACCGCAATGTCATGCCCCGTTTCCGCAAGATACCTTAAGCCCTGCCTTAGCGAAAATCCTACTCCAGTCCGATATTGATTCTTGATTATGTGCACCGTGATGCCGTTTTGCTTTGCGGCTTCTCTAATCCTATCCATATCTCGCTTCATGGGAACATCCACGACCAAACATATCGTGTTCACCGAGCCTTTCCTGAAACGGCCAAGGACCCAGCAGATAGGACCACCCTCACCATAGACGGGTATGACTACACCGACCCGCGGCGTATTTTCGGCCAATCGCAGCTTCGACACTTGAACCATCATTTGACTAGTTGCCTAGCAGGGTTTCCGCAGACCGTTGTATCATCCGGGACATCAGTAGTTACTACCGAACCAGCACCTACCACAGCGTTTCTTCCGATCCTCACGCCAGGGAGAATGACTGAGTGCGCGCCTATCGATGCGCCTTGACCGACAACTGTCTTCAGCAGCTTCCAGTCACCGTTCACATGGGGATACTTATCATTAGTGAAGGTCACATTCGGACCCAAGAACACCTTATTCTCAATGATAACTCCGGTTGGAATATACACATGGGGTTTGATCTTGCAGTCGTCCCCTACCGTTACACCTTCCTCGATATAGACGAACGATTCGATCTTGCAGTTTCTCGCGATCTTACACTTGTACAGGTTAACATGGTCTCTCACGATCGTGCCTTCGCCGATCTCGGAGTCCACGATCCTCGAGAACATAGGTTGACTCAGGTCGGTTTGGTTGTCTTCGGTAGGATTGATTGTTTCAGGTCGTAGATCATCAAGCTCTGATGAGTCACGTACCTCGGGGGGAGGTGGTTCAGTGAACATCGTGTACCCTACCCACGTCAGCACTCCCATTACTCCTAGAACCGCTACCAAAGCCGTAAATTGAAGAATCAAGGTCGTGGCATACAATACACCCAAAGTGTACGCTAACATCAAGATCGGAGCCCCCGTCAGGATCAGGAACCCTACATGTTTACTATTGACCAGTTCTTTCTCCCACCTGGTTTCTAGTTCTGGGTCGTGGGATACAAGAAGATTGGGATAGATCGTGAATGCGCTTTCTATGACTATTCACGCTGCGCTCGCCTCTGACCGGAACCTTTCAAGGCTCACCGAAAACCGCCTTCCGACTGCAACCAAGGCCAGTCCGACCGTGATGATCGTCAGCGAAATGACAATTGGTGTGAGTCTGATGCCCCATGGTGTGAAATTGAGCAGAAGCCCAACTAACATAACTAGTACCAAGCTCAATCCAACACTCAAGGCGAAACGTTCGATTCCATCCAACTCGCGACTCTGGGGAAAAAGGGACTCGACTGTTACGTAGCCCGGCATGAAAAGCACAGATACCGAACCGAATATCCATCGAAGCGCAACTAGCGGAAGCGTGGAGGGAACGCTGTAGATCACTAGAACCGTCATGAACGGGATAGCCAACGACGCGTAGAACCATAGGTTTCTCTCCCAGATTCTTAGATATTGCCACAGGGACTCACTGGCTGGTGGAATATCCTCAACATCAACGCGACCTCCTTCAACAAGACGCCAGACCGAGTTCGTGACCTCTCTCTCGGTAAGCGACGGATTGCTTTCCCTAAGAGCATCACATAGTCGCCTTACATCAGTTGGGCCGTTCTTCACGAGATATGTGGATGCCTGTTCGTCTAGCGATGTGAGATAGTGCCGTTCATTCTTGACTTTCGTATGCTTCAATCTAGAACTCGCTCCGACGTTAAGGGTATATACGCAAAGAACCTATGACGAGTCATGCTTCGCACCTCAAGAGTCCTAGCCATCCTTGTCCTAGCTATAGCGCTATTGTTCTCTGTACGTTTCGCTAGCGTAATCTCGCAACCCACTGGCGAACTTCAACCGCACTTCAACCAAGTCATTGCTCAAATCCACAAAGCTGAGGCAGCAGGGGCAACGCCTGAGGAAGTGGCAACCCTTTTGGTGCCTCTTAACAGGGCGCTCGAACTCAATGAGCAAGCTCTTGCACTCACGCGGCCTGAAGACGCCCAGATGCGGGCGCAGCTCATCGCACAAGTTGACGGAATCTTGAACGACGTGCAAAGCAATGCTTCCCTTCTCGGAGCCGTCGCTTCGCAAAGGACGTTCACGAACAATGCACTCACGTACGTGTCTGGCGGCGTAGCGGCTTTCCTCGCGACCATCGCTTACGCCTATGGGGTCTCCTTCTGGAGCAAATACCGGGTGAAGCGCACGTTCCAGATGAAGATCATTCCCAAGTGAGCCCCATGTTAGGACAGGGTCGGCGCAATTTCCTTGTCGTCTTCATTACCCTTCTCATAGTCTTCGATATGATAGCGTACGTCGCAACGTCGCCGCGTCCGAGGGAACAATTCTTTCA
>Ga0187878_1002573_pt1 | contig 15955 bp, 13 predicted proteins | sample June2016WEW_17_1_FD_132979 | JGI IMG/M metagenome (GOLD analysis project Ga0187878, IMG submission 132979) | Peatland microbial communities from SPRUCE experiment site at the Marcell Experimental Forest, Minnesota, USA - June2016WEW_17_150 | ecosystem: Environmental > Terrestrial > Soil >...
ACCTGCCCGTCCCGTTCCTGACGGACGACAATCACCAGCACCTTTTTGTGCACATCGATGCCCGCGGTCGAACCATATACTGGCTCCATAACCAAACCTCCTGGGGATCGGTGTCGGCAGAGGACCGGTATCGAAAACTCAGTCACCCTCACGGGTTCTCCCGGCGCGATCGCCAGGACATCCCACTCATCTCTCCGTTCCGCGGTCCCAGATCAAACACATGAGTCGGCAAGAGTGCCGACTCGGCAGGCTGAAGCCCGCGCCACGTCGTGAGCATTGCGTCACTCAATTACACGAGCCTCAGTAACTGCCTGTGGAGGGCGGCTTGGCCCGCGGCGTGGGTGGAGCAGCTCAGGCACGGGTCGTAGGCGCGCACCACCGCCGAGGCCCGGTTCAACATGCCTTCCTTCAGGTGTTTGCCGTCAAAGCGCCGTTTCGAGGCCGCCGAGTTTCTTGGCGGAGAGTCCGATCATCCGAGCGCCGCGAAGAACCGCCTTCTGCCTACACGGGAGATGCGAATGATGCTCGCCAGAGTACCTTTCGGCAACATCAGCGCATGCCGACCACGCGCCTGAGTTCAGTGAGTTTAGAGGCGGTGAGTGGGATTCTCTTTCGATTCGCCTCCACGGACTTGATGTAGCCGCGGATCATCTCGGCTGTGTTGTCGAGCGCGGCGGATTCCGTTTCGCCGAAGCTCGACATCCGATGCAACTCCTTCACGTAGGTCACAAACGCCCCGGCATCCTCGTCATACCCCGATTGATCGTAACCACCTTGGTGGTGGCCAATGGATGGTGCGCATAGGCGTACGGATCCGGGGCCTGCGTGCGGTCTTGAGCTCAGTCCTGGACTTGAGTGGGGACTTCGGATGCAGATGCGGGAACGGTGCGTGGTGGGCCAACCGATCGGGGATGGGATTCTTCAACAGTAGGTGCACCATCACTTTTACAATACCCTCAGCCGGGAGCGCCATCGCGCTACGAGCGCAGCTCGTCCAGTACCTTGCCGTCCTGCGCGACCAACTGGATTTGCAGGGTCGCCCGGCCGGCGGCGTGGGTCGAGCAGCTCAGGCAGGGGTCGTAGACCCGCACCACCGCCGAGACCCGGTTCAGCATGCCTTCCTTGAGGTGTTTGCCGTCGACGAAGTGCCGGCTCACCTGCTCGATCGAGCGGTTGATGGCCAGGTTGTTATGCCCGGTGGCGATGATGAGGTTGGCCCAACGGATGGCACCCTGCTCGTCCACCTTGTAGTGATGAATCAGGACGCCGCGGGGCGCCTCGGCCATGCCCACTCCCTCGAGGGAGTTCACGCCGGCGTGGGCGCGCACCCGGGTGTCCAGGATCGCGGGATCGTCGAGCAGCGCGCCGATCCGCTCCAGCGCGTACACCGCCTCGATCAGCCGCGCGTAGTGGTAGTGGAACGAACTGGCCACCACCTTGCCGTAGCGCTCGCGGTACTCGGACAGCTCCCGGTCGGCTTCCGGCGTGCCGCAGCGCTCGGCGACGTTGAGCCGCGCCAGCGGCCCCACGCGGTAGATCCCGTCGGGATACCCCAGCGGCTTGTAGTAGGGCGCTTTCAGGTAGGAGAACGGAAGAGCCGCCTCGCCGATGGAGGCCTGGTAATCGGCGGCGCGCATCTGGTCCAGCACGATGTTGCCTTCGGCGTCCGTGAAGCGCAACTGGCCGTCGTAGAGTTGGAGGCCGCCGGAGGCGTCCACCAGTCCGGCGTACATGGTGGGCGCGTTGCCGAAGGTCGAGATCTCTTCGGCGAACCCATCCAGCAGGCCCTTGAAGAACTGGAGCGTGCGCCGGGCCACCGCCTGCGCTCCGGGGAGCTCTTTGAGGATGCGGTCCCGCACCGCGGGCTCCAGCGGCGCATTCACTCCCCCGGGCACGGTCCAGGACGGATGAATGCGTTCCTTGGCCAGCCCTTCGATCACCTGCTGGCCGAACTTGCGCAGCGCAATGCCGTCCCGCACCAGCTCGGGATGGGCCTCGAGCAGTCCCAGCACGTTGCGGCGGGCCGGGTCGGAGTCCAGGCCCAAGAGCAGATCCGGCGCCGAAAGATGGAAGAAGCTCAGCGCGTGCGACTGGACGAACTGGCCGCAGTGCATCAGTTCCCGCAGGCGCACCGCGGTCTCGGGGATCCGCACGGCCATGATGGCGTCGCAGGCCTTGACGGAGGCCAGCAGATGGCTCACCGGGCAGATGCCGCAGATGCGCGCGGTGATCCCGGGCATCTCGTAATAGGGCCGGCCCTCGACGAACTTCTCGAAGCCGCGCACCTGGGTGACGTGGAACTGCGTGCCGCTGACCTTGCCGTCCTCGTCCAGGTAAATGCTGATCTTGGCGTGGCCCTCGATGCGGGTCACGGGGTCGATAGTGATTTTCCTCATGCGCGTGGCCTCACCCAAACTTGACCTTCGAGCCGAGGTCGGGCAGGCGCCCTTCCAGCAGCTCGCTCAACACGAACAGGATCGACTTGGCCGGCGGCGGGCAGCCCGGCAAGTGCACGTCCACCTTCACCACTTCCTGCACCGGCAGGGCCCGCTTCAGCAGTTTGGGCACGCCGTCGGTGGGCACCCCCGCGTTCCGGTCGCAGCCCTCGATGTACACGCGGTCGAGGATGTTCTTCGCCGGGATGGCATTACGCATGGCCGGGACGTTGCTGGTCACCGCGCAATCCCCCAGCGCGACGACCAGTTTGCTGCGCTGCCGGAGGAGCTGGACCTTGGCCAGGTCGTCCTGGCTGGAGACCGCTTCCTCGACCAGCGTCACGTCGACGCCCTCGGGGAACTTCTGCGCGTCCACCGGCGGCCCGTAGACCAGCTCGATGCGCTTGGCCACCGCCTCGAGCGCCTCGTCGATGTCCAGCAGCGACATGTGGCACCCGGAGCAGCCGTCGAGCCACACCGTCGCCAGTTTGATCTTCCTCATGCTTCCACCCCGCGTCGCGCGGCCAGCTTGGAGATGTTCTCGTGACTCTTGGCCATCTCCTCGACCGCCCACCCTTTCTCGGCCAGCGCCCCGGTGGGGCACGCTTGCACGCACTTGCCGTAGCTCGTACAGGTTTTGGACTGGCCCCAGGGCTGGTTCATGTCGCTCACCAGCATCGAGCGGATGCCGCGCGAGGCGATATCCCACACGTGCGCTCCCTCCAGCTCCGCGCACACCCGCACGCAGCGCGTGCAGAGGATGCAGCGGTTGTGGTCCAGCACGAACTTCTGGTGCGAGACGTCCACCGGCAGGATCGGATAGCTGTAGGGATAGCGGACGTGCGATACGCCCAGCCGCGTGGCCATGGATTGCAGCTCGCAGTGGCCGTTGGAGACGCAGACCGAGCAATAGTGGTTGCGCTCGGTGAGGAGCAGTTCGAGCACCATGCGCCGGTAGCGCACCAGCTTCTCCGAGTTGGTGGTCACCGACATGCCGTCCTGCACCGCCGTGGTACAGGCTGGCATCAAGCGTCCCACGCCGGACACCTCGACCACGCACAGGCGGCAAGCCCCGGCCGCCGACAATCCCTCCAGGTAGCACAAAGTGGGGATGTACTTCCCGCCGACGCGCGCCACCCCCAGAATGGTCTGGCCCTCCCGCGCCTCGACCTACTCACCGTCGATTCTAATCGAAATCTTTTGCGCCAAAGCCATGGTTCCCTCAGCCTCCTCAGTCAGTCGCCTTGATATCGCAGCGCAAGCAGCGGTTGGCCTCGTCCAGCGCCTCGAGGCCGGTCAGGCCGACCGTCACTTCCTCGAAATTCCCGACCCGCTCGAGGGCGGGCAACTGGCCGGGCGCCTGCCGCGGGCATTCGCTGACGTGCACGGGCGGGGTCTGATCGAATTCCCACTTCCGGGATAACTTCGGAATGCGCTTGTCTTGCATCAGCCGCTGGTCGATGTTGCGGGCGGCTTTCTTGCCGTAACCCATCGCGTTGGAGACGTTCCAGGCGCCGCTGATCACGTCGCCGCCGGCGTAGAACTTGTCGCGGCCGGTCTGGAGCGAAAACCGGTCGACCTCGACTGTGCCGGACTCCTTCAGGGTAAGGCCCGAAGCGCGGGCCACGTCCAGGTCCACCTTCTCGCCCACGGCCAGGACTACGGTGTCGCACTTGAAGGCCTGGATCTCCTCGGTGGGAACCGGTTTGCGGCGGCCCGAGGCGTCGAACTCGCCCAGCTTGGTTCGCACCACCTCAATGGCCTTCACGGCGCCGTGGATGCCCACGATGCGGTGCGGCGCGGCCAGGTAGACGAAGTTGGCGCCCTCGGCCTCGGAGCCTTCGACCTCCTCCTTGATGGCGGGCATGTCCTTGCGCTCGCGCCGGTAGATCATGGTGACCTCGGCGCCCATGCGCAGGGCGGTCCGGGCCGAATCGATGGCCGCGTTGCCGCCGCCGATGACGACCACTTTCTTGCCTAACGGCACTTGCTCGCCCTTGGAGACCGCCTCCAGGAACAGCCGCGCCGGCATCACGCCCTTTAACTCGGTGCCGGGCACCCGTACCCAGGATTCCTTCCAGGTGCCGATGGCCAGGAACACCGCGTCGTGCTGGTTGTCGAGGTCGTTCAGCGACATCTCGAACCCCACCGCCGTGTTGTAGACGAACTTCACCCCCAGCCGCTCGATCAGCTCGATCTCGCGGTCGAGCACGCTTTTCGGCAGGCGGTATTCGGGCAGGGCGTAGCGCAACATGCCGCCGGGCCCGGGGTTGGATTCGTACACCGTGACCTCGTGGCCAAGCAGCGCCAGGTAGAAGGCGCAGGTCAGCCCGGTGGGGCCCGCGCTCACCACCGCGACCCTCTTCCCGGTCGGATCGAGTTTCTTCGCCACAATGCGCTGGATCAGCGCCGGGTACCGGCCGGACTGGTAGATGGCGTCGGCGATGAACCGGTGCACGTCGCGGATATTCACCGGCTCGTCGATATTCATCCTGCGACAGCGGTCGTCGCAGGGGTGCTGGCATACGCGGCCGGTGGAAGCCGGCAGCGGGTTGTCCATGACCACCGACTCGAAGGCCTCCTCGAGCCGGTCTTCCTTGTACAGCTCGAGGAAGCGCGGGATGTTCATGTGCAGCGGGCAACTGTTCTCGCAGGGCGAGAGCGCCAGGTTCTCGCACACGCCGGCGCGGCAGCGCTTGGCCCGGATGTGGTCCTCGAACTCGTGGCGGAAATGCCGCATGGTGGTCAGCACGGGATTGGGCGCGGTCTGCCCCAGGCCGCACAGCGACATGTCGCGGATCATGCGGCCCAACTCGTCCAGGCTGTCCAGATCCGCCTCGGTCCCGTTGCCGTCGGTGAAGGCCCGGAGGATCTTCAGCGCCTTGTCTTGCCCGACGCGGCAGGGCACGCACTTGCCGCAGGACTCGGAATGGGTGAACTCGACGAAGTAGCGCGCCACGTCTACCATGCAGTTGTCTTCATCCATCACCACCATGCCGCCGGAGCCCATGATGGAGCCGAGCTTGGCCAGCGTCTCGTAATCCACCGGGGTGTCGAACATCTCCTGGGGGATGCAGCCGCCGGAGGGCCCGCCGGTCTGCAAGGCCTTCACCTGGCGGCCGTTGGCGCCGCCTTCGCCGGCGTCGTAGACGAAGGTCTTGAGCGGAGTGCCGAGCGGCATCTCGACCAGACCGGTGTTGGTGACCTTGCCCACCAGCGAGAACACCTTGGTGCCCGGGCTCTTGGTGCTGCCGGTTTCGGTGAACCAGGCCGGACCCTTGGCGACGATTGGCGCGATGTTGTACCAGGTCTCGACGTTGTTGATGTTGGTGGGCTTTCCGTACAGGCCCTTTTGGGCCGGAAAGGGCGGGCGGGGCCGGGGCCGGCCGGAGCGTCCTTCGAGCGAACCGATCAGGGCGGTCTCCTCGCCGCAGACAAACGCGCCCGCGCCCTCCACCAGCGCGATACGGAAGTGGAACCCACGGCCGAGGATGTTGTCCCCGAGCAGGCCGTATTCCCTGGCCTGCTCGATGGCCCGCGTCAGCCGGTGCACCGCCAGCGGGTACTCCGCCTGGACGTAGATGATGCCTTCGGCCGCCCCCATGAGGTAGCCGCCGATGATCATTCCTTCCAGCAGCGCGTGGGGGTCGCTCTCGATTTCGTTGCGGTTCATGTAAGCGCCCGGATCGCCCTCGTCGGCGTTGCAGATGAGGTACTTGGGCTGGGCCTTGGCCTTCCGCAGGGCTTCCCACTTGAGGCCGGTGGGATAGCCGGCGCCGCCGCGCCCGCGCAGCTTCGAGGCCTTGATCTGCTCGATCACCACCTCGGGCGTCGAATCGATGAGAACCTTGTAGAGCGACTGGTAGCCGCCCACGGCGATGTACTCCTCGATGTCGTCGGCGCTGATCAGGCCGCAGTTGCGCAGCACGATCTTCTTCTGGCCCCGGAAGAACGGCACTTCGCGCCAGGAGGGGATCTCGGGGTAGCCAGAGCCGTACTTCACCTGGCCCGTCAGGTGGTCCCAGTCCTCGATCTTGCAGAGCGCCAGGTCCTGCGGGATCCGCCCCAGGTACAACTCGTCCAGGATGTGGGGCACATGGTCGGGCTGTACCCGCCGCAGGATGACCAGGGGCTTGCCGGGCAGCCAGAGGTTGACCAGCGGCTCCTGGGCGCAGAACCCGAAGCAGCCCAGCCGCGCCAGTTGCACGTCCAGGCCGCGCTGGTCGATCTCGTCGGCGAAGGCGCGGTAGACGCCCTCGGCGCCGTTGCCGGTGCCGCAGGTCCCCATGCCCACTGCGATGCGCGGCTCATAGGGCAGGAGCTTGGCCAGCCCGGCTTCCTTCACCGCATTGAATGTGCCGATGTCTTGGATGCGCATCAGTCCCCGCTTTCTTTTTCGAGTACGTCGATCTCGTTGCGCAGCGCCCGCTCGTTCATGTGGCCGAAGATCGAATGGTTGATCTCGACCACCGGGGCCAGGGCGCACTGGCCGAAGCAGGCCACCGTGCGGATGGTGTACTTGCGATCGGGCGTGGTGAGGGAGAGCTTGTCGGCCTCGGGTTCCTCGGTGGGCTGGTTGAGCCCCATCTCCAGCTTCAGCCGTTCGAGCAGGCCGCGCGAGCCGCGGGTGTGGCAGGCCGTACCGCGGCAGACGCAGATGGTGTTGGCCCCCTGCGGATCGAGGTTGAACAGTGCGTAAAAGGTCACCACACTCTGGAGTTGCGCCAGCGGAATATCGGTCTTGGCGGCGATGTGCTCCAGCACCTCCCCCGAGAGGTACTTGCTGGGATGGCGCTCCTGGACCTTCTCGAGAATGGTCAGCAGCGCTCCCGGCCGGCCGCTGTGTTCCGCAATCAAGCGGTCGACGAAGTCCTGCTCCTGGAGGGTGAGCTGAGACTGAGATTTCATGCGCAATTCCTTTCCTGGGTTGAACCTGCGGTTTTTTTCAACTGCGCCCCAGCGCCTGGCGACGCCGGAGTTTCAACCTCTGTTGTCCGAAAGAAGCACTAACCACCAGGGATACACGATCGGCGGGGGCGGCGTGGATCGGGCAGGGGCCCCAAGCAGGGGGTGGGTATTTGTACTACGATACGAAGTCGAGGGGTTCGAGAGGTCCGCGTCCCAGGGTCGGGAGACGACACCGATGAGATCCATTGCTACAACCGTGTGTACGGCGCTGATGGGCGTTGCGTTAAGTTGGGCCGCGACGGGCGCCGGCGAGCCGCAGACGGCGATCCCGGCGCTCGAAGCGCGCATTACGGCCCTGAACCAGGAATTGCTGGCCGCCGGCGGACCGCCGCCGGCCGCCGCGGCAATCATCGCGGAGCGCTCCGCGGCCCTGCGGGCGCTGATCCAGGGCGATCCGGCGCGGGCGCTCGCGCTGGCGCTGCCCGAGTCCACGGTGGAGGATCTGAAGCGGGCGTATCCGCAGCTTGCTTCGAGCCTGGAAGAACGAGGCGAGTGGAGCGGGCCGATCACCGAGTTGTACGCCGACGACTTCAAGAACGGCGCCAGCCGCCGCCTGCTCTGGCTGCGAATCGCGGAGGGGGAACTGGATCTGCATTTCGCTTCCGGCGAGCCGGTCCGTCTGAAGACCGGCGACCAGGCCAGGGTTCAGGGCCTGCGAGTGGGGATGACGGTAGCGGTGGTCTCGGCCAGCGTGACGGCGCCCGCACCCGCCGCCAGCGCGTGCAACACGACCGGCGAGCAGAAGATCGCGGCGCTGATGGTCACTTACCCTGGCGTCACCATACCGTCCCTGGCGCAGGCGGGGCTGCGGGAGATGCTGTTCGGTACTTCGGGCCAGTCGCTGGATGGCTACTGGAGAGAGGAGTCCTACGGCAAGACATGGGCCACGGGCGACGTGCTGGGCTGGCTCCGATTGAACCAGGCCTACAGTTGCGACGACGCCAACCGGCTGGCCAACGCCGCGCTTTCCGCCGCGGCCAGCGTGGCGGACTTGAGCAAGTACAACCGTTTCCTGCTCTTCTTCCCCGGCCCGTGCGATTCCTACCTGGGGATGGGCACGGTGGGCTGTTCCGCGGGGTTCTCCTTCGCCTGGCTCCCCATCGACCAGTTCGAGCCGTCCCAGGAGCTCCAGGTGACCGCGCACGAGGGTGGGCACAACTTCGGCCTGAACGAGGTCATGGGGAGGCGGTACGAGGGGGAGGCGCTGGGCGCTCCCAACGACGCTGGCGTCCGCACGACCTACTATGACCCGTTCACGGCCCAGGGGAATTTCTTGGGCATTATGGGCCATCACAATGCGCGCGAAAAGTGGCAGCTTGGCTGGCTCGGCGCCGACGAGGTGACCACGGTGGAGCAGCCCGGAACTTACCGCATTGCTCCGCTGGCGAGTACTTCGGGAGGTCTCAAGGCACTGAAGATCCGGCGTGGGGACCTGGATGCCTGGCTGTGGGCCGAGTATCGCCAGCCGACCGGCTTGTACGAGTCGACCATGCCCGCGCAGGTTTTCACGGGTGCTCTGATTCACTACGAGGACAGCGTCAACCAGGATACCTCCAGCATCTTCGGCAACACCGATCTGCTGGACTTCACGCCAAGTTCCCAATCCACCAACCGCAACGACTTCACGGATGCCGCCCTGGCTGCCGCGCAAAGCTGGAGCGACCCGTGGACGCCGGAGTCGATCGCGGTGACGGCGGCCGACGCCGACGGGCTTACGATCCAGGTCGGCCAGGATTCCTGCGTGACGCTTTCGGCCTCGTCGGCAATCTATGGTGGCTGGGAGGATGGCGGAAGCGTGCAGGTGACGGCGCCCTCCTCCTGCAACTGGCAGGTGCTGGTTTCCCCGGCTGGATCCTGGATCACGCTGACTTCGGCGGACAGCGGAACGGGCAACGGCACGGTGAGCTACCAGGTGGCTGCACTGGCGCTGGCGCAGGTGAGGCAAGGGGTGCTTTCCATCGGGCGCAGAACGTTTCAGATCACGCAGGACGGGCGGATCGGGCCTCCGAGCGGCGCCGCGGTGCTCCCCGCTTCGGGCGCGGGCTATGTCGAAAAGTTCAGCTTCGTCTATACCGACCAGCTCGGCGTCCAGGACATCGCACGAGCCTGGGCGGAGTTTCGGGACAGCGGCGGTACGCGTGTCTGTTCCGTGTTCGTGGATACCTCCACGGGCAGTGTTAGCCTCCAGGACGAGTCCGGAGCTTCCAGCGCCCTCGAAGGCGCCCTGGGTTCCTCCACCGTGCTCGAAAACGGGCACTGTTCCGTAGCCTTGTCCGGGGTTTCCTTGGCGCAGGCGGACGGGGAACTGTTCGTGCGGGCGCCGATGACGTTCAAGCCCGAGTTTGACGGGGCAAAGGAGGTGCGGCTGTCGGCTGCAAGCCGTACCGGGCAAGTTGGCTCGGCGTCCGCGCTGGGCCAGTGGACCGTGGGCGAGCTGCCGGGGCTTGCGCCGGAGATTACCGCCGCCGGCGTTGTGAATGCCGCCAGCTATCAGGGAGGAGCGGTGGCGCCGGGGGAGATCGTGGCCATATTCGGAACCGGTCTCGGGCCGGCCCAGATTGCTTACTCGAGTTACGATGCGACGGGCAACCTGGGCAATCTCGCGGGAGGCACGAAGGTCTTTTTCGACGGCGTTCAGGCGCCGGTGATCTATGCGCTGGAAGGACAGGTGAGTGCGATTGTGCCCTACTCGGCCGCCTCCGGCACCAAGGTGCGGGTGGAGTATCAGGGGCGAGGCTCCAACGAGGTGACGGTGCCGGTGGCCGCGGCTGTGCCTGGCATCTTCCGCTACCCTCTGTCGACGCAGGGGGTAGTGGTGCAGGAGGCGGGCTTCAACTCGGATCAACTGCCCGTCGAGAGGGGGCAGATCGTCTGGTTCTACGTGACCGGGGAAGGGCAGACCGTGCCCGCCGGCGTGGATGGCAAGCTGCCGCTTGCCCCCAACTGGCCCGCGCCGGCCGACGCCCTGACGGTCACCTTCGGAGGGGTGCCCGGCAGGGTGGATTTCAAAGGCCTGGTCTATGCGGGGGTGCTGCAACTGAACGTGTGGGTTCCGGCGAACGCGCCGGTGGGCAGCAACGTGCCGCTCACGGTGACGGTGGGAGGCATATCCAGCCCTGTCGGCACGACCATCGCGGTGAAATGAAGAAGCCGAAACCCATCAAGATCTCACGCCAGGCGGTCCGCAAGAGCATCCGCAAGCCGATGCCGCCGCCGGCCAAGGTGTACAAGGACCGCCGGAAGGCCGACCGCGAGCGGGAGATCGAGAAGGAACAGCTGGAGGATCAGGGCAACCGAGGGACTGCCTAGGCCGTCCGCGGTGGGGACGGCCCAGGCTGTCCCCGGTTGCGGTCACGGGTTACTCCCCACCGAACAGGTCGAGCTGGTTTTGGCCCGGCGCCTCGGCGGGGGCGCCCGCTTCGGAGGGCGCCAGGGCGCCGTCCAGCAGGTCGCGCATGTCGCGATGAGCGGCCGGGGGGCGCACCGAAGTCCCTTCCTCTCCCGGAACCAGCAGCAGCACATCGGCCAGCGCGATCCGTTCGTCCTCGACCAAATCCGCCGAGTGAGTGCTGAGGAAGAGTTGCCGGCCGGAGCGGCGCTGGATGCCGGCGAGCATGGGCAGGATGCCGCGGACCACCTCGGGGTGGAGCGAGAGCTCGGGCTCCTCGAGCAGCAGCGGGCCGTTGCCGTCCAGGGCGGCCCAGAGCAGGGCCATCAGGCGGAGCGTGCCGTCGGACAACTGGTCCTCGGTCTGCCAGGCGCCCTGGGGACGCCAATGGCCGTAGCGGGCCCGCAGGCGGGGGGCGCCGCGCGGATCCTTCCACAACTCCAGGTCCCGAAGCTGGGGGACGACGGCGCGGAGAGCTTCGAGGATGCGGCGCAACCGGGAGTTGCGGGTGCTCTCGGGGGCGGAGGCCATCTGCTCGAGCAGGTCTCCACCGAAGGGGTCGTCGGGCCGGGCGGGGAGGCGCTCCCGCACCCACTGCGGAATAACCTGGAGATAGCGGAGAGAAGCGAAGAACCCGGCGACCTCGCGGAACTCCCGGTTCACGCTGGCCTGCTCGAGACAGGTCTGGGTGAGGCGCTCGGGATCGGCGAGGTCGGCTTCGTCGGGGCGGTTCAACAGGTCGCTTCCCTGGTGCGCGACGCGTTCGCGGCAAATGGCCGGTTTGCGGAGGCCCTCCTGCGAGAACTCGAGCGCGTACTCCCAACCGGGCAGGGTTTCGTCGCCACCGATGCGCACGGCGATGGCGATCTCAGAGTGCTGGCGCGCGGCCAGGCAGCGCAGGCGCGAGACCCCGCCGCGCCGCCGGACGGCCTCTTGAAAACCACCGCCGCCGGGCGCGGCCAGATCGTGGAGGAAGCGCAGGGCGTCGAGCAAATGGGACTTGCCGGAGGCGTTGGGGCCCACCAGCAGCACCCGGCGCGAGAGGCTGGCCTCCACCCGAGTGAAGTTGCGCCAGTTTCCTAAGTACAGGTGAGTGAACCGCAGCGCCGGCTGTTTCATGCCCATCAGACGTCGATATGATTCGAGAAGAAGCGATCAAGCGCCAGCTTGTGCCTCTCCGAGATGGTTCGGGAAAGCTCGCGCATCTCGGCCTTCGGCAGCGGCTGGAAGTTCCTGGCGACCGCGACGTTGGCGTCGATGTACTCGAGCCTGGCCATGCTGACCACGGCGGCGGCCACTGGAAGCGACATCGAGTAGCGCAGCAGCTTATCGGCGGGCGCTTCGCCGGCCAGCTTGTCTTGGGCGAAGATCTTCATCGCGAGCACGCCCATCTTCTTGCGCCGTGCCGCCGGCAGCGCGACCGACTGGAAGCTGACCTCCGGCGTCTTGTTCCAGGCGAAGCCGCCGGCCAGCGCGGCGTTGAGCGCCATCTGGGTGCAATCGAAGTCGTGGCGTTCGAGCGCGGTCTTGAGCAAGGCGGGGTCGCTGTGGCAGGTAATGCCGATGGCCCGGGCCACTTTCTGGTCGCGGAGCCTGTACAGGGCTTTGAGAACGCCTTCGGGCGCCTCGATGGCGGCGAGATCCTTCTCGTCGGCGAGGCCGTGGATGTGGAGCAGGTCGACGTGGTCGGTCTGGAGGCGATTCAGGCTCTCCTCGACGGAACGCATCGCCTGTTCGCTCGTTCGCGGCTCGACCTTCGTGGCCAGAAAGACCTCCTTGCGGCGGGTCTTCATGACCTGGCCGATGCGCCGCTCGCTCTCGCCCCTGCCGTAGGATTGCGCGGTGTCGATGTAGGTGATGCCCAAGTCGAGCGCGCGGTTCAGAGCTTCGATGCCCTTCTCCTCGGGGTAGGAGAGGAAGCGGCTGCCTGAGCCGAACGCCAGAATGCTCACTCGGGCGCCGGTGCGTCCCAACACGCGCGTCGGCAGCGGGGTAGGGGCAGCGAACGCCGCCGAGGCCGCCAGGCCGCCCAGGGACGTGGCCTCCAGAAACTCCCGCCTGGAAATGCTCATGGGTACGCCTTTACGCTCAAAGCGTACCACAGGACGAAGATGCGCTCGCAGCCCTATTGGCGGTCGTAGACCGCGGTCACGGGCTCATTGACCGCCGCGGGCGTGTACACTTCGGTCAGCGTTTTCCCGTCGGCCGAGACGGCGAACTTACTGGTGCCCAGCGTCTTTCCCTTGTCCTTTTCGACCATCTCCATGGTCCGCTCACCGGTGCGTTTGAGCGCCAGTGTGAGTCCCGGGGGAACGGTGGGCCCGGTGGCGGGGTAGTCCTTTCCGTCGAGCTTGGCATTGCAGACAACCTTGTAGTCCACGATGGTCAGAGTCAGCCCGTCTGGGCCGTAGGGGGCGAACCCCAGTACCATCGGAGAGCTGATTTTCACCTCCGTGCTCCTCCAGGTTCCCAGCAGCCCGCTTTCTCCCGCGATGCGCTCATAAACGGCGGTATCTTGAAAGTTCTCGCCGTTGGGTTTGGTTCCTTTCGAGATCACGGTGCGCGTCTTGCCGTCCGCGGACACTTTGATCGTGTCCGTGTTGAGGACCTTCCCGCTGAGCCGGGTGACAACCTCCCAGGTCCGTTCATCCAGTTGTTTCCACGCCGCCGTGTAGCCCAGCGGAGCCGGATACTCCCGGCCGTCGGGCTTGAAAGTGTACGTCAGGCCCTCTGACGAGACCTGGATCGCCCCGGATGCGGTGCGCTCGTACTTCACGGTGTCGCCAGTGAACTTGCTTTTCGCCGGGTTGAGCTTCCAGGTCCCGACGAAAGGGTTTTCCGCCGCTACAATGCCGGCTGCCAACGCCAGCGCAGCCAGGCACGCTCTTCGAATGCTGGTTGGCACGGTAGTTCCCTCCTCCTTGCTCCAGCCCCGGGCAACGTGGGGGGAGGCGCGGAACTTCTCTCCATGACACGCCTCCAAGGGGCTCCCAGGGCCGTGGCATCAATCATGCACCACCGGAGCGCCGGATGCAATGGCGTGGGACGGCCGGCGGCAGCCGGCCGCTGGCTCGGCGCAGGGCTACTCCACGGTGACACTCTTGGCCAGGTTGCGGGGCTGGTCGACGTCACAGCCGCGGCGGACGGCGATGTGGTAGGCCAGCAACTGGAGCGGGACAACCTCGAGAATGGGCAGCAGCAGGTCGAGCGCGGCGGGAACCTCGATGACGTAGTCGGCGAGCTTACGGACTTTCTGGTCGCCCTCGACCGCCAGGGCGAGCACGAGTCCTTCGCGTGCCTTCACTTCCTGGATGTTGGAGAGCGTTTTCTCGTAAAGGATGCAGCTCCGCTCGCTGGCGGGGTCGTGGGCGGCCAGCACGACCACCGGCAGGTCCTCGCCAATGAGCGCGTTGGGACCGTGCTTCATCTCGCCGGCGGGGTAGCCCTCGGCGTGGATGTAGGAGATCTCCTTGAGCTTGAGTGCGCCCTCGAGCGCGATGGGGAAGTGAACGCCGCGGCCCAGGAACAGGAAATCGCTGGAGCGGAACAGCTTGCGCGCCAGCTCCTCGTAGAACGGATCGTGGGAGAGCACGGTTTCCAGCTTGCCGGGAATCCGGAGCAACTCCTGGGCCAGGGAGCGCGATTCATCATCGTCCAGCGCGCCGCGGGTCTGGCCGAGATGCATGCCCAGGATGAACAGGGCGGCGAGCTGGGTGGCGAAGGTCTTGGTGGAGGCGACGCCGATCTCCGGCCCGGCATGGGTCAGCAGGGCGCCGGTGGCTTCCCGAGTGACCATCGAGCCGATCGCGTTCGAGATGGCGATGGTTGTGGATCCCTTCCGCCGGGCTTCGCGCTGGGCGGCGAGAGTATCGGCGGTCTCCCCGGATTGCGAGACCACGATGGTGAGGACCTCGGGACCCAGAATGGGGTCGCGATAGCGGAACTCGCTCGAGTAATCGACCTCGACGGGCATCCGCGCGAGGCGCTCGATCATGAACTTGCCCACCAGGGCGGCGTGCCAACTGGTGCCACAGGCCACGATCCGGGCCGCCCGGAACTCGCGGAACTCCTTGGGCTGGAGGTCCATCTCGTTCAGGAACACGCGGCCGGACTCGAGCCCCACGCGGCCCACCACGGTGTCGCGGACGGCCCGCGGCTGCTCGTAGATTTCCTTGAGCATGAAGTGCTTGTAGCCGCCCTTTTCGGCCATGATGGGGTCCCAGAGGATGTGCGACACGGTGCGCTTCACCGGGTGGCCGTCGAAATCGCCGAGGCGGACGCCGTCGGGCGTAAGGACGGCGATGTCTCCGTCGGCCAGGAACAGCACGTCGCGGGTGTGGCTGAGAATGGCGGGAACGTCCGAGGCCACGAAATACTCGCCGTCGCCCAGGCCGATCACGGCAGGGGGGCCCGCGCGCACGACCACGATCTTGTTCGGGTCCAGGCGCGAAACGATCGCCAGCGCGAACAGTCCGGAGAGATCGCGGACCGCCTTGCGAACCGCTTCCTCCAGGGTGCCGTCCGAGTATTTCTCGATGAGGTGGGCGATGACCTCGGTGTCGGTCTCGGTGTGGAATTCGTGCCCTTCGGCGAGTAGCTGCTGCTTGAGCGCAACGTAATTCTCGATAATGCCGTTGTGGACCACCACGATATCGCCCTTGCAGTCGCGGTGCGGGTGGGCGTTTTCCTCGGTCGGACGGCCGTGCGTGGCCCAGCGGGTGTGCCCGATGCCGCAGGATCCGTCGACAGGGTTCATGCGGATGGCTTCTTCCAGATTGCGCAGTTTCCCCGAGGCGCGGCGCACTGCCAGACTGCCGTCGGCGCAGAAGACCGCCAGCCCCGCGGAGTCGTACCCGCGGTACTCGAGCCGGTGCAGGCCATCGAGGATGATGGGCACCGCCCGGCGGTTGCCGATATAACCGACAATTCCGCACATAATGCTTATTCTATCCCGAGCGGTTTTCGGGGCAGGGGGGCTATTCTACCACCCCCCGCAGTCGCGCAGGCGAATCCCCTAGTACCACCTGAGCGGCAACCCTAGTCCGAAGTTCCATCCCGCAGCGGCGAGTATCTGACTGAGGGTGCGGGTGATGGCCCTGGAGGCAGGTTCCAGTTTCTGGCTACACGCCGAGCAGTTCGAAGGCCCGCGCCTGTAGCGGAGTCG
>Ga0187878_1002574_pt1 | contig 15951 bp, 12 predicted proteins | sample June2016WEW_17_1_FD_132979 | JGI IMG/M metagenome (GOLD analysis project Ga0187878, IMG submission 132979) | Peatland microbial communities from SPRUCE experiment site at the Marcell Experimental Forest, Minnesota, USA - June2016WEW_17_150 | ecosystem: Environmental > Terrestrial > Soil >...
GGGCGTGAATTTCTCCGCGTCGAACGGGGCACTCGAGCCCCCTCCCTGGCCTGCCCAGGCGCTCGTCCCTTCCAGCATCAGCTTCAGCGTGGGTGCTCCTGCCCCCACGGTTCCAAGGAATTGCCTCCGCGACCAGTCCTTGCCGTTGAACGTTTCATTGGCCATTGCCTGCCCTCCTGACTTTGCTGTGTACCTTCTTGTTGTTCGTCTGCACTTGTCTTCTTCCTTCTGACTTCTGACTCCTGACTCCTGTCTTCTGCTTTTTCCTCACCGCGCCTTGATTTCGGTCCAATACCGGTCATAGAGCGCGACGACGGGCCCGATATCGCGCATGAATTCGCAACGCGTGAGCGATGCGGGAGGCGGGAAAATCGCGGGCTCCGCGAGGATCCACGGCTCCACCCGGCTCGCCGCCCAGCGGTTCGGCGAGTTGAACCCGGAATCGTTGATGAACGCGCCCGCCACCTCCGGGCGGTGCGCATAGTTGATGAACTCGTGCGCCAAATCCTGGTGCGGCGCATGGCGAGGGATACAGGCGGAATCCACCGAGATGGTGCAGCCCTCTTTCGGGATGACGTAGCGAATGCGCGGTTCGTCGCGCATCGCGAAGGTCAGGTTGCCGTTGTAGGCTTGGGCGATCCAGGCGTCGGCCGCCATCAGATCCTGTTCGAAGTTCGAGCTGTTATAACCTTTCACCAGCGGCTTCTGGGCCAGCAGGAGATCACGCGCCTGGCGGATTTCCTCCGGGTTGGTGGAATTCAGCGAATACCCGAGCTTCTTCAAGGCCATACCGAAAACCTCGCGCATGTCGTCGAGCAGAAGAATGTGTCCTCGAAAACGCGGGTCGAACATCACCGCCCAGCTATCCACATTCTCCTGCACCAAGTCGGCGCGATACGCCAGGCCCGTCGTACCCCAAGCATAGGGGACAGAGTAATCATTGCGCGGATCACAGGAAAGCCCCAGGAAGCGCGGATCCACGTTCGCCCAGGCGGTGGGCAGCCGCGACTTGTCCAGCCTGGCGAGCAGGCCCTGCTGGATAAGGATTTCCACCATGTAGTCGGTGGGCATGACCAGGTCGTACTCGACGTTACCCGCCTGGAGTTTGGCCAGCAAAGCTTCGTTCGAGTCATAGAGATCGTAGTTGACCTTGCAGTGGAACTCACGTTCAAAGCCGCGCACCACGCGCGGCGAGAGGTAGGTTGTCCAAGTGTAGATATTCAACTGCGGAATGTTCCGCTCGGCAGGCCACGTCCGCGCCAGGAGCGGCACCGCCATAAAGAGGAACACCCCGGCCACGCTCGCGAGTGCCGTGCGCATCTTCAGCGCGCCTCGTTCCAGCCGCTGGGCGATGTAAACGAGGGGCACGGTGGCCAGCAGGATCGCCGTGGAAATAGCATTGATCTCCGGCGTGATGCCGCGCTTGAGCAGGGAATAGATCTGGAGTGGCAAGGTGGTGGAACCCACACCGGAGACGAACGAGGTGATGAGGTAATCGTCGAAAGAGGTCGTAAAGACCAGCAGCGCGGCAGAAAGGATTCCCGGGGCGGCCAGCGGAAGCGTGACCCGGAGGAAGGTGGTCCACTCGTTCGCGCCCAGGTCGAGGGCCGCTTCCTGAAGCGAGCGGTCCATGCCGGCCAGCCGCGCTCCCACCACAATGATGACGTAAGAGACGCAGAAGGTGACATGGGCAATGATGATGGTCCACAGGCTCAGGTTGAGGCGCAGCAGGCTGAAGAAAATCACCATCGCCACGGCGATCACGATTTCCGGGATGAGCAGAGGCAGGTAAACCAATCCGTCCAGCAGCGTCCGGCCGCGCAATTGGGCACGGGCCGAGACCAGCGCGGCCGCCGTGCCCACACCCACGCATATCAACGTCACAGCCGCGGCGACCAGAAGGCTGTTCAGCAGGCTCTGGAAAATCTGCTCGTTCCGCCACAGGGCCGCGTACCATTCCGTCGTAAATCCCAGCCAGCGCGCCGAGAGACGAGAGCGGTTGAACGAGAAGACCACCAGGACGAGGATGGGCGCGTAGAGGAAGAGATAGACGAGCGACGTCGTTGCCCCCAGCCCCCAGTGTCTCCGCCCGGCTTGTGCCATCAGAGCATCTCCCGCGTGACTCGCTGGGCGCTGCGCAAGGTCCCCAACAACACCGCGAGAACTGCAAACGTCAGCAAGAAGGCGACCGCCGAACCGAAAGGTTGATCGCGCACCAGCGCGAACTGGTTCTGAATTAGATTGCCGGCCATCATGGTCCGTGCGCCGCCCAACAAGTCTGGGGTGACGAAGGCGCCGATGGAGGGAATGAAAACCAGGACCGCTCCCGCCACCAGTCCGGGCCGAGAGAGCGGCAGAGTCACCTTGAGAAAAGTCGCCACCCGGCTCGCCCCCAGGTCCTGAGCGGCTTCGAGCAGGGTCGGATCCATTTTCTGCAGAACCGCGTAAAGCGGCAGGATCATGAAAGGCAGCTCGCCGTAAACTAAGCCGATGAATACGGCCAACGGTGTGTAGAGCAGGCGCAGTGGTTCGTGAGTCAGGTGCAGGCTCTGGAGCAAGTTGTTGACCACGCCTTCCGTGCGGAGGATCACCATCCACGCGTAGGTACGGATGAGGAAGCTGGTCCAAAAAGGAATCACTACGAGCAGCAGGAGCGCCGACTTCCAGCGCGCCGAAACGCGGAGCGCAATCGCGTACGCCACCGGATACCCAAGTACGGCACAAAGGACAGTGGTGAGCAGCGCCATCCAAACCGATCGCCAGTAGATCTCGAGGTAGATGGGCTGGAAGGCCCGCCCATAGTTGCGGAGCCCCAGAATCCAAGCGATGGTGCCGTAGGGCGAGCGCTCGGCAAAGCTGACGGCCAGCAGGTAAAAGAGAGGTACGAGGAAGAACCCGATCAACCAGACCAGACTCCCGGCCAGGAGCATGGTGGTGCGGAGCTTCGGCCGCCGGTGGAAGAATTGTAGGACTTGCTCCATCCGGGTGCTTGACCCCGAGCAAGATGCGGCGAACCAGACGAGAAACCTGAGAGAGCTGTGCCGCTTTTTCGCGCCGAGAATAGCGAAGGCTCTGGAGGATGTCAAACGTCCCAAGAGGCGGACTAGCTGGGTCGGGTGTATCCTAATACCGATGAATCGCATGACCAGGGCGGCTGCAACGCGCTGGGGCTGGTGTGTGGCGGCGCTCATTGCTCTTCTGCTGGCGGGCTCGCTTCTCGCCGTACAGAACGAGGGCCCGCGGCCTGACGGGCTTTTCCAGCAAGGGAATGAATTCTCGCGTCGGGAAATGTGGCAGGAAGCCATCGGCGCCTACCGCAAGGCCCTGGAGCTCAGGCCTGTCTATCCCGAGGCGCACTACAATCTGGCCAACGCGTGCGCCGCCGCGCACCGGCTGGACGAAGCCATTCGAGAATACCGGGAGGTGTTGCGGCAGAAACCGGACTTCCCCGGCGTGCACCTGAACCTGGGCGCCATTTACGAATCGCAGGGGAGGCTCGCGGAAGCCATCGAGGAGTATCGCGCCGAACTCCGCCTCCACCCTTCCAGCGTCGACGCTCACGCCAATCTGGGCAACGCCCTTACGGCCACGCACGAGTTTGCCGAGGCCGCGCGGGAATACCGCCAGGCCCTCGAACTTAAACCTCGTGACGCGGAAGTCCAGTTGGCGCTCGCCGCGTCGCTGTTGCAGGCCGGAGACGCCACGAGCGCCGTCGCGGAGTATCGCAAGGCGGTAGCGCTCGAGCCGGAAAATCCCCACGCCCACACGGGCCTGGCGAGCGCGTTCACGCAGGCCGGAAAAATCAATGAGGGTGTCGAGGAGTTCCGCGCCGCGGTCCGCCTGCGCCCCAACGATCCCGAGTTGCACCTCAACCTCGCCAATGCCCTGCGTGCCATGGAGGACTTGATTCACGCCATCCACGAATACCGGCGCGCTGTGGAGCTCCGTCCTGACCAGATCGATTACCGATTCCAATTGGGTCTGGCGCTGCGACAAGCGGGCGATTATGGCGGCGCTATCCAGGAGTTACGCCGTGTGATCCGGCAACGCCCGGACTACGCCGCGGCCCATGCCGAGCTGGCAGCGGCCTACCTTTCCACCGCCAACCATCCCGCGGCGAGCGCTGAGTTTCGCGAGGCGCTGCGGTTGAAACCCGATGATCCCGAACTCCACGAATCTCTGGGGCTGGTGTTGAGAAAAACTGGAGACCTACTGGGAGCGCTTCCTGAGTTGAGAAAGGCTGTCGAGCTCTCTCCCGACACGGCCGATTTCCATCGCAACCTCGCCGAGGCGTATCAGGCTTCGGGCGATGTGCCGGGCTTCATCCAGGAATATCGCGAGGAAGTGCGCCTGCGCCCCGAGGATGCCGACGCGCACCTGCACTTGGCTAATGCCTACCAGGCCGGCGGAGATCTGGAGAAGGCGGTGGGGGAATATCGCGTGGCGACGCGCCTGCGGCCGCAAAGTCCTGAATTGCACTACCACCTGGCACAGGCTTTGAAGGCTTCGGGGAACGTCCGCGAGGCTCAGGCTGAGTTGGAGCGCGCCGTCCAGTTGCGGCCGGACTATCCGGAGGCACTCATAGCGCTGGGAGAAGTCCTGGCGGAACAGAAGAACTCTGCGCTGGCTGTCCCCACCTATCGCGACGCTCTGCGCCTGCGGCCTGACGATGCGGTATTGCGTATCCGCCTCGCCGCGGCTTTGCGCGAAAACGGCGACCTCGATGGTGCCCTGACGGAATGCCGCGAGGCCGTCCGGTTGGCGCCCGACAACCCCGACTTCCAGCGCGAACTCGGCAACACGCTCTACAAACGCGGCGACTTCAAGGGTGCCGCAGAAGCCTACCAAGCCAGCCTCGCGCGCCGCGCCGATGACGCCCAAACGCAGGCCAATCTGGGACTCACGCTCATGCAATCCGGGGATTGGCAGGGCGCCGCAGCAGCGTTTCGAGAAGCCGTCAAGAAACGGCCCGAGTGGCCCGAAGCTCACGCTAATCTGGCGGGCGTCTTGAACCAATTGGGTGATTCGGAAGGCGCGGCTGCGGAGGCACAGTCAGCGCTGCGCTTAACGCCGAACTTGGCGGAAGCCCACTTCCATCTGGGCGTCGCGCGACTTCGTCAGGGCAAGGCCGAGGAAGCAGTGGAGGAGTTCCGTGAGGCGTTGCGCGCCAGAACCGATTTCGCCGAAGCCCGGCTGAGCCTGGCCAACGCTCTCCGGCAGAAAGGGGACCTCGACGAGGCCATCGCTAACTACAGGGACTACCTGAGGGCGCGTCCCCAAGAGGCGGGCGCGCACCTGGGCTTGGCCAATGCGCTTAAGGGCAAGAACGACCTCGCGGGCGCCATCCCGGAATACGAGGAGGTCATCCGCTTGCGGCCAGAGATGGCAGCCGCCCACTACAACCTGGCAGTCACGCTCGAACAGTCAGGGCAGAGGGACCGCGCGCGCCAGGAATACCAGACCTACCTTCAGCTTTCTCCCAATGCCTCTGACGCCGAAGAGGTTCGCACGCACCTCAAGAAGCTCGGTTCTCCCGCGCATTGAAACTGCATTCCCGACCCAGTTAGAGCAACTCCTACTTCCCTCCCTCAGCGGGCTTTCCCGCAGTCCAGCGGATGGCGTTCCTTACCAATATCTGGTAGGCGGGATGGAGGTGCGCGATCTGGTCGTGGCCAAGCTGGATGTAAACCACGCGCGATTTCTCGTAGGGACTAATCCAGGCCACAGGCCCATCGCTGGTGGGATTGTCGGTCCTCAGCAGTACTGTCACCTTGGGCGAAATCCACATCCCCTTGTAGGTCTCGTCCCAAAGATGCATGCGTCCGATACCCGCGAGGATGGGATGCTTCCCCACCGGCTCGACGAACAACTCTTGATCGTGCAGGTAGGTTGAAGCCGGTTTGTCGCCCTCAGGCTTGACCAGATACTTGCCGCCAACCACTTCTCGCGACCACCAATCCCAGGCTGGATAGTCGGCGATGGCATGGTGCAGAACGACCATGCCTTTGCCGCTTTCCAGGAAATGCACCAGGTTCTTCTTTTCTGCCTCGCCGATCTCTGTGGGCATGTCGTACAGAACCAGCACGTCATACTTGTTGCGGAAATCAGATGCGAAAGCTTCGTGGTTGGAGGTAGCGTGTTGCCACTGGAAGTCCTCCACCCCTTCGAAGAGCGCATAGAAGGAGGTGGAATAGTCGTGCCCGCCAGTCACGACGAGCAGGCGCAAAGCCCCCGCCGTCGCGGGCCGCGACGCGATATCAGGCGGCAGCGTGACCCTCCCCGCAGCCGCCCACTCCGTGCCGCGCACGAATGTATCCTTGAACCCGCTTTCCTGCATCGCAGCCAAGTCGTGACCCAAAGCCGTGTAGAACACTCGACCGTTCCCGTAGTTGACCGTCCAGAGAATGGGTTCATCCTTGCCCGTTCCGCCATTCTTGGGATCGTCAAAAGCCGTGGCGAGGACGTGCGCCTCCGGCTGCATCCGGTGATTGTGGTAAAGCTCATCCGTAGCCAGAAAGCTCTCTTTCATCCCCTGAGCTATCGGGTGCTGGCGATCTGTGATCTTGACCTGGAACGAATGGAGTGGCGCGTGGCCGGTTTTCGGCGGCCCTTCGACCCAGTATCCGCCGATCATCTTCAGGTACTCGGGCCAGGCGGGCTGCTTGATGCCGGTCGGCTTGTGGCCGTCGCCGAGCACTTCCATGCCAGTGAAGGCGTAGCTGGCTCCGTGGACCGCGACCAGGCCCTTGCCGGAGCGCACGAACTCCTCCACGGCCTTTTCCGTCGCCTCACCCCAGCGCGGGCCGTTGTAGTCGAGTACCAGCACATCGTAGGGCGCCAACGTGGCGCCGGTAATGCCCGTGGGTTCTTCCTCGACGCGCACGTCAAACCGACCGCTGCGAAGCAGAAGCCCTTTCAGAAAGGGGGTCGTCGTCCGCCAGTCGTGGTTGTTGCGCCCCGAGAAGATCAGTGCCCGGAGCTTGCCCGGGGCGAAAAATGGAGTCATCTCCTGGGCGCTGGCCAATGCCCCGACGAGAAGCACGACGGCCACCAAGCCCGCCACTTTGTATTGGGTTCGCATGTTCTTGCTCATTTCCTCTCTTATTGGGTCAGCCTCTTCAGGTGCGCCAAGCTACGGGCAGCCTGCTCCGGCGTTCCGCATTCGACCGACAGCACTCCGTCGTAATTCGTCTCGCGGAGAATCGTCACGATCTTGGCCCAGTCGATGACGCCATCCCCGCAGGCGCAGCCCACTGCCGTGCCGGTCACTTTCCCCTTTTCGGCTTCCGCCTGCTGGATGGCGATGTCCTTGGCGTGCACGTGAACCAGCAGGTGCCGGACAGCCTGGAGTCCTGCATAAGGATCTTCTCCGGCTAGAAAGGCATTGCCGGTATCGTAGTTCACTCGGAGTTGCGGCGATTTCACCAACGTTGCGATGCGCAACAGGCCCTCCGTGGTGCGGGAAATGCTCTGGTGGGGCTCGATACCAACGTTGACCCCGTAACGCTCCGCCGTGCGCAGGACGGTGGTCAGCGTGTATTTCATCACTTGGAAAGCGTCTTCCAGGCTCACCCAGGTGGGCCGGATTCCTTCGTCCGTATTCACCACGGGCGCGCCGATTGCGGCGGCGAAGCGGATGGCCTTTTGCAGGTAGGGCACGCTGATTTCCGGCCGCATCAAGGGGCAATGGGAGCTGAGCCCGGAGGGCCTCACCCCGTGCCGATCGAGGATGTCCTTCATCTCGAAGGGATCATCGTCCAGCGAGAAGGAGTGGAAATAGCCGGCCTCACTGAGCAATTCACGCCCGTTATGAACCATCGGCTCGACGTAGCGAAAACCGATTTGCGCGGCGCGCTCCACTCCCACCGCAAAGGGCTTGTCTTCGCATCGGATGAATTCCATGTTGACGCCAATTTCGATGCTCATACGTCCCACTCCTTCTGCCAGACAACCCGACGCTTTTCTTTGTAGGCGAGGTTTCCGATGTGGCAGGCCATGGCCCCGTAATGGCCGTCAACGACGTTAGCGTTCGGCTCCTGGCGCGTCCGCATGCACTCCAGCCAGTTGGCCATGTGGGAATCCTCTGTGCTCCGGGAACTGATTTCGCCGATCTGGGCATTCTCCCCGGAAGGCAGGAACTTGTAGCCGTAGCGGAAAATCGCCAGCCTGCCGCCCGAACCCATAAACACGATGTCCGCCGATCCGGCGGGAATCATGTCGGTGATGGTGGCTTCGAACGTCACATTGATTTTCTCCGCGTACTCGAGGACGAGGTTGACGTTATCCGGCGTGTCGCGCCCATCGTCGTAACGATAGATTCCTCCCATGCCCACAGCCGCCGTCGGCCGGTGGAGGCCCAGGAACCAGTGCACGACGTCCACCATGTGCACGAAGAGGCCACCGGTCTGACCGCCGGTAGAGAAATCCCAATAGGCAAAGCGGTTGAAATAGCGTTTCGCATCCCAGGGAATCTTGGGCAGCCAGCCGAGGCAAGCCTCCCAATCCAGGCCCTCCGGCTTGCGCTCCATGCCGGTCGGCACGGGCGTCAGGTAACCGCCGTTCGCGTTCCAGAGGGTGCGAACCATATTCACGCGGCCCATGAGCCCGCTGTCGAAAAAGCGCTTCTTCGCCTCGATGAAGTGCGGGGTGCTGCGTTGCTGCACGCCCACCTGCACCACTTGCCTGGTTTCCCGCACGGCCTTGACCACTTCGTGGCCTTGCAGGGGCAAGGAGGTCATAGGCTTTTCGACGAACACGTCCTTCCCCGCGCGGCAGGCATCGGCAGCAATCTGCGCGTGCAGGTGATCGAAGGTCGCGACGATGACTCCGTCAATGTCCTTCCGTTCCAGCAGCCGGCGATAGTCGCCATACTTGGCGATTTCCGTACCTGCAATCTGCTCCGCCTGGTCGCGCCGCAGATCCCATATGTCACTGACGGCAACCCAGTCCACGTTCCCGACTTCATTGGCGCTCCTCATCAGATACTGGCCGCGTTGACCCGAACCGACAATCCCCAGGCGAATTCGGTCGTTCGCGCCCGCCACGCGCAAGGCCGCGGCCGCCGTCGCTGCTCCTACCATAAAACTCCTTCGTGACAGCTTCTGCATCATACAAGTCCCTCCTCCCGCTGCTACCGACCCAAGATCACCTTGGCGATGGTTTGCAGCTGCATGAACGACGTGCCTTCGTAGATTGCCCCAATCTTCGCGTCGCGGAAATACTTCTCAACCGGATAGTCTTTGGTGAACCCGTACCCGCCGTAGATCTCCACCGCTTCCGACGTCACCCGCTCGGCCATCTGCGAGCAGAAGTACTTGGCCATCGCCGCTTCCTTGACGTACGGCTTGCCGGCATCCTTCAGGCGCGCCGCGTTGTAGGTCATCAGGCGTGCCGCCTCGACCTCCGTGGCCAGGCGGGCGAGTTGGTACTGGACGGCCTGGAATTCGGCGATGGGCTTGCCGAACTGCTGCCGCTCCTGCGCATAGCGGAGGGCGTGTTCGAGCGCCCCGCGCGCAATCCCCACCATCTGCGCCGCTATGCCGATACGGCCTTCGTTGAGCGTCTCCATGGCCACCTTGTAGCCCTTTCCAACTTCCCCCAGCACGTTGGCCTTGGGCACGCGGCAGTCTTCCAGTATCAGCTCGCAGGTGGAGGAGGCGCGGATGCCCAGCTTGTCCTCCTTCTTGCCCACCGTGAAACCTGGAGCCGAGCGTTCCACCACCAGCGCGATGATTCCGCGGTGGCCCAGTTCCCGATTGATGGTGGCAAATACGATGAAAAGGCCGGCTTCCTTGGCATTGGTGATCCAAAGCTTGCGGCCGTTGAGGATGTAGTGATCGCCGTCCTCTTGCGCGCGAGTCTCCAGGGCGAAAGCGTCGCTGCCCGCATTCGGCTCGGAAAGCGCGAAGGCCCCCACCGTGTCCCGGGCCAGACGCGGCAGCAGCGCCTTCTTCTGCTCTTCGCTCGCCCAGCGCAGCAACGTGTTGTTCACCAGCGTGTTCTGGACATCCATGACCGTGGCGGCCGAGGCGTCCACGCGCGAGAATTCTTCGATGGCCAGCACGGACATGAAGTAGCTGCCGCCGCTGCCGCCATGGACTTCGGGCACCGCAATGGCCATAAAGCCTTGGGCAAAGAACTTCTCCAGCAGTTCGCGCTTGAACGCCCCTTCGCGGTCCATCTCCTCGACGTGCGGGCCGATTTCTTTTACCGCAAATTCCCGTGCCGCGGCCTGAAACATGACTTCCTCTTCACTCAGCAACGTGAGCGGCAGATTCAACGGCAAACGTCCGACTGGGGTTTCATCCATCGGAAGGTCCTCCTCCCTCCGCGCTCTGGGTTCGACGAATCCTACAGCGACAGGCACGCCTTTTCAACGCGCCATGGCAGGCTGTCAATTCTTCCGGCGGATTTCGAGCTCGACCTCTTCGCCTTCAGCCAGGGGAAGTGAGTGGTGAAGTTCGAGGACGCCACGATGGTGCGTGGCCGCAGCGTGAAGAATTACGACCGGGGCCGCGCGCGGTTCGACCGAGGTCTTTCCAGCTTCAGCAGCGTCCAGCGCCTTGTTGACCAGGCGATCGGCTTCGCGGTTGTGCTCGCGGCGCACGTGCTCAATCGCGAATGATTCGAGACGCTCGATCATTTGCCGTGCCTGCTGGTGGAGGGGTTGCAGGCCGGCACTCTTGACCTTGTAGCTGCCCTGGATCTGCCGCACTAGTAATTCCGAGTCTGAGACCACCGTCAATCGCAGATGGTGATGGCGCAGGGCATAGCCAAGGGCGGCCAGCAAAGCTTCGTATTCCGCGACGTTGTTGGTGGCTTGGCCCAGACACTTCGAGAAGGCAGCGAGCAGCGCTCCGTCAACGGCTTTCACCACCACGGCATAAGCGGCCGGGCCAGGATTGCCGCGCGAGGCCCCGTCAATGTGCATGACGACGCCCGCCGGCCGGTGAGTAGACATTTTGAGAAAGCCTTGCAGGGAGGAAGATTCAGCTTGGCCGCACGCTCCCCACGCCTTTCCAGTAAAACATGCTGGGCCCCTCAGTTTCGCGTGCCGGCTTGCTCGCCTGACTTCGGCGAACTTTCACCCTCCGCGCCTTCGACGGGCGGCGGCTCAACGTAAAAAAGGATGCGACTGCAGGTCTCGCAGGTGACGACGGACTGGTTGGTCCGCACCTCGTTATAGACCTGGGGGCGCAGGCGCACGTTGCAGGCCGTGCAGGAGCCGCCGCGTGCCTCAGCCAACGCCACGCCCCGGCGCGCCTTGCGCACGCGCTCATAGAGCTCCAGGATCTCCGGCGCCAAGGTGGTCTCCTCCTGCTGGCGCTGGGCCTGCAAGCCGTCGCGCTCTTCTACGTCGGCCTGCCGGAGAGATTGGAGTCGCTTGACCTCCCCGGCCACGCGCGCTTCCTCGCTGCCCAGCCGGGAGGCCGCTTCGTGGATTTGTTTCTCGAGTTGTTCCGCCTCCAGCATTTTCTCCAGGAGCTCATCTTCGATCTTGTGGATCTTTGTTTCCTCGCCCTCAATCTCCTTGAGCATCGCCCGGTACTGCTCGTTGGTCTTCACTTCGTAAAGCTGATCCTTGTGCTTGGTAATGCGCACTTGGATGACCTGGATATCGGCTTCCAGGTCGCGGCGCTCTTTGTGGTTCTTGGTGAGTCGCTGCTTGCGGTCCTCGTGGGCGTGGATGAATTCGTGGAGTTGGGCTTCGAGAGTCTCTATCTCGGACGGTAACGCCTCAATCTGCGCGGTCAGCTCCCCGATTCTCAGGTCCAACTGATGAAGCTCGATTACCGTCTTGAGGTCGGAATGCACCTAGTTTGCCGCCTTCGCTTCATTCGCATGGGTCACCGAGGGATGCGGTGCATGCCCTGTGCTCGCCGGGATGCAAAGTCCGCGCCAACCGTCGCTTTTGCATTGTGGCACAAACAGGGATGGGCGGCAAGGAAAGCAGGGCGTACAGGCGTACGCCCCCACCATCCGCAGAGGTAGCAAAGCTCAGGAGTTGACCGTGGTGACCGCCCCCTGAGGCGGACGAAACCAGCGCGGCGTACTTGGCGAAGACACCGGTCTTGTAGTGCCGCTCGGGCTCGCGCCAGGTGGCAAGACGCGCCTTGATTTCCGCGTCAGACACTTCCACATCCAGGCGACGCGCATTGATATCGAAGACGATCATGTCGCCGTCTTTGAGCGCCGCGATGGGGCCACCGCGCGCGGCTTCCGGCGCCACGTGGCCCACCATCAATCCGCGCGTCGCGCCACTGAACCGGCCGTCGGTGACGAGCGCCACCGACTCACCCAGTCCCTGGCCCACCAGCGCCGCGGTAATCCCCAGCATCTCGCGCATCCCGGGCCCCCCGCGCGGCCCTTCGTAGCGGATTACCACGACGTCGCCCGGCTGGATGTTCCTGCTCATGATGGCCTGCATGGCCTCTTCTTCGCGATCGAAGACGCGCGCCGGGCCGCGGTGCTGGAGCCGTTCGTGCCCCGCGATCTTCACCACGCAGCCTTCCGGTGCCACGTTCCCTTTCAGGATGACTAAGCCACCGGATTTCTTGATGGGATTTGAGACGGGCCTGATCACGTCCTGCCCCGGGGTTGCCTGAGCCTTTCGGGCTTCCTCCGCGATGGTTTGGCCGCTAACCGTCATCTGGCTCCCGTCCACAAAGCCCCCTGCGAGAAGGTTCTTCGCGATCACCGGAATCCCTCCGGCGCGGTGGACATCGACGGCCACGTAACGCCCTGCCGGCTTCAGGTCCGCGATGAGCGGAGTGCGGGCGCTGATGGGGTCGAAATCATCAATCACGAGCGGAACCTGGGCCTCGCGCGCCATGGCCAGCAGGTGCAGGACGGAATTGGTCGAGCCGCCGGTAGCCGCGACACTGGCGATGGCGTTCTCAAAAGCCTTGCGCGTGAGAATTTCCTTCGGGCGCACGCCGCGCCGGAGCAGGTCCATCACCATCTCGCCGGTGCGATAAGCGACATCGTCTTTCTGCGGGTCCACGGCCGGTACGCTGTTGAAGCCCATGGGTGAGAGTCCGATGAACTCCATCACTGTGGACATAGTGTTGGCCGTGAACTGCCCGCCGCAGGCGCCCGCGCCGGGGCAGGCCACGTCCTCGAGTTCCTTCAAATCTGCATCCGATATCTTACCGGCGGCGTGGGCGCCAATGGCTTCATACACATCCTGGATGGTCACGTCGTGACCCTTGAATTGTCCGGCGGCAATGGAGCCGCCATAGAGCAGGATGGCCGGGACATTCAGCCGGATGAGCGCCATGGCCGCGCCGGGAATGGTCTTGTCGCAGGCCACCAGCGCCACCATGGCATCGAACATGTGGCCCCGGCCGACCAATTCGATCGAGTCAGCGATGACCTCGCGGCTGACGAGCGACGCCTTCATGCCCTCGGTGCCCATAGTCACACCGTCGGAGATGGCGATAGTGTTGAACTCCATGGGCGTGCCGCCCGCGGCCCGAACGCCTTCCTTCACCTTCTCGGCCAGGCGCCGCAGGTGATAGTTGCACGGCATGGTCTCAATCCAGGTGTTGGCAATGCCCACGATGGGCCGCGCCAGGTCCGCGTCCGTGAATCCAATAGCCTTCAGCATCGAGCGCGCGCCGGCGCGATCGCGGCCGTCGGTGATAGTTCGACTGGCATGCTTGGGGTCGAACGTCATAAGCCCTCCAAATAGGTAGCGCCAGATCCGCATTTCAATCTCGCGGCTTTTCCGCACACCGCATGGTTGGGGGCAGGATGCTGCGCTACCGAAATGCCTCCAGAATTAGAAGCGGCATGTTCGCAGATTTGGCGCGAACGGGCAAGCGGCGATTGCGACTTCGCGTGCCTCGGTAGGGCAAGTCCTGCTCTCCGGACTTGCGGCCATGAAAGCTCTCCTAGGTGAATGGCAAAGCCGCAAGATCGAAGGGCAAATCTTGCATTACCTGTCCCGGCACCGTCCCGAGGGGCGTATACTGGCTCGTACATGGAGTTCCAAAATGGAGATCCGTCGCCAAATCTCGCAACGTGTCTCACGGCTCAGCAAGGCCTGGATAGCCCTTTGCTTCCTAATGCTTGCGGCCGTTACAGGTGCGGCGAAGGAGCCGTGGGAACAATTGTATTGGGGCGTGGACACGTCCGCCAAAATCCTTTTTCACCCGCCGCAACAAATCGAATTTCGGGAAGGCGAGGTCCGCTTCTTGGCTGACGAATTCACTTATGTTTATCGTCAGGGGGATGGCCATTGGACGGTTACTCCTGCCCGCAATCAAACACAACCTATCGAGGGCTGGGGGACGCCTGCAGGCGGGCCTTCCGTCGTTGAAACCGCAGAAGGTCCCTTGGTGATTGAAACTCCCGAACCAGGAGCTCTGACGCTAAGTTGGGCTGCCTGCCCTCGACCTCTGGGCCGCCTGCAGCTATGGACACGCGAACAGCTCGGGCGCGCTTGGCTCAAGCAGGCTCAGCGAATGTGGGGACCACGACCGTCCTCCCCCGAGGAAGTTGCCAAGCGGATTACTTTGTCTGACGTCTATGTTTCGGACTGGTTCGAAGATAGGCTCAGCCTTTGGCTCGCTATCAGGTTCTATATGGGTGAGGGCTCTGCCGGCATCGGCACGCTCGTGGAAATCCGCAAACCCTCATGCACAGTACGCATTCATCAGCCCCCGAACTTGGGACTCTTCTCCATTTCGCATATCGTTGGCGTCCGTGACGTACTGTGGCTCGCTACAGAACAATTCTACGAAAGCGGAACCGGCCCAGGCGTCGGCCTAGTGCGGTATTCGAAGTCGACCGGCAAAGCGGAACCGCTAGGGGAAGCTGACCCCACGCGCGGTTCCTACATTAACGCCTTGGTGCGCCGAGGTGAGACTCTCTGGGTAGCAACCGTAGATGGCTTTTGTGCCCTCAGCCTCCCAAGCAACAGTTGGCGCGCTTGGCGAATCGTCCCACGAGTAAAACTCACCAAGCCCCTCCCTGTCCTGAATCTTCCGGGTGGGAAAGCACGCGGCCGTCTTGCACCTGGTCAGTATGAGGTCCGGTGGGTGGGCGAAGGCTTTGTGGAACTACTGACCCCGGATTGTTTCCGAGGGCTATTCCCAAGTGGCTGGTACGATTGGCAGAGGGTACAAAACGCCGACCAGAGCAGCATGGCACTCGCGTCCGGCACAAAATGGGGAGTCACCCAGTTGTGGCTCTTTAGCTCGCCCGTCACCAATCCCGACAAAGCGCGGCCCGAAGGTTGGTTTGTGCGTGTCCCGGCTGCTGCCACGGCAAGAGAGCAAGAAAGGTGGCAACCCGTCAAGGTTTGCGCGGGGTGGGTTGAACTTCCGAGGGAGAATGTTTATCTGAACGTTGAGCGTGTCAAGTAAGGCCGCAGTTGGTGCCTCGGCGTTTGTCGCCACACGCCTAATCTGGCACAGGCCGGGAATTACTTGCTCGCCTCTGGCGGCTTGGTCCGCATCACCTTCACGGTCGCGCTGTCCTCGATGGTGGCGAACTGGCGAAGCGCCTCGAGCCGGAAGGCGACGCCTTCCCCTTCCTGGCCGAAAGCAACCAGAAGATGGCCGAAAGCGGCCAAGGCCCGCCAGGGAGTCCGTCCCCGGTTGAAAGTGGCGCCCGTAACCCACAGAAATCACAGAGAATACAGGTCGCATGGGCCGAGTCGTTTGGCACCCGTCGTGCCAACACCAAGTTGGAAGCTTGAGCACGGCCCCGGCGGTTTCGGGGGAAGCGAGGTGCACCATGAAACGGCTTTACTACATTCTGGGTTTGGCAATCTTGGTTCTGCTCTCTCTGACGGTCTTGGCCGTCCAGCCCGTGCGGGCTGAGGACGAGCCCGCGCCGGGTGTGGCGCGCGTAAGCCTGATCCAAGGTGACGTCTCCACGATGCGCGGCGACTCCGGCGATTGGGTGGCGTCCACGGTGAACGCCCCAGTCGTGCAGGGCGAC
>Ga0187878_1002575_pt1 | contig 15947 bp, 18 predicted proteins | sample June2016WEW_17_1_FD_132979 | JGI IMG/M metagenome (GOLD analysis project Ga0187878, IMG submission 132979) | Peatland microbial communities from SPRUCE experiment site at the Marcell Experimental Forest, Minnesota, USA - June2016WEW_17_150 | ecosystem: Environmental > Terrestrial > Soil >...
TATACCGACCGTTATTGAGAAGTCCGGCTATGGCGAACGGGCCTACGATATTTACTCCCGCCTTTTGAAGGAACGGATCGTGTTTTTGGGCGGACCGATCGTGGACCAGGTGGCGAACAATATTATCGCCCAGCTATTGTTTTTGGACCACGAGGATACGAAGAAAGACATTAAATTGTATTTGAACACGCCGGGCGGTTCGGTCACGGCCGGTCTCGCAATCTACGACACGATGCAGCATGTGAAGGCGCCGGTCTCGACCATCTGCATCGGCATGGCCGCCTCGATGGGCGCGGTACTACTCGCCGCCGGCCAGAAAGGCAAACGCTTCACGCTTCCGAATTCGGAAATTCTGCTTCACCAAGTGATGGGCGGTGCAGAAGGCCAGGCATCGGAAGTTGAAATAGCCGCAAAACAAATCCTGAAGATTAAGGAGAAGATAAACCAGATACTCGCGAAACACACCGGCCAGAAGTTGGAGAAAATAGAGAGGGATACCGACCGCGACTTCTATCTCACCGCCCAGGAAGCCAAGGATTACGGACTGATAGACGAGATTATCAAAACGAAGAAGTAGGAATAACGCCCCGGCTGGAGCGTTATTTTTTTGCGCGAAGCTGTGATAAAATTGAAACAATGAAAGCCGACGGGAAACAAAACGATATAATTCTGAACCGGGGGGTGGAAGAAATCATCGAGAAAGACAATCTTTCAAAAGCCCTAACTTCGGGTAAAAAACTTCGGGTAAAACTGGGCATTGATCCGACCGCGCCCGATATCCATCTGGGCCACACCGTTCCTCTGCGAAAACTTCGCCAATTCCAGGAAGCCGGCCATCAGATAGTGCTCATCATCGGGGATTTCACGGGGATGATCGGCGACCCGAGCGGCCGGAACGAAGCTAGGAAGCCACTCACCGAAAAAGAGATTAAAACTAACCTGAAGAAATACCTCGGCCAGGCCGGAAAGGTTCTGGACATAAAAAAAGTGGAGGTGCGATACAACAGCGAGTGGCACAAGAAAGAGGGCTTAACCGCAATGCTTGAAATGGCCCGAGCGGCCACTTTCCAGCAGATTATCAAACGGGCGGATTTCCAAAAAAGGATTGACGCCGGTGAAGACATCACGCTCGTCGAAATTCTCTACCCCCTGCTCCAGGGATATGATTCCGTAAAAATTAAGGCCGACGTTGAGATCGGCGGCACGGACCAGAAATTCAACTTACTCATGGGCCGCAGAGTCCAGCGCCACTTCGGCCAGCCGGAGCAGGATATCCTTACCGTTCCTTTAATAGAGGGGACCGACGGCGTCCGCAAAATGTCCAAGAGCTACGGGAACTATATCGGTTTGGACGAGAAGCCCGAAGAAATGTTCGGAAAACTGATGTCCGTTCCCGACCCGCTTATCAATAAATATTTTGAGCTTCTCACGGACGTTGACGCACCCGGGGGAAATCCATATCGGGCGAAGATGCTCCTTGCGGAAACCATCGTCGGAATGTACCACTCACCCACCTTGGCCGAAAAGGCGAAAGAAAACTGGATAAAAACTTTCTCTAAAAAAGAAATTCCCGATAATGCGAGAATAGAAAAGGTTTCTAAAGACGCCCTATCGAGCGGCACGTTGGCCACTCTATTTACATTCGGCGACAAGAGCAGAAGTGAGTGGAGGAGATTATTCTCTCAGGAAGCAATAGAAGTGAATGAAAAAACCGCTACCGATCCCATAGAGAAGAGAAAGGACGGCGACATAATAAGGATTGGGAAACACGACTTCAGGAAAATAAAATCTGAGTAGAACAAATCAAAGTACCACCCTTTATGGGGGTACTTCATTTTGTGCGGCCACGGGGAATCGAACCCCGATCTCATCCTTGGCAAGGACGTGTTCTACCACTAAACCATGACCGCAATATTTCTAATTTCCTCCCGGCGGCGGGCCGCTCGGCCCCTTCATGTGGGGCGAACCTACCGGACCCCTGAACTCGTAACCGGAATTTTTCGGCTGGCTCGAAATTTCCAATCCCAAATATATCACGGCGGCGACCGTTATGACAACCACGAGCCAAAACTTTAATTTTTTGTGCCCTTTCATTTGATTTGTGCCCGGGGTGGGGGTCGAACCCACATGTCCTTACGGACAACAGATCTTAAGTCTGTCGCGGCTGCCAGTTACGCCACCCGGGCATAAAACCCTGAGGCCTGGGCGGGAATTGAACCCGCGTATAAGGGTTTTGCAGACCCTTGCCTTACCACTTGGCTACCAGGCCCTACTCTTCCGCTATCCTGAAGACCAGCCGCGGCATCGGTTTAATGTTCATTCTTCTCAATAACTTGCCGTGCAGTTCCCGCTTTCGGTCCTCAATCATTTTAAACATTTCCGGGCCTTTTTCAAAAGGCAGGATACCCAGTTTAACGACGGCGTTCCCGAGCTTGTCGTCCACGGAAACTTCCAGGATTGTCACGAGCGCACCCTCAAAATCGAAATCCCGTGAGAATATCTTTCCCAATTCCTCCTGAATCAGGCTACCCATCTTTAAATTCCGATACGGCCTCATTCCGAATCAACGAATAAAAGCTGTTGTCCAATCTTAATCGGCTCGTCACTTTCGACTAAAAGTCCGGCCTCCATCCCCGTTTCCGCTTGCGGTATATCCTTACGCTGAGATTGAAGATTTTTCATCTTACCCCGGCCAATGAGCTTCTTATCCTGCCAAATTTCGAACGGCTCCTGATTTTTTATCGGCCCTAAAATCACCTTCCCGCCGACCACCCTTTCTTTCCCCTTTGAATCGCCGAAGACGGCCAGCACCTCCAATCTCCGCACTTCCTTGGGTAATATTTTTTTCGCGTAGGCCTTAAGGGAATTTTCCAATTCGTAGATAATGGGAGATTCCAGTACCATCACTTTTTGAGTACTCGCCAAATTCGAAGCGGCTTTGTCTATCTTCATCCGGAAGCCCACAATTATCGCGCCCGTGTTTATCGCGAACTTCACGTCGTTTTCGGTAAGATCTCCCACACTCTCATTCACTATCTTCACCGGAAATCCCAGCGGGATTCTCGAGACCAGTCCCTTAAGCGCTTCCAAAGATGCCGTTTCGTCGGCCTTAAGAACGATATTAATGGCCTCTCCGGCCTCTTGAACCGCAACCGCATCTACCGCGAGTTCCTTGAATTCGGTAAGTTTCTTCTTCGAGAATTCCGCGACTGCAGCGCTATCGCCTGCCAAAAATTCCTCGCCAACGTTCGGAATGGCTTCAAGGCCGAAAATCAGAGCGGGAGACGACGGCGGGAGTTCGCTCACTTTCTTGCCGGTAAAATCTTCCAGAGATTTTATCTTTCCCTGCGCGCTCGCCGTGCCGATGAATTGCCCTACCTTAAGCGTCCCGTTTTTCAAAATAACTCCGACTAAAATGCCTTTCCGGGGGTCGCGCCGGCTCGTCGTAATGACGCCCGAAGTGACCTTTTCATCCGCTTCGAGATTTTCCATTTCGGTCGCGAGCAAAACGAGGTCCAGAAGTTCATTCACACCCTCGCCGGTCTTAGCGGAAACGAGTTGATACGATGTATTGCCTCCGTAGCCCTCCAGAAACACCCCATTTTGGAGCAGGCTCTTTTTCGTGCCCTCGATATCGGCATTATTCTTGTCTATTTTGTTAATGGCAACGACGAAAGGGGTTTTAGTTTTCAAAATCGTGTCTAGTGCTTCCTTAGTTTGGGGCTTAACGCCATCGTCCGCGGCGACGACGAGGATGGCGAGGTCCGCGATATTCGCGCCGTAGGTGCGCATATTGGAGAATGCCTCGTGACCGGGAGTATCGATGAAGGTAATCCCCTTCCCGTTATGCTCAATCTCGTATGCGCCGATGGCCTGCGTGATTCCCCCGGCCTCGCGGGCCGCCAGGGTTGTTTTGCGAATGTAGTCAAGAAGCGTGGTTTTCCCGTGGTCCACGTGTCCCATAACAACTATGATGGGAGGGCGTCGCATAGTAATCGCAGAATAACAGAGAAACCATGCAAAAACAAGGAATTTACTTGCTCGTTACAAAAAAAGCGTCTAAACTGACTTGAGTTAAGGAGGGGTGGCTGAGCGGTCGAAAGCAGCTTCCTGCTAAGAAGTTGTCCGGGAAACTGGACCGTGGGTTCGAATCCCACCCCCTCCGCAACGATTTATCAATACACGGGCAAAAGATTTTCATGAGGAAGGAACTCATAATCAGCATTTTCGCTGTTTTATTTTTAATAGGACTCGTCTGTTTCGCGTTTCCAAAACCACAGAATACACAGTCGTTTTCAATAATATTATCTCCGCATTTCGATGATGCCGTGCTATCTCTGGGCGGACTAATGGCAAAACGTGAGAATCAAACCCTAGTCGCCACATTTTTTGGCGGGAAACCGGCCGTGGTTATGCATACCGATTGGGACATTCGCTCGGGATTCTCCGACAGCGACGATGCGATTTTGATGAGAGAGAGCGAGAACCGGTCGGCTCTTGCGCCATTTAGTGCGACTATTAAAAATTACGGCTATTTGGATTTCCAATACGGTGAGAGTAGGAACGACGAACAGAATCGGGAGCTTAGGGAAAATATTACCCGAGACATAGAATCCATAATATCGGAAAATCATGGCCGCCAAATCTTTGTTTACGGACCCGCGGTATTCGGGTCGGAGACCGTCCACCCGGATCATCAGGCCCTATATGATGCGTTCGTAACCGCCATAAAGAGAAATGCTCAACCCAATGTGCGGTTCTTTATCTATGAGGACTTTACCTCCATATACAAGTTTGTAAAAACCGGCATGGGTAAAGCCAGCGATTATCCCGGCAACCCCGATTCTGCGTCCGAACGAACGATTATCGGCCTCACCGAGAGCGAACTCGGAGAGAAAATTAAGGCCGTCGAGGCCTATAAATCACAGGTAGCTTCCTTCAAATCGACCGGCGACGATATCGGCTCCCTTATCGAGGAGTTTTACCGCGAGAGATGCGGGGATATTGCCCCGCCAACGTACGCCTGCGAAATCGTATATAATGAAAATTGACCGGATTCTATTATCGGTTATCATTGATTTAAGATTCAAAAGGTCGGGAGTAAGGATAGAAACCCCAATAAACAATCAAAATATGGCAAAAAGCAATTCCGCATTTATGAAGCCGTTGAATGTCAGCCCCGAATTGGCCGAAGTGGTCGGAAAGGGTCCGATGCCAAGGTCAGAAGTCGTTAAGGCACTCTGGGTGTACATCAAGAAAAACAATCTTCAGGACCCCAAGAACAAGCGCAATATCAATGCCGATGCTAATCTCAAAGCAGTGTTCGGCGGAAAGGGAACCGTCGACATGTTCGAGATGACGAAACTCGTCTCGAAACATCTTTCCTAGAGAACCGTCGTATCACGAAAAAACGGGATGATTCGCATCACCCCGTTTTTGTTTGTACGTATGAAAATCCCGGAATTTCGAAACAGTCGAGCGGCAATCAACGCAGCAGGACAAAGTAGGCGTACGCTCCCCCGGCACAGAGCGCGAGTACTAGTACGGCTATTCCTATTATTAAACCCGTCTTTCTCTTCCTGGGATTCCCAGGAACGTTATTCGCCGGTGAGATCGGGGCTTGTTGAATATTCGCGGTGGCCGGCACCTGGGATGCGCCTTGCTTGGGCTGTGGCGATGGGGGCACCATTCTTGTTTTCGCTTCATTCAAAAGTTGGGAGACATCCCTAAAATTCCATCCTTGGCCGATGAAATCGCCGAGAATCTGCTCATCCCTGGTTCCCTGAGTAAGTTTATCCTGAATGAATTTTATGACGCCTTCCCTATCCATCGTGGCAGTAAATTGAATTATTACTTTCACTAAGTATAACACACGGATTTCCGGAGACGGTTAGTTTGCCCATGAGCCCAAAATCCGTTATATTTCTCACGAGGCCTCATCGTCTAATGGTTAGGACAGTGCCCTTTCACGGCATAAATAGGAGTTCGATTCTCCTTGAGGCTACATGGAAAAAGAGAAAGAAAAAAAGAAAAACGAGGAGACGGAAATTACCTGGCGGGCGGCCGAATACGAGCACCTTGAAAAAGGCGGCAGCTGGTATCTTATCGTGGGGGGGACAGCTCTCGTTCTCCTCGTCATTGCCCTTTGGCAGAAAAACTTCTTCTTCGGAATTTTCATCCTGCTTGCGGGAATAATGGTCATAACGTTCGGTAACCGCCGCCCGGACGTGTTGGATTTCAAACTGACCAGAGAGGGCTGTGAACTTGGCCGGGGTATTTTTTACAAATACGACCAAATGGAAAATTTCAGCTTGAGAAGCCGCCCGAACCGATTGGATGAGATAATTTTTAGAAAAAAAACCACCTTCAATCCGTTCGTCAGAATTCCGGTGGACAGCCGCACAGCCGAGAGAGCTAAAATTTTTCTGGTCCAGAAATTGCCGGAAATCCAATACGATGGCTCGCTTCTCGACATCCTGATTGATTTTCTGGGATTTTGAATCTAACCTAGATTAATAGAACGCCCTCGTCGTTCAACGGATAGGACGCAAGATTGCGGATCTTGTAATAGAGGTTCGATTCCTCTCGAGGGCACAAAACGGAATAATCCAAGCTTTATGCTTGGGTTATTTTGCTTTATACTTGGAGGAATCGAACGGGAAAGGGGTCGGGAAAACGGGAGTTTTCCCCTGCCCGCCGGCAAGCAGGCGTGGCGGAAACACTAAAACCGCTGGGTTTTAGGGAGTTCCGACAGAATGTCGGAACGACGTTCGCTTCCTCTCGAGGGCACGAATAAATTATGGACATAATCGCTCACGGATTGTGGACGGCGGCGGCGACCAGGATCGCCAACCGAAGCAAAAAAATAGAGAGGCCCATCAAAATCGGCTGGGCGACTTTTTGGGGAATCTTTCCGGACCTCTTTGCTTTCGCTCCCCTTTTCTCATACCTGATCGTCGAGACTATTTTAGGAAATGTTAATTTCTCTCGCTTTCCCGAGCCGAACTCGCTCGAACCGGCTCAGGGCGATACCGCTTTCCTTCTCAAGCTCACGGGTACACTTTACTCGATAAGCCACAGCTTGATAATTTTCGGAGCGGTTCTTTGGATCGCTTACCTTCTCCTCAAGAGATTTCCATGGGAGATGCTGGGCTGGCTTTTGCATATCATAATCGACATCCCAACCCATTCTTATGCTTTCTATCCCACTCCTTTTCTTTGGCCGCTCTCAAACGTGAAGCTAGATGGTCTTTCCTGGGCGAATCCATGGTTTATGGTGGTTAACTACGCAGCCATCGCCATCATTTATGTAATTCTTTGGCGAACAGGCAAAAAGAAGGCCTGATTTGGTATACTAATAAGAGAATGATTCAAAGGTCGATTATTATAAGAACCTAAAAATATGATGAAAAACTTGTCTGCGTTGGATTGGGTAGCAGTGGTGCTTGTGATTATCGGCGGTTTGAACTGGGGACTTGTGGGTATCTTCAGCTTCGACCTGGTTGCCACGATTTTCGGCGTGATGTCCGTAATTTCCCAGATAATTTACATCTTGGTCGGTCTCTCCGCTCTTTACCTGATCTTTACGGTCGGAAAGTTCGCTCGGAAATAAAGGGTCACTGAACCCTTTTTGCAACATCGCTCGGATATCACACCCACGAATGGTCGCGTATCCTCGCTCGTTGCAATAACCTTCCCCGCGTCATTAAAGTCCCTCCGGCACGACGTCGGGGGGATTTTAATTCGGGAGTTTTTCGTTGTATTCTATAAAAACATCCATGGAGCAGGTAACTTCGCTGGCATACAAACTCATAAATCTGATAACGGAGATATCTCCCAAGAATGGCGCCAGGTTGATAGATGGATTCATCCTTAGTATTGTCGGGAATCCTTTCATCGGCCGGACATTCTTCAGGAGAGATGTCGCTACTCTCGGGGAAACCAAACGTTTTCAAAAGATCTGCGTAATTGCGGACGTCCACATCGGGGATGCCATCATCACCCAATCTGCCGTTTCCGCCCTGCGGGATTTCTTCCCTGAAGCCATGATTGACTACATTTTCAACAAAACGGCCGAAGGCCTTATAGCCGGAAATCCCGAGGTTTCGAACCTGTGGCCCGTCTACGTGAGTTCGGGCCTTCCCTACCCCAGCGACTCGGAAGCTGAAACCATTAAAAACATCTTGGAAAAATCCGATTACGATTTCATTTTGGATTTATGTCCCTTCCTTCCGGCCAAAAAAATCCGTCCTTCGGGAAGGATTATGAACCATCTGGGTCTTGTGATGTCCGTTGCGCAGGCGCAAAAGAACCCGGGGGCGAAAAGCCACATGGTATTTCAACTGTACCGGCACATCCGATCAGTGCTGGAGAAAGGAATGATTCCGAGGAAGCGGGATGATTTTCGGGGAGTGAGCATATATCTCTCCGACAACGCCCAGAAACAGGCGGACAAAATTCTCAAAGACAACAATATTGATCCGGAAACGCCGAAAATATTCTTCAATCCCGATGCCTCCACGCCATTTACAAGGATACCCACCGACATCCAAGCATCATTATTAAAAGAACTTCTGAAGCTCCCCTGCCACATTCTTCTGGGCGCTTCCCGCAGCGAGTCTGGATTTGAAGATAAGATTCTAAGCAGCATTCGGATGAGCGATAGGAAAAGGGTCACCATCGTCCCGACCGCGCTTCCCATCGATGCTTATGCCTCGCTTATCGACCTCTGCGATATCTTCATAACCGGCGACACCGGTCCGCTCCACATTGCCGCAGCGCGCAAGGTTCCAAAACGGGGCGACCGGGAATTCAGGAACAGGACGGCGGTACTATCGATATTCGGAGCAACGCCACCCAGAATCTACGGTTACGACTCCCGTTTACTGGGATTTCTGCCGGCGAACCAGGACGCGCCATCCCACGTTTACATTCTGCCGAGTTCCAACCGCAATCTGACTTACATAGTAAAAAAATATATCGCGGCGGACGAGCGAAGCTTTTTTGAAAATATCAACCAAGACGAGATAGTGTTTGATGTGAAAAGCGCTCTCGGTTTGCTGTAAACGTTTCAGAATCGGATTTATATTCTTTTCCGAAAAAATTTGGAAACTCCTAAAAGAACGGCGAAGACTGCCGCGATTATCCCAACCACGATCATTATAAAATTTGTAAAACCGAATTTAGACATGAAGACCTGCCAAACGGGACCGAGAAACCAACCAGCAATCGCATATCCACCACCCCAAGTCACCGATGACCAGATAACCGTGGTCAAGAAATCGCGGGGCGGTATCCCAATTAGACCTGCGCCAACCGAAACGTAGCCCCGCGCATACGTGATGAGACGACCCACATAAAGGGCCCACTTACCCCTTTTATCTATCCGCTCTCTCAAAAGCTCGATCTTGTGGACGGGGATCCACCGCGGGGCCTTTTTCATTATAAATTCACCAAAGAGGTAAAAAACCAAATACAGGATTGACGTACCTATGAAGTCCGCTGCGACGATTGTTAAAATGACCAGAGGCAAGCTTAATAGGCCGGAATAGGCAAGGTAGCCAGAGAAAAGGATCACCAGTTCGTTCGGAATCGGATTCGGAACGCCAATCTCCTGAGAAAAAACGAACAGAAAAATAGCTAAATATCCGTTGTTAATTAAAAAACTGGAAACATCCGGCGGCATAAATCCTTAAAGCAATCCACTATTCCGGACTGGTATTCCCTCATTGAAGATTTTTCTGTCTTTTTTGAAGAACACCTCCGCAATGTGGGATATGGCATAAGTGATGAAAAAGGCCGCAAAAACGTCAATGGAATAGTGGAGGTGAGCCATAAGCACTATTGCGCCGAAGAAAATAGAGGCGGCGATGAAAAACCAGCGCAAGTATTTATTATCCCAAAAAACCAGCGCCATCAGGAACGGCAAACCGGTGTGGCCAGAGAAGAACAGGTCATTTCCGGAGGTGAAAACGCCGAGCAGTCCGGATGTGGTTATTTGATCGTGGACAGGAAAAGGACCGATATGGGTCAAACTTATGAAAATAGAGCGGATAACTATGAAAAGAGCGATGCTTTTAAGCGTGAATGGGATTTTCTTCGGTTCAAAGACCAGGTAACCGGCCACAAGTATCCAAAACAGAACTGGACCATAGACGAAAATCATATCAACGTCAAAAACCGGGAGGTTGCTCAATATAATGTCGGTGACGGGACCGCTTGCCCGGTCGGTGGCGTAAATAATGGCAAAAAAACTTATGATGATACTTAGAACCAAAAATAGAAAACCCCCTCCGGCTAAGAAGAGGAATTTTCTGTTCCGAAAATACAACCTGTATTTATTGAGCCACTCGGCCATCAGATAATTCTAGATAATTTAAACGATTTTTTCTACTGAGCGGTCGAGGTCGCATTTGGCATAGTTGGTCTTATTTGGACCGACTGAGCGGTAATGCTACCATCCGAGTTCGCGCTGCCGGTCACGGTCACTTGCTCTCCCGTCGCAAGATCGGCTATCGTCCCCTGAACCGATTTCATCACTTCAGTCGTATCGGAGACAAAAACGATCTTGGAACCACCGCCTCTAACGCTCACCGTAATGCTCTTATCATCCTTCGCAATTATGCTCCCACCGGCAAAACCGCCCTGTTGAAGACCGCCCATCCGTCCTCCCGTTCCCATCCCCACTCCCCTTTGAAAGCCTTGAGGATTGGACTGCGCCACCGATTTACCGGATCCGCCGCCTATCTGCAGGCCCACAAAGAAGCAAACTACTCCGACAATTACTGCCGTTACGATGATTGGTAAATATTTCTTCATTTTTTTATTTTAATTAGTCGACTTTTATTCTGGAACCGCCGAATGGCGGGTTTTGTTTTTATTCGTATCTCAACGCTTCTATCGGGTTCAGTGATGCCGCACGTCGAGCCGGATAATAACCGAAAACAATGCCGATGGCCGCCGAAACCCCGAAAGCGAGTAGCACCGATGACCAAGCGATCGAGGTCGCGATTCCGGCGAACTGCGTCACGGCCGATGCTGCGAGCCACCCGAAAACTACGCCAAAAACTCCTCCCGAGAAAGTCAGCATCACCGACTCCGAAAGGAATTGGGTGCTAATGTCTTTATTCTTCGCCCCAATGGCTTTGCGAAGGCCTATCTCCCGCGTGCGCTCCGTCACAGTCGTAAGCATCATGTTCATGATACCGATGCCACCCACGATAAGCGAAATTCCGGCAATGGCCCCGAGAAGAATGGTAAGAGTGTTCGTGATCGAGGATGCCGTTGCCACAATGTCGGCTTGGTTCAATACACTGAAATCCGCTTGGGTCGGGTCCGAAATATTATGCCGCTGCAGGAGAAGATTCGTGATGCTTGTCTGAACATTCGCCAAGGATTGCTGGTCCTGGGCCTGGACATCTAACTCCGTAACGTACGACTTACTGCCGACCAAGAGAAGCTGAGCGGTCGAGAGAGGAACGTATATCATATCGTCCTGATTTCCAAAACCGGTGCCTCCCTTGGACTTCGTGACACCCACTATTTTGAACTCCGTACTCTTTATCCTGACGATTTGGCCGATGGCCTGGTCGGGGGTCGCTGTCGTGTCGGTGGAACCAAAAAGATCTTGAAGCACGGTCGGGCCGATTACCGCGATTTTAGCCGTATCATTTACATCGGCGTCAGTCACGAATACGCCCTGGTCAACTTCCACGTTCCGCACTTGAGGATACGACGCAGTCACGCCCCAAACGCTCGTGTTCGTATTCGTGCCGCGCGAAATAACCTGGTACCTGCCGCTTACCTCAGGCGATATCGCGGCTACGCCATCCAATTGGGAGATGGCGCTCGCATCGTCAAGAGTGAGGGTTTGAGCACCGCCCCGGCCGGCGCTCGCACCGTAGCCGAAACTTCTTGCCGCTCCCGGCGTCACGATTATCAGATTGGAACCGATCGATTGGATTCTGGATTCTATAGAGCCCTGAGCGCCCTGACCTATGGAGACCATCGCTATCACGGAGCCGATGCCAATCACGATGCCGAGCATCGTGAGGCCGGTTCTTACCTTGTTCGCCGCAAGCGACGAATATGTTTCTTCAAAGATATCGGGAATATTCATATTTGCGCCTTATGATGACTATGGGCCTCCCTCTTACTCAGGTTCCTCTTGTCTTCCACGATGGAGCCATCTTGAATGTGAATAATTCTATCGGCGTGTTCCGCCACATAAAGCTCGTGGGTGATTAGAATGATTGTGTGATGGCCGCTCTTATTCAGTTCCTGAAAGGTGCCAAGCACAACTTCGCCGGTCTTGGAATCCAAGTTACCAGTCGGCTCATCGGCAAGAATGATGGACGGATTGTTTACGAGCGCCCGCGCTATCGCGACGCGCTGCATCTGTCCGCCCGAAAGCTGATTCGAGAGGTGATTCCAGTGATCACGGTCAAGGCCGGCGGCATCAAGTGCATGCTCGGCCTGCTCCTCCCGTTTATCCTTGGCGACATTGGCGTAGATGAGCGGGAGTGTAACATTCCTTAAAACGGTGGCCCGGGGAAGAAGATTGAACGATTGAAAGACGAAACCTATTTTATTTTTCCTGATGTCAGCCAGTTCGTCGTCCGATAGTTTCGAAACATCGTGCCCATCCAATTTATAGGTTCCTGAAGTGGGAGTATCGAGCGCGCCCAAGATATGCATAAGAGTGGATTTGCCGGAACCGGACGGACCCATAATAGCCACGAACTCCCCCTCCCGAATGTGGAAAGAAACATCCTTAAGCGCCAAGGTTTCAATATCCCCGGTCCTGTAGATCTTAACGATATTCTTGCACTCAATCATAGGGAACTAACGACCGGCCGGTGCGCCGCCTCCACCCAATCCGGGAATTCTCAGTCCGCCGAGCGAAGAACTTTGCGCTGTCGGAGATGCCGATGCTGCGGTCGTTCCGGTTATGGTCCGCGTCACGATGAGGTCACCTTCATTCAATCCGCTTGCCACTTCCGTCTTCGAACCGTTCGAAATCCCCGTCGTTATCTGGACCTGGCTCGGGGGTATGCTTGAAACGATTCCCTGACTGCTTGTAGACGAAGCATTCTGTGGAACATTGATCAACACTTGAACATAAGAATTTCCGTTTTGCGTCTTAACGGCCGAGTTGGGTACGAGGAGGACATCTTGTTTTACATCCGTGATTATCGAGGCCGAAACGCTCATTGACGGTTTAATCCTGTCGTCTTGAGTGCCAAAGAGTATCTGAATATTGTAATTCACCACTCCTTGGCTCACGGTTCCTATCGTATCAACCTGGGAAACCTGGCCGGCAATCGTGAGCCCCGAGAAAGCATCGAAGGTCATTGTCGCTTTCTGGCCAACTTTGACCTTGGCGACATCCACCTCATTTAAGGAGACGTTGGCGATGCTCTGGTTAGAAATCATTGTGGTCACCACAGCACCCGAAGAAGCTGGATCTCCCTTATTGACATCTATCTTGGCCACGACGCCGTCAAACGGCGCTCGGATAGAATAGTCTGCGAGCGTTTCTTGGGCATCCAGAAGGGCGTTTCCCCTCTGTGTAACTGCAAGTTGCTGAGATTGAATGTCCAATGGATTTGCGCCGTTCTTAAGGTCGGTAAGCGCTTGGGTCTTCTCCGAAATGGATTGATTCGCATTCGTGATTGCATCGCTATAATTTTTTATCGAGTTTTGAATGTTTAAAAGGTCGGTTAGATGAGAATTCGTAGTGGCGGTGTAGCTCTGAAGATTGTTTTCATGGGTAGTTAGAATGGCCGGAATCTTACCATTCTGAGAATTCAGGGAGTCATAGGCCAGATCAATAAGGTTCTTAGTATCCTTCAGGGCATCGGATATCAAAATAGTGGTGTTGTACGTCTCACTGAGTAGAGAATCGATCGTCGGATGGTCCGATGTCCGGCCGGCATTCTTATAGTCCTGAACATTCTGGTCGTAGGCCGTCCGCGCCGCTTGATAGCTGGCCGCAGCCGCATCCCGGAACTGGGACACGTTGGGTTTATATCCATTAGCCATGTTGTAGTAAGCATCTATGTTGGTTTGAATGCCGTTTACCGACGTTCCATGCAAGAGATTATCCAATCCGGTTACAACAGCGGGCAAATCCGTAAAAGCATTCGAGATGGAATTAAAACCGTCATCATAGGACTTGGAAAAATTTGCTTCCGCATCCTGTTTGGACTGCTGGGCTTGAGAAAGAGCATCCTGAGCCTGGATTAGAGACAGAGCATCGGCCGGCTCCACGAGTTTCTGCAGAGCCAGTTTTGCGCTGTCGAGATTGGCTTGGGCATCCCGAACGGCTTTTTGGGCGTCGGTTGAGTCGAGTTTTATGAGCAACGCTCCGGATTTAACCGTGTCCCCTTCTTTTACCAAAATGGAGGTTACGTCCCCGGAAACTTTTGGCTTTATGTCCATCTGGTCCAGAACCGAAACTTGGCCGGTGCCGGAGACCGAAGAGACGAGCGTACCCTTCTCTACGGCGGCCAGAACGTAGCGCGTTTCGGTGGCAGTCGTGCTCAGTTTTCCATAAGCATAATAACCGCCCCAGGCGACCAAAACGATAACTACGGCAGCTATGAATTTGTGTTCCGATACCCTCTTTTTGAGGCCGCTAAAAAAAGTTTTCATTTTTAAAATTCGGATTATTGCTTCGGAGGAAGAGAGCCGTTCGGCGGCGCCGGGAATATCCTTATGAAACTGGCTTCAATCTGGCCGCTCGCGTTCGGCGCGCCTATGGCCACAATAAGATCACCCGGCTTTATTTCACTCAAGGCCTCCGCTTCCGACTGTTCCCTGATAACCGTGCTCGAAGTGACTAATATGGTTTTTTCGCTGTTATCGCTGCTCTTGGTTACTATCGTGTCCCCTTGGACGCTCAGAACCGTGCCGGCGTTCCCAAATGGATTTCCGGGACCGCCGCTGGGCAACTCACCGAAAAATCCGTGCCGCGGTTCGCCGAAAAATCGTCCATAGTTCTGCCCCCAATTGTTCTTGAAATCCGCCCTCTTTTCTCCTATGACCATACCAAACCAAAAGACCGCAAGAAGAATAATGAGTGCCAAGAGAGTAAAAACTGAAATTCGGAGCCACCTGGATCTCAAAACGTTATCGAGCATGTTTTAATCCGAAATTTCTTATGCGACCGATATTTCTGACGTTCGCCGCCGCAAGCGATATCAGAACCGAGAGCACTGCGACGGAAAGAAGCAGATATATTATCTCTAAAACTGGCAACGATTCAATTACGGACAAGATAAAATAATTCCAGTTAGCCAAAATCGACTGGAAGTCGGAAAAAACTAGAGAGAATAGCTGAGAGGTGCCGTTTCGGTAGAAGGCCGCATTCGCCGCACTCCAGGAAAAAAAGAGCAGGATTGCGACAAGCGCCGATGCACAGGAATAAGCCGCGAATTTCAGAGTAGCCGAACGGCGTTCACGCCTTGCGATAGAAAACAAAATTTTCTCCAAAAGCCCTACTGGGGCCTGGAGCTCCGATTCCAAAACAATCTTCCCGAATCCATCAGATTCGTCCATTAGTTCCTAATACGGATGATGCGACGTTTTGGGTGCATTTAATCATGAGGAATTTTCTTTTTCACAAGAGAGATGGCTCGCCGGTGGCGACTTTTTATGGTATCCACGGACTCATTGCTCAACTCGGCAATCTCCCTAAAATTCAACTGATTCTGATAATACAGAACCAGAACTGAACTGTATTTCGGCGGCAATTCATCCAAGATTTCTTGAATCATGATTCCCGCCTCTTTTTTCTCAAAAATTTCATGAGGCGTGGGCCCCGAATCGGCAACCTCGAAAATCTCCCCGTCTTCTCCCTCCAGCTCGGAAAAGTTAATGCTCTTCTTTTTCCTCAAGAAATCGAGCGTGGTATTTCTCGCTATCTGGAAGAGCCACGTTTTGAA